>Ga0105046_10000444_pt1 | contig 57310 bp, 44 predicted proteins | sample MAT03_FD_78385 | JGI IMG/M metagenome (GOLD analysis project Ga0105046, IMG submission 78385) | Freshwater microbial communities from Lake Fryxell liftoff mats and glacier meltwater in Antarctica - MAT-03 (megahit assembly) | ecosystem: Environmental > Aquatic > Freshwater > Ice > Liftoff...
CCTCCGGCTTGGCTGCTGCCTCCGGCTTGGCTGCTGCCTCCGGCTTCGCGTCTGCCGGTTTCACGTCTGCTGGCTTCGAGTTTGGCTCGGGCTTCGCCTCACCCGCCGGCGTGGCCTCACCTTCAACCCCCGGCGGCAGCGTCTTCCTGATCGCGAGGCCGTTGTCCTTGTCAATCGTCCAGGTGATCTCCCCCGCCGTTTTCGGTGGGGGGTTCATCGTGAGAGCCCACGTTCCTTCCAGCTTGGTCGGCGCCGCGTTGATCTCGTGGCGCACGCCATCGACAAACACATCGCGCAGCTTGGTCTTCTTGGCAAACAGCGGTCCATCCGCCACGATCAGGTTTGCCCGCTTGCCCTGTTCCACCGTGCCCAGCTCACGATCCACGCCGAGGATCTTCGCCGGCACGGTTGTCACCATCGCGAGGGCCCGCGCTTCCGGCAGACCGTGCCGAATCGCCGTCCGCAGGTTCTCGCGGAACGCGCCCTTATCTCGAAGCGTCGCCGTGGTGAGCGCCACCGTCATCCCCGCCGCGTCCAATCGCCGCGGGTTCGTCGGGGCCTGCTCCCAGGCCATCAGCGTGCGTAAGTCGATGTTGGTCGCCTCGCCGATGGTTGCGACGCTCGGCTTTTTCGGATAGTTGATCGGCACGATGAGCGGCATGCTCTTGTCACGTGCGATCGCGTCAAGCCGTTGATACTCCGTTCCCGATCCGAGCACCATCAGCGGCCGCTTGAACTCCGCCGCAATGGCGCGAGCCCGCATCACTTCAAGTTCGTCACCGGTGCTCATCATCAAGGGGACGTTCAGCCCCCCGGCCGGCCCCCGTGCCAGCGCATCAAGCGCCGAAGGTTCCCCCGTCACGTCCGCCGCCACCCGCTGCTGCTGCCAATCCGCATCGCTCAGCGTCTGGCGGATGAGTGCAATCACGCCCATTTGCGAACCCGGATAGGACGGCCACCGCTCACGAACGCTCTCTTCACCCCCCCCGCCCTCACCGCCGCCAAACCCGCGCGAGCCCTCAAGCGAAACCGCGTGATAAACCCGCGTCGAATACACCGGCGGACGCGGCAGCGAAATGTCCGCGTCCGCCTTCGCCAGCGAGACCACCGCCGCCATCCCGCGGAAGATTCCGCCCCGGGGCACAATCGCCGCCGCGCCAAAGCCCTGAGCCCGCAGGCCCTTGGCCACCTCTTCGCTCACCCCTTTGCCGTCGAGCGGATTTCGCTGCGGCGTGACTTTGCTGTTCCAGTGCGTCGCCTTGTTGTCCGGATCGGGTGCCGGCGCATCCACCTCCAGCACGGGCTCCACAAACGCAGCATAAATGTGCAGCCCTTCGCCCGGCCACACAATGGCGCCCGGGGCGACCTTCGACCAGTCCGCATCCTTGCCCTCAAGGATCGCGTCGATCCGCCCGTCGCGAAGCACCACCGTCGCGATGTCGATCGTCTTCTCCGGGCTCACATGCACCGCGGCACCGGTAATCACCGCCAGCGTCGGATCGCTCTTGCGCGGCCCGTTCGGCGGCGGCTGGAGCGGACCGGCCGTGAAGGGCGGATTCGCGAGCAAGCGCGAAGGGATCGGAAATGCCAGGCCGAGTGCGAACAGCGCGCAGGCGACCACGAGAAGGCGATGGGGCATGCCAGAGCGTATCACCTCGCCGGGCTTTGGCTGCGGTGTTCCCTCACGAGTTCAAGCACAAGTTGCGTTCAGGCACCCACCGGGTGCCACACCGTCTTGGTCTCAACGAAGTCCTCAATCCATCCCGGTCCATGGCAGGCCGCTGCATCCAGCCACGCCGGCACCTTGCGGATGGCGACGCGCTTGAGATTGTCGGCCGTGCCCTCGCGCAGGATCCGCGCCAAGTCCGCCGTGACTGGCCCGGCATGGATTGCATCTACATCGCGGTGCTTGGCCAAAACCGGCACAAGTTCGTCGAGTTCGCCCGTGAGAAGGTTGATCACCCCTCCCGGCAGATCGCTGGTGGCCAGGGCCTCGCCCAGCACACTCACCACCGGTGCGAACGCCGGCGAAAGTACGACCGTGGCATTCCCCGCGCACACCGGCGGGGCCACCAGTGAGACGAGTGCCAGAAGCGGCAGTTCCGCCGGGCACACGACGCCCACCACGCCCGTCGGCTGCGGCACGCTGATGTTCCAGTACGGCCCGGCCACCGCGTTCTGGCGGCCACATATCTGGGCATACTTGTCCGCCCAACCGGCAAATGCCACCAGCCGGTCGACCGACATCGTCACCTCAGCGAAGGGGTCCACACCCGCCGCGCCACGGGCCGGATCGAGCCCGAGGAGCCCGGCCAGTTCCTTGGCCTTGCCTTCCACCATTTCTGCCATGCGATAGAGCACCTGCCCGCGGTTGTAGGCCGTAGCGCCGGCCCACGCCGGCTGGGCCTTGCGTGCCGCGGCCACCGCATCGCGAAGGTCCTTGCGGCTTGCCTTGCAGGCGTGCCCGAGCGATTCGCCATCCGGCCCCAGTACGGCAATCGATCGCCCGCTCTCAGAGCGTGGAAACGCCCCGCCAACATAGAGCTTGAACGTCTTCGCAACCGTCAGGCGATGCGAACGGCCTTCGGGCTGGTCGTCAGAGTGGGGCGGCGTGGAGGGCATGACCATAACTGCATTGTTGCGGCGCCCGCGACGCTCGGCGCACCCACCCCGGCCAATGCTGAAAACGAGCCGCCGCCTCAGCTCTTCATGTTCACATACTGAAGCGGAATGCTGAGCCCCGAGCCGTTCAGCAGCTTCATCACGGCCTGCAGGTCATCAATTTGCTTGGCCGTCACCCGCAGCTCGTCGCCCTGGATCGACGCCTGCACCTTCATCTTGCTCTCTTTGATGATTTTCACGATCTGTTTGGCGATGTCCTGCTCAATCCCGTCCTGGATCTTGACCTCACTCTTGATCTTGCCGCCCAGCGAGTGCTCGTTGTCGCCCCACTTGAAAATCTTGAGGTCGAGCCCGCGCTTGTGCGCTGCCGACTCGAACATGTCGCGAATGCCCTTCATCTTCATGGCGTCCTCCGCCACGACTTTCATCTTCTTTTCCTTCTTGTCAACCGTCAGCTCCGAGTGAGCCCCCTTGAAGTCGAATCGGGCCGCAATCGCCTTCTGCGTGTTCATCAGCGCGTTGTCGAGCTCGGGGAAGTTGACGCGGGAAACGACATCAAATGACGGCATGGCGAGGAGTCCTTCCGCTCGGGTGCAGATGCCGCCAGCCGGCGGCAGCGTTCCCACAAGACCGGCGAGGGTATCAGGCCTCCATACGAAGCAACACCACCACCAGTGTCGCGCAGAACACCGCCGGAATGATCCCCACCGCCGCCGCGATGCCAAGCCGGCCCGCCACCATGGCCCAGATCGAGGCCGCCACGGAGAGAAGCGCGACGAACGCAATCGAAAGCATCATCCATTTGATCCGCGAAATCTGCACATCCGTCGAGTTCACTCCGCCCGCCATCATCATCACCAGCATGGCCAGCGTCGAACCGATGCCGACCAAATTTGCTCCAAAGGCCAAAAAACTCATCAGTGCCGCTTTCATTCGTTCGTCCTTGATTCGGGGGTACTGCTACTTAGCAGTGCGAGATTCAGCCCCGACATGGCTATTTACGCATTGCGCACTGCAATCAACCGCCCGCCGGGCGCCTGAGTACCCTTCCGTAGCGCCCCGCTCTGCCAGCCTGCGGGCCGCAATCTACGGAGTAAAAAGATGAGTTCCGACGCCTCACCCCCCCCGATCCGTAAGCAGGTCACACTGCTCATCGAACAGGCATCGTCCGGCGACTCGCACGCCGCCCAGGAACTCCTCCCGCTCATTTATGGTGAGCTTCGAAAGCTCGCCTCCAGCAATATGAACAACGAAGCCGGCGGCGGCGGCGCGGGCCAGACCCTGCAGCCTACCGCGCTTGTGCATGAGGCCTACCTCCGCCTCGTCGGCCCCGAGGGTGCCGGCCAGACCGGTTGGAACAGCCGCGGCCACTTCTTCGGTGCCGCCGCCATCGCCATGCGCCGCATCCTCATTGATCGCGCCCGCGCCCGCGCCACCGTCAAACGCGGCGGCGACCGCACGCGCCTCGCCCTGACCGACGATGCAACTGCTTGCGACGACGGTTCCGACGCCGCGTCCGGCCAGATGCTCGCCCTCGACGCCGCGCTCACCCGCCTCGGCGAGTTTGACGAGCGCAAGGCCCGCGTAGTCATGCTCCGCTATTTCGCCGGTCTTTCCATCGAGCAAACCGCCATGGCGACCGGCATCTCCGTCGCGACTACGAAAACCGACTGGGCCTTCGCCCGCGCCTGGCTGAGCAAAGAGATCGCCGAGAACTCCGCCGACGCTTGACCTGGAATGCACCCTGGTTGGTTCTGTCTGCCTTGAGTCTGCCCTAAGTATCCCAATCACGAACGCCGCTTCTTTTCAGGCGCCGTCTTCGGCGGGCTCCCACCCGTCGCACTGATCATCCGCGCACCGACCAGCCGCAGCGTCTGCGACCACTCGCTGTGCAGTTCCGTCGTCCATGCCGATCCGCCATGTCGAGCCATGGTCCGCAGCACAATTCCCGACACAATCGGAAAATGTTCAGGCCTGGCCCCAAACCGGCTATACCGCTCCGCGACAGCCGACAGCTTTTGCACAAGTGTCGGCTCGTCGTCCACCGTCTGAACGATGGCCCACAGCGTGTTCAGAAACTCCGCCTCCTGACCCGTCACACCCGCCGGCACCGCCCGGGCCGCATCTGGAAATCGCTCTACGAGCTCCGCATAAAAGTCGCTGACGAGGGACTCCGCGTTCGGGCCCAGCAGCGTCAAACTCTCCCGCAACCGCCGCGAGGCGTGCCGGTCCACTCCGACGCCTTTGAGCGTCGGGACCGGGCCAGCAAGGGGATGGCGAGAGACAGGCATTCAAAGCCCAGTGCGTGAAAATGGGTCGCCGTGGCTTGTGCCGTACAATCCCCTCCCTGCCTTTTCTTTCAATCCCGGGGCCTGATGAGCTGTGGACCACGATCACTTCCAACGTGTTATGCGGGCCTTTGAGGCCGCCGCCCAGCTCCCCGCCGATGGCCGGCGCGCCTTCCTGCACACCGAGCTCGCCGGCGACGCCGCCGCCATCACCGAGGTCGAATCACTCCTCTCGCACCACGATGCCGATGAGTCCCTCGTCGCCACTGGCATCGGGCTCCTCGAAGTCGGTCCAGAACTCGACGCCATGCCCGCCCTGCCACTGCTGAAGGGCAACTACCGAATCCTGCGAACCATCGGTGAAGGCGGCATGGGCGTGGTCTTCGAAGCCGAGCAGTCTTTCCCCCGCCGCCGCGTCGCGCTCAAAGCCATCCGGCCCGGTATGGCCTCCCGCGGCCTGCTCCGTCGCTTCCGCAACGAAGTTCAGATCCTCGCCCGCCTTCAGCATCCTGGTATCGCACAGCTCTACGAGGCCGGCATCGCCGACGAGCACGCCCCCGATCAGGCGTACTTCGTCATGGAGTATGTCGACGGCACCGCTCTCACTCACTACGCCGACTCAAACAAACTCGACCGTCGCGGCCGCCTCACCCTTCTCGCCCGCATCTGCGACGCCATCCAGCACGCCCACCAGCGCGGCGTCATCCACCGTGACCTCAAGCCCGCCAACATCCTCGTCACCGCCGATGGTTCTCCCAAGATCGTTGACTTCGGCGTCGCCCGCGCCGTGCAGGCCGATCCCGCCACCACCCACTCCACGCAAAGCGGCCAGTTGCTCGGCACGCCCTCATACATGAGCCCCGAGCAGATCCAGGGCGGCGAGGTTGACACCCGCAGCGATATCTACTCCCTCGGCGTGATCGCCTACGAACTGCTCTCGCGCCGACTTCCCTTCGACCTCGCCAACGTGCCCATCACGAAGGCCGCCAAGGTTGTCGCCGAAGAAGAGCCTCCGTCACTCGGCAGTGTTGACCGCACTCTCCGTGGCGATCCTGAGGTCATCGTCTCTAAAGCCATGGCCAAAGAGCCGCTACGCAGATACGCCAGCGCCGCCGAAATGGCCAGTGACCTCCGCCACTTGCTCGCGGGCGAAGCCATCGCCGCCCGGGGCGATTCAACCACGTACATCCTTCTCAAGCAGCTCCGCCGCCACCGCGCCGCGGCGGGCGTTGTCACTCTCGCTCTGCTGGGCCTCGTGACATTCGCCGTTTACGCGTCGATCGCCGCGACTCAGGAACGCGCCCTCGCCATCGTCGCCGATCGTGCCCGCGCCGAGGCCGTTCAAGCTCAAAGCCGCGCCGAAGTTGCCACCAGCGAAGCTCTCCAAGCCAAGCGCGACGCGGAGTTGGCCGGAGAGCGAGCCCTCGACGAACTCGTCCACGCGAATATCGAGCGCGGCCGAATGGCCGGTGCCCTTAACAACATTTTCGTAGCCGAGGACACGCTCTGGCGCGAGTACGTCGCCCACCCCAATCTGCCCGCCGCCCGTTGGGCCTTGTGGGAGCTTTACGACCGCACCGGCAGCAAGTGGGTCGTGCAGGGTGGGCTCTCGGGGAGTATCGCGGCCGCGTCAACCGAGAGCCGCTCGGTCGTGGTCGCCGGCGGCAACGGCCGCATCATCGCCCTCGACGCCGCCACCGGCAAGCAGGAGGCCGTCCGTGCCATGCCCGGCACGAGTTTCACATCCATCGCCGTTGCGCCCGGGCGCGACCGCGTGCTCGCCGGCATCGCCAAAGGCGGTGCGCAAATCCTCCCGCTCAATCCCGACGCGCCGCCGCTCGAGCTCAGTGGCTGGCCCGCCAAACTCCCGCTCGTCCGCGGCACGACCTTCACCCCCAGTGGCGATTTGGCTATCGCCGCCTGCGAAGATCAGGTGGTTCGTGTTTGGAACGCCCACACCGGCGAGCTCGTCAAGGAACTGGCCGTCGGGTACGCGCCCGGGGCGGTGTGTACCAGCAGCGACGGCCGATTGCTCCTCGTCGGAACCGATGTACGAAACCTGCGTCCCACGGTCACCGGCTGGAACCTCAGCTCCGGCACCAAGGTGCTGGACCTGGGAATCGTGCTCGAAGAACAGATGAGCGCCCTCGCCTTTGGCCGCGACGACCTGACCATCTTCGTCGGCTCGCCGCTCGGCCCGACCGTCGCTTGGGATCGCGCCACCGGAACCAAGAACTTCAGCTTTTCAAAGCCCCGCGGCTCTGTGCTGGCGCTGGCACAATCTCCAGACGGTCGCCGACTGCTCTGCTGCAGCCTTGATCAGCTCTACGTCATCGATGCCGCGACCGGCGAGCTCCTCGTGCAGCTCCCCAACCTTCGATTCCAGGCCGCCTCAGCCTGCTGGGCCGACGACAACGATGTAGTCGTTTTGTCGATCGACGGTGTGCTGCGCCGCATCGACACCCGAATCGCCACCTCGCTCACCCGCCTCGGCGGCTACCCGACTTGGTGCTTCTCCGTCGCGTACTCCGGTGATGGACGCTTCCTCGGCATCGGTTCGGGCAGCAGCATTATCGATTTCTACGACACGGCCACCCACCAGCGGGTGGGCCGCCACACGATGGATACGCCCAAGCTCCGAACCCGCGGGCTTGTGTTTCTTCCCGGCCAGCACGTGGCCGTCGCCGGTTGTCAAGACGGTGTCATCCGCTTCGTCGTGGCCGACTCCGGCGAGGTTGTCCGTTCGATTGAATCAGTCAAAGACGAGATCTTCTCGGTCGCCGTCGATCCTTCCGGCACGATCGTCGCCGCCGGCCATTCCAATGGCCAGACCTTCGCTTGGAACATCTCGACCGGTGAACCCCTCCCCGCCATTCCCAAGTTTACTAAACGCATTGAAGGCCTCGCGTTCGCCCCCAATGGCCGCACGCTCGTCATCTCGGCGCTCGCCAAAGGCGTCGTCCTTTGGGACGTAGTTGCCGGGCGCGAGATCTCCCGCATACCAACTACGGCGATGCCATGGGCCGTGATCTTTTCCCCCGAGGGCGATCGGCTCTACGTCACGACGTGGACGGGCACGCTCGAAGTGTTCGAGACCGCGACCGGCAAGAGCCTCGCCATTGTCCAAGGCCACCAGCGACTGATTCCCGGCCTCGCGCTCTCTTCCGATGGCCGCATCGTGGCCACCAGCGCTGAAGACGGCATGATCAAGCTCTGGGACACCCACTCCTTCCGTTCGCTCATGACCCTCTCCCCCCAGGCCTCAACCGTGGTCGGCCTCGCCTTCAACCAAGACACTTCGCGCCTCGCCTGCGCCGCCGCGTTCCGCGAGATTCTCGAATATGACCTGCGGGCCAACGAACCACGCATCGACGGCCACGATGCGTTCTTCCGCGCCCGCATCGCGGGCGACGAAGCCTCTTCCCGTGCTCGATTCGATGTTTCCTCACCAAAGAAACCGTGACGCAGTCCACGTGCGCACACGCCAAGGCATGCCCAAGCCTGTTCGCACTGCACGCTTGGACCCGCCCGCGTCGGTGAAGACAGCAATGCATGGAGCCAGACGAACCCAATTCCCCTACCTTCTCATTTCGGGACCGCCAAGGGGAATTCCTGTGGTTCAATCAGGAAAACCCTTGCCAATCCAGAGGAACCGTGTATGTTGCAATGACTTCCATTTGAGGAGGTAGAGAGCTGACCTGCAACCGACGCCGCCCGACCCCCACCATGGTCGAGACACGGTTCCTTTGAAGGAGTTCTCTGATGAGTGTCGCGAAAAAAAGTGTGTTCGTCGTTGCCGGACTCGCCCTGGCCGTAACCGCGCACGCCCAGTACTCCACCGGCTTCGAGCAGCCGACATTCATCGGCTCAGCGTTGGGCACGGCGCTCAGCCCGGCCGGGTCGGCCGTGCCGCCCGGGTTGCCCAACCTGGGGCAGGGTGGGTGGTACAACCCAAACGCCACCGGAATTGCGCAAAATGTGTACACCTACACCGGCAACGCCTTGGGCTTGGCGCCGAATCCGACTGGCGGCGACCAGTTTATCGGGATGACAAGCGGTGGGGGTTCCCTCTTCCCACGTGGTCAGATCAGCCACGCTTCATTCAGCGCCGACGTTTGGACAGTCGCCTATGACTTTGCGGCCAACTGGCGGGGGACGGGCGCGTCGGCGCCCAACCTGTCGAGTTTCTCGATCGCGCACGACACGATTGCCGCCGGGTCGTTCCGGCAGTTCATCGCACTCAACAACTTCATGGATTTGAACAACCCCGCCCTCGGCTGGAAGGCCGAGTACAACATCTTCAGCGCCGCCGGTGCGGCCTTGAACAACCAGTCGCCCGGTGCGGCGTGGACCAATCTGATTAACACTCATTGGTATCGGCAGTCCACGACGTTCAGCCTCGCCACGAATCAGATCTTGAGCGTGGAAATCGCCGATCTCTCAGTCGGCGGAAGCACCAGCGCGAACCCAGTGGGCTGGTTTATGACTGGCGGCTCGGCCTCGACTCTGGCCCTCCCCAACGCCGTTCGCTTCTTCGAGGGCGGGGCCGCGGGCAACACCATGGGCTGGGACAACCTCAACATCGTTCCCGCACCCGGCACGCTGGCGCTGCTGGGGCTGGGCGGGTTAGTGACGGCTCGGCGGCGGCGCTGAGTCTGCGGTGAATCTCTGAATCGAAAGCGGCCCCGGCGAACCCCGGGGCCGTTTCGCTTTTGCTGCCTAACTCCCCGGTCCTGGCCCAGTTGGGCAATGCTCGGGTCGCCCATGGGGGGTTGGTGCATCGATGGACCATCAGCAGTCAGCGGCAACAAGCCGCCCGTGGCATGTCGCTGGACCCGCTCCGCCAACCCGCTAAACTTGTCCCTCTTGGAACCGACCACGACGGACGCTTGACCTGATCCTTCAGTTCAAGCCGAGGCGTGGCGTGGGTCTTTCTATCGCGGCTGATGGAAGGTCCAGTTCCGGGTTTGGTCCCTATGATCGGCGTATTCCGCCGTTTGACGGCCCAAACCACCCTCGCCGCGGCTTGTGTACCTCCCGGCCGGTGTCACCACACCGAGCCCAAGGTTCTCAAGACCGCGTCAATCGTGGTCTTTCGAGAACCCGCTGAAGGACTTGTCCCTCAGCCATTGTGGAGATATTCGGCCCCGCCTGATGGCGTCTTTTTGACCGATGGTGTAACGGTAGCACAGCAGTTTTTGGTACTGCTTGTCTTGGTTCGAATCCAAGTCGGTCAGTTCTCCGTTGGACCTGTTCCACCGGTGCCGCGCCCAGCGGCCACGGTCCCTCCTCGCCGCCCCTGCGTTCCTATGGCTTCTCCAGCACCCATCGCGATCATCCTCGCTGCCGGCAAAGGCACCCGGATGGCCTCGGACCTGCCCAAAGTCCTCCACCCCATCGGTGGTCGGCCCATGGTTCATGCCGTGGTTGACGCCTGTCGCGTCGCCGGGTGCGGCCGAGTCATTCTCGTCGTTGGCTACAAGCAGGACCTCGTCCGCGCCGCCTTCGGTGGCACCGCCGGCGTCGGCGGCATGGGTGTTGAGTTCGCCGAGCAGACCGAGCAACTCGGCACCGGTCATGCCGTCATGTGCTGCAAGTCGCTTCTCACCAAAGAAGCCGCCGCCCCCGGCCAGCCCGTCTTCGTCCTCGCTGGCGATGGCCCACTCATCCGCCCCAAAACCCTTCGCAAGCTCCTCCAGCGTCACACCGATGCGAACGCCGCGGCATCGCTCGCCACCAGCGTTATCGACGATCCCGCCGGCTACGGCCGAATCGTTCGCGACGCCGCCGGCAAGCTCGTCGGCATCGTCGAGCACAAAGAGTGCTCGCCCGATCAACTCAAAATCCGCGAGGTCAACCCCTCGTACTACTGCTTCGACACCAAGGCCCTCTTCGACACCCTCGCCAATCTCAAGCGCAACCAGACCAGCGGCGAGTACTACATCACCGACGTACCCGCCATGCTCCTCTCGCAGAAGCGCACCGTCGAAGTCATCGACGCCGTCCCCGCCGAAGACGTGCTGAGCATCAACACCCCGGCGCAACTCGCCGAGGTCGATGCCATCTTCCGTAAGCGATTGCTCGACGCCAATGCCTCCGGAGGTACCCGATGACGCCAGCCCTCGCCGCCGCTCCTGCCGCTACTTCGGCCGCTACTTCGGCCGCTACTTCGGCCGCCGCTCCCGCCGCCCCCCTGGCTCCCGCTCCCACGACTGAGGCGGAGGTGCACAACCAGCTCAAGAACGGCCCTCCCCGCGACGAGATCCGTGTCTTCGCCGGCCGCACCAGCGAGTACCTCGCTGATCGCATTTGCAAGCGCCTCAAGATGCCCAAGGGGCTCGCCCGTGTCGAGTCCTTCCCCGACGGCGAAACCTTCGTCAAGGTTGATGAAGACGTCCGCGGCCGTGACTGCTACGTCGTGCTCGCCACCTGCATGCCCGTGAACGACAACCTCATGGAGCTGCTGGTCTATATCGATTGTCTCAAACGTGCCAGCGCCCGTCGCGTTACCTGCGTCATGCCCTACTTTGGCTACGCCCGCCAAGACCGCAAAGACTCCGGCCGCACGCCCATCACCGCCAAGCTCGTCGCCAACATCATCACCTCCGCCGGTGCCGACCGCGTGCTCGCCGTGGACCTCCACGCCGCGCAGATCCAGGGGTTCTTCGATATCCCCGTCGATCACATGTCCGCCACGCCCGTCTTCAGCAAATACCTGCTCGCCAACCGCGAGCAGATGCCCGACCTCTGCCTCCTCAGCCCCGATGTCGGCAACGTCAAGGTCGCCGAGGCCTTCGCCAATATCCTCGGGGGCGAGCTCGCCATCATCTTCAAGCGCCGCGTTTCCGGCAGCGAGGTCGTCTCCGACAACATTATCGGCAACGTGAAGGGCAAAACCGTCCTCATGTTCGACGACATGATCTCAACCGGCGGCACCGTCTGTGAGGCCGCCAACCTGGTCATGAAGATGGGGGCCCGCGAGGTCATCGCCGCCGCCACGCACGGCGTCTTCGCTGGCAAGGCCGTTGAAAAGCTCGCCGCCGCGCCCATCAGCAAAATCATCTGCACCAACACGATCCCCCTTGGCCCCCGGCTCGACCCGATCCGCCACAAGCTCGTCGAGCTCTGCGTCGGCGACCTGCTGGGCGACGCCATCTTCAACATCCATCACAACCTCTCCATCTCCGCGCTGTTCCGAAACGACGCGGGTGTGAAGCGCTAAACCGTCCCGTTTGTTTTCACCTGAACTTCAAGCCCGTCAGTACGAGCGAATAGCCAGTACGAGTAAATAGCCAGTACGAGTGAATAGTTAGTAAGGAAACCCTATGAAAGATCGCATTCCCACGTTGAAAGTCACCGCTCGCGACAGGGTCGGCACGCGCTACGCAGCCCGCGCCCGCGCCGCCGGCCACCTCCCCGGCGTCATCTACGGTCACAAGGCCAACCCCGTCTCGGTGAACCTTGAGAGCGAGATCGCCATCAAGTTCTTCGAGGCCGGCGAGAAGGTCTTCAAGCTCGACTTCCCCGGCACCACGAACACCGACGAGAACCAGATGGTGCTCCTCAAAGAGCTCCAGTTCAACTACCTCGGCGACGGCATCATCCACGCCGACTTCGCCCGCGTCGACCTCAACGAGCGCGTCAAGACCAAGGTCCACGTCGAACTCATCGGCGAGCCCAAGGGCCTCAAGAGCGCCGGCGCCATCCTCATGCACCCGACCAACGAAATCGAAATCGAGTGCCGCGTCGCCGACCTCCCCGACAGCGTCCAGGTCGATATCTCCGAACTCGATCTCGACGAGTCCATCACGGCCGACAAGGTCAAGCTGCCCTCGGCCGACATGAAGCTCATCACCGATCCGCACGCCATCGTCGCGCAAATCGTTGAGCAGAAGGAAGAGGTCGTTGCCGAAGCCGCCACCGTCGCCACCGAAGGCGCCGCCGGCCCCGAAGTCATCGGCGAGAAGGAACGCCTCGAGAAGGCCGCCGCCGACGCCAAGGGTGGCGCCAAGCCCGCCGCAGGTGCCAAGCCCGCCGCCGGCGCCAAGCCTGCGGCAGGTGCCAAGCCCGGTGCGGCTCCAGCCGCCAAGGCCGCTCCCAAGAAGTAAGCCGCTCCGTCGGTTTGAGTGTCTCTGTGATTCATCACAGAGACACAGAGGCCCCAGCCGGTTGTCCTGCCTGTGCGCTACCAGTGCCCTGTTTGTTCCCCCCGGTCTGTGCCCTCTGTGTCTCTGTGGTGAAGTCCTTCCGTTCTCCAGTCGTAAGCACTCTTTCGAGTTGAAATCGGTTCCCTATGAAGCTCATCGTCGGACTTGGCAACCCGGGCATCGACTACGAGAAGACGCGTCACAACGCGGGCTTCATGGTGGTCGATCGCGCCGCCAAGCGCTTCGCGCCAGGTGGCATCCCGCGTTCCAAGCACGGCGGAGCCATCATCGAGGCCGAGATCGCCGGCGAGAAGACCTTCATCTTCAAGCCGCTCGGCTTCATGAACCGCTGCGGCGGTCCGGTCGCCGAACTCGCCGGGTTCTTCAAGCTCTCCCCCGCCACCGACCTCCTCGTGGTCGTTGACGACTACAACCTCCCCCTCGGCACGCTCCGCATCCGCGAGGGTGGGTCTGACGGTAACCACAATGGGCTCACCGATCTCATCCGCGCGCTCGGAACGCAGCAGTTCCCGCGCCTCCGGGTAGGCATCGATCAAAAACCCGCCACCTACGACGACCCCTCCGACTGGGTGCTCGGCAAGTTCTCTCCCGAGCAACTGAGCACGCTCGAACCGTCGCTGAACCGTGCCTGCGACGCCATCGAAGCCTTCGTGCGCAAGGGCACAACGGCCGCGATGAACGTCTACAACGCGACAGATAAGCCGGTGCCAGACAAGCCGGTGGAAGGCAAACCAGCAGCAGCCAAACCAGCAGCAGCCAAACCAGCAGCAGCCAAGCCAGCAGCAGCCAAGCCGGCCCGGCCGCTTAGTCAAGGCCCAGCCTCGCTGTCCCCTCCGGCCCGGCCCGATTCTGCTCCTCCATCCTCACCCGGTGGGGCCTCCCTCGGCCCCACCGATTCCCTGCGTTTTCCCCTCGTCTGCAAATAGTCCCCTTTTCAATCCGGCTCGCTCGCACCGCGGCCGCTCCGCGTTGCACCATAGCTCAAAGTAAGGAAGAAAAAATGCGCGTTGTTCCCACCGTCAACTACGAGACCATGCTCATCCTCGGCCAATCCGCCGCCGCCGACCTCGCCGGCTCCGTCGCCCATGTGAAGGAAATCTTCACCAAGCACGGTGCCACGATCATCGCCCTCAAGAAGTGGGGCGACCGCCAGTTCGCCTACCCCATCCGCAAGCAGAAGCGCGGCATGTACATTCTCTGCTACTTCAGCGCTCCCACCGATCGTCTCGCTGACATCGAGCGTGCCTTCAACCTGTCCGAGACCGTCCTCCGTCAGCTCACCATCCGCGTTGACCACCTCTCCCTCGAAGAGATGCAGAACGCCGACGGCCAGGTCGACCTCACCATCGAAGCCAACCTCAAGGCGGCTATGCCCTCGACCCCCGTCCCCGTCCCCGTGATCCCCGAGCCCGCCATCATGTGATCGGCCTCGGCTGACCTCGGCCAGCCCCGGCCGGTCCCTGCCCGGCCCTCCAACCGGCCGGCAGATCGCTAAAAACGGCTATCTCGGCGGCCCGTCTCGTGCGGGCCGCCGTCTTTTTTGCCCAGGCGGATAACCGCATGCCGGGTGCCCCGATCCCGTTTCTCAAGCCTCCTTGCCCCAGCCCTTCGGTCGCGGATAGCATTTGCCTGCGTGAGTCCTTTCGCAAAGTTGCCGCAATTACGCGGCGGGAGTATTTCAAATGGGCGCAAGTTTTAACCAGGTTCTCTTGATGGGCAACATGACGCGGGACATCGAAGTCCGCTACACCCCGGCAAACACCGCCGTCGGTCAGTTCGCACTCGCCATCAACCGCACGTGGACCACCCCCCAAGGTGAAAAGCGTGAAGAAGTCTCGTTCATCGACTGCGAGGCCTGGGGCAAAGCCGTCGAAATCCTCAAGCAGTACACCAGCAAGGGCGCCCCGCTGTTCGTCAGCGGCCGCATGAAGCAGGACACGTGGGAAGACAAGAACGGCGGCGGCAAGCGCAGCAAGATCAAGGTCGTCGTTGAAGACTTCCGCCTCATCGGCGGCCGCGGCCAGACCGGTGGTGGCCCCGGAGGCGGTGGAGCCGCCGCCGGCAACGAATACGACCAATCCGCTCCGCCCGTCCAGTCCCGCTCCAATCGCGCCCCGGCCGGCGCTGCTCCGATCGACGCTCCGCCCATCGGCGAAGAAGATATCCCGTTCTGAGATCTGTTCCGGTTGAATAGTCGAAGCTTCCCGGACGGCCCGGATCGATTGTCGATCCGGGCCGTCCGGTGTTTTGTGCTTTCCTGATGCTTGCCCGTTACCCCGTCGCCAGCGTCTTCATCCTCAAACGCGTCAGCAAGTCGCTCAGGGCCGGCCGCGCCGTTGGAGCCTCAGGGAGCTTCGACTCAGCCTGCGCCTCCTCCAGAAGCTCGCGTAGCCGCTCATATTCCGCCCGGTGCAGCGCCATCTCGGCGTCGGGCAGCTTCTCCTTCTCCGCCCCCCCGGTCTTGCGCGCAATCAGGTCGTTCACATACGGCAGCTTGTACTCGGCGTTCAGTTGCGGCAAGTTCGCGCACAGCGTCCCCGTTCGCATCAGGTGAATGCCCGTCAGCAGCACGCGATAGAGATACAGCAGCGGCTTCACCCGCGGCGGGTTCTCCTTTGCAAACAGGCCCCACTGCGTTTCGGCGAACCCCAGATAGTGAAACGCGTGATATCGCGTGAGGCACGCCGGCGCCAGTGAGCACAACTCCGCGTGCTCGGGCGACGTCCGCACAATGAGCGGCGAGAGCAACTGCTCCAGCACATACCCGTTGCGCTTCAGCAGCATGTGGAAGAACTTCTCGACGTCGTGCGTCACTAAATCGATCTCAACGCCGCGGAAAATCCCCTCCGACTCGATCGTCCGCCGTGGCTCTTCGAGTCGAAAGACCTCACGCGCCGGCAGCACGTGCGTGCCGCGAAGGTCGTAATCGCTGTCGGGCGATGCAAACCCATACAGGTGCGCCCCGCTCACCGTCGCGAACACCAGCCCATACGGCTGTCCGCTCATGATCTCCCGGCACAGCGACAGGTCAAAGCCCGCATGCTCGTTCAACGTGTCTCCTCTCGCCGCGCCATCTCGCGCCTCGCTTCGATCAGGATCGCATTCGCCCGCTCATAGTCGGGCCGCTCGGGCAACCGGCAGTCGCCGAAAGCTTCCTCAAACTCCCGGTGCAGCGACTGCCGCCACCGGTCCACATCGTCCCACGCCAATAGCCCATCGCGAATCGCCAGAAGCTGCTCGCGCTGCTCGACCACCCGCACCGGCAGCTCACCCGTGCGGAGCGCCGCGATCCCCGACATCAGCAGCCGAATCAGGTGCATCGCGTGCTTCCACTTTACCTGCCCGCTCGTGCGCACGTCCTGCTCGATCTTGCGAAACTGCGAGAGGGCATACCCGTTGAACGTCTGAAACACGAGCCGCGAGAGGAACATCGAGCGCCCCTCCACCAGCCGCTGCGCAATCGGATCGGCATGCTCCACAATCGGCGAATAGAGCGCTTCAAGCACGTTGGGGTTGGCCTTGAGCGCCAGTTTCATGAACTTCTCAAGTTCCCAGTAGCACTCCTCGTTGTCCACATTCTCGAGTTGCTCCGGCACACCATAGATCGACCAGTGCATCCGCGCCGGGGGCAGATAAATCCCCCGCCGGTCCGTGTCCGACCCGTCGCAATCAAGCCCATACGCCCGCGAACCAATCACCACGCGAAAAATCACGTGGTCATACAGGTCATACTCCGTCAGCGGATCAACGCTCCGCGAATAGTCGGCCCGCTGATACACGCTCAGCGCCTGAAGTTCGCGCCGCTTCAGCGCGTGCTCGTCACCCCCCGAAAATCGCACCCGGTACGCGTGCTCGGGGTCACCCGGCGCTGTCACGATCAGCCCCGCCGTCCCCCGCGGGTGCGACGGCCGCACATCCGCCCCCCGCACCTCCACCAGCGCGACCACCGCCGTCCCCACGGGCAGAATCGGTGGCAGGTTGTGTGCGGGGGTGGTCAACGGCGGTCTTTCAAACAGTGCAGCAGCTTTCGCGCGGATCGACGACTGACCCCTTCGTGAATCGTACAGACGCGCGCCGACCCGCACGGTGACGTTCCCCGTTTTCCGTTACCATCGGTCCATCCTCACCTCTTCGCCCCCGCCTCCCCGTGAGCCCCCCGAATGCCCAACGGACCCGCATCGCACGGCTCTGAACGTTCCCCCTCACCGCGCCCGCCCCTCGGCTCGCGCTTCTTCGACGCCGTCGAATGGCTCGGCAACAAACTCCCCGAACCCGCCGTCCTCTTCGCCATCCTCGCCGCCGTGGTCATCCTGCTCTCAGGGTTTGGCTCCGCTCTGGGCTGGCGCGTTCAGCCCAAACAGGTTCGCGTCGAACTTATCGCGCAGGTCGATGCCGCCGGAGCGCCCTTGCTGCTCGCCGGCGGCCAACCGAAAATGACGCCGCGCTTGGATCAGCACGGCAAACCCGTCACCACACTCGTCGATATCGGCTCGCCCATCGCACCCCGAAGCCTGATGACCACCGACGGCGTCTATTGGATGCTCTCGTCCATGGTCCGCAACTTCGTCACGCTCCCGGCGCTCGGACTCGTCGTTGTCTGCATGCTCGGCATCGGCCTGGCCGAGAAGGTCGGCTTCTTCGGCGCGTTCATGCGCATCCTCGCCCTCGCCACGCCCCGCACGCTCCTCACGCCCATGGTCGTCTTTCTGGGAGCCAACTCCAGCGTCGCCGCCGATGCCGGTTTCGTCATCCTGCCGCCCCTCGCCGCGGCGCTCTACCTCGCCGTCCGTCGCCACCCCGTCGCCGGCCTCGCCGCGGCGTTCGCGGGTGTCGCCGGCGGTTTCGGCGGCGGGTTCTTCCCCAACGCCGCCGATGGATTCCTTGCCGGTGTCGCGTCGCAAGCCGCGGGAATCATCGATCCCGACTACCACGATGTTGTCACCACTCACAATCAGTACTTCAAAATGGGCTCGGCGATCATCATCACCCTCGTCGGCTGGTTTATCACCGACCGCATCGTCGAGCCCCGCCTCCTCCGCCATGCTGCCGCTGCCGCCAGCACATCGGCCAACACCCCCGTTCGCAATCTGACCCCCGTTGACATGGCCATCACATCCACCGAGCGCCGCGGCCTCATCGGTGCCGGCCTCGCGTTCCTCGTCGTCGTTGCCCTGTTCATCGCCATGACACTCCTCCCCGGCTGGCCCCTCGCCGGTAAAGGCCTGCCCACACTTGCTGACGGCCGCGTCCTCGTGCAGCAGAACGCCCAGACCCTTTCGCCCCAGCAAGCCGCTCTCGCCCCCGCCGGAACCCTCCTGGCTGAAGCGCCGCTTCCAGTCGGCCCCGGTCCCGGCAAGCCGCGACTCCTTGAAAACACCAGCGACCGCTGGACGCAGGCCATCGTGCCGCTCATTCTCTTCGCGTTCCTGATCCCCGGCATCGTGTACGGCCGCCTCACCGGCTCGCTCCGGACTCAGAAGGACTTCGTCGAGGCCGTCTACCACGGCATCGCCTCCATCATCCCCGTCATTGCCATCGCGTTCTTCCTCGGCCAGTTCGTCAACTATTTCTCCTACTCCGGCCTCGACCGCATGCTCGCCTTTGCCGGCGGCGACCTCCTCATGCGCGCTGATCTTCCCACCCCAGTCCTCCTCGTCCTCTTCATCCTCATCGTCGTCGCCGGCGACTTCGCCATCAGCGGTATGCTTAGCAAGTTCGCTCTCCTCGCGCCCATCTTCATTCCCATGTTCATGATGGTCGGGCTCAGCCCCGAACTCACCACCGCCGCCTACCGCATCGGCGACTCGGTCGTGAACACCATCACGCCCATGAACTCCTACCTGCTCATCATCCTCGCCGTGCTCCAGAAATACCGCAAAGATGCCGGCCTCGGCACCCTCATCGCCCTCATGCTGCCCTACTCCATCTCGTTCTTCCTCTGCTGGACCACCTTCCTCTTGGTATGGCTCGCCTTCGGATGGCCGCTCGGCACCAACGCGCCCCTCCAATACCTCCCGGCGCACTGATCAGTTGCCAAAAATCGCCCGAACATCCGGCCTTCGAGCCGCCAATCAGCCCTCCGCACGCCATTCGCTCAAAGCCCGCGCGCTCCTACACTCCCCTCCTGCCCGGCCCCGTCTCATCGACTCGGCTCGGCCCATCTCGTTCCCTTAGTTGGGGTCGGCTCGCCTTGTTGGCAAGACCAACTCCTAACTCTCTGGGCTGATCACCCCGCGCTTCTCGAAAGCGCGGCACAGGCCCGAAAGGACAGCTCCCAATGGCTCACTCGCTCAAACTTCTCCTCACTGAAAACGTCGAAAACACCGGCATCGTCGGTGATGTGGTCACCGTCCGCAAGGGCTACGCCCGCAACTTCCTCCTCCCCCGCAACCTCGCCACCGTCCCCTCTGACGCCCTCATCAAGCAGCTCCAGAGCAAGCGTGCCGACGCTCTCAAGGAACTCGAAGCCCTCCGCTCGCAGCGCGCCAGCATCATCGAGAAGATCAAGGGCTTTGAACTCAGCATGGTCCGTTCTTGCAACGATGCCGGCATTCTCTACGCCGCCGTCACGCAGCAGGACATCGCAGCCGCCCTCACCGCCGCGGGCCACCCCGGCATCACGGCCCGCGAAGTCCGCATCGGCCAGAACATCAAGCGCATCGACAACTACGACATCCACGTCAAGTTCGGCCCCGAACTCGACACCGTCATCAAGATCCACATCCAAGCCGATCGCAAGCTCGACCTCGGTGGTCGCCAAGAAGAGAAGCCCGCTGGTGATGCCAAGGCCGCTGCCGCTGGTGCCGAAGGTGCCACCGCCGAGGCCGGCAAGGATGGCAAGCCCGTAGCCGCCGGCGACAAGCCCCGTGGCGACCGCGCCGGTGGCGGCGACCGCGCTGGTGGTGGTGATCGCGCTGGTGGTGGTGGCGATCGTGGCGGCGAGCGCCCCGAGCGCAAGGATCGCGAGGACCGTGGCGGTCGTGGCAGCATGAACTTCGCCAAGATGGACTTCACCGCGAAGCGCGTTGTGGGCTGGGGCGATGCCCCCGCCGCTCCCGCCGGCGATGCCGCCGCCCCCGCAGCCGATGCCAAGCCCGCCAAGGCCAAGGGCGCGAAGAAGGCCGATGCCGGCGACAAGCCCGCCAAGAAGGAAAAGTCCGCCAAGAAGTAATCTTGGTTGACTGACGACCAGCAAGTTCAAAGGCCCGCGGATCCGTCCGCGGGCCTTTTTCATTCGCGGTTGAAGATCGTGTTTTGTACGGGGTTGGCGATGGTCAGGCCGCTCGCCAAAACCAGCCCCAACCAGCATCCGCCCCTGTTCTGACCCCATCCAACCGGTTGACCGCGCAAGCCTCACCGCTAACATTGTCCTTCCCCCGAACACAGTCAACTTCGGGCCATTGCCCTGAGTGAACTGAGTGCCTTTGGTGCCGCGAGCGTCGCCATGACCGAATCCGATGACAGCGAAGACGACGTCGGTTAACGACCCTTCAGAGGTCGATGGCTATCCCCGACTCACGATGGGGACCCAAAGCACTCTTCTCGTTCTCACGAACTTTCCTGTCGGTGGTCACGACTCGCTCTGAGCCGCAGCCATCGGCGATTCCGCAGCACATTGGCCGCGCGAGGCGGCTGCTGATCTGTTCCCCTCACCTCCTCCCCTGGCCCCTTCCGCTTCGCAGGCCAGGCCCGCATTGATCCCCATGAGCACCCCCTCCACTGAATCGGCGACTGCAAGGACCACGAACATGACGACCAACCCGCTCGAATATATCCGCAACATCGGTATCTGCGCCCACATCGACGCAGGCAAGACCACCGTCTCCGAACGCATCCTGTTCTACACCGGCAAGAACTACAAGATGGGCGAAGTGCACGAAGGCACCGCCACCATGGACTTCCTGCAAGACGAGCAGGAGCGCGGCATCACCATCCAGTCGGCCGCCACCACCTGTCCGTGGACGTTCGAAGGCCATGACTACAAGGTCAACCTCATCGACACCCCCGGCCACGTCGACTTCACCATCGAGGTCGAGCGCTCCCTCCGCGTCCTCGACGGCGCCGTCGCCGTGTTCGACGGCAAAGAAGGCGTTGAGGCCCAGTCCGAAACCGTCTGGCGTCAAGCCGACCGTTACCGCGTTCCCCGCCTCTGCTTCGTCAACAAGATGGACAAGCTCGGCGCCGACTTTGAGTTCTCCTTCGGCACCATCAAGACGCGCCTCGGCGCCAACGCCATCGCCATCCAGTACCCCATCGGCAAGGGCAACGAACTCCGCGGCATCATCGACCTTGTCGAGATGCGGGCCTACGACTTCGAGGCCGACGAAAACGGCGCCGTCATCACCGAGATCCCCATCCCCGAAGAGTTCGCCGAGAAGGCGGCCGAGTGGCGCCACACCCTCGTCGAGAAGGCTTCCGAGCTCGATGACACCCTCACCGAAAAGTACCTGACCGACGAGAAGTCGATCACCAACGACGAGATCCGCGCCGCCATCCGCAAGGGCACGATTGCCCGCCAGTGCAATCCCGTCCTCTGCGGCGCTGCCCTCCGCAACATCGGCGTCCAGATGATTCTCGACGCCGTCTGCAAGTACCTCCCCGCCCCCTTCCAAAAGGAAGAGGTCGAAGGAACCGATCCGCGCGACAAGAACGTCAAGATGACCCGTCCCCACGACGAGAAGGCACCCTTCTCCGCCCTCGTCTTCAAGGTCGTCTCCGATACCCACGGCGATCTCACCTACATGCGCATCTACTCGGGCACCCTCGAGAAGGGCCAACGCGTCGTCAATCCCGTCAACGGTGAGCGCGAACTCGCCAGCCGCATCTTCGAGATGCACGCCAAGGACCGGATCCCCCTCGATCGCGCCACCGCCGGCAACATCGTCGCCGTCGTCGGTATCAAGAAGTCGTTCACCGGTGACACCGTCTGCGACCCCGACGACCAGATCGTCCTCGAGCGCATGACCTTCCCCGAGCCCGTCATCTCCATGGCCATCGAGCCCAAGTCGGCCGACGACCGCCAGAAGCTCGGCAACGCCCTCGGCGTCATCCGCCGCGAGGACCCGTCCTTCCGCTTCTCCTACAACGATGAAACCGGCCAGACCATCATCTCCGGTATGGGCGAGCTCCACCTTGACATCATCAAGACCAAGCTCGTCCGCGACATGAAGATCAGTGTCGAAGTCGGCAAGCCCCAGGTCGCCTATCGCGAGACCATCAGCCGCAAGGTCACCGATGTCCGCGGTAAGCACGCCAAGCAGTCCGGTGGTCGCGGTCAGTTCGGTGACTGTGTCATCACCCTTGAGCCCTACACCGCCGCCCAGGCCGAGGCCGACGAAGTCGAGTTCACCAATAGCGTCGCCTTCGTCAACGAAGTCGTCGGTGGCGCCATTCCCAAAGAGTTCATCCCCTCGATCGAGTACGGCGTTCGCCAGACCGCCCTCGCCGGCGTCTTCGCGGGCTACCCCCTCATCAACATCAAGGTCACCCTCACTTACGGCTCCTACCACGATGTCGACTCCTCGCAGATCGCCTTCGAACAGGCCGGCCGCATCGCCCTCCAGGAGGCCGTCGCCAAGGCACAGGGCGTTCTCCTCGAGCCGATCATGAAGGTCGTCGTCACCGTCCCCGACGAATACTTCGGCGCCGTCACCGGCGACATCTCCAGCCGCCGCGGCATGATCATCGATACCGATGACCGCGGCATCGTCAAGCTCGTCACCTGCGAGGTGCCGCTGAGCGAGATGTTCGGCTACACCACCACGCTCCGCTCCCTCACTCAGGGCCGCGCCAGCAACACGATGGAGTTCCACGCCTACCGCACCATGCCCCGCACCCTTCAGGAAGAAATCGTCAAGAAGTCCAAGGGCTGATCAGCAACCGGTAGCAGTTTGAGTATTCCAGCGACCCCGCGGGCCACACCTCGCGGGGTCGCTGTGCTTTTGCCCTGAGCGAGCCCGGCGGGTCGCGTCTCAGGCCAGTTCATTCGGAATCGCCAGCAAATCCCCCTGCCGCAGCACATCGGGCAACTCCGCCACCGTCTTCGCCTGCTCGATCACAAACGGCCCCGTCCGTGTCCTTCGCAGCGCCGCAATCGTTCCCCCCGTCCCCAGCGCTGTTCCAATGTCCCGCCCCAGCGCTCGAATGTACGTCCCCTTGCCGCAGTCAATGTTCAGCCGCAGCCGCGGATACGCGTATTCCAGAATCGTGATGGCATCAATCCGCACCGGCCGCGCCGCCAAAACAACCTCCTCGCCCCTTCGCGCCAGCGCATACGCCCGCTGCCCGCCGATCTTCATGGCGCTAAACGCCGGCGGCCGTTGCGAGATCACGCCCACAAAGTTTCGGCACACCGACTCAACTTGCTCAAGCGTCGGCGGCTCAGCCACAGCCACCTCCGTCCGTTCTCCTTCGGCATCATCCGTCGTGCTGAACGCCGACAGATCGATCTCCGTCAAATAGCTCTTCGCCTCGGTCATGATCTTGTTGCACAGTGGCGTCGCCTTGCCCACCAGAATCACCAGCAGCCCCGTCGCCAGCGGATCAAGCGTGCCGCCATGCCCCACTTTTACCCGCTTGGGTGCGCCCGCCAGCACCAGTTTTCGCCTCACAATGCGGCACACATCCATCGACGACCGCCGCAGCGGCTTATCAATGATGAGCAGCCCCGCGGGCGTCGGAATCGGTGACGGTGCCGGGGTTAAGAATGGCGGTTGGGGTGTTGGTGGGGGTGTTGGTGCAGCATCGTCTTTAGGTGTGTCATTCATCATCGCTCCCGCTCCACAATCACCCACCCACTCATCCGTTGATACCCCGGCACCGCCGCCTGCCCAACCTCGCGAGTACCCGCTGGCAGTCGTGCCCCGCCTCCACGCTCTGAATCCCACGGCACAATTACCAGCCCGCCCGGGTGCGCCTCGAGCCACTTGCCCACATCCCCCTTCGCAATCCGCTCCGCGTGCGCCCGTGTCGCAAACCCCACGCTGTCGGCAAGATTCGTAGTCGCCCACGGTCGCGCCCGCGCCGGGTCTACCGCCTCCAGCACCTGCCGCAGTTCTTCAGATGCTCTGCCCGGCACAAGCAGCGGAGCCACAATCGCCAGCAGCGGTCCCACCATGCAAACCAGCGACACGATCGCCAGCCCCGTGCCCACCACCATCGCCGACGCCAACCGCCTCCGCAGCACCACCGAGCCCGCCGCAATCGCAAAGACCAGCGCAGCGCCCGCCGCCGCCAACATCACGATCCGTGTCCAAATCGTGCCCGCATCCGGCGATTCGCCCGCCGCAAAACTCGGCGCAAACATGGCCACGATCCCGAGCGCCATCACCACAATCGGCCCCCCGCCCACCAACCACCAAATGACCCGCCCCGCCAACCCCGCCACCACGCCCGTCAGCAGCGCCCGCGCTGTCACGATGGCCACCAGCGGATACAGCGGCATCGTGTAATGCAGCAGTTTCGCCGGCGAAAGCTCAAACAACAACCAACTCGGCCCGATCACCGCCAGCAGAAAGAGCGCCGGCGAAAACCCGCCCGCCCGCGCCAGCACAAGCCCGCGCCCCGCGCCCCACACCCTGCCCATCACCCCGCGACCATCCCGCGCCCCACCAGTTCCATCGTCTCGCCCCGCAGTTGCAAAAACCTCCCGCCACGCCCCCCCAACCGCCGCCAGCGTCACCAGCGACCCAGGCCAGAACAGCACCGCCAGCATCACCGTGTGAAACCCCGGCGGCCAGAAGTGCCCCTCTTTGCTCCCCGTCGCCGCCCGCATAAAGAACTCATCCCACACCCCGCGCACATACACGCCCAGCCCGCCCTGCTGCTGTGCCACACTCCACAGCCACGGCCCCGCCGCCCCCGCCAGCATCACCGCCAGCAGCCCCGGCCGCAACCCCGCAATCCACCGCCATGACCGCATCCAAAACGCCGCCGTCACCACCGCCAGCACCACCACCATGAGCGTGATCGGCCCCTTCGTCATCACTCCCGCCGCAATGGCCGCGTGCAGCACCAGCGCCGGCCCCAGCTTGGCGCTTCGCCCGCCGCTCTTCGCGCCCAGCACATCCGTCAGGCACCGATACAGCGCACACACCGCCGCCATCGTAAAAAACATCATCACCTGATCCGCCCGTGCCTGGTGCGCATCCCACACAAAGATCGGGCTCACCGCCAGCAGCGCCGCCGCCATGGTCCCGATTCCCCGCCCCCCGACCCCCCCCGCTCCCCCGCCCGCCCCAGCTCCAAACATCTGGTTCCCCAGCCGCCGCGTCAGCAGCACCGTTCCCACCGCCGCCAGCACGCTCGGAATCCGATACATCCAGATCGCGTCACGCTCCGGACGCCCACCAGTCATCACCCACGCGCTCGCCACCTGCATCCAGTACACCAGCGGCGGCTTGTTCAGCCGCGCCACCTCGCCCAGATACGGCACCGCCCACCCGCCACCATGCAGCCGCGCCTCGCGTGCCTCCACCGGCAGCGCCGCCGCTTCAAACATTTGCCGGCTCGCCTGCGCAAACCGGGCCTCGTCGCGATCCACCGCCGCAATCGCCCTCAAACCCGGGAGATACACTGCTGCACACAGCGCGACCAGCAACGTCACGTCGCGCAGTGTGGAGGCCCGTCCCAGCATGGAAAGCAGTCGCTTCAGCACAAGCATCGACTATAACCGCACCCTCGTGTGGCCGGTGCGGATTCTCCACCACTCCGTCGCCTGGGCGGCCGATCACCCCGTGTGCTCTCTCCTCGCCGCCGGGCTCATCCTCACCCTCGCCCTCATGCCCGCCGACCTCCTCATCACCCTTGCCGCAAAGGACCTTTTCGCCTCCTTCCCAAGCGATGTCCGCCGCGAAGTGCTCGCCCTCCAGCAATATGGCCAGGTGACCTTCAGCCTCGTCATCGGCATCGTCATCCTGCTCCTCGCCCCCCGCCAGCGCGCCCGCATCTGGGGCTGGGTTGTAAGCTCGCTCTTCGTCTTCCTCTCCGCAAACGCCCTCAAGATCCTCATCGCCCGCCCGCGCCCCACCGCCATGCACACCGAGCGCCTCGTCGGCTCGCTTGGCCCCATGGACTTCGTTTGGCTCTGGGGCACCGTCCCCGAAAAACTCCGTGATGGCGGCACCAAAACCCTTCACGCCTGGTCCGGAGTCTTCCACCTCGAGTCCATGCCCTCGCGCCACTCCGCTTTCGCCGCCGTCTGCTCCGTCGTCCTCGCCTCGCTCTTCCCCAGCCTCCGCTGGCTCGTCCTCTTCCTCATGCTCATCGTCATGGCCGCCCGCGTCCTCACCGGCGAACACTGGGCCAGCGACACCATCGCCGGCGCCGCCATCGGCGCTGCCATCACCATCGCCGTCATGCGCCGTTGGCCCGAAGTAGCCCCCGCCCTTGCCCCCGTCTGAGCAACCTCACATCCCCAGCAGGTGCTTCACCGCCTGCACCATCTCACCCCGCGGCACCTCGGTCTGCCCCGGCCGCGTCTGCTTCCACGCCGCGTGATCCGTGATCTGAGCGCTGATCGCCTTCCCCGCGCTCATCTCCTTGATCGTCACCACCCCCCGCGCGTGCTCATCACTGCCGCAAACGATTGACAGCGGAATCTCCTGCGTATCGGCGTGCTTGATCTGCTTCCCAAAGCCCTTCTTGGCCAGGAATATCTCCGTTGACACACCCGCCCGCCGCAGTTCAAACGTCATGGCCAGATATTCATCCAGCAGTGATTCATCCATCGTCGTCACCAGCACCTGCGCGATCGACTTCCGCAGCCCAATCCGCCCCAGTTCCGTCAGCGCCGCCAGCAGCCGATCGATCCCAATCGACGCACCAACCGCCGGCAGCCGCTCCCCGTGGAACCGCAGCACCAGATCGTCATACCGCCCGCCCGAGCACACCGAGCCATACTGTGGCGCGTCCAGCAGCACGGTCTCAAACACCGGCCCCGTGTAATACGCCAGCCCGCGCGCAATCGAAAGATCGAGCGTCACGCAGTCATCGCCGTAGCCAATCGCGTACAGCCGTTTCGAAATCCGTTCCACACGATCGATCTCCGCCGCCGCCCCCTCAAGCCCCTCAAACAACCCGCGCAGCTTCGTGAGCACCACCGTGCGGCTCTTGTCTTTGATGGCCAAAAACCGCTCAATCCGCTCCACCTGCTCGCCGCTCAGGCCCAGCCCCGGAATCGGGTCGCCCGGCTCCGGCTTATACCCCGTCGTCAGTTCCTTGCGAACCTTTTCAAGGCCGACTTTCTCGAGCTTGTCAAGCACCCGGAACACATCCGTCCCCTCAACCCACACATCCTCAGTCACGAACTGCTCTTTTCCATCCGCCGTCGCAACCCGCGTCACCCGCTTGGTCGCCAGCCGATCCGGCACGCCGGCATACTTCAGCAGCAACCCCAAAATTGCGCGGCTCGAATACCGCACCTCAAACGGCCCGACCTCAAGCGCCCGCATCGCGTCGCACATGAGCGCGATGATCTCCACGTCCGCCAGTTCACCCGCCGGCCCGTCAATACCCACCGCATCAAAGTCAAACTGCCCAAACTCGCGGAACCGCCCCTTCTCCGGCTTGTCCGCCCGCCACACCTGCGAGCACGCATACCGCCGGAACGGCCTCGGCAGCGTCGCATACTGCGCCACCACCCGCGCCAGCGGCACCGTCTGGTCAAACCGCATCCCCAGCAACTCCTCTTCCGGCGTGTTCACGCTGAAGATCTGCTTGGTGGCCTCCTCGCCCCCCGTGCCCGTCAGCACGTCCAAGTACTCCATCGCCGGCGTCCCCAGCGGCACATAGCCGTGGTTCTCGCACACCGCGCGAACGCGATCAATGATCCGCTGCCTCGCCGCCATCTGGTCGGGCAAGTAGTCTTGGAGTCCTTTGTACAAACGTGGTTCGACCGTGGCCATGGGCCGTGACGGTAGGGGGGTAGGGGGAACAACCGCCGCGCATGCAAATGCTCAGGCCGTCCGACCCGTCTCCAGCCTCTTCAAATAAAGCAAGCACGCCCCACCACTCCAGGCCGTCAAATCCAGCCGCCCACGGCGAGCCCGGCTGGCGCCAAGCAACCACAAGAGCGAAGCAAATGCCGACGGTGGGGCTTGAACCCACGACCTCTTGATCCACAATCAAGCGCTCTACCAATTGAGCTACGTCAGCCGCAGCCAAAGTATAGGGGTGATCTCCCCGCAAGAGGAGCCACTGCGGCTCCAGACGCCCCCGCGCGCCCTCAGACCCGAGCCCACCAGACCCCGCCAAACACCCCCAAAACGCCAACTCACACCCGCCGAACCTCAATCCCCGCCGGCAACGCCGCTAGGAACATCTTCCCATACCGCGCCGTCAAAATCCGCGGGTCCAGCACCACAATCCGCCCCGTATCTGTCGTGCTCCGAATCAGCCGCCCGAACCCCTGCTTGAACCGCAAAATCGCCCGTGGCAGCGAATCCTCCACAAATGCGTTCCCGCCCCGCTTGGTAATCCGCTCCGCCCGCGCCTCCACCAGCGGCCGGTCCGGTGGGTCAAACGGCAACTTCGTGATGATCACGTTCCGCAGCCCCCGCCCCTTCACATCAACGCCCTGCCAGAAACTCGCCGCCCCCAGCAGCACCGAGTTCTCATTCTGCCGAAACCGCTCGATGATCGACGTCGCATGCCCATCGCGACCCTGCACCAGCATCGGCAGCCGCGCCCGCTGCAAATCCGGCTCCAGCCGCTCCGCCACCGCGTTCATCGTCGCGTGCGATGTGAACAGCACAAACGCCCCGCCATTGGTCGCCCGCACATGCCGCAAAATCCGCTCCGTCAGTTCCACGATCGATTCCGTCCGCGGATCGCGCACCGCCAGCGCCCTCGGCCCCCCCGAGCCCCCCTGCCCCGAGTCCGCCGCCACCTTCGCCGGCGCATCGTCATCAAACGGATTCATCGGCGCATCATCTGCAATCCGTCGCGACCGACCCCGCGCCGCCGCCGGAGCCGCAGCAGTGGGGGAGCCGCGCGGCGAAACATCCACATAAAACTCCGTCTGGCGCGCATGGTCAAACGGGCTCCCCAGATGCAGCGTCTTCGCTCGCTCGCACCCAATCCGCGAGGCCACGTGATAAAACGCCGACCCCGCCACAATCGCATCCGCATCTTCAACCGCCGCGCCGGCTCCTAAGCCCGCCGTCGCTCCCGCCCCGCCCTCGCTCCCCTCATCACCCACCGGCACCACTCGCCTTCCTTGCGCCTTGCGCACCGCCGTTCCCGTTGTCGTCGCCGGTTCGCCCTTGGTCGAAAGCGTCGCCGAGGTCAGCACCACCCCAATATCTTGCCCCCACAAATGGGTCTTCAGCAGCGGCCCCACCTCCACCGGTGAGCACGCCAGCTTCAGCCGCGCTGTCGATGCCGAAGCCCCGCTCCCGCCCCGCCGTTCTGTCCCTCCGCCGGCGCCCTCCGCCGCGGCACCGCCTTCCAGCCAGTACACATACCCATCGCGCTTCTGCGTCACCAGCACCTCGGCATCAAACGCGATCGCCCCCGCCCGCACCGCATACGCGTTCACCTCAAACGCATCGGGTTCTTCCTTCACCTCCGGCTTCAGCAGTTGCAGCTTTCCCTGCAGCCGCGTAAGCGCCGTCGTCAGCGGGTTCGCAATCGCATTCGCCGCCGGCACCCGCCCGCTCTTGAGCTTCCCCGAGCGGCTCAGCCGGTTCAGGTCTTCAAAGAACGCCCGCGAGGCATCCCGCGCCTCCATCACGCAGTGAATCGCCGCATCCAGCGGTTCCAGCCGCTTCACGCCCGTTTGCAGCTGCGCCAAATACCCGCGGTCACGCTGCGAGCTATACAGCACATTCAAAAAATGTTCCAGCCGCGACTCCGTCAGCCCCAGCCCAAAGTGATCGCACGCCACATCTTCGATCATGTGCGCTTCGTCAAGAATCACATGGTCATACTTTCCAAGGAACCCCGCCCCGCCGCCCCCGGTGCCCTGCGAATCCTCCGCCACGCCAAACGCCCGCATCGCCAAGTCCGCAAAGAACACCGCGTGATTGCAGATGAGCAGATTCGCCTTCTCCATCAGCCGTCGCGACTGCTGATAAAAACACTCCTCATACCGCGGGCACTTGCGCCCCATGCAGTTGTCGCTGTCACTCTGCACCCGGTCCCAAATGCCCGGCCGCTCCAGCCGCGGAATCGTGCTCAGCGTGCCGTCGGGCGTCTCCAAAGCCCAATCTTCAATCACATGCAGCGAGCGCCGCGACGCCTCATCAGGAAACAACTTCTCCTGCCGCTTCGACGCCATCTCGAGCCTTCGAATCGAAACATAGTTTCCCCGCCCCTTCACCAGCGCCGGCACCACACTCCGCCGCGAGGCCGCATCCAGCCCCCATTCATCCAGCGTGCTCAGCAGCAGCGGCACGTCCTTCTTGATGAGCTGTTCCTGCAGCGCAATCGTGTTCGTCGCGATCACGATCCGCTCACCCTTGGCCGCGCACCGCAGCATCGCCGGCACCAGATACGCAAACGACTTCCCAACCCCCGTGCCCGCCTCGGCCAGCAAACGTCCCTTCGTCGCCAGCGCGAGCTCCACCGCCGACGCCATCGCAAGCTGCTGCTCGCGGGCCTCAAAGTCACTCCCCAGGTGCCGCGCGATCGGCCCGGCCTGAGACAAAATGTCACGCGATGGTTGACGCACCAACACAGGGTACGGACCTTGTTCGGACAAGGTACTACTGTGTCCCTCGCAACCGTAGATTTCCCGCCCCCGCTTCGCACCACCCTGTACCGGCCTGGCTTCTCACCTCACAAAGCTCCCTATGCCCGATCTGCTCGACGGTCTCAACCACGCCCAAAAAGCCGCCGTCATGCACGACGGTGGCCCCTTGGTCGTTCTCACCGGCCCCGGCACCGGCAAAACCCGCGTCATCGTTCACCGCATCGCCCACGCCATCGCCGCCCGCGCGATTCTCCCCGAGCACATCCTCGCCGTCACCTTCACCGCCAAGGCCGCCCAGCAACTCCGCGCCCGCCTCGCCGGCCTCCTCACCGGGGCCATCGCCGATCGCCTGCACGTCTACACCTTCCACGGCCTGGGCATGCGCATCATCGATCGCTTTCCCGAAGTCCTCCGCCTCCGCCAAAACCGCCAGATCATCGACTCCGCCCAGCGCCGCCAACTCATCCGCGATCTCATCCTCGAGCACAATCTCATGGGCACGTCCGCCGGTCTGGGCATCGAAGCCCTCGCCGAAATCGCCCACGATCAGTTCGAACATTTCTGGAACCATCACCTCGCCCCGACTGACGTCATCGCCGTCGCGCAGGCCAAGCTCCGTCCCCTCCACGACGTGTTAGTCCACCAGCGCTCCAACGAGCAGATTGCCCAGACCGCCCACCTCGAACGACTCATCGACATCGCCCGCCTCGCGACCCTCTTCGCCGACGCCTGCCGATCCCGCGGCTGGCTCTCCTACGGCGACCTCATCGCCCTCCCCATCAAGCTCGTCGAGTCGCACCCCACCGCCGCCGCCATCCTCCGCGATCAATACCGCTGCCTCGTCGTTGATGAGTTCCAAGACGTAAACGCCTCGCAGATCGCCATGCTCAAAGCGCTCGCCCCACCGGGCGTCCCGGGCACTCCCGACCTCTGCGCGGTCGGCGACGACGACCAGTCCATCTACGAGTTCCGCGGTGCCGACGAGCGCGCCTTCGCCAAGTTCGCAGCCATCTATCCCTCCACCCGCACCATCACCCTCACCGAGAACTACCGCAGCCAGCAACCCATCATCGACGTTTCCAACCACATCATCAAACAGGCCGGTTTCCGCTTCGATCCGACCAAGGTCATTGAGCGCCCGCACGACCAGCGCACCGCACCCCCAGCCGCCGGTGCCGTCGTGCAGGTCGTCAAACTCAAAGACGAGAACGATTTCGCCGACACCATCGCCTCCCTTCTGCTGACCGCCCGCGCCACCGAGCCGGGTCACCCGTGGCGCAAGTACGCCGTCATCGCCCGCAGCGCCAAAGACCTCGACCGTGTCGCCTCCGCCCTCCTCGTCGAAGGGGTCCCCTTCACCCTCCGCCGCAACGACGGCATCGCCAGCGATGCAGGCGTACAAGACGTCCTCGCCTGGGTTCGCCTGCTGGTCGATCCCACCAGCGCCTGGAACGCCCGCCGGATCCTCATGCGCCTCGCCTCCCCCGTCCCCGGTGATCTCGTCGCCTCGTGGGAAAAGGCCTACCGCTGCGAACTCTCAAACTTCAATACCGGCAACCCCCACCAGCCCGATCCCGGCAGCTTCGTCGACTTCCTCGCCGCGCATCTCGACGATTCACTGAGCCCCACCCCCCCCCCACACCCCGCGCTCTCCGCGCCCGCGCCATCCGCTCGGCACGCCGTGCCGTCCGACACTTCGCGCCGTTCGCCACTCCCGCCCCCGCCCACCCCGGCCGTCCCCAAAACGCCCAAGCCCGCCCCCGCCGCAACCTCCAAACACTCACTCTTCGCCCCCGGTCAAGACGACGAACCCAGCCCCTTCCTCGGCGACGATGAACACGCCGCGAGTGAACCAAGCCCCGCCCTCTCTCCCGCACCTGCGCCCGCTCCGCCATCTGCTCCTCTTCCCCCCGTCCCCAAGCGCTCCAAACTCGCACCCATCACACTCCCCGCCGTTCAGCGCTTCATCAACCTCTTTGGCGAGCTCCGCGCCTTCGCCGCCGGAGCCCGCGCCGACGAAGCCCTCCTCCGCATCATCACCCTCGCCGATATCGCTCACACCCACCTTCTCAGCGGCCCCGATCGCGCCGCCCGCGTCAGCGCTCTCGCCGCCGTCATCACCTTCGCCCGCGTCCGCCAGCCTCGCCTCCACGAGCCCGGCGATCTCGCCGCCTTCCTCGACTACTACAACGACCTCATTGACAAAGACCAGGACTTCTCCGAACGCGACAACGGCATCGAACCACCCGACGAAAACGCCGCCGACGATGACGACTCCGACGCCGTCAATCTCATCACGGCCCACAGCTCCAAAGGCCTCGAGTTCGACACCGTCTTCGTCGCCCGCGTCAACTACAACGGCTTCCCCGGCAAAAACCACGGCGAAGAGCCGCAGCCGCTCCCAGGCGGCCTGATCGACCGGGCCGGTGATGCCCGCTCCCAGGCAGAACTCCACAACGCTGGCCAGCGCCGCCTGTTCTACGTCGCCTGCACCCGCGCCGAGCGCCGTCTCGTCATCGTCGGCAAGTTCAACAAAACCGCTTCCGGCAGCGAATCAAACAACTACCTCGACGAACTCCTGCGCGACCCGACTGCGCCCGCCTTGATCAGCCCACTCGATCTCGCCCAGGTCGAGCGCCTGGCCAAAGACGCCAGCGTCATCAGCGCCTTCCGCGGCCCCATCGATGTCGCCGCCGGTGATCTCCGCGCCCTCCAAACCCGCCGCGACATCCTCGCCCGCGCCCGCGCCGATGCCCGCCTCGAGGCCGCCGTCGCCCTCGACTCCGCCGACCGCCCCGAAAGCACGCAGCAGTCCATCTCCTTCGCCAGCGATCGCCTGGCCGCCGCCGCCGCCAAACTCGCCGCCATCGCCGCCCTCGAGCGCACCGGCCAGCCCCCCGCCTGGGTCGCCGAGTCCGGCGCTGACCTCGCGGGCTTCTGCGATGCCGTCAAGAAAGCCATCGACTCAAGGACCATCTCACCCTCGCCCCTCAAACTCCGCAGCCTCCTCGCGCCCCTCCAGCTCAGTTACACCACCATCAGCGACTATCAATCCTGTCCCGCGTGTTTTTACGTCAAAAATGTCCTCGGCGTGCCCGAGCCCCTCTCGACCCAGCTCGGCACCGGCTCAACCGTGCACAACGCGCTCGATACCTTCTTCAAGCGCTTCGTGCAGGCCGACAATAACGGCGAAACACTCCCAAACCTCGCCGACCTGCTCAACATCGGCGACGCCGCGTACTTCGCCCAGGCCGCCACCTCGGGCCTCCCCACCAACCCCGCCGAAAAAGCCCAGATCCGCGCTCATCTCACCAACGCCTTCACCAACCTCCACCGCCCCAGCGACCACATTGTCGAACACGAACTCAAGATCCGCTTCCCCTACACCACCGCCAGCCGCACCCACAACATGACCGCCAAGATCGACCGCCTCGACGACCTCGGCGCGGGCCGCTATCGCATCGTCGACTACAAAACCGGCAAGAGTTCCAAAAAACTCCTCACGCCCGCCGCCACCGACCTGCAAATGGGCATCTACCTCATGGCCCTTCGCGACAAGTTCGAAAACCCAAACCTCACCGGAACGGCCGAGTACTGGCTCCTCGCCACCGGCGAGCGCGGCATCATCGACCTCGCCGATCTCGACCTCCCCAAGATCAAAAAAACGATCGACGACGCCGTCGCCGGCATGCTCGCCGGCGAATGGCCGTCCAAGAAAAAGAGCGCAAACGCGATCCAATCCTGCCGCGGCCTCTGCGAGCTTCTCGGGCTTTGAATCGCCCCAGCAGCCGGCCCTTCACCGACCTCCACCCGATTGCAACCCAACCCCGCCCTCCCGCAACAAACATCGCCTTTGCCGCGCCTCCTTACCACCATCTTGACCATCTTCACGCTCGTTGCCCCCGTGGCCCCGGCCGGTCCCGCATTGGCCCGCTCCCCCGTAGCCGGCCCGGCCGCGGCCTTCGCCGTAAATAGCAGCACCTGCGCCCAGCCCCCCGCTCCTCCGGCCGATCAAGAACGCGAATCCTTCGCGCGCGCCGGCGTCACCTCAATCTGGCTTGAGAACGGCATCCGCGTCCACCTCCGCCCCATGCCCGGCTGCGGCCGCGTTGTCTTGGTCGCCTCAATCGCCGGCGGAGCCGTCCTCGAAACCGCCGAGCAGCGCGGCCTCACCCGCGCCGCCGCCGCCGCGTGGGCACGCCCCGCCGGTCAAGATCGCGTCATCGAGGTCGGGCGGCGCGACGGCCCCATGGGCCCCGACGACGCGCCACGCGATGACGTTGAAGAACCACCCGCCGATCCCGCCGCCCAGCCCGATCCGCGCGGCGCCGCCGTTCGTCTCTCCCGCTCGGCATGGCCCGAGGGCATCATGCTCCGGCTCAGCACCCAGAGCAGCGCGCCCGATGATCTCAAAACTATCATCACCACCACCTGCCAAATGATCGCGGTGCCCACCGCCGATGCCGATCGCCTCACCGCCTGGACCGGCCAGGAACGCACCCGCCGCGCCCCCAGCGGTCCCGGCATCGTCATCGATGCCTTCATGGAAGGTGTCGCCGCCGAAGGCCGCGCCGTCTTCGGCCGCCTCACCCCCGCCCAGCTCGATCGCCTCACCCTCGAGCGCGCTCAGGCTTGGCTCAGCCAGCACCTCACCGAGAGCCCCATCGAAGTGGCCCTCGTGGGCGATTTTGCCCTCGATGCCGCCCTCACCGCCATCGCGCCGCTCGGCAACCTCCCCGGCCGCGCCCGCATCGGTCCGGCCACCTTCGCCCAGCAGCGCGTCCTCAGCCGCCCTCCCGGGCCCCGCCGCATCGAAAAAACGCTCGACGCCGGCGGCAAGTCCAGCCACATCTTCATCGCCTGTCCAGCTCCTGAAATCTCCGATCTCTCAACCGTTCGTCGCATGAACGTCGCCGCCCGAATCGTGCGCACCCGCGCCGAAACCGCCCTCGCCGACCGCGGCTTCACCTCCACCCGCGTCATGGCCCAGGCCATGCCCGGCCGCCTCTTTTCCGACGGCGGCCTCTTCGTCGTCTCCGCCCGCGTCAGCGGCGATGCAAACGACCTCGCCCGCGCCGAAGCCGCCATCGCCAGTGCCCTCGACACCCTCGCCACCGTTCCCCCCGAAGCCGACGAAGTTCGCCGCCGTTCCACCGACCTCGCCGAAGAAGCCGCCCGCCGTCAGAGCGATCCCGACTACTGGGCCAGCGTCCTTCCCATCTGCACCTTTCACGGCCTTTCTCCAGACGCCCTCGCCGACGCCGCCAAGGCCTACTCCTCCATCGCCCCCTCAGATATCACCCTCACCATGGTCCGCTGGACCAACGAAAAAGACCGCGTCGAGTTCATCGCCCGCCCCGCCCCCAAAGCCCCCGCTGACCCCACTCCTCCGCCGTCTTCGCTCCCTGAGCCGTCGCCCCGCTGATCACAAGATTCACCGCTTCCGCGACGCATTGAACGCCCGCGCCTTTAGCCGCAACGTATTGATCCGCTCGGCCAGCAGCGCCAGCCCGTCATCCGGCTTCATCGCCAAAAGCATCTCAGACGCAATCGGCTCGCCCACCTCAATCGCCACCCGATTGCCCCGAAACAGCCGCGGCAGGCTCGTGCCCCGCGGCCAGGCCTCAAACGCGCCGTCGATCCCCACCGGCAGCACCGGGCACTTCGCTCGCGACAGCAAGAGCCACACGCCCCGCTTGAACGGCGTCATCTCCCCATCGAGCGTTCGTGACCCCTCAGGGAAAATCAGAATCGCCCGCCCCATTCCCAACTGCTCAATCGCCGTGCGAATCGCCGCCGCGTCGCCCTTGCCCTCTTTGAGCGGCACACTGCTCAGCCCGCGAATGAACGCCCCAAACAGCGGATTCTTAAACAAGCTCGCCCGCGCCAGATACGTCAGGTGCCGTGGCAAAATGATTCCGATCGCGGGCGGATCAAGGTGCGACTGGTGATTGGCCACCACCAGCACCGGCCCAGTCGCCGGCATGTTCTTACTGTTCTTGGCTCGCAGCCCAAACGTGACAAGCAGCGCAACGCCAGCCAGCCAGCGAACGAAGGCATAAAACCCGATCCCCGCGATCGAGCGGCCCGGGCACAGTGCACGGATTCTTGAAAACATCAACGTGAGCCCGTCGTTCCTGGGCCCGATTGCAGCGGCGGAACCTTCGCCCGCGCCGCCCGCTCCAGGCGATCCACAACCTGATCAAACGTCAGATACGACGTATCAATCACCTGGGCATCCGCCGGGCACACCAGTGGCCCCTCGGTCCGCGTCTGGTCCGATTGATCTCGCGCCTCGATCTCGATCAGCAGCGACTCTTCATCCGCTTCAAGGCCCGCCTTGCGAAGCTGGTCAGCCCGCCGCGCTGCCCGAACCCGCGCCGAGGCATCAAGATAGAACTTCGCATCGGCATCCGGGAACACCACCGACCCTTGGTCGCGTCCTTCTGTCACCAGCCGCGGATGCTGCGCCGCAATCACCCGCTGCTTCTTCACCATGTGCTCGCGCAGCCGCGCAATCCCCGCCAGCGGCGAGACCAGCCGAGTCACATCACTGTCACGAATCCGCTCCCCCAGCGAGCGATACCCGCCCGAAGCGCCCAGCCCGATCGCCGGCGGATCCACCCGCCAGTCAAAGTGCAGGTCCGCATTCGCCACCAGCGTGCACACCGCATCCATATCCTTTGGGTCAACATCCTGTTCAATTACCAGCGCCGCCGCCGCCCGATACATCGCCCCCGTATCCAGAAAGTCCAGCCCCAGCCGCGCCGCCAACGCACGCGCCACCGACGACTTTCCCGTCCCCGCCGGCCCGTCAATCGTGATGATCACCCGAGACAAACCATCCGGCCCCTTCGGGCCGTCAAACGGCAGGCCGGTCTGTGCTCGAGACTCCGTCATCATCACATCATGCCTTCTCAGCCGCTTCTTCGTCGTCCGTCGCTTCGCCCGGCTCTTCGCCCACTTCTGCGCCAAGGTCAAGCCCCATCTCATCGTCAACTGGCAGTTCCGGCGGCAGGAACAGCTTGGTCACCAACTCCTTCGCCCGCGTCAACGCCGCCACCGCGTCGCCCTTGCCCGTGTAATCAAACGCCAGCGAGCCGTCAAAGCCCACCGCATCAACCACGCTCACGCAATCCGCCAGTGACAGCCGCGCCGCCGGCTCGACCGGGGCCGCCGGGCCCTCATCAGCCGCAGTATCGCCATCTTTCGACTTGCTCTTCTTTGGCTTGGCCTTCGGCTTCGGCGGTGCGGGCGAAGTCGTCGCCGCCGTCCGCGCCGTCTCACCAATACTGGTGTCCGTAATCGTTGCCAGCACCGTCGAGGCATACGGCACCAGCCGCCGCAGATACGCCCCTGCATCACCGCTCGACCCTGCGCTCGCAAAGTCCGGCAGCGTGCCCACTCGAAACCCGCCGATCTTCTTCAGCAGTTCCGTAATCCGCTCCGCCGTCCCCGTCATGCCAGGGGCCGAGCCGATACAGAAGTTCAAATCCATCTTCTCGGCCTTGCGCACGATAGGCCGCAGCCGCTCGGCTACCTCCAGCATCGCGTCCTCATCGTCCGGCGCCGTGATGCGGATCGAGACGTTGCTGCACCCCAGCCACTGCGCCGCCTGCACCACCCGCTTCACCCGCTCCTCGGCCACCTCCGCCAACGCTGTCTCATACAACGCCTGCGGCTCGGGCTCAATCAGCGAAAGACACGGGCATCCCACCTTGTCTGCCGCCTGCACAATCCGCTCCAGCAAGGCGCGGTCACACCCCGCCAACAACGGCGTGGTCATCGCGATCCCGCCAAGACCCACCTCGTTCTTGATGAACGCCGGCAGATCGACCAGCGAAAGCGTGGCCTTAGAGGACGTGCTCGCACCCCCCCGTACGGGTTTGATGCGGGCAGCGAACGAACTGGCAGCGGCGGTAAGCAACATCGTATTGAGACGCTCAGGGGCAAGAACACCAATGCAGCCCCCCGCGTCTCGGGACGAGCGTACGCACCAAAATCCCCCCTCGCGAGCGTCCTCTCCGCCCATCTCTCCCCGCCTCGGCCCCGCTCGCGTCCCGGTCCGCCCTCCGACCCCCGTACCCTCCTTCCCTATGGGACGATCCGTGCTTCTGCTCGTCAACCGATCCAAGACCGACGTGCTCAGCGCACTCCCGGAGATCCGCGCCACCATCTCCAGCGCCGGCGGCAAGGTCGTCGGCGAGCTCGACGCCATCGCCAGTGACCCCATCGCCGATGCCCACGGGGCCGATCTCATCGTCGTCCTCGGTGGCGACGGCACCCTTATCAACCAGGCTCGCCGCTGCATAAGTCTCGACGTCCCCATGCTGGGCGTGAACTTCGGCAAACTCGGCTTCCTCGTCGAGTTTGACCTCGCCACCTTCGGCGAGCAGGCCCGCGCCCTCCTCGGTGAACCCGCCAAACCGCTCACCCTCCTCGACCGCTCCCTCATCGCCGTCCACATCAGCCGCGCCAACGGCCAGCACGTCAAAGTCCAAAACAACGCCCACAACGTCCCCAACCTCGGCCTCAATGACGCCGTCATCACCGCCGGACCCCCCTTCCGCATGATCAGCGTCGGCCTCTCGATCGACGGCCAGCCCGGTCCCACCGTTTCCGGCGACGGTGTCATCGTCTCCACCCCCGTCGGCTCCACCGCCTACAACGCCGCTGCCGGCGGCCCCATCATGGCCCCCGACGTCAAAGCCCTTTCCGTCACGCCCATCGCCGCCCACTCTCTCTCCTTCCGCCCCGTCGTCGTCAGCGGCTCCAGCACCATCGAACTGCTCATGTCCCGCGTCAACGACGATCCCTCCGACGAGAACGGCACCCGTGGCGGCACCTCCCTCATCATCGATGGCCAGTTCGCTACCCGCCTCCATCTGGGCGACAAAATCGTCCTCAAACTTCACGACCGCACCGTGCGCTTCGTCCGCAATCCCCACGCGTCCTACTGGCAAACGCTCATCCAGAAAATGCAGTGGGCCGCCGGCCCCAAACTTCGCGAGAGTTGATCAAGACCTTGCCCAACAGCCCGCGTCCTCACTCCTGTATCTTCACGTCTTGATCGACGTCAGCGCCGCCATCGCCAAGGGCCCCAGCACCAGCACCGGCACAAACACACTCACCACCGGCGGCAAGCCCGGAATCGCCAGCGTCGTCCCCAGCAGCCCCGCCAAAAGCGTGAGGATCGCCACCGGCGCACACTTCAAGGCCGCCATCAGCATGTTCTCCGGCTCGCGCGAAAGAAAAAACGGCATCGTGATCAGCAGCGAAAGCACCGCGCACACCAGGGCCGAAAGCCGACCCCAGCCGATCCGGCTCAGCCGGTCGTGCATCTCCGGCTTCACCGTCGGGCTCCGCAGAATCTGCCCAATCTGCCGCCACGAAAGCGACGACGAATAGTCGCTGTAATGACTCGCCAGAATCGCCGTCGGGTCAAGGTCCGTCTTCATCCGTGTCGGCACTGTCTCCGCCGTTGCACCCACGCCCGTTCCACCCGGCCCTCCCCGCCCGGGTGCACTCGGCGCCGTCAGCGACATCACACTCGGCCCAGTCAGCACCCAGCCCCCGCCATCAAATGAAGCCCGCTCGGCCGAAATCCGCCGCTTCGCCCGCCCCGCCTCATCGCGCTCAATGATGTTCACGCCCTCCGCCGCCCCCGTCGCCGGGTCAAACCGGTGAATCGACCAGAGCGACCCGCTCGAATCCGCCGTGAGCTTCAGCGTAAACGCCGACGTGTCGCGCGACCCCGCATCACCCGCATCGCGAGCCAAAAGCGGCGCAATCCGCGGCATCGCAAACTCCTGGAGCCCCACCTGCACCAGCATCAACCCCGCCGCCACAAACAGCACCGGTCGGCTCGCCCGGAACATGCTCACGCCCCCCGCCAGCATCGCCACCAGCTCGCGCTGCCGGGAAAGCTGCGTAAACGTGAACCCCATCGCGCCCACCAGCACAATCCCCAGGATGTAGCAGTAAAGCTGAATCAGCCGCGGCCACCACAGGTCGCCGATCACCATCGCCGTCCGCAGAATGCTCGCAAACCCCCAGCCGTCCTCGCCCCCGTTCAACCGCGCCGCCGCCTTCGCATACCGCCCCAGATTCACGCTCACATCCACCATCATCACAAACGAGCACAGCAGCACCAGCAGCACGACGATGTTCGTGAAGTAGTGCCGGGCGATATATCTTGAAAGCGTCGAAGGCATGGTTTTTCGTCGTTCACACAAACCGTCCGCCAAGCGTCAACTCAAGCCAGCCCGTCAGCGTGTTCCTAATCGCGAAAGCCGTTCGCCCGACGGTGGGGGCGTCACCGCCATCGCCGCCGCCATCCCCAAAAGCGCCCCCAGCACGCAGTCCGACAGAAAGTGCGCACCCGCCGCCATTCGCGTCATCGCGCACAGGCCCGCCAGCACCAGCATCACCCATCGAGTCTTCGGATACAGCATGCCGATCACGGCCGCCGCCGCAAACGCCACCGCCACATGACTCGACGGAATCCCCAGGTTCGACGAATCCGAGAACCCCGAGAACATCGCCCGATGCACATACTCCCCGCTCGCCGTCGGCCGCTCACGCGCGATGATCCGCTTCAGCACCTCCGCCCCGCCCCCTGCCACAATCGGGGCCAGCACCAGTGCCATTGCCGCCGCCAGCGGCCGTGAGAACCGCCGGAACGCCCCCGCCAGCCCCAGCACCAGCGCCGCCAGCAACCACGTCGGCAGATACCCCATCACCCGCGCCAGCCGATACCAGTCGCGCCCCTCAAGCTTCGATTCCGTCGCTTCAATCGCCTCGGCGCTTCCAAACCCGCTCCCCACAAACAACTTGAACGCCGCCACATCCAGCAGCATCGCCAGAACCATCAGCAACGTCCCGGCGATGATCAAAAAAACCCAGTGTCTGCGTCGGATTCTCATTGGGGGCTCTTAGTCGGATCCGCACGGGTCGAAGGAGTTGCAGACGCAGGAAGTGACGTCACCGACGGCACCACGCCGCGGAAACCATAGCCAAGGAACGCGTGCACGCCCTTTCGATCAACCCCCGCCAGCAAGCCCTTCGCCACCAGCGTATCAAACGCCGGCCCCCATTCCATCTCATTGCCTCCCACAATTACGAACCCCGCGCCCCGCAACTCCGCCGCATCCAGATCGCTGTCGGCCCAAAAATCCTGTGCCGTCAGCCTCCCCCCCTGCCGCGAGTTGGAGCAGTACACAACCGGCTGCCCGCGCAGATAAAACGCCAACTGGCTCGCCCGTCCGTAATGCTGCGCCACAATCCGCGGCTGCTGCCCGCTCTGAATCGCGAGCTCGCTCCGAAGTTTCTCTGCCGCATCCGCCATGTCCCGCCCCTGCGTCAGCCGCCCCAGCGGCACCAGCTTGCCAATACCGTCCGGCAAATGCGACGCAAACCGCGGCAGCAGCGAAATCACCCCCGTCAGCACCGCCCCGCCAATCCCAAACGCCAGCGACCCGTGCCACGCAAGCTGCACAAGCGTCTCCGGCTTGCGCCGCAGAAACCCCTCACGCCCACGCTCCGCCACCGGCTGCGCCCGCCACCGCAGCACCTTCACCCGATACTCCGCCATCCCCTCCGCCGCGATGATCCCCGCCAGCGGCGCCAGCGTCACATACGCCGCCACCGGCCAGTTCCCTTCAGGCTCAGTAATCAAACTCACCACCAGATACACCGCCAAAATCGGCAGTGCGCAGCACGCCATGAACCACGCCGCCGGTGCATACTCAGTTGCCGCCGTCACCTCACCGCTCCCGCGCACCTGCCGCCGCGCCCGCACCACTCCCACCACCGCCAGCACCAGCATCGGTCCCACAAATCCAATCTGTGTCCCCACAAACTCCAGCGTCCACAGCGGCGACCATCCCCGCCCCGGCGCAGCCACCACCGCCGGCGCGCTCTTACCCGACGGTTCGGCAAACCCCAGGTGCCCCATCAGATGCGCCACCGTCGGCCACCCGTTCTGCACGTTCCAAATCACCACCGGCGCCATCCCTGCCAGCGCCAGCACCACCGCCGCCGCCAGCAGCAACGGCCACCGCTTCGATACCGCCCGCGAAGCCCCCGCCGTCATCACAAACAGCAACAGCCCCGGCACCAGCAAAAGAATCGTGTACTTGAACAAAAACCCCGCCCCAATCGCCAGCCCCAGAACTCCCCAGCTCAGCGTGCTCCGGCCCATCAAGGCCCGCTGGCCCGCCACCGCCGCCACCGCCCAGCACGCGCAGTAGGGCCCATCAATCGTCGCCAAAAGCGCCATCACCTGAAACACCGGAATCAGCGCCGCTGCCCCCGCCGCATACAGCGCCCGCCGCCCATCCACCAGCGTCAGCGACGAAAACCGCCGCCCCCCCCCCCGCGCCGCCAGCAGCGCTGCCGCGCCCATCAACACCGCCCCAAACAGCGGCATGCTCGCCCGCACCGCAAACTCCGAGTGCCCCAGCACCCGCGTCGAGGCCGCGATCACCACCGCAATCCCCGGCCCCTTCGTGTAATACGACCAGTCGAGATGCCGCGACCAATCCCAGTAATGCGCCTCATCCTCCACCAGCGAAAACGGGCACCACAGCGACACATACAGCATGCGAACCACCAGCACCGCCGCAATCAGCAGCAGCGCCGGCCTCAGCATTCGAATCGAGTTGGAGGTAACCCTTTGCACGCTTGTTCAGTCTTCCCAGCCCGACTCGTCCAGCCCCTTCCCACTCACGCTCCGCGCCCCAGCCGCCGGTACACAATCAGCGTGAACACCGCCATCGCCGCCACCCCGCCCCACAGCAGCGCCAGCCCCGGTGCGCCATACTGATACGTCAGCCGTTGCCCCGAACTGATCGTCAGCACACACCCAAGCGCCGGCAGGAATGACCACAAATACACCGTCAGCGGAAGCGCCGCCGAAAGCCGCATCGCCAGTACCGACCCGCACAGCACCATCACCACGCACGCCGCCGCATACGCCAGCCGCTCATGCTGCTTGCTCACCACCTCACGAACCATCGACGCGATCGATTTAGATAGCGCCGCCGCGGCTGATTCCACCCGCGCATCCTTCGCCGCTGCCCCCGCCTTCACCGCCTCCAGCAGTTCAGCGCTCGTCCGTGCCGACCAATCGTTCTTGCTCCCGCTCTGGTCCTCATTCTCACCCTTCGCCGCCACCGGCACCAGCCGATCCAGTTGATACCGCGCGATCTGCCCCGCCGGCACCCGCGACGAATCAGCCGTCTCATCCTCCGTCACCGCGCTCGTCGACACCCGCTCCATCACCAGCGTCAGCGTTCCCGCCGCCTGATTCGCCGCCGCCTTCGCGCTTGCCCCCGGCGCCTGCAGCGTCCCCGCCGTCACAAAGGCCTCACGCGCCCGCTGCACTCTCCGGCCCGTCGCGCTATTTCCCGCCCCAATCGTCGTCGTCACTTCCACAAACTGCCCGCCCTTGACTGGCAGCAGCGCCCACCCCTTCACCGCATCAAACGCCCCAAACCCCGCCGACTTGATGCTCACCGTGCCCCCCGCAAGCCCCGATGCAGCACTCTCCACCTTCCGCCGCAAAGTCGCCGTTCCCGTCGCCGTCAAGCCCTTGCTGATCTCAACAATCATCTCCCGCTCACCCAGAATCGCCGCCAGCGTCCGCCGCTCGCGATCAATCCAGTTGATCGTCTCCGGCCGCGCCTTCGTCTCTTCAAGCTGCCACCACGAGAGATACTTCGGGTCGTCCTTAATCCCGCTCTGCACGTGATACACCCACGTCGGCGGGTCACCCTCGATCATCCCCCCCTGCGTTCGCCCCACCACATCCCGCGGCGTCAGCACAATGCTCGTAATCACATCCGCATCCGCCCCCGACTCACTCAGCGCCGACCCCGACACCCGGTACAGCCACAAATACGCTTCACGCGACGACGTCTCACTCTTGATCTCGCCGTTCTTGTCAATATCCAGAGCCACCACGCCCGACAAAATCATGCTCGCATACGCCCCCGTCGGCTCATCCGGCCCGATCGGCTGAATGCTGTCGGCGTAAATCTGCTTGTTGTCGCCCCCCTCATCCCCCAGCCGCACCGATTCCCCCCGCGCTATCGACGCCGTCAGCAGCTGCGCAAAATCCCGCGTCACCAGTTCCTGCGTCGCCCGCAGCAGCCGCGGCATGATCTGGTCCGTCAGCGCCAGCACCGCCAGCGCCAGCACCACGCCCGTCGCCAGCGCTGGCACCAAGGCCCGCCGATGGCTGATGCCTCCCGCCAGCGAGGCCGTCAGTTCGTTGTCGGTTGCAAAGCGGTGATACGCCAGCGTCGCCCCAAAGCCCGCCGCAAACGGCAGGGCATATTGAAGCATCGGAATCACCATATAAAACATCACCCGCACCGCCAGCACCGGCCCCAGTTGCCCATCGGCCAAAAACCGCACTCCAAACGCAAACGAGGTCACCGCCACCACCACCGCCGCCGTCAGCAGCAGCACCCGCCACAGGTCGATGGTCAGAAGTCGCCAGAGTGTGAGAGGAAATCGCATCAGGTTCATTCAAACTGCCGCCGCCGTCGAGTCCTACTTCTTGCTCACTTCCACCTTCCCACCCGCCACGTCTTTGATCGCATACCCAAGCCCGACCAGCTCATCGCGAATCGAATCCGATTTCTTGAAGTCCTTCGCCGCCTTCGCATCGCGCCGCGCTTCCAGCAGTTCCACCACCCGCGGGTCCGGCGCCAGCCCGCCGGTGAAGATGCCAATATCCGTCTGGGACGTCTTGGCCTTCTCGCGCTCCAGCACACCCAGCACCGCGTCAAACATCGCCATCGTCGCCGCCGTCTCGGGCGTGCCCGCCGGGGCCTCGCTCGCAAACCGGTTCACCTGCGCAATCGCCTCGGCAATATTCAAATCCTCATGCAGCGCCGCCGCAAACGCCGCCACCGCATCAGCGTTCACGGCCGCGCCTGCGGGCACAACTGCCTCGCCCCGCGCTCGCCGCCACCGCTCCACAATCCGCGCCGAGTCCTTCAAGCCCTGCTCCGTGAAGTTTGCGTTGCTGCGATAGTGCGTCTTGATTAGTTCCAGCCGAATCGCCGCCGGTTCATACCCCTTGGCCACCAAGTCGCGAATCGTAAAAAAGTTCCCCTTGCTCTTGCTCATCTTGGCGCCCTCGACAAACAAGTGCCGGGGGTGGAACCACATCCGCGCAAACTCCGCTGAACCGCTGCACCCGCGGCTCTGGGCAATCTCGCACTCATGGTGCGGGAAGATATTGTCCTCGCCGCCTGAATGCAGATCAATCACGCCGTGGGCATCACCAATCCGCTCCGCCGCCATCACCGAGCACTCAATGTGCCACCCCGGGTACCCCGCGCCCCACGTCGCCCGCGCATCAAACTTCGCCGGGTCCCACTTCATAATGTGCGAGGGGTCCGCCTTCCACAGCAAAAAGTCCGCCGGGTGCTTTTTCTGCTGCTGGTTGCCCTCGCTCACCCGCCCGCCCGCCCCCGTCCGCAGCCGATCGAGCGTGTTCCCGCTCAGATTCCCGTAGTCAGGGAACGACTCCACCGCGTAATACACCACCTGATGGCCCGGCTCCCCACGCTCATACGCGTGTCCCTTGGCAATCAGGTCAAGAATCATCTTCACCATCCCGCCGATCTTCTGCGTCGGCCGCGGCATCAGCGTCGGGTCTTTCAACGCCTCGATCGCGACCTTCAGCCCCAGCGTCCGCGCATCTTCTAAAAACCGCGCCGCATAAAAATCCGCGATCGCAAACGGGTCCGCCGGATCAATCCTGGCATCCGGCGGCAACTTGCCCGACTTTTTCGCTTCCGCCAGCCGCCGCCCCGCCACCACCATCCGGTCCTCACCGCCCTCGCCCCCCTCGGCATCGTCTGTCATGTGGCCAACATCCGTGATGTTCATCACATGCACCACCGTGCGTGGCCCCTTGTGCGGTTTTCCCGCCGCATCCGTCACCTCGCACAGCGGCGATTCCAGCCACCTCCGAAGCGTGTCCGAAGCCAAAAACGACCGAAAATTCCCAATGTGCGCATCGTCGTACACCGTCGGCCCGCACGAATAGAACGTCACCCTCGACGGATCACCGGGTGTAAAGACCTCAACGGCGCGCTTGATCGTGTTGTAGAGACGAAGAGCCATGAACCCCGATGGTACGAGCCCGCCGGGATCGAGATTCACCTCCCCAACCTCGGCGAACCCCGGGGTCTGACCACGGATGAGGGCCCTTGGCTCCCCTGCCCCCTCTTATCTTGTCCATCCTGTCTATCCATGTGAACTCCACCCAATGCTCGACTCCGACACCAAACGCCGCGTCGTCACCGACCTTACTCACTTGGAGAAGGAACATGGATGGGCAGGATGAGCAGGCAATTGTGGTGCAGGCTTCCAGCCTGCACGGACCCCAAAGCCCGCATAGCCCCATTGCCCCTGCCCCAAACTATGGGCACACCCCAACCTCGCGCTCCCTGCCCCCGTCACACACCCGTTGTGCGCCGAGCTCCCAGCCGGCTTAGCATCCGTCATGAGCGACACACTCACACATACCCCGCCTCCGCTCCCTCTCCCCTGCCCCACCTGCGGCTACGACCTCGCCACCCTCCCCATCGGCCAGCATTGTCCCGAATGCGGTCCGGCTCCGGGCGGCACACCCTCCGCTCAATCCGCCTCTTCATCTACGCCAAGCCCCCGCACTCAAATCAACCCGCTCGAGGTCGAGCGCCTCGCATGCACTGTCATGGGCCTGAGGACTTTTGTAGTCGGACTCGCCCTCGTCGCCGCGGCACTGGCGATCAACCTCACGGCCAGAACGTGGGTGAGCATTCTCGCCGTCCATCTCCTTGCCAACGGTGGCGCCACCCGCGAATATGGACCCGACGCTCTTGCCGTCTTCCGGGCTTCCTCCTCGCTCGTGGCCATACCAGCCCTCATCACGGTCGTTGGATTGTGGATACTCTCTGAGCAGCGTGTCCTTGGGAGTGCGCCCCGCCTCCGCTGGTGGATGCGATCCGTAACCTTTGTTGCCGGTGCCGCGCTCGCATTACTTATTGCCCACCGCACCGTGAGTTCCTCGCTCACCGTGACCTTTACGACCACGCCTCCCGTCTTCCGTATCGTGTACTGGCGCGATGCCGGGATTTATGCTCTCGCCGTCGCTGCCCCCATTCTCATCGGGCTCACGTTTGCGATTTTCGGAGGCCTCGCCGCAGGGGCACGTGCCTCGGATATAGCTGCCCGCTGTCGACGTTGGCGCCTCATTATCCCACTAATTGTCGCGGCTTGCATGAGCGTCAATGTCGTGGTCCAAACCGTCTACGACTCCGAATATGTCGCTCGCACTGCCGCCGAAGCAGCGGTTCGGGCTACCGCCCGAGCCGCCGCGATCGCACTTGAAACTCCCGCCCCCGGCGGACGTACCGCGACCGCGCCATCTCCCGCAACTTCTGTTGCAACTACCCCCGCCCCGCTTTTGCCGCTCTGGGTCAACGACGAAGTCCTCGCCTGCCTGCGACTCGTGACGTACCTCGCCGTCACCGCCGCTCTCCTCACTCTCTTCCTCACCTCCCTCCAAATCATCGCCATCTTGAACACCCAGCGCCAAACCCGGCAGTAACCTCCCATCCCCGACCCACCCCCCAAGTTCATCTGGCCCCCCGGACCCATCGCCGCTCCACCCGCCTCTCCCCGCGGCCCCGCCTTCCCTTCGCTCAACTCCTGGCAGCAAATCGAAGCCGCCCTTCTCGGCATGCACGCCCCGCCGCTCCCCATCCGCGCTGCCGCCCTCGGCTGGCAGCCCGATCCGCTCTCCACCTACTGCCCCCGCTGTGGCCTCGCCTGCGGCCCCTTCGAAGCCGGTCCCGAAGGCTGCTCAGAGTGTCAATCCAAACGCCCACCCTGGCAGCGCATCGTCCGCCTCGGTGCCTACGCGCAGCCCCTCTCAACCTTCGTCCACGAAGTGAAGTTCACCCGCTTCGCCGCCCTCGGCCGCGGCCTCGGCGCACTCCTCGGCACCCAGCTCGCCAGCCACCTCGCCACCTTCGCACTCACCGCCAAGGGCACCCCGTGGAATCCCGATATCTGGCTCGTCCCCGTTCCCATCAGCACCTTCCGCCGCGTCGTCCGCGGCATCGACCACGCCCGCGTCATCGCCGCCGCCGCCGCAACCCATCTCGCCCGTTCCTCCGGCCTCGATGCCCGCATGTGCGCCCTCCTCGCCCGGGCTGATCGCCTCCCCCAAGCCACCCTCCCCGCCTCAGCCCGTCAAGAAAACGTCTCCGGCACCATGCGCCTCCGCCACCTCCCCGGCTGGGGCACCTCCTCCCTCCTCGAATCCGACCCCGCCCGCACCCTCATCATCGTCGTTGACGACGTCACCACCACCGGCGCCACTCTCCGCGAAGCCTGCCGCGCCATCCGCGCCGCCTTCAAAGCCCAAGACCGCCGCCCACCCCTCCTCTGGGCAGGCGTCCTCTCAGTAACTGAAAAGGAGAGACTCTGACCCGCTTCACCCAAGCCCAAACCAGTGCTAACATCCTGACCCTGCTCGGCGCATCGTCGATCGGGTTATGTTCGTGATGCCGGCCTTGCCGGTCTTCGAGGATTGTCCAATGGCTCTGAAAATCGACTCACTCACGCTCGGTCAAGACGTCAAGCTCGCCATCACCAAGCGGCCCAAGAACGTCGCTGGCGTCAAGACGCTCGAACGCCTTATGCGCATGGATCCCAGCACCGTCCGCGGCCTGCGCCTCGCCCACAAGCGTCGCCAGCAGGGCCTCGTCGTCTACAACCGCGGCAATCGCGATTGGACCAAGCGCGAGGAATGCGGCAAGCTCGTCCGCGTCATCGCCGGCCAAACCTGGACCCTCAAGATCACCGCCGAAATCACCCGCGAACTCAAGAACGTCGAAGCCTACGTCAAGCTCGGCTGATTGCCGATCTTTACGCCCAGGCCCCCTAACCCCGACCTCGCGGCCCAAACCCAACGTAAACTCACCCGCGGGGCTCACCGAGCCCGAGCGGGTGTTTTTCTTTCTGGAGTCTTCCCATGGCCGGATCTGCTTGTGGCTGCGGTGTTGATCTGCGTATCGCCGGCGGTGCCCTGCTCGCCACCGCCCTCGTCTCTGTACTTCTCATCGGCGGCTGCCCCAGGAACGACTCCGCCGGCTCATCAAGTAGCACGACCGCTGCCAAGTCCATCATGCCCGCCGCAGCCGCCAGTGAAACCTACACCGTCCGTGGCGAGGTGTTCGAACTCCCCGAAAAAGGCAAGCCCCAGCGCGAGTTCAAAGTGCACCACGAAGCCATCGACAACTTCGTTGACTCCGAGGGCAAAGTCGTCGGCATGAACGCCATGACCATGGCCTTCCCCCCCGGCGATGGCGTCTCCATCAGCGACCTCGCCCTCGGCGACAAGATTGAGCTCACCTTCAGCGTCTGGCGCACCGACAAATCCCTCGACTGGTTTGCCACCAAAATCGTCAAACTCCCCGCCGATACGCAACTCACCTTCGGCAAAGCCAAAAAGCCGCAGTAAGCCGGCAGAACCGCGCCACCCGCTGCTCGGTTCTTCGCCACCCAGAGCCAAAACGAGCAAGACCCCGGCCGCTTTCGCTGCCGGGGTCTTGTGTTGGTAGTCAGAAATTCGACCAAGTTCCGATCGAGTCAGCCGTCTTACTGCTTCCCGCCCTCAAGCGCCACCGTCAGCGTCACTTCATCGCTCAGCCGATCGGTCATCTTCGACATGCCAAAGTCCGTCCGCTTGATCGTGAACGTCGTCTCGATGCCCGCGCCCTTCTCCGTCTGGCCCACCGGGGCCGCCACCACCGTGACCGACTTGCTCTTGCCCAAAAGCGTCAAGTCGCCCGTGAACTCGATCTTGCCGCCGTCGAGTTTCTTAGCGCTCTTGCTCTTGAACGAAATCGTCGGGAACTGCTTGGCATCAAAGAAGTCGCCGCTCTTCAGGTGGTCGTCGCGCTTCGAGTTGCCAGTCGAAACCGACTCCGACCGCACCGAAATATCCAGGCTGCTGCTCTCGGGCGAATCGCCGCTCCACGAGAATGAACCCGTCGGCCCCACAAAGCTCCCGTAGTTGCTGCCGATGTTGTCGTGCTTGATCTTGAACATCACATACGAGTGCACCGGATCAACCTTGTAGTTCACCGCCGCGCCAACCGGCGCGCCCGCCGCCGGCGTTGCTGCCGGTACGGCCGTGCCGGCCGTCGCAAACACCACGCCAGCAACCGAAAGTGCCGCCACCGAACCAGCAAATGCAAACTTAGAGATCATGCCAGAGACTCCAGAAAAAGACATGGGGGACAACAAAACCGGCCGTTGCTCTATAGCAGCCCACAGCGAAATACGCCAAGTGACTATATCGAGTTCGGTCGATACAGCGAAGAGATGCACACCCGCGCCACCTCACACCAAACCCGCCGCCCACTCAACCCGCCGCCTTGGAGACGCCGACCGAAACCACAAAGTGTTAACTGCCAACACTTTACATCTTAAGCTCGCAGCCGGTCACGCCCGCAGCCCATCACGCCCGCAGCCCGTTCCCAGGCCCGTCATCGGTGGCCGATGAACCACCCGCATCCGGCCGCGGCGAGCAATAGCACCCCCGCCCCGCATGGCAATCCGTCGGGTGCACCGGCTTTTCATCGGGCCCCAGCCCGTCACAGGTGCGAATGCAAAAGAACACCCGCGTCGTAGACGTCGCATCCACCGTGCCCGCCACCGCGTGCCGTTCATCGCAATACATGAGCTTGTGCCGCATGTTCATGCACGACAGCGTCAGTGAAACCGGCCGAGGTTCAAGATAGTTGATTCGGGTGCTCACGCGTGGTCCTCCATCAGTTTCCCAGCCGCCTTCAACACCGCCCGCCGAACCGCCACGCTCAGCAGCTTCACCTTATACCCATTGTCAGTCATCGGCTTGGCGCCCTCGGCCGCCGCCGCGCACGCGTTCTTAAGCGCCGCCTCGTCCGTCACCTTCACACCCGCCAGCGCCGCCGACACCTTGGGCAGCATCCACGGCACCGGCGCCACCGCGCCCGCGCAAATCCGCGCCGACTTGATCGTGTCACCATCCAGTTCAAGCGCTGCCGCCGCCATCACCAGCGGCCAGTCGAACGACTGCTTCTCTTTAATGGCATAAAACCCGCTCATCGGCGATGCATCCGCCGCAATCGCCGTGATGATGTCCCCCGCCTCCAGCGTGTGCTCGCTCTTCACACCCATGCTCGGCATGTGATACAGCTTGTCGAGCGACACCATCCGCTCCTTGCCCGCGTTCCACACCGTCACCCGCCCGTTCAGCACCGCCAGCGCCACCGCCAGGTTCGATGGGTGCACAATGTGGCACGGCCCATCACCAAAGATGGCGTGATACTTGTTCTCGCCCTCCGCCGCAAAGCACGTCGCTCCGCCCTTCTTCAGGCAATCAAACTGCTCATTGCGGTAATACCAGCACCGCGGCCGCTGCAGCAGGTTCCCCGCCGCGCTCGCCACGTTGCGCACCTGCGGCGTCGCCGCGCTCCCGCACGCCAGCGAAATCACCGGCGCACGCTTCTGAATCACCGGCGACTTCGCCAGTTCCATCAGCGTCGCCGTCGCCTCAATCCGCACATGCTCAGCCGCGTTCCCCGCCGCCGGCACCAGTCCCAGCGCATTCTTCCCCGACCGCAGAGTCCTGATGTTGATCAAAAGGTCCGGCTCCATCAGCCCTTCCTTCATGTGATCAAGCACATCCAGCCCACCCGCCTTTAGTACCGGCAGCGCAAACCGCTTTTCCGCAAGAAGCGCTCCCGCCTCGGCAAAGCTCGCCGGATTGGCATACGAAAACTTGTTCACGCGTCACCTCCCTCAAGCGCAGCCAGAATCTTGTCGGGCGTCATCGGCAACGAACGCACCGGCCTCCCGATCGCGTTGAAGATCGCGCACGCCACCGCCCCCGCCGTCGGCACATGCGTTGGCTCGCCGATCGGGCACACCCGCGTAAAGCCCTTGTTGTACAGCACCGGCTCGATGTGCGGCATGTCCTTGGAACCGATGATCTTGTACGCCTCAAGGTTCGCATTCAGCCCCGCCGCCGTCTGCCGGTCCAGCACGCGATCCTCAAACAGCGCATACGACAAGCCCTGAATCACCCCGCCGATGATCTGGCTCTCCGCCGTCTTGCGGCACACCACCCGCCCGCAGCACTGCAGCGCCACCACCCGGAGCAGATGCACCTGCCCGGTTTCAGTATCCACGCTCAGTTCCACAAACTGCGCCGCCTGGCTGCTCCCTGTCCCTGTGCCGCCCTTGGCCCCGCCCGCCTTGCCCACCAGCGAATCAACCGGCAGCTTGGCACACGCCTGCTGCCATGAGCAGAACGCCTTGCCGTTCTTCGTCACTTCACCGTTCTTGATGTCGTAGCTCTCAACCTTGCCGTCGTTGTCAGCCTTCGCCACCGCCTCAAGGAACTGCTTGCGCACATCGCGGGCCGCCGCCTCCATGCTCGGCACCATCACGCCCGACACCTGCGACCCGCCCGACGCCGGCCCCTGCGGATAGCTGCTCTTGGCAATGTTCGATGTCACAATCGCCAGCGGCACGCCCAGCACAGCCGCCGCCGCAATACCCATCACCGTCCTGAAGCCAGTCCCAGGGTCCTGCGAGCCAGACCGCGTCTCGACCGACCCGTCCTTATTAATGATGACCTCCGCGCCCGCGCCGCCGCCGCCCAGATGCCAGTCGCCGCCGCCGCACCCAAACCCGCGCCGCATCACGCCCGTCTGCGTCCCCGTCTTCTCTCGCTTGTCCCACCCAATGAGCTTGGCGCCCATCTTGAACATCTCAAGCCGGTCTACCCCGCTGTCAAGCTTCAGCCGCAGCTCCAGCGGGTCCATCCCAATGCCGTGCGCCAGCTCATCCATCACCAACTCTTCGACAAACGCCGCCGGCGGCGCACCCGGTGCCCGAAACGGCCGCGGCCCGCCAGCATTGAACGAAATGCCCGTGCTCGCCTGCTGAAGCTCACCCCACTCATAGTGCCCGCGCGGAATCGAAACCCCGCCGCCACCTTTGTTGACGCCGTTCCCGCCCCACACGCCAATCTGCCCGCCCAGAATCGTCCCGTCTTTCTTGATCCCCAGTTTGGTATATACCCGCCCGCTCGGCCGATTGCCCGTGTCCAGTTGATCTTCCTTGCGGTTCGTAAAGCAGTATGCCGGCCGCTTGTACTTGGCCCCGATCTTGCCCGCCAGAATGCCCTCTTTGCCCGCCCCATTGAGCTTGCTGCCAAACCCGCCGCCCACAAACTCACACACCAGTTCCCACTTGCCCCGCGCCAGCCCCAGCGGACCATCCATGCCGTCGCGCGCTGCAAACGTCCCTTGCGTGCTCGAATACACCGTCGCGCTGTCGCCGCGATGATCCACCGCTGCGCCATGCGTCTCAAGGCATGAGTGCGGGTTGCACGACAGCGTGTACCACGCATCGAGCACAAAGTCCGCATCCTTCACGCACTTGGCCGTTTCGGCATTCGCATCCGCCGGCTTGCAGTCGGCGTCCTCAATCCCCGCCTTTGAATCCAGCCGCTTCCACTTGCACGCCAGCGCCTTCATTCCCCGCTTCATCGCCAAGGGCGACTCCGCCACAATGTGACCCACGTTCTGCCCGTGATACTGCCCCTTCTTCCCCTCTTCAAGGTCCACCTCAATCATCCCCGGCACCTTCATCGCCGCCTCTTTGTCAAACCCCGTCAGCTCCGCCGCGCCCCACGGGCAGCGCACAAACGCGCAAAACAGCGAGTTGGGCAGATACCGGTCGCGCCCATACTTGGCCCGCCCCGTCACCTTCGCCACCGCATCCAGCCGCGACGTGTCGTTGTTCACCGCCACCCCGTCATTCAGCGGGCGATTCGTGGTCGGTTGATTCGTCGCGTCAAAGGCCGCAGCGATCGGGGAAGCAGAAGTGGGGGCCATGAACGGCTCCTATCACAGGAAGAGTGAACCAAAAACCCAGGCACAAACACACCGTCTCACCAAACTCAAAACCTCGCCCAGCGAAAATCTCACGCCTTCGCAGAGTCGTGAATCACCGGCTGGCCGCTCGCCTCAAGGCACGCGTTAAAGATGTTCGTATACGTCCCGCACCGGCAGATATTCCCCGCGCACCCCGACTTGATCTGATCCAGCGTCGGCTTGGGCGTCTCATTGAGCAGTTGCCGGCACGCCATGACCAGCCCCGGCGTGCAGAACCCGCACTGCATCGCGTCATGCTTCACAAATGCCTGCTGCACCGGGTCAAGCTGGTCACCGTTCGAAAGCCCCTCAACCGTCGTGATCTTGCTGCTCACCGCATCCAGCGCCAGCATCATGCACGACGTCACCAGCTTCCCATCCACAATCACCGAGCACGCCCCGCACGCCCCGCGATCGCACACTTCCTTCGCGCCAGTCAAGTTGTGATTGATCCGCAGAGCCTCCAGCAGTGTCGTCGCCGGGTCGAGCTTGGCCGCGAGCACCTTCCCGTTCACATTCAGCATGACATCGACCGGCTCAGGCCCAATCACCTCCGGCCCGGCCGCCGCGCCGCCTGCGCGCCCCGCCGCCAGTCCTTCCGCCGCGCCCGCCATCGTGGCGCCCACCGCCGACATACCCGCCGTCTTGATAAACGATCGACGCGACACCGACATCGCGCCGCTTGGGTCGTTGGATTTGCTCATCACCGGACTCCTTGGAAGGCAGACTCCCCAAGTATACATCCCGCCACCGATGCTTGTTGCACAACCACCAAATCGCAGCCCCTGAGACCCTGTCGCAACGCCCCCCTCCCAGCACAACCACCCAGCACAACCCCTCAGCCCCGCTCCGCCCTACATGAACGTTTCTCGAATTTCGCACGTACCGTCCCGCTCCCATGAAGCTCCTGCAAATCAACACCTCCCCGATCCTCACCGTCGAGCACGACGGCAAATCCGTCCGCACCGGCATCTACAAAACACCCCGCACCGGCCCGGTCGCCGTCGAAAAACTCGGCCTCGACGGCGATCAGCAAGCCGACAAACGCTACCACGGCGGCGCGCACATGGCCGTCTACGCCCTCACCCGCGAGGTCTACGACCACTGGCGCAAAGCCGACCGCCGCGACGACCTCCACTTCGGCCTCTTCGGCGAAAACCTCACCGTCGAAAATATGCCCGACGACCAAATCCACCTCGGCGACCGTTATGCGATCGGCTCCTGTGAGTTTGAAGTCTCCCTCCCCCGCGGCCCATGCTCCAAACTCGCCATGGCCGTCAAAGACCCCGGCTTCCCCAAGCGCCTCCTCGCCTCCCTCCGCGTCGGCTTTTACTTCCGCGTCCTCAAAACCGGCCGCCTGGCCGCCGGTGACGAGATCAACCGCACCCACACCGACCCGCACCGCATCACCATCGCCGAGGCGACTGAAACTTTTTACTTCAAAACCAAAGACCCCGCCGCCTCCGCCCGCCTCCTCGCCGTCCCCGCCCTCGGCCCCCTCTGGCACCGCGTCCTCAAAGAGCGTGCCAGCCGCTAAGCACCCTCGCCCCGCCGCCCCGCCGCAGCGAGCAACCCAGCTCCACCCGCAAGCGCAACGCCCGGCCCAGGAACGACCGTTATCGGCGTGCTAAAATCGACTCATACGCCCACGACCGCGGCTGATACGCCATGATCTCGCCACCATCAAGAAGCGGCGATAGTCGGTAATCGAGTTCCAGGTATCCGAAGTGAAAAGCGCCGTTGAGCGAGATGCGGAACCCCACGAAAATACGCTCATCAAAGAACCTATGTCGGTCAAGCGCGGGGGCGAAGTAGCCGAGGGGTGCGCCTCCCTCGAAGTTCAGATTCGGGCCAACGAGTTCGCCGGCGAGCAGAGTGTCGGCCGGGCGAAATACCGTTTGCTGCCCCTCAAGTGGGCCATCCACAACGATCGTGCCGGTAATCTCTCGTGTAAACGCAATAGCTGGTCCTGCCGTGAGCTGATCGGCACGCACCGAACTTGAACCGCCACCCACCGCGGAGTTGAAGAACACACTGCGATTTGGGATTCCAGAACCCTGTTGCTCTGGAGAGAGCGTAGGATCAAGAAAGCGGCCCGGAATAACAGGGTTTGTTACAGTCCCGTTAGCGGTGACGACATAGCGGAAATCGCTGTTATCGAATACGATGGGTGAACCTTCGGAAACGCCGCTGAGCACTGTCATTCCGCACACTCCCATCAGACATTTGATGGTCATAACATGCTTCCTTGTGCTGCACCTAAGGGTGTTGCCTGAAATGCGCTAGTAAAATGTGGGATCGTCGACTCCCCCAGTAAGCGGTGCTGCGATATCGCTCTTAGTCCGGCCCGAACGGGGTTCGTCCAACTTGTCAGCATCGTTAACCCATCCGCTGCAAGCTGGTCGGCGCGGTCACTATCGGTGACGGTGCCCAACTGATCTACCTGAACGATGTACTCTGACCCCGGGTTTAGATATTTAATTATCCAAAATGGGTCAGATATTAACCCTTCAGGCAAGTCGGCTTGAGTAA
>Ga0105046_10000445_pt1 | contig 57305 bp, 44 predicted proteins | sample MAT03_FD_78385 | JGI IMG/M metagenome (GOLD analysis project Ga0105046, IMG submission 78385) | Freshwater microbial communities from Lake Fryxell liftoff mats and glacier meltwater in Antarctica - MAT-03 (megahit assembly) | ecosystem: Environmental > Aquatic > Freshwater > Ice > Liftoff...
GGAGCTGGGTGTGCGTCATGAACTCTCTCCAGACAAGCACACCCGCAATCGAGGGGAAAGCTTTCAGCCGCACCGCCGCGGTGTCGGTTTTACAACCGGGATCGTCGGGGTCTTTCCTCGCCGTCTCCGCGGTTCCCCCTGCGGCTCGGAAAGCGGAGCCCCCGACTCCACCTTCCCCATTTCCCGGCCTTGCACTCGTGGAAGCGCACCCCAAGCTGCGTCGCGCATGTCTCACGTCACGCCCCCGTCGTCCGAAGACCTGGTGCACAGCGAATCTTTTCTTCGTTCTTTGATGCGCCGCCAACTGGTCCTTTCCGTAGCCTGCGCGACCGCTTTTCTGATCGTCTTGATCGGGCTGCCGCTGGCGAACTACTTTGCGCCCGCGCTCATGGCTACCCGGGTGGGAGGGTTCACGCTCAGCTGGCTCGTGCTCGGAGTGCTGGTGTTTCCCTTTGTGTGGATCATCGCCTTCATCTTCATCCGTCGCACGATCCGGTTGGAGGAGGAGGAAGTCCTTCGGGCCAAAATCGCCTCGCGCCGATAACCGATACCGACGATGGCCGCCCTCACCTCCTTCGACCCAGCCATGTTGCCCCTGGCCTTTCTCAACAACGTCGACCCTTGGATTTTCGCGTTCTCGTTCGTCACCGTTGTCGTGACGATCTGGATGGGCTTCCGGTCGGCGAAGTCCTCGAAAACCGCGAGTGACTTCTTCGTAGCGGGACGCACCGTCTCCGTCGGCTGGAACGCATCCGCCATTTCCGGCGAATACCTCTCCGCAGCCTCGTTCATGGGTATCGCGGGCATGGTGATGTCCTCTGGGTACGACGCCCTGTGGTATCCGGTCTGTTACGCCTGCGGTTACCTGTTCCTTCTCCTGTTTATCGCCGGACCTCTGCGGCGGTTCGGTGCCTACACCATTCCCGATTTCGCCGAAGGACGTTTCGATTCGCCGATCTTCCGTAAAATCGCGGTCTGCTTCGTTCTCTTCATCGGCTTTTTTTACACGATGCCTCAAATGAAGGGCGCCGGGACCACCCTCGCCTACATTTTTCCCGGCATGCCCTACTGGGGCGGGGTCGTGCTGGTCGGCGCGGTCATCACTTTAAACGTCGCACTCGGTGGAATGAAGGGGATCACGCTCGTTCAAGCCTTCCAGTATTGGGCCAAGATGTTCGCGATCAGCGTACCGGTTTTCGTGCTCATGTCGGTGTATGGCTTCTATGGAGCCCATCTCGGTGCCAATGGCCAATCCACCCCGGGTTCGACGCCCGCCGCCGCGATCGCAGAAATTGCCGCCAGCGAAAGTGCCGCGGCCGAGGTCAATCGCAAACCCCTCGTCGAAAAAGCGCCCGCCGACTCGGCTTGGGTCTCCCCGTTCGGCCCCCTCACAACCAAAGCGGCCAAAGCCGCCGGACTCAGCGCCGAGGAAAGCAAACCGTATTCGCTCCTGTACACCTATTCGCTGATCATGGCACTGGTGTGCGGAACCGCCGGCCTCCCCCATATTCTCGTCCGATTCTACACCAATCCGGATGGCGGCGCGGCCAAACGCACCACGATGTGGGTGATGATTCTGATCGGCGTTTTTTACGTTTTCCCACCCATCTTCGGCGTGATCGGGCGCAATCTGCTTCCCGAGCTTTACGCCGGCTCCGGAGCCAAGGGTACGGACAAGATCGTTCTCGAACTGCCCCGCCTCCTCAACGAACGCGGCGGCGTTTGGGGAAGCATCCTCAGCGGCATCACCTGCGCGGGTGCCTTCGCGGCCTTTATGAGCACCTTCAGCGGTCTGCTGGTCTCGATGACCGGGGCGCTCGCCCACGACGTCTACGGACGCATGCTCCGGCCCAAGTCGACCCCGGAACAGCGCATGCGGATGTTCAAATTCGCGGCCGTGGGGATCGGAGCCGTTTCCATCCTCCTCGGCTCCTATGTGGAGCAGCTCCAAATCAACTTCATGGTCGGCCAAGCCTTCGCGATCGCCGCCGCCAGCTACTTTCCCCTGTTGTTCATGAGCGTCTGGTGGCGAGGCATGACCATGGCCGGGGCGGCGACGGGGATGCTCGGCGGAGGCCTTGCGGCCCTCGGCTGCACGACGATCATCAATCTAAGCGACCTGAAGATCGTGGACATGGCGACCTTTTGGAACTCGCACCCGCTCCTCCGCATTCTCTTCGAGCAACCGGCGATCTGGACCGTTCCCTTGGCGATCGGCCTGATGATCGTCGTCTCCAAAGCGACCTCTTCGCAGGTGCCACGCGACATCCGCATGAAAATGCTCGTCCTGCACGCTCCCGAAAAACTGGGCCTGAAGCAGGAGTACATTCAAGAGCACCAAGCGGGCACCGGCCATTGAGGCCTTTCGGTCGGGCACGAGCGGGAGCAGACCTCAGGTTTGGGGGAGGCGATGTTGACAGCGCGCAGTTGCGCGATCCCGGCCTCGACGGAGCGAGACCCTCCACGGATCCCCTCTTCACGCCGCTCCCGCTCCTCCCTTGGACGGCCACGGTCCCTCGTGGCCGGGATTTTCCGGGGCGAACGACTGTTCGCAGTCGGACAGAGATGACGGGGAACGAGAGGCCGATCGGCCCAGTCCCATCGGCCCATGCCGAGCCGCGTCGTCTTCCGGCATGATGACGCCGTCAAACAAAAGTCAGGCCTATTTCCTCTGCGCCACGCCCATTTTCAGCTTCCGGACGATCTCACCGTGCACGGCGAGATAATCGTAGTACGCTTTGATGTTGGGCAGTTCGTCTTTGTCCTCGGTCAACGCCTCCGAGGGGTGCTTCGAATTCGCCTTTGCGACCGAGGCACCGATGTCCTTGGTGACGTGCATCCAGCGCAGCACCTCATTATCGTACGCGATCTTGGCGTCGGTGCGCTTGCCGATGACTCTTTCCGCGGTTTCGGCGTATTTTTTCAACGTGTTCATTGACGCTTGTTCGCCTGCCGTCGAACCGAAGTCAAACGCGGAGATTCAAGGCGTTCACGGAGCGGGCGTCTTGCACGGCTCCGGCCGCTCCATTTCCGGCTACGGAGCGCTCTTTCACCCCCATTCCGACCGCTATCGGTTCGGCGCTACGGCGTCTGAAAAGCGTCATACCCCACCTGCCGCATTAATTCCTGACGCGCCAAATTTTCCGGAGTGGCCTTCAGAATCGCCTCCCGACAACGCACGGCCAACGGGTTTGTCCAACGCGCCGCGATGCCAAATCGCCACGAAAGAGTCACCAACCGCGTCGTGCGCGGAATCCTTCGTGCTTCGTAGTTCCGAAGTGCGGCGTCTACGGTCTCAGCCTGCGTGAGGCACTGCGCGAGCACCGCCCCGTCCTCGATCGCCGTACATGCTCCCTGCCCCAGATTCGGTAGCATAGGATGAGCCGCGTCACCCAACAACGTCACGTGGTCCGCACCCCACGTCTTGAGGGGAACTCGATCGGACAAGTCGCTTCGAATAATCGACTCATCCGGCGTCGCCGCGATTACCTCCTCCATCGCGTAGGGCCAACCCGCAAACATTTCGACGAGTTTGACTTTCGCTCCGCGCGTATCCTCGGGTTCGTTCGGGGCGGCGTTGTGACACGCAAACCAATACATGCGATCCTTCGCGAACGGGCAGTGCCCCAAACGCTGCCCGGTGCCCTGAAATTCCGCGAGCAATCCCGGATGTTTCACAGTCATTCGCACGACTCCCCGATAACACGTTTGTCCGGAAAACCGCGTGGCGGTCTCTCCAAACAGATTCCGTCGAATGACCGAATGAAATCCGTCCGCTCCGACGACCAAATCCGCTTCGAACGGCGGTCGATCCTTGAACTGGAGTTCTACTTTCCCACCCCGACGGTGAAGGCCGACACATTGGAATCCCGTGGAAACCACTTCTGCCGGTAACAAGCTGAGGAGCGCTTTCTGCAAAGCAGTGCGATGCATCACGAAGCTCGACACCCCCAGCGCACGTGAGAACTCGCGCATATCCATCAGGCTCAGTGCTCGTCCCCTTCTCGAAAAAATTCCCGCGCGTTCCATCGGCTGAGCCACCGCACGGATTGCTTCACCTGCACCCAAACGATCCAGTATACGCACCGCGTTCGCCCATACGCCGAGTCCGGCACCCACCTCCTTTATCTCCGGTGCACGTTCGAAGACCCGCACGTACATGCCCACACGACGCAACGAAAGCGCCGCAGCAAGTCCTCCTATCCCCGCTCCCACCACCGCGACGCTTAGAGCACGCAAAGGCATTGATGCAAATCCGCTTCGATTCTAGCTCCGCTTCGCCTTTGACCGACCCGTTGGCTTTTTCTCCACCTCGTTCTCGTCCACATCCGAAAGATCGAACCATGTCAGAATGTCCGCGCGGTCGGCAAAGTCGCACCGACATTTGCACTCGGCCAGGCCGGACGAGGCAACGTCGTTCCAGCCGCGCTCGGTCTTGAAGCCATTCCACACCTCGATCGCTTCGCCACGCGGGCAGCACCCGTGTCGAAAGCCCCACTCGAGCAACGCCTTGTCGGTTCCACCTTCGGTCACAACCCGCTTCGCTGGCGCCTCGTATTCGACGCCTAAAAATTTCGTGCATCGCGCGACGAAAAACGTGCGATCCGCCGTACCGACATTGTAGTCCGCCGGGAGTCGACCTGCGTGAGGAAGCCGCCTTTTGTCGATCGTTCGGCCAAAAAATACGATGCCACCCACCTTCTTGTGGGAGCTGCGAAGTCCGCGAATAGGCATGGACTCGGACTGCCTGCTGAGGTCGCTGCGGTCAATCCTTCGCACGTTGGGACGTACGGGCTCAACCCCGCAACCGCACGGATCGACGGATGGCCTGCGCGACGCCCGCGTTTGGAAGGTGCTAGCGAAAAACTCCACTGCCGTAAGGCCGTACTCCCCGCTCAAACTGGACCGCTGCGGGAAGGTCTTTCGGGAAACGGTCAATGGTCGCACGCACGGTTCGTTCGGCGTCCTTCTGGTCGAATGCCTTGCCGTTCTCCAGACTCTCGGCGTATCCAAAAAATACCTCGAAAAGCCGACGGCTCGAATCGCGCCCACGTTTTGTCGCCGCGAAACTCGTGGAGATCTGCGTCCTCATGGGTCCAATCCTGACGCCAATGTTTCATCGCCGCGGGCTTCGACGCGGTGCCCAAGCTACTTCGACGCGGCCTTCCACTTCTTGGCCCAACGCGGATACTCGCGTTCCAGCAGCGTACGCGCGGTCGTCACATACCAGGAAAAGCCGATTCTGCGTTCGTGCTCAATTTCCGCAACGTCATACCGGATGACGGCGTCGCGCCCGACGAAGATGGGGCGGTTGGTTCCGATTTCGTAAAACCGCGCCCACAGCGGCGGAGCGGACGGATCGCGGACGACGACGATGTCCTGCCCCTTGGGCAAAGCGGGTGCGTCGATCCGCTCCCAGCGAATGCCGGTGAGTTTGACGCGCTCGAACCAAGCCACTCCGGCGATGACCGCAGCTTTGACCTCGGGCGACGGATCGGGAATCGCAATGAGGAACCGTAGTATTCCCACGCTTTCGCCACCGGCCAGGCTGGCCGGCTCGAATTTGCGAGCCGAGGTCGGCGCCAACGTCGTCTCGTCGTGCTGGGCGCACCACGCGGTTTTCACCCCCTCCGTCACGATCTGACAGCGAAGGATGCATTGAATTCCGCGTTCCACCGCTTCGCGTGCGTTTGCCTGTCTTCCCTTATCCAACCAGAAAAAATTCTCTTGGCCTGCCGCGGCATCCCTCAAAACTTCCAGGGTCAGAATCATCGCGTCGTCGTTAAACGTGATATGCGTGTAGTAGCCGCTCCGTAGTGGAAAAAACTGTGGCCATCCGCCGTTGGGGTACTGCGCCCTCAACAGGTAATCGATCCCCCGTTCTGCCCCGACCCGAAATCTCGGTTCGCGCTGTGCGGCGGCCAGCTTCGCCAGAAAGCGAATCTGCGTGGTGGTCGCTCCGTTGTCTAGGGTCGGCGCCCGTTCCGTCTCCTTGAGTTTTCGAAACGCCTCCGAGATCGGCTGCGTCATCTCCCAATTCTTCGGCCAGCCGCCGGATTCCGTCTGATAACTCAAAACGGCATCTCCCACCAAGGCCGCTTCCGGCGTGCGGTACCAATCGGCAGATTGCTTTGAGATGTCATTCCACTTCACCGCGGCGGAAAGCGGAAGGGTGACGACAAAAACGAGGGCGATCGCCGCCCAGCGTTTGGCGGAAGCCGTCCGGAAAGACGGGGTGGGAAGGGTGACGGAAGGACTCATGGGGTAACGGTGAGCCGGCAAGGAATTGGCACCGCGCACCGTTTTTGCGGGGTCGAAGGTAACGTTGTGCAGCCCGATCGAACCCGCATGCTGCACACCCTCGGGTTCGACCACGCCGTCGAACGTTGAAGCGGCGATCCGAATGTCGTGGATGACGGCGGCTTCGAAACCCCGGATGTAAAGCACCTGCCGGATTCCCGAGCCGAGGGTCCCGTCCAGATGAATGACGTTCGTAACCGCTTTCACGAAGAAGGGGTACAAGCGCGATTTTTATGAAAGGGTAGCTCGCAACCGCTGAAAACGCCCACCGGACTAACGAGCGAGCCAGCCTTCATCCACGGCGAGCGTAAAACCGTGCAGATAGTCGGATGCCGCCGAGGCGAGATACACCACCGCACCCTAAAGATCTTCCTGCTTACCCCAGCGTCCCGCCGGAATGCGCTCGAGGATGGCACGCGTGCGCGCGGGGTCGGCCCGGATTCGCTCGGTGGTGTCGGTTTCCGTGTATCCCGGAGCGATCGCATTGACGTTGACGAAGGGTGTTGGGCGGGGTGGATGGGGCGGTTAACGCAATTCCGCCAACGGAGCGGGATCCATATCGGCGAAGACCTGATTCTCGCCGCCCATTCCCCAGATAAAACTATAATGCGACGTTCCCGCTCCGCAATGGATCGACCACGGAGGGGAGAGCACGGCCTCGAGATCGCGCACCACCAGGTTCCGCGTGGTCCTGGGTTGACCCATGAAGTGAAACACCACGTGCCCCGGCTGCAGATTGAAGTAAAGATACACCTCCGATCGCCGCATGTGCGTATGCGGCGGCATCGAATTCCAGACATTCCCGGGCTCAAGCCGGGTGAGCCCCATCACCAACTGGCAGGTTTGCAGAGAACCCGGGTGGAAGTATTTATAGAGCGTGCGCTCGTTGGCGGTTTCGCGGGCACCCAAGCGGTCGCCGACCGCGGTGGCGTGGAGAATGTGGCGGGTGACATAAGAAACGTGCGCCGGATAGGAAAGGAGCCAGAATTTCGCAGGATTCTCGATCGACCGAGAGGTCAGCATCACGCTCTTGACGCCTCGCCCGAGGTAGAGGCCGTCCAAATTCCCCATGGAGTATTCGACGCCGTCCGCTCGAATCGAGCCGGGCCCCCCGACATTGATCACGCCCACCTCGCGTCGCTCGAGGAATGTATCCGACCGGAGCGCGTCGGGATTGAACAGTTCCAGCGGTCTGTCGGTCGGAACGATCCCTCCCAGCACAGTTCGATCCACCTCCCACCAGCGATAGCGGACCTCCCCGGGAACAAAGAGCCCGCCCGCGAGGAACTCGCGGCGGAGTGCCTCGGTAGACATCGTTTCGACAGCCTCGGCGAAGCCGGTGGTGGGGAGGATCATGACAAAAGGAAAACCGACTCGTTGAAATCCGGCGTTTCCGCCTGAGGACCGAAACCTCCGCACGAAGCGTCGACCGTGGCAAGGACGGTCGACGTTCGGCGACTGGATACGCCTGACTTAGAACCGACCCTTGATGCCAAGACTGTAGACGATGCCGAACACTTCGTGGAGGAAACCCTGCGAATAGCTCGCGGAGGCGGCGCTAAAACGCTGAATGACCTGCTCTTGGTCGAGGATGTTACGAGCGGCGGCAAAGACGCTGAACCGCTTGCTGGTTCGGCTACCGGAAGCGACAGGAAGGGGCTCCACGAAAAAATAATAAATATGAATTTGGAGCGTCCGGATGGAAGAAAACGACCGGGCGTGCGCTGCCTCGCCGCTCCCGTTTTCGCAGCGGACGGCATCGTCGTCGCCGCGATCGGCATCACGGCCGCGGCCCTTCGCTTCTCCGAGGCGCGCATCCCCGAGACGGGAAAGAAAGTGCGCAGTGTCGCCCAGGAGCTCTCCGTCGTATTGGGATATACGGGGAACGGCTAAAATACAGTGCGTCGAAGGGCCACGGTCGCGAGACCGTCTTGCGACCCGGCGGAAGCACGGACGGTAGAGTTTGGAGTCCGGACTTTAGTCCGTCCGGAGCGATTGCAATCGTTTTTCGGACGGCCTGAAGGCCGGACTCCGAACTTTTTCCAGCAGGCGGAGGCGTTTCAGCCCTAGCGATCGCGCCGAAGGTCGACGCCGGGCATGCACCTGCAAATGAGAGGGTAGTTTCACGACCTCAGCATTCTATCTCCCCGGACACAGCGGTCAAAAAATTACCCGTACACGGTTTGGAGTGCGCACAGCCCTTGCCTCCAGTTTACCCTGCTCCGATATCGCCGTCACTGCCGTGTCCGCATCGTTAAACGAGAAAACGCGTTGGCGAAGACCGATTCGCAATTTCACCCCGTCAAAGCCAGATCGACCGGTGCACGGGTCGGTTAAGGTGGCCTCGAAACGCGGGCTTCCTCCGCAGGCATCCTGCCAAAGGGTCACGCTCAGGTTGTCCAGCTTTGATTGCCGTGGATTGAGCGAGAACCGTCGATCGCAAGAAAAAAAACCTGACCACCCCATGCCACTGTCCGGGCGTTCCTTCCGGCAGTTCCTCGGGAACCGGCTAATCTCCACATTGCTAAGCGGAAAGGAAACACGGCGGCTTCTTGTGCTTCCCCACGAAATGAAGTTTCAAATCGGCAGTTTTGGGCACACGTCACAAATCCCACTTCGACGACTCGACGCAGAAGCGCCTGGGCGAATTCGCCGACCTGGACCCGCGCTTTCGTGAAAGGGAACCTTTCAGGTTTCGCCGTTACGCAGGGTTCGGGGATCGGCGACCCAGGCGTATCCTCTTTCACCCTACTAAATTTTTACTACGGTGAATGTCCTAGGGTGCCGGGCGTACCGCTTGCGATTTGAATTTAGCCCGCCCCAATAGTCGTGTTTCGCGACGCTGTCGAGGACGGGAGAAACGTCTCGAAATCCAAAGCCAAAGCCACGACCGGCTCGTCAATCGTGTCCGAATAACTTCTCTGGGTGCCGATCTCTCGGAAGCCCATCATGTCGTAGAATCCATTGTGGCTCGGACACACCACCGCCACACCTTCCCGATAGCCGCGACTCATCCCGTGCGCCAAGGCACACCGCATGAGTTCGGCGGGAACCGCAGTTTTTCTAAATTCGTCGGCGACAACTTGATTTGTCAGTTCGCACAATCTGGCACCTCGAGCACGACGTTCGTCGAGCTCCCGGCGAAAAACGCTGTCGGAAGGCAGGCCGAGGTCCGCCGAATCCCCGACCATGCTCAGAACGCCCACAACGCGGCCCTCCTTTTTGGCAACAAAGGTCGCATTTTCGGCGAGGGCTTCGAAGAGCCGCACACGCATTCCGGACGGTTCGGGATGGATGTATTTTCGATTCAAATACACGTCATGCACGAGCCGGAAAGCCTGGCTGAGGTCTTCGAAACTGCTGGCTCGTTCGATAACCGCGCCCTTGGTATCGTCACCGAACAAGCCGCTCCGTCGCAACAGGTTCAATTTGCGAACGCCGTTCCGAGAAGACTCGGCTACGGGCGGGACCTCGGCCGCCTCCGATCCGATTCGCAACGAATCGCACTCCGCATTCCGAACGACACACGAATCGAATCCAGTCGAGTTCATTTCGAGCCCCAAGGCGCTTGTCGTCATTACATTCGTTTTTTTCGGGCTTGGGACGGTCACGACTCGGTTGAGCATCGCCAATCCCCGCATTTACCGTCGCTTTTCGCTCTGACCCGAGTGGAGCAACGGCGACGGTGAAATCCCCCACGTCAAGCCACGTTTTCTCGAGTTCGAAGAATCTTGTTGGATGCATGGCGTCCCCCGCGAGAACGGCACGAACCGCAATTCGCTGAGCGTTTTCGCAACTGCGCCGCGCTGACCGTAGCATCCCGGCGACTGTATTCTTGCTCCCCCTACAGGCGGAAATCGGCCCGATCGGGCCAAAGAACGGAAGTCGAACGTAGACGCCATCCGCCGAAACGACATTGGATTCAAACGGTTACGCACCGAGGGCGTTCGTTGGCGTATCCACCCGCTGGAGCTCGACGAGGAGGAGTACGCGTGACCTCGGTCGATCGCGAGGGCGTGCGTTTCACAATCGCTTGAAGACCGCTCCACGGAGCGGTCGTTAAATTTGTGTATACATCCCGCCGAAGGCGAAACGGCCCCCGAAGTGGCGCCTATGACTTTGACGGTCGACGCAACCAAACTGGTTGGCCACCCTGCCGTCCACCTTCCGCCTCGTGCTTTACGCATGGTGCCCCTTCCCTACCGGTCAGCCATCCTGCCTACGAACCCAAGCAAACCATGCCTCCCTTCCACTCTCGCCTAACACGCGTCCCGCTGCTGACCGCCTTGTTGGCGTGCACGACGGGCACCTTCGCGCAAATCGCACCCGCGGATGAATCGATCCAGCTCCCGGCGTTCTCCGTCACCGGCTCCAATGTGAAGCGGTTGGAGTCGGAAAAGGCCCTGCCGGTCACGGTTTTCACCCTTGACGAGATCGACGCCCGCGACGCCTCCCAGGCTTCGGACTTGCTCGCGGCACTTCCACAGGTCACCGGCCTGCCCGGGAACGAGACCGCCACCCTGGGTGCGACCGCCCGAGGCGACAACTCCACGGTTTCGCTTCGGGGTATCCCTTCGAGCAATACCCTGGTGCTCCTGAACGGGCGCCGGCTGCCTCCGCATCCGATCAGCCAGTCGGAAGCGGGCGTTCCCACGCTCTCGACCAACGTCAATCAGCTGCCCAACCGCGGACTCGAGCGCGTCGAGGTGCTGCGCGACGGCGCTTCGTCGATCTACGGCACCGACGCGGTGGCCGGCGTCATCAATTACATCACCAAACGCGACTTCGTGGGCACGGAGCTCGCCCTGCGTTTCGCCGAAACCGAAGCGGGCGACGGACGCGAGTATCGCGCCACGCTCACCCATGGCTTCAATTTCTCCGGAGGCAAAGGGCGTGCCCTCATCGTCGCCGACGTCTACGACCGCGATCCGATCTTCGCGCGCGATCGCTCGTTCGCCGCGGATGGCGACCACAGCCCGCTCGCCCCGGCACCCTGGAACGTCTCCACGAACACGACGTTCAACGCCCGCTCGGCCACGAGCGAGTTTGGCAACTACATGCTGGGAACCTCCGCCAACGGCACATTCACCGCAGGTCGCACCACGGGAATACCGGCGGCCCTCGTCGCCACGTCCGGTCAATTTTTCCTCGTGCCAACGACCGCCGGGGCCGGATTCCAGACCACGACCCCCGTGCGAGACGGCCTCACCAACACTTACTACTGGAACAACAACGCGTACCGCGTGATCCAGCCCCAGAGCACGCGCGGAAACCTTTACGCGAGTGCCGAGTACGATCTCGCACCGCAGCTGACCGCATTTGCCGAATGGACCGGCTATGAAGCCCGCTCGCGCACGGTGCGCGAGCCGGACGGTATCACGGCCTCGACCGATGGCGACATCGTCGTCCCCGCCACCAATCCTTACAACCCCTTCGGCACCCGTTTCTGGAGCCCATCCGGGGCTCCCAACACGGATGGCACCCCACGCCTGACCGGGACACCCGGAGCGGTGCGCATCGGCAACAAGCGTCTCACCGACCTCGCCGATCGTACGGCGATCGTGAATACGTCCGTATACCGAGGAGTCGCCGGCGTGCGCGGCAAGTTCTTCGATTCGTGGACGTGGGAGGCCGCCGGCCTCTGGAGCGAATCGCGAGTGGAGGACGAGGAGAATGGCCCCAGCCGGAAGAGCTTGCTGATCAATGCCATCAACCAGACCGACCCGGCGCTCGCCTTCAATCCCTTCACCCGCACGTTTGCCGTGCAGAACAACACCCTCGTCGTCACCGGCCCTTATCGGAATGCCGACAGCGTCCAGAATACTTTCCGGTCCAGGTTCGTTCGCAGCGGCATCACCAAGCTCCGCAGCGGCGACGTGCGCGCTTCCGGGGACGTTTTCGAGCTCTGGGGCGGCAACAAGATCGGCGCCGCCATCGGCGGCGAGTACCGCTATGAGGGATACGACGATTTCCGTCCTCCATTCGCCGGTCTGAACCCCCCGGGGTCGGGACTCGATCCGGCGACGAACGATTTCCTGGGCTTCTCGCCCAACTCGGACACCCACGGCAAACGCAATGTCGCCGCGGCGTATGTCGAAGCGGTCGTTCCCCTGGTCGGAAAAGGCTTTCGCCTGCCGCTGGTGCACGCGCTCGAAGTGTCCGCTTCGGCCCGTTTCGAAAGCTACACCGACTTCGGCGAGACCACGAAGCCCAAGTATGGCCTCACCTGGCAGCCGGTCCCCGCCGTGCTCATGCGCGCCTCCTACAACGAAGGTTTTCACGCGCCCAATCTTGCTCAACTCTTCACCGGCACGCTCATCCGAACGGTCACCGGAAGCACCGATAGCTACCGCAGCGCGGTCACCGGCCTTCCGACCGACGGTCCGTCCAATCGTCGCAGCGTCGCGTCCGGCAATCCGGACCTCCAACCGGAAGAGTCCAAGGGCAAATCCGTCGGCATCGTCGTCGAAGTTCCCGGGGTCAAAGGCCTCAGTGTCGGCATCGACTACTGGGAAATCCGCCAGAAAAGCGTGATTTCTTCTTCGGGCTCGATCGCCGACGACACCGCCGCGTTGCAAGCGGCGACTCAAGCGGCGCTCGCGGCCGGACAAGCCATCGGTCAGATCGATCTGGGTTCCGGAACCCCCAGTTATCGGGGCGACGGCGCAGTCGTCCGTCTACCTGTCACGCAAGCGGACCGCGATTCCTTCGCGGCTTACAATGCCACGCGCACCCCGGCCAATCAACGCGCCGTGGTCGGTGCGATCGACATCATCCGGACGACTTTTTTCAACCGAGCCCAGCAGTTCGTAAACGGCTTCGACTTGGACGCCACCTACCGCCTGCCGAAGCTTCCCGTCGGCAATTTTACGGTCGGGACGACTTGGACGTATTTGAACGACTTCCACACCTATACGTCCGCCGGCGCGCCGCGCACGGAACTGCGGTGGGGCAATTCGGCGACTGTGGGCGGGGCGACTCCCAAATGGCGCGGCAATGCCGTCGTCACCTGGCGCAAGGGCGTTTGGGGTGCCGGCGTCTCGGCGTATTACACCGGCGACTATTCGGAAGTGAATGCCACGACGACACAGGCGATCTTCGAATCGTTGGGCTCCCCCGGCTACATCAAACCCGTCTTCAATAACGGCAACAATAGCTACCGGTACATCGTGGAGGATTCCATTAGCTATAATGCGCACGTGTCCTATCGGATCCGCTCCAAGCGCGCCTGGCTGGACGACACCTCGATTCGCCTCGGCGCGATCAATTTGACCGACGAAACTCCTCCGCTCTCCGCCGACACTCGCGGATATGATGCTTCCGTCTACAATCAAATGGCACGCGGCCGTTCGTGGTCGCTACAGGTCACAAAGAAGTTGTAAGGGCCGCGGCCGAGTTGGAGGGCCTCGCTCCGTCGAGGCGGGGCTTGCGCGTCCACGCGCTGCCAACGCCGCACACCCCCCGACGACACAGTCGATCGTCCCACTCGTTAACCGATCAGTTGCCGATCGCGGCATTGGTTCTGCGAGGATCGGCATATCCGGTACGCGAGCCATCGGCGTGGAGTTCGATCGCATTGATTCCCCCAAAGTGTCGCCCGGTCCCCGGCGTTTCCGGAAGGGTCACCTCCCACCCGCGGGCGCGAAGGCCCGAAACGATCGTCGCGTCGAGGGATTTCTCCGCTTCGACGGCATCGGGTTTTCCCTTTTCGATCGGGTTATACCAGTGAAGCCGCGTGTCGCCGATCGACTCGGCCAAGGGCCGCGAAAAAACCAGCGTGTCGATAAGGGTCTGCAGAACGGCGGTGGGAATCCGGGCCGATCCCGGAATGCCGATCGCAAGGATCGGTTTGCCTGCCCTGAAAACCAATGTCGGCGCGATCGTACTGCGGGGACGCTTACCGGGGGCAGCGTAGTTGGGATGCGTTTCGTCCGTGTATCCAAAATTGCTCATCGAGTCGTTCATGACTATGCCCGCGACCGCCACGCCCGCGCCGAAGTGAAGGCTTTGGGACTGAGTGGCGCAGACGATGTTACCCGCTCCGTCGACGACTGCGAAATGGGTGGTGGACGCGTGGACCGACTCCCTTTCCGCGACCTGGGCCACCTTGCGTTTTTCTGCCGCCGGCGCGAATGCCCGCTGGCGAATGCCCGCGATTCCTTCGGGACTGGATAGACGCTCGAATTCGCCCCTTGAGGTGGGAGCGTCCGCGATCGTCCGCTGAATCTCCGGCTGCACTTCGCGCCAGATGCGTCCGATCAGGTCGATGTTTTCCGTACTGCGAAGCGGGGGCGTCAACGACTCGTGTTCGAGAGCCTTGAGAATCGTTAAAAAGAGCGCGGCTCCCGTAGACGGTGGCGGCCCGCCGAGAATCTGCGTTCCCTTGAAGTCGATCGTCAGGGGGATCGTTATCCGTGCTTCGTATCGCGAAAGATCGTCGAGCGTAAAAAGCCCTCCTCCTCGTTGCGAAGCCTCGACGATCGCTTGAGCGATGGGACCCCGATAAAAACCTGCAGCTCCGTCTCGAGCGATGCGTTCCATCGTCACGGCTAGTTCGAGATTGGGCAGACGAGAGCCAATCTCCGGCAGTTCGCCGTGGGGAAGAAAGATCCGACCGAGCGTGCCGTCCCCTCCCCGGAGCTTGTCGAGCCGCTCCTCGAAAAGGAGGCGGGTCTTCGGCAGGATCTTAAAACCGTTGCGCGCCAGATCGATCGCGGGTTGCGCGTTTTTCGCCCACGGACGCGTGCCCCATTTTTCGTGAGCGGCAAAAAGAGCGGCTGGCAGGCCCGGCGTGCAGACGGAACTCCACCCGTCGGATCGTCCCTTCTCCGGGCGTTTCCTATAAATGGCCGGATTCAAGGACCAACTCGCCTGATCCATGCCGTCGACCGCGTGGGTCTGGCCGGTCTTGGCGTCGTAGTACAACAACATCAATTTTCCACCCAGCCCGGATCCATAAGGCTCGGCTACACCCAATGTAAGCGAAACGGCGACGGCGGCATCCATCGCGTTTCCACCCGCCTTGAGCACCTCCGCACCCGCTTGCGCCGCCTCCGGGTGTCCCGCGACCACCATCGTATGCGCACCCGTGACCGGCTCGACGAAGACCGGAACGTCACCCGAGCAAAGCCGAACCGAAAAAATCAGGAGGGCGACGAGCGAAAACCGGGGTACGCAGGTGAACATAGGAGCAGGGGTGTCGGGTGAGAGGCGAGACGGACGCGACATGAAATAGAGAGCCGAAACCCCTGCAAAGCCAAGCTCCGGCGTTGCAGGGAAGCTAGGCCGGGATCCCGCTCACGGCACCCGGTATGCGATCAGCGACCGGTACGCCGAAGCACGGGCTTGGAATACCGTCGTGTACTCGAAGGGCCAGGGCGCTTCACGGTCCACGTGCCACTGCGGATGAGCGCCGACGATCGCTTCGGCTTCTTCAAAGTACGGCGCGTAATCGGTTCTAAAATTTAACGGCGCACCGGGGATCGCGTATTGCGCGAGCGTGGAAAGAAACTCCGCCCGAATCAGGCGGTTTTTCCAGTGCCGTCGTTTTGGCCACGGATCTGGAAACAACGCAAAAACCGCCTCCAGCCGCACCTCGCCCGGCATCGCTGCCAGGAGATCGTCGGCGGCGGCGTGTACAAACGCCAGGTTCTGCAACCGGGCCCGGTCTCGCTTTCGCGTCCCACGACCGACCCGATCGCTCATGATATCGATGCCGAGACAAAAACGCTCCGGATGGGAATCCGCATAAGCACTGAGAAAATGCCCGTGCCCGCTGCCGATTTCGAGCGTGAGCGTCGTGCGGCCCGCCAGCACCGGCTTGAGTTGGGATCGCAGTTCCGCACGACGCGTTTCCCGGACGGCAAGGTAGTCGGTTTCGATACGGTCGGTCATGACGGCAAACGGAACACCTTCGCTCGAAGCGCCGATCCGCTTCAAGGCTTAACCCGCGGGTTCCACCTTCGTGAGGGTGACGATACACTCGAGATGGCGCGTCTGCGGAAAAAGGTCGAACGGCTGGACACGTTTCACCGCGTAACCGGCGGCCAGAAAGAGACGCAAGTCCCGCATCTGGGTGGCGGGATCGCACGAGACGTAGATCACGGACTTGGGCGCGTAACCGAAAATCTGCGACAGGAACGCCTCGTCGCAGCCTTTGCGCGGCGGATCGATCGTCACGACGGTTTCGGCCGCGGGAAACGTGAGGCCAGCGAAAATCCGCGAAGCGTCCCCGGTTTGGAAGCGCACGTTGGCCAAACCGTTGGCGATCGCGTTTTCGCGCGCAAAGACAACGCTGCTGTCGCTGATTTCCACCCCTACCACCTGCTCGAAAGCGGATGCGGCACTGAGCGCGAACAGTCCGCTTCCGCAGTAGGCGTCGACGAGGAAACGCGCACCGCTCGCCGCCGCCTGGTCCCGCACGTATTGGGTAAAGGCGGGAAGGATGAAGGGATTATTCTGGAAAAAATCGCGGGAGAGGAAACGCAACTTGAGATCGCCGACGGTCTCGACGATCGCGGAGTCGAAATCCGTCGTGACCTGCCCGGAGGCTTCCCGCAGCAGAAGCGTGGCGCCCCGTTCGTACCCGCCGGCTTCGGCCCGCGCCCGCACTTCGGCTCGCAAGGACGTGAGCCGCGTGTTGATCGCGTCGGTGGCGATCAGGCACTGGGGAACGTCGATCAGGTCGAAACGGGTGCCCTGACGCAGAAATCCGATCGGCATTTCCCGGGACGGTCGATTCGGCTTTTCCTGCGAATCGAACCGATCCGGGCGCGGGCCGGCGAAGTGCGGCGTCAGCTTGGACCGGTACCCCCATTCCTTCGGCGATCCGATCACGGGCTCCACGGGGAACACCACGCCGGCCATATGCTCAAGGAGCTCCGCCACCTGTCGACGCTTCCATTCGAGCTGTTCCGCGTAACCGAAATGCTGATATTGGCAGCCGCCGCACCGCCCAAACAACGGACAGGGAGGCTGGACGCGCTGGGAGGATGGCGTGAGAATCGCGACGACGTCCGCTTCCGAAAAGTTCTTATGATTTCGAAAAACCCGCGCGCGCACCCGCTCTCCGGGCAGCGTGAAGGGCACCATCACCACCCAGTTTTCGATTCGTCCGCGCGGATGGTCCACCCCCATACGCCCCAGCCCGGAACCGAGGTTGGTAAGAGTGGCGATTTCCAGTTCTATCTCCTGGCGATACGCAAACGGGTAGTCGTTGGTTTTCTTTTTTTTGCCCACTACATCCACGTTCAATTCATGCGCCGATTTCACAAATCAAATCCCCACGGTCGTGCATCCGCGGCTTGCACCGAAGGCTCCATTCGCGTCGTTTTGCATCTTTGCCTCCGTCGTAGTTCGTCCCTACCCTGCCCGCTTCGTGGATCTTCCCTCCGAAAAAATCACCAGTCTCCAAAACCCCCGGGTAAAGCAGCTCGTCAAGCTGCGCGACCGCCGCCCGCGGGATGAGGCGGGGGTTTTCCTGATCGAAGGTTACCGTGAAATCCGCCGGGCCTTGGAGAAGCGGGTGCCGCTCACCGAGGTCTATTTTTCGCCCGACTGGTTTTTGGGCGAAAACGAACCGGCGGTGTTGGAGCAAGCGCATCGAGCCGGCGCGAAGCTCTTCGATCTTACGAGGGACGTCTTTGCCAAAGTAGCCTATCGCGAACGTCCGGACGGTTTGCTCGCGGTCGCGCCGCAATGGCGCCGCTCGCTCGACGATCTCCTCCTGCCTGCGGAGCCTTTCCTGCTCGTCGTCGAGTCGATCGAGAAGCCGGGCAACCTCGGCACCATTCTGCGCAGCGCGGACGCCGCCGGCTGTCAGGCGGTGATTGTCTGCGATGCCGTAACCGACCTCTTCAATCCCAACGTCGTGCGGGCGTCGACCGGAGTGCTTTTTTCCGTGCCCTGTGTGGTCGCCGGCAGCGAGGACGTGCAAGCCTGGCTGAAGGCGCGCGGCATTCGCACGATTGCGACGACGCCTGCGGCCCAAACGCTTTACAGCGATGCCAATCTCCGTGGCCCTTTGGCGGTGGTGATGGGCAGCGAGCAGTATGGCCTGAGCGACTTTTGGCTGGCCCAGGCCGATCTCCCCGTGCGCATACCGATGGCGGGACAAGCGGACTCCCTCAACGTGGCGATGGCCACGATCGTCACTCTCTTCGAAGCGGTTCGTCAGCGGAGCGCGGTCAGCCCGCCTTCACCGTAAATCCGGCCCGGCGCAGCGCCCGACGCAGGGCGGCCGCGTGGGTCCGGTCTCGTGTCTCGACGGTACAACTACACGTAACGGCGCTGACATCGGGGCCGCTGAAGGCGCGGTCGTGGGCAATGTCCTTGATACTGGCCCCCGCTTCGGCGATCGCGCGCGCCAGCGCCGCCAGACCGCCGGGGCGGTCGCTGATCGCCACGCTCAAACGCGAGATGCGCCCGTCGGCCACCAGGCCCAACTCGATCACCCGGCTGAGCACCGCGGGATCGATGTTTCCTCCACAGACGGTCAACGCCACGCGTTTTCCGGCCAAGTGCGAAAGTTTTCCGGCGAGAAAAGCGGCCAAAGGAGCGGCCGCCGCGCCCTCCACGACCGTCTTCTCGAGTTCGGCCATGCGCAGGATCGCGAGGGCGATCGCCTCTTCCTTCACCGTGATGACCCGGTCGACGCGGGTGCGTGCCAGGGAGAAGGCATTGGCACCGACTTTGAGCACGGCCAAACCGTCGGCAAGCGTCGGTCGACGGGGAATGGACACCGGTCGGCCGGCCTTCAGCGCCGCGGTGAAACTGCAGGTGGCCACGCTTTCGACTCCGATGATTTCCACTTCGGGACGGAGTGCCTTCACCGCAACCGCGATTCCCGCAATCAAACCGGCACCGCCAATGGGGCAAACGATCGCATCGAGCGAGTCGACCTGCTCGAGGATTTCGAGTCCCGCCGTGCCTTGTCCGGCGATAACGTCGGGATCGTCGAAGCCGTGAATATAGGTGGCTCCGTCGCGAGCGACGATCGCATCGGCGGCCGCGCGGGCTTCGGCAAAATCCCTTCCCGAAACGATTACGTGTGCTCCCAGGCGTGCACATGCGGTGCGTTTGATCAAAGGCGCGTACTCCGGCATCACGACCACGACCGGAATGTTCAACAGACGTCCGTGGTAGGCGAGTCCCAGCGCGTGATTGCCGGCGCTGGCGGCAATCACTCCGCGCGAGCGCGCCGCGCCGGGCAGCATCGTCAGCGCATTGCGGGCACCGCGTTCCTTGAACGAGCCCGTGCGCTGAAGGTTGTCCAGTTTGCAGAAGATCCGGGCGCCGGCGATCTCGCCGAGCGAAAGCGATTCCGGGCACGGCGAAACGATCACGCCATCGGCGATGCGTCGGGCGGCCGCCCGAATATCCGCCAAGGTCACGGTTTCACCGGTGCATGGGTGCGAGTCAAAACTGCGCATGGCACCGAGTCTGGCCGGCACTGGGCCGATCGCCAACGGCTAAATCGACGAATCCGGCAAACTCGGTTCAACTGGCGCCCCGCGCGGCGATCGTGAAGTAAAAGGCACTCCCCTCCCCCTGCTTACTCTCGGCCCACGCGCGCCCGCCATGCAATTGGACAATATGCTTCACGATGGAAAGACCCAAACCCGTGCCGCCCTTTTCCCGCGAGCGACCTTTGTCGACCCGATAAAAACGCTCGAAGATATGGGGAAGGTCCTCCGCGGGAATTCCCGGGCCGTTGTCGCGCACACACACCTCGACCTCGCGGCCCCGCAGGCGCGCGGCGATCCCCAGATGCGAACCTTTGGGAGTGTATTTGAGCGCGTTATCGAGCAGATTGTCGAACACTTGGGTCAGTTTCAGCGGATCGATCGACAGGGTGCCGATCGCGGGATCGATGTCATGGGAAATCCGATACGTCACTGCCGCGGGCCGCGAACGGCAATCCGCCACGGCATTTTCGATCAACTCCCGCAGGACCACGGGCTCGCGCTTCAATCCCGGATTGATCGACTCGAGACGCGAAAGCATCAGGAGGTCCTCGAGCAACGAATTCAGGCGCTCGGTATGGCGCTGGATCGTGCGCAAAAAACGTTCGCGGTCGGCGGGTGAAATTCCCTCCTCGCCCCCGTCCACCAACGTCTCGACATAGCCTTTGATCACGCTGAGCGGCGTCCGGAGCTCGTGCGAGACGTTCGCGACAAATTCCTTCCGCACCAACTCGAGCTTCTTCTGCTTGGTGATGTCGTGGAGGACAAAGATGACCCAGGGTCCGCCGGGGTCGTGCAGCGCCGAAACCGTCGCACCCGTCAGCTCGATCCAGGTGGAAACGGAGCCATCGATGAATTCCATCTCGTGCTGCGGGGCGGCTTGATTCTTTCGGACGGCATCGACGTAGTTGAGAAACGGCACGCTGTGCAGCACAAGCTCCAGACGTCGACCGAGGATATTGGTGGCGCGCGGGAAGATCGCCTGGAGCGCCTTGTTTGCCAGCAGGACGATGTTGCTCGAGTCGACGATCAAGACCGCCTCCTGGAGACTGCCGAGGGTCGCCTCCAACTGGGCGAGTTGATCCGACCGGATCCGCTGGAGCCGATTATTCTCCGCGATCAGTTCGTTGGCTTGGGTGTAGAGTTCCGCCCACGCTTCGCCGGAGGCACCCGCACCCTCCTCCAACAAGTAAGGCCGCTTCCGGACGATCGCCTGACTGAGGCTGCGCACGGCCGAATGTTGCCTCCACAGTCGGAACATCGCTGCGCATAGCGTAACTCCGAGCACGACAATGATCGTAAGGTACATCCGTGAAGAAGGCTCTACGAAAGGCGAAAGCAAGCGCGACTGCTTCTGTCGCGACGAACGGTCGGGGAATGCACCCCGCTCAGGCGGTGGTTTCCTGGACGCGTCGTTCCGCCATGCGATAGCCGACGCCCCGAATCGTTTCGATCCAGTCCGCCTCGGTACCGAGTTTTTCCCGGAGACGTCGCACGTGGGTGTCGACCGTGCGGGTTTCGATCTCGGTTTCGTAGTTCCACACGTTGATCAAGAGATGCTCGCGCGTCTGCACCCTGCCCCGCCGCTCCATCAAGAGATGGAGGAGTTTGAATTCCGTGGCGGTGAGCTCGACGGGAAGATCGTGAATGAAAACCTCGTGGCGTTCGGCATCCAAAAGGATCGCACCGATCTGCAGCTTCTTGGCCTCCAGCACCCGGCCATCACCCAACCGGCGGAGAATGGATTGTACTCGCAGAACTAACTCTTTTATACTGAATGGTTTAGAAATATAATCGTCCGCGCCCGTTTCCAAGCCCTGAACGCGATCGTTTTCTTCGGCCTTCGCGGTCAGAAAAATGACCGGCACTTTGCTCAGTTTGGGATCCGCGCGCAACATGCGGCAAATCTGGATCCCGTTCAGGTCGGGCATCATCACATCGAGGATCACAAGGTCGGGAAGAAACGACCGCGCTCGGCCGATGCTGCTATTGGGGTCGTTCAACGCCTCCACCTGAAAACCCTTTGCCTTGAGATGGTAGGCCACCAAGTCGGTGACATCCGACTCATCGTCCACAATCAAAATCCGATTCGGTTTAGCCTCTACGGTCATCGACCTATCTTTACTGGATTCAAGCAGTGCGTCCGAGTTCAAAGCCCGTCCGTTTCACAAATGTTACAGCGACTCCGTATTGTTGCAAACCGCGAATAAATTTCCCCGATGTCGGCGGGTCAAATGCGAGATTCTACCAAAGAACACAGAGGCACAAAGACAGGAAGAAGCGACTGTCGACATGTCTCGACCCGATCCTTGTGGTTTTGTGCCTCTGTCGTAAAATCTCTGACGTTCGCTGCTGACGCGAAATTCATCTCGCGCTCGCTCCACCCTTCGCAGCCACGATAGGGGCCGTTGTCGGACAGCCAATACCAGTCGCATTCCTCCATTCGTTCTTTCCTTAACTCTCTATTCATCAATTATTTGCTTCACAGTTCGCTCTTACTTTCGGATCGAAGCCGATTCGAGCAGAATCATCATAAGACTGATATCGGCGGGATTAACCCCGCTGATTCGACTGGCCTGGCCGAGCGTAATCGGCCGGATTTGGGCCAGTTTGAGGGCACTTTCGCGACGCAGCCCCTTTACGGCGGCAAAATCGAGATTCGCGGGAATCTTGATCTTCTCGATATGCTGCAGCTTCGCGATCTGACGTTCTTCGCGAGCAAGATAACCGGCGTAGCTCACGCGGTAGAGGATCTCCTCCTGAAGCGCTTTCGGCAAAACAAGGAAATCGATGGGGTAATCTACCTTCGGCCCGCCGCCCGTGACGGCACGACGAATTGAATCGCCCCAAGTCCCCTGCCCGCCGGTCGGTCGCTGCGTTTCGAAAAGCGATAACCAGCGGTCCAGCTGCGTACGCTTCTCGTCTATCCGTCGCTGCCGAGAGGCCGAAATCAGCCCGTGCTTTCGCGCATGCTCGGCCAACCGGAACTCCGCACTCCCATGATTGAAGAGCAGCCTGTACTCGGCGCGACTCGTGAACATGCGGTAGGGTTCGTCTGTGCCCTTGGTCACCAGGTCGTCGATCAGCACTCCCATGTAGCCTTCATGACGCCCAATCACCAGCGGATCGGTATTTCGCACCTTGTTGACGGCATTTACCCCCGCAAGGAGGCCCTGACAGGCTGCTTCCTCATAACCTGAAGTCCCATTGATCTGGCCCGCAAAAAACAGCCCGGAAACTTTTTTCGACTCGAGCGATGGAAACAACTGAGTCGGAGGTGCAAAATCGTATTCGACGGCGTACGCAGGCCGCAGTAGCGCAGCCCGTTCGAGTCCCGGGACGCTGTTTACCATGGCCTGCTGTACTTCAAACGGCAGCGAGGTGGAGAGCCCATTCACGTAATATTCATTGGTTGTGCGACCCTCCGGTTCCAGAAAGAGCAGATGCCGCGGCTTGTCGGCAAAGCGGACAAACTTGTCCTCAATGCTCGGACAGTAGCGCGGGCCAATCCCTGCAATCTCCCCGGAGTACATTGCCGATCGATGGAGATTCTTCCTCACCAGTGAAGCTGTCTCTTCGGTCGTGTAAGTCATCCAACACGACACCTGATTCGAGCCGGGTTTCCACCCCAGCCTTTCCTCCCCCGTTTGTTCCACGTGGAACAATGCTTCTTCATCCCGGGTGTCATGAAACGCGAACAGAGTCGGCTGAACATCGCCACGTTGCTCTACCATCTTCGAAAAATCCAGACTTCTTCCGGAAAGCCGAGGAGGAGTACCGGTCTTTAATCGTCGGAGTTCAATTCCTGCCTCAAGAAAACTCGCGGAAAGCGTCTTCGCACTAAAATCTCCCAGTCGCCCGCCCTCATTCTTATTCCCCCCGATATGCATCAATCCGCGGAGGAAAGTCCCTGTCGTCACCACAATCGTGGCTCCACGAAAATCCAGATCGAGATTAGTACGGACCCCGACGACCGAACCACGCTCGAAAATCAACCCCGTGACGGTTGCTTGGAAGAGTGTGAGGTTGGGCTGCAGTTCGAGCGTGTGCTTGAGACGAAATTGATATGTCTTTTTATCGCACTGAGCCCGGGGGGATTGAACCGCCAAGCCCTTCGATTCATTGAGTAATCGGAATTGAATCCCCGTGAGGTCGGTATTGATCGCCATTTCGCCACCCAATGCGTCGATTTCTCGGACAATCTGGCCTTTTGCTTGGCCACCGATCGCCGGATTGCAGCTCATCTGCGCAACTGTGTCGAGATTCCCAGTGAGTAAGAGGGTAGTAGCACCCATTCGCGCGGCCGCGAGTGCTGCCTCGCAGCCTGCATGGCCCGCACCACACACGATCACCTCATAACCTCTTTGAAAGTCCTTGGTCATAATCCTTTGCTCGAAAGAGGCAATTTTCCTCCAATGGGCGGGGCTAGCAACAACTAGTTCGGTTCCGCAAGAGGGGTGGGGCAGGGTAGGTGTGAGGAATCGAAGGCCATTGTATGTCGAATTCTCGTGGCATTCACCTTTGAGCGCCGCGACGATTCCGACCCTAAGAAGAGGAAATCCGAACGGATCCTTACCCAAAGCCGGGGCTTAAAAGGCGACGAGCTAAACATCGTTTTCCCCGATTACAGAGATCGCTATCGCTCGACTTCGAGCCGACTTCTCAACGTCAAAGTCTCTTCGGGCGACGTTTAAACTCGGTCATCGGATTTTTACCACGAAGGCACAGCGCGTGCGACCTTCCGTTAAATCCGCGGGGAGCCGGGCAAATATTCGTCACGGATAAATCCGTTTTGTCGCGATCGCTCTGGTTCTCCCTTCTGATTTACGTGGTTCGCGATTGCCCCATAAATTCTAGTTTTATTCTGGATTCGATTCAGCGTGATTTAACCCCACAATCGAACCTTCTATTATCTTAGTTAATTATTATCAATTACTTACCAATACAGAAAGTCGCAAACAGACGATCCAGCATGCGTTCGTTGTCGAATTTACCCGAGATCTCCCCGAATGCCGCCAAGGCCTCTCGAAGGTCGCTGGCGACGAATTCCGGAGCGGGGGCCACACCGGACGATACCGGTGCGAACATCTCCAGCGCCGCCGTCAGGCTGACCGCGGCCCGCTCCAAGGCGTGGGCATGTCGGGCGTTGACCGCAATGCTCTCGTCGCCCGTCTCCACGCGATGGGCGTCCGCGATCCTCCCGATCGCCGCCATCGCTTCGGGGATACCCTGTCCTGACAAAGCGGATACGCCATAGGACTGGAGGCCGGCTACCGGCGCGGACTCGCCTTCCGATACGCCTGCCAGGATCCGGGCGGCATCTTCGGGGGAGACCGAATCGCACTTGTTACCGATCTTCAGCGCGGTTTCGGGTCGGAGCAGGGCGGCCAGTTCCGCAGGCAGGGTGGGGAAGGGCGCGGTCAAATCGACCACCCATAGCACCAGGTCCGCTTCTCGCATGCGCTCGTAGGTTTTTTCGATCCCCCGCCGCTCGATCTCCCCCGGGTTCGGATTCAATCCGGCGGTGTCCGTCAACCGGAACGCGTGATCGCCGATCGTCACGCTCTCCTCGATGAAGTCGCGGGTCGTGCCGGGTTCGGCCGAGACGATCGCCCGTTCGTATCCAACGATCCGATTCAAAAGCGAGCTCTTGCCGACGTTCGGCGCACCGACGATCACGGTGCGAATTCCCGAACGCAAAATCTCCCCGTAACGTCGCGTGGCGAGCAGCCGGCGAGTGCCGTCGAGCGCGCGTTCCACGCCGGCACGAACAATCTCGCGGTCCTCCGCGGGCAAATCCTCGTCGGGGAAATCGATGTAGGCTTCGACGCGCGCCAACGCATCCAGCAGTTCGCGATTCAAAACGGCCAGGTGCCGCCCCAGAGCCCCCTGGAGTTGCCGCTGAGCGAAGGCGAGCGCACGAGTACTGCGGGCCTGGATGACATCCATCACGGCTTCCGCCTGGCTCAAATCCATCCGACCGTTCAAGAAAGCGCGCTGGGTAAATTCGCCGGGCTCGGCCAGCCGACAGCCCCGTGCGCACAAATCCTCCAGGAGCCGCCGTACGACGAACGGATTTCCGTGGCACGAGATCTCCAAAACGTGTTCTCCCGTATAACTCGCCGGTGCGGGAAAATGGATCGCAAGCACGTCGTCCAGGACGGACCCATCCCGCATTCGATAGCCTTCATAATGCGCGCGCCTCGCCTGCAGTGCCCGTTTGAACGACTCCCGGGCGAACGTCGCGCATGCCGGACCACTGGCCCGGACGACGGCGATCGCCGAGGTACCCACGGGCGTAGCCAGAGCGACAATGGTTTCTTTTTCGGGGAGGAACACAGACACGATGCGCAGGCAATCGCCCCGACCTCCACGCGCAAACGCTAAAATCGGTCCGTGCGCGGATGGATATCCAAGAGCGGGTTCGAGCGGCGCTACGGCGCCGGCACGAGGGCTGGCGGCAAAGCGGGAGGCGGCAGGAGGGCGGGGGAGGGACGCGACTCGCCGTCCCGCCCCAAAGGAATCTTTTTGATCGGCTCGGGTTTCGTCTGAAGCCGCGGGAGCCGACTCGGTTGAGCCTTTACCGGGGTTTCTTTGACCGCGCCGGGCAAGAAGGAGGCGACAGAACCCTTGACTAATTCGTCGGCGATTTCCTCCGCTCGACGTTCGCCCGTTTCGATCAGTTGGGGACGACGCATGGCCACGATCCGCTCACGCAGCTTACTCTCGCCTTCGTTTTCCAGCCCGGCGCGTTTAGCGAGGATCAACCAAGCCAAGCCCTCCGCGTAATCTCTCTTAACACCCCGGCCACTCGAGTACGCCGCTCCCAGATTGAAAAAAGCCTCGGGCACTTTCCCCGCGGCGGCGGCGCGGTAGTAATCGAGCGCCTTGACGCGATCGGCCGGAGCCAGATCCCCATCGTCGTATACCTTTCCGAGAGCAAAAGCCGCGGACGCTTCCCCCGCGCGCGCCGCCTTCTCCAGTAAATTCAGTCCGTCAGGAACGTCTTTAAGGGTACGGTCTCCCTTCAACCGCAACTCGCCCAATTGCGCCCACGCCCGTGGATTACCCTTTTTGGCAGCCGCTTCCAACTCGGGAACGTCGGTCCACGTCTGTCCGCCGCCTCCCGTCTTCGAAATCAAAGCAGGTTTTTCGTCATCCTTCGAAGCGGCGCCCGCACTCGCCGCGGCAAGACCCGCGAGGAGCACTCCACTCAAGAGTGGGCGTAACCTTGCCCAAGGCAAACGCGTTGCGAATAAGGGCGAGTATGACGACTTCATGCTCTCCGTCGTCCCGCAAAACCCAGTCTTGGTTCCAAATTTCGGCATTTTCATCCCCTACTGAGGAGGACGACCGCGCGTCCTCAGCGAATCGGGTCGCCCGTGATGACGGCTCCCCCGGTGACAGAGACCTTCTCGAGGACGGCTTTGGCCAACTTCTCGGCCAGTTCGGGTTTATCCTTCAACGCCTGCTTGGCGGCATCCCGGCCTTGGCCCACAAGATTTCCTTCATAGGCGATCCAAGCACCCTTTTTCTCGAGCACCTTATGTTCGAGTCCGAGGTCGAGCAAGGAGCCTAGCTTGGAAATGCCTTCGTCATACATAATGTCGAATTCCACCTCGGTGAAGGGAGGAGCGACCTTGTTCTTGACCACCTTGATCTTCGTGCGATTGCCGATGACCTTGCCTTCCGGAGTCTTGATCTGGTCCTTGCGGCGTATGTCGATGCGGATCGACGAAAAGAACTTCAAGGCGCGTCCGCCCGGAGTGGTTTCGGGACTGCCAAACATCACGCCAATCTTTTCACGGATCTGATTGGTAAAAATACAGATACACTTCGTCTTACTCACCACGGCGGTCAGACGACGCATGGCCTGTGACATCAGCCGGGCCTGCGACCCGACGGTCGCATCGCCCATTTGCCCGTCGAGTTCCTGTTTCGAAATCAAGGCCGCCACCGAGTCGATTACGATGACGTCGATCGCATTGGAACGAATCAGCGTTTCCGTGATATTGAGGGCGTCTTCTCCCGAATCGGGCTGAGAGACCAACAAATCGTCGAGGTTAACGCCGACCACGCGTGCGTATTTCGGGTCGAGCGCGTGTTCGACATCGATGAAAGCGGCCAGACCGCCGCGTTTTTGCGCTTCGGCGATCACGCTTAAGCAAAAAGTCGTTTTGCCGGAGGACTCCGGCCCATAAATTTCGACGATTCGGCCGCGCGGCAGGCCTCCCACGCCCAAGGCGAGATCGATCGCCAACGACCCGGTCGAAAGGGTTTCTACCTTCATCTTGGAGTTTTCGCCCAAACGCATGATCGAGCCATCGCCGAACTGCTTGGTGATGGCACTGATTGCGAGATCGACGTTCTTGCGGGACTCGGCCGGGACGGCAGCGAAGCCGTTGGCAGGCGTGGTGGGGGCGACGGCCGATGCGGCTGCGGCTTTAGTGATGGGTGCGGCTTTCGACATGGTGGAGGGAGTGAAAACGAAACGAAAACGTCTGGTTGGCTGCAGGATGGAGTGTTTACGGAGAAAAGCCGAGGAAAGTGTGTTCAATCGAACACTCTCCCCTCCGATCCAATTGGCAAGACGTGAATCGCTGTGGTGCGGCGAGGCAAGGTTTGCGTGACGGGAAAAATCGAAGGAGAAGCGGGAAACTCGCCGGTGCGCCTCGCTGCGCCCACGCAAACTAAGCCCGATCCGGAAGAAACCGGTTGCGCCGCGATCCCGTTTGTCCGGTTTGCACCGCCACCCGTTCGGCCACCGGCCGCGCCGCCGTTCGCCGATAGCCGGTTCGCAACGGATCGGCCGCGCATTTGAGTTGGAAATCCTGCATACGATTAAAAAGAGCAATCAGCCGCTCGGGCTCCGGGTAACGATCCAATCCGGCCCGCTCCAAAGCCAACAGCAGCTCGTGCGTCGCTTCCAACGTCGAAAGACAACCTTCCTGAGGCTGTTGCTTGATCACGTAGCGGCTGACCGCAGTGACGGGGTCGAAAGAAATGCGGGGCAGAGCCTGCAAACACCGGCTCAACTTCAGCATCTTGCGCGCGCAACTCCACGTCGCGTCGAGGAGTACAACCAGGAGCCGGCGCCCCCCCAGCGCATCGATCGCTAACTCGCCTTTTGAAAGATTGCGGGACGCCGCACCCGGGTAGAGTAAAACCGGGAAATAACACGGATCGTCGAGCAAACCGGCCACCGACGGACTCTCGTCGAATCCGACGCCAACGTGGATCTCGCTCCGGCTCAACGATAAATGGGTAAGCCTTCCGGTCGAAGCCTTCTCTTGTTTGAACTCCTTCGGGTGCATTAAAAAGAGAAACCGAGTCTGGGTGTCCATCGGCTCGATCGACGTACACCAACAAAGCGTTTTCGGCCAAAAACATCGATAGCAGGTCTCACGACTCATAATGTTGGCCAGACCAACAGGTTTGGTCTCCGCCGCCAAGTGTGCGCAGCGAGAGAGCGTCCGGCTGTGCTGGCTTCGTGGTCGAAAGAGGGCCTCGCTCCGTCGAGGCCAGGATCGCGCGGTCACGCGCTGCCAACAGCGCGCAGCCTTGGTGCCAAGCGGTCGCAGTTGTCTCGCAACCCGGCGGAAGCTCGCACGGTCGAGTTCGGAGTCCGGTCTTTAGACCGTCCGGGGAGATTGCGGTCGATTTGCGGACGGCCTGAAGGCCGGACTCCAAACTCTTTTGCAGCGAAGGGGGTCGATTTTGCTTGGCTAGGGCGGCGACGATGTGCCGCTGCCGGGGCCGGCCCTGGAGCGGTTGCGAGACACTTTCCGGAGCGAAGCCCTCCACACGCGTGCGTTCGCCGGCACGTCACGCGCACTGCCACTCTGGAATCGCCCTCCGGGCGCAAACGCGTCAACTTGTCGCCCGTTGCGTCTCTGTCGCTTTCCGCTCCCCATGTTCGCCTCTCGCTGGGTGGTTTCTTTTTTTCTCCTCTCGCTGTCGGTCCGCGTCTCGGTCGCCGAAGAGGCGTTCTCGGCGGGCCGCGTGTATCTTTTCCCCGAAACGCGTTTTCGCGGCGAGCCCCTGGTGGTGGAAGTCGGTCAGTCGCAGACGAATCTTCATTCGGTGCGCCAGTCCAACCGCGATCGATGGAACGATGCCATCTCGTCGCTGAAAATCGAAGGCCCCGTTCGCGTCGTTATCTACGGAGACGCCAACTACGGGGGAGAACGACTTGAGCTGCGCAAATCCATCTCCGACCTGACCGCCTTCCCCCACGGGCCCTCCAAGATCGAAACGTGGGACGACCGGATTTCTTCGCTCAAGGTAGAGCGCCTTCCGGGGTCGTCGCCATCGACGTCTCCCTCCTCGTCGACGCCTCAGCCCGAACCGCTCTTTCGCACGCAACGCGAAGCGGACCGAGCGATTCAAGCGGCGTTTCGGGATCTGCTGGGCCGTGAGGTCGATTACGACGGCTTACAAAATTACCGCCGTCGCCTCCTCGACCAAGGGTGGTCCGACTCCCAGCTCCGTTCGGCGCTCCGCGACAGCGGCGAGTTCAAGAATCGCGATTTCGATGGAATGGTCCGGAAGGCCTACACCGATCTCCTCGGACACGACCCCTCTCCGGCCGACCTTTCGCACCACCGCCGCCGCCTTCAGGAGGGTCTCGCCGACGGCGACCTGCGCGCCGATTTGAAACGCAGCGACGAATTCAAGGACCGCGTCGCTCGAGAAATCGTCGCCAAAGCCTACCAGGATCTGCTCGGTCGCGCGCCGGACGAGAGCGGCATGGCCACCTATCTCCGGCTGATTCGCACGAGCGCGTGGTCGGAGCAGCGCGTTCGCGATGCGCTTCGCGCCAGCGAGGAATATCGCAACCGCCCGCGTTCATGATCGATCCGGACAAGGCTGCATCGGACTCCGCTCGTCCTCCTCCTCGCGAGGCCAACGACACGGATACCTCGTCGCTTTCCGCAGAGCAGTCGATCTTTCCGCCGATTCCGGGACAACGCTGGCGCGACTATCGAATCGACGAGGCGCCACTCTCCTCCGCCTCCACCGAAATCAAAGCGGTTGCGCTGTCCCTCATGCTCGACGTGCTCATCCGCGTCGGTCCGGTAGGCCCGCACACCTCGTTGCGCCGTCGCGCATGGACGCAAATTGCAGAGCTGCAGTTCGAACCCACCTCCATCGTTCCCCTCGTCGAAGCGCACGAGGAACACGGCCGCCGCTACGAGATCGTTCAAGCGCCGCCCGCACTCACGCTGCGAGCATGGCTGGTCACGCATCCTGCAGACTTGGGGACGATCGAGCGGATGATGCGACAGGTGGCTCCAGTGCTGGAAACGCTCCACGCAGCCGGGCTCGCGCATCTTTCGCTCACACCCGATTCGCTGTTCGTCGATCCCTCCGAACAAGGATTGAATGTCATGGTAGGCGGATTGGAAAACACCTTCGTGCTCTCGTCGCCGGCGATTCCCTTGCCGTCCGCCGATCCCCTTTACGCGCCTCCGGAAGCGTCCCAGACGCTCTTGCAACCGAGCGCTCCTGCGCTTTGCGCCTGGGATTGGTGGTCTCTGGGCAGGATCGTCCAGGAGTGGGTCCTCGGCCGACACGTGCTCAGCCTCGTTCTTCAACGCGACATCGCTCCGGTCACTCCAGAGATCGTTTTGCGAGCCGCCGGTCTTTTGGCGGAAAAGGAACTCGGCGTACGCCCGGGCGCCGTCGAATTGATGCCCGATCTCGAACCGGCTCTCGCCCGCCTTCTGCGAGGCTTGCTGACGGCATCGCCGCAAGGTCGCTGGCAGGGATCGCAGGTGCGCCAATGGCTCGAAGGGGATGCGGTCAGCGATCGTTACGCGCTCTGTTCGGAAGAACGTCTTTTCGAATGGAAAGGACGCTCCCTCAGTTCGAAGGAAGCCGCGGAATTCTTCGCGCTCGAAGAAAACTGGGATGACGGCGAATGGAATCTGTTCGCGGATCCGAGCGAAACGAAGGCGCTGATCAACTTCTTGAAAGAAGTCCCCGCGCATCGTGCCGAAGCGGAACGGCTGGGAGGCGTCTTGGCGCTCGTCGATCGCCCGGCATGGCAAGGGGTGCCGTTGCCGGCTCGCCGCACCGCCCTGGCCTCGGCCGCCTGGGTGACCTTGGCGGGACCGGAGTCCACGACCTCGCTGCGGATCAGAGGACGGGGCGCTGATTGGCTCGGGCTGCAAGCATTGTTCAAGGCGAATCCGACCGCCCAGGCCGCGCCGCTTTTTCACGCGATCGTCGCCAAGCCCTTCGTCCAACTGGTGGAAACGCTGGACGCCTCGACCGCACGCTCGCTCAAGCTCCTGGCGAGCGGCGTGACGGAGGCTTTTCTCCAAGGCGAACGTCTGGGGCTGATTGTGCCCGACGCCATGAGCGAACACGCCCAGGTGTTTGCGCTCGGCCTCGAGTCGAGCAAGGAACTCGAAGGACATCTCAAACGTCTGCGTTCCGCTTACGCGTCGCATCGCAACCCGGAGATCGCCGGATTTTTCAACCACCCGAAACCCGAACGCTGGATGCTTGTGCTCCTCGCGTATGCGGGGGAACGTGCGACCGAAACCGGCTTCGTCACCCACGCCGAGCGCAACCTCGACTTTTATCGCGACCTGCGGGAACGGGCGGAAACGCTGACCACCGTCGTCTTCTGGGAACGGCTTCGGCAGGCGCTCGTGACCGGCCCGCTGCTTTTGGCGCCCTGGTGGCTTTTCCTGACGCTCTGGGCCGGACTCGTCGCCGCGGCCGGGATCTTCGCCCATGCCTGGATTCCGGCGGTCGTCGCTGCGCTCGCGATCGTTGCCCTGCGTTTTCTCTGCATGGTGCATATCGGAAAGCGGGTGCGCGCGCACGGCCACACGCCGGTGGCATGGACCTGGCGGGACCACGTCGGCCGGTGCGCCCGGGAGCTCGCTCGTATCCGCACTTCGGACATACCGTCCGGCCGCGGCGAGGCCGCCCGCCGGCTGGCCGCGCTCACTGCGCAAATCGCCGCTATCGCCTTGCAGCCCCGCCCCTCGCCGCCGCCGGCCCTCCCGGCTTTTTCCCTCGTCCGCGCCGGTTCGATCGCGAGCGCACTCGCCGCACTCGCCCTGCTTGCTCTGCTCGCGCCGGTGGCCGTGTCCGCGCTCAAGCCGAAGTCGCTTCCGCCCGCGCACGTCCCGCCCGGCGAAACCGCCGTCGCAGCCGAAGCGAACGACCGTCCGCACTTCCTTCCGCCTCCACCCGGCTCGCCCGCGGGCTTGTACGAGCGATTCGACGACGGCTTTGGCCGCCAGCCGCGCGGACCGCTCGTCAGCTGGGATGTGCCTCCGGAGGCGGTCGGCCCCGCCCTGAGCGTCCTCTCCCGCCAGCCGGCCTCGGCCGAGCAGTCGGCCTACGCGCTCATCAGCGGCCAGACCTTGCTGAAACCCTATCCCAGCAAAGGGGTTTCCGCGGTTCTCGCCGTCCGTGTCCCCGCGGGCGATGCCATTGGGCTGATGCTTTTCGACGGCACGGCCCGAAAACTGGCGGGCAAGGAAGTCTTCATCGTGCAAACGCCGCCGCAGCCCCAAGCGTGGCACCGTCTCGGCGGCTACAATGTCGTCTACCTCGGCGTCCCGGAAAATCTCGCGCGGGAACTCGAACCCAAGCGCCGCTGACCCTCGCGGCAACGCGCCCGGCGACGCTCAGCGCGATAGCCAAGCCACCCCGACCGCGAGCGTCAGAATGGCGATGGGTGCCCCTGCCTTGAGATACTCGCCGAAGCCGAGACACACCCCGCGTTTACGGGCAATTTCCGCGACGATCAAATTGGCGACCGAGCCCAGCAACGTCAGATTGCCGGCCAGCGTGGTGGCCATCGCCAACGTGAGCCAGGCTGTGTGCGGGTCGGGAAGGGTCGGCACGATCGGTCGGAAGAGCATCACGGCCGGCACGTTCGAAACCACATTGCTCAGGATCGAGGAGACCAGCGTCAGCGGGAGCGGCCCGCCCGAGGTGTAGGGCCTGAGCGCTGCAAAGAGCTTCTCGCCCAATCCCGACGTCCCGACCGCCCCCGTCACCACGAACAGCCCGCAGAAAAACACCAGCAAACCCCAGTCGATCTCCTGAAAGACCCTTTCCGGCTCGGTCCGCCGCGTTATCAGCAGTAGCGCGGCCGCGAGGGCCGCCGCCAGCGGCACGGGCACGCCGCCCACAAGTGCGGCTCCGAGAAGAACGATCGCCACCAAGCTCTTGCGCAGCAGGGCCGGCTGCGTCTGGAACGCGAAGGGTGCGGCGTCCTCCAGTTTTACCGGGACGAACTCCCGCCGATAAACCAGGACGAGCACACCCCACGCCACCGCAAGGCCGATCGCCCCGATCGGCGCGAGAGCCCGGCTGAAATCCAGAAAAGGGATACCCGAGGAAAGCCCGACCAGCATGTTCTGCGGATTGCCCGCGATCGTTCCCACCGAACCGATGTTGGCTGCGGTCACAAGACCGACGAGGTAGGGCAGGGGATTGCGTTTCAGCGCCAGCGTGACGTCGAGCACCAAGGGCGTGAAGACGAGCACGATCGTGTCGTTGAGAAAAATCGCGGAAAAGACGCCAGACACGCCAACCAGGAGCGCGAGGAGCCGCCGGGGAGTCCGGGCGTACTTCACGACCGTCGAAGTCACCAGGTGGAAAAAACCGGCCATACGAAGATTGACGTTCAATACCATCATTCCGAAGAGAAGGAGGATTGTGTTCCAATCGATCGTGGCGTAGGCCTCTTCCAAGGACAACGAACCGCACGCCACCAAGGCAATCGCACCGACGAGCGCTATCGTCGCCCGGTTCATTTTTAGCGACGGAAACCGCCCGATCGCGACGCCTACCAACGTCACCGCGCCCAAGGTCGCGGTCAAAAGCTCGTCGGGATTCATCGCGGATGGCGTCGTCGCCTGCCCGAACGTTTCGGTCCGTGGCCGCGGGCAAGGATCATGGGCGGTAAAAGGTCCGATACCAGTCGACGAAAGCGCGCATGCCGTCTTCGAGCGCGGTTTTGGGAGCGTATCCGATGGCCTCGGCCACTTTTTCCAAGCTCGCGCAGGTTTCCGGGACGTCGGCCGGCTGGGGAGGCAGGAGATTGAGTTTGGCGGGTTTGCCGATCAGCGACGCCAGCATTTCCACGAAAAGCCGCACTTCCACCGGACGGTGATGACCGAGGTTGAGGATCCTAAAGGGTGGGGTAGGGCGGTCTTTCGGCGGATACAGGAGGACTTTGACGACCCCTTCGACGATATCGTCGATATAGGTGAAATCTCGTCGGTATTTTCCCTCCGCGAACAGGTCGATCGGCTCCCCCGCAAAAATCCGCTGGGCGAACAAGGTGGGGGCGGTATCCGGGCGGCCCCACGGACCATACACGTTGAAGAATCGCAAGCCCGTCAGATTCAAACCGTGCAGATGGGCGTAGCTGTGCGCCATCACCTCATTGCTCTTTTTCGTGGCCCCGTAAAACGAGAGCGGTCGGCTGGTATCGCTCTCCTCGGTGAAAGGCGTCTGCGCGGCGGCGCCGTAGACACTGCTGGACGAGGCAAAAACCAGGTGCTTCGGCGGGGTGGCGCGGGCGGCTTCCAGGATATTGAAGAAGCCGACGAGATTGCTTTGCACGTAAGCGGCCGGGTTCTGGACGCTGTACCTCACATTGGCCTGCGCGCCCAAATGGACGACGTAGTCGGGGCGCACCTGCGCCCAAAGCCCCTTGAGCTTCTCCAAATCGGCAAAATCCAATTGGACGAATCGGAATTTCTCCGTCGCGGCGAGCTGCTCCAACCGGGCACGTTTAAGCGCGACCGGGTAGTAGTCGTTGAGACTGTCGATCCCGATCACGTCGCATCTCCGCGACTCGGAGAGACGGCGGGCGACATGGTAACCGATGAAACCGGCGGCACCGGTCACGAGCACTTTCATTGAGCGCGATTTACGGCAAACACCCCGCACCGGCTAGCGGAAAAACGTTTCGCATCCTCATATCGATACGTTTTCGGGGAAGTTTGCGTTCATTTTTGCATCATCTTGTAAACTTCCGCTTGCCGGGAGAAAAGTAGCCCTACTATCTTGCTCTCCGTTTGTACCCACACATGTTCACACCATGAAGATCAAAGCCTATCTCAAGCCGCATTGCGGCTGGTCCAACGGTGTCAGGGCGATCATGCGCAAGTACAGTCTGTCCTTTGAGGACATCGACATCATCAACAACCGCTCCTATTACGCGGAAATGGTGCAGAAGTCCGGCCAGCCCCTCTCCCCCTGTGTCGAGATCGACGGCGTCATGCTCGCCGACATCTCGGGCGAGGAGGTTGAAAACTACCTGCTTTCCAACCAGCTGGTCTCGCCGACCGGTCGCTCTGCGGGGACGACCACCAACGCCGGTTGTTCCGACGAAGAACACGCCAAAATGGCAACTAAAACGATCCGCTTCTTCTAATCGCGACCGCTCTCCCGCAACTTTCTTCGGGCCGGCTTCGCGAGATTCGCGCACCGGCCCTTTTTTTGCCTAAATACCGGCTGCCGGGAGCAATCCCACTCGCCTTCGGCCCGCTTGAGGCTCTCTTTCCGACGACTTTCCCGACATGAATAGCAGCACCGACAACGCCCACGAGACCCGCCCTCAGCCCACCGGGTTGCCTAAGAAGCAAGGTCTCTACGATCCCTGGTTCGAGCATGACGCCTGTGGCGTCGGCTTTGTAGTGGATATCAAGGGGCGTAAATCGCACAAGATTGTCCAAGACGGGCTGCAGGTCCTCCGCAATCTCGATCACCGCGGAGCGAGCGGCGCGGAAATCAACACGGGCGACGGTGCCGGCATCCTGATTCAGATGCCCGACGCGTTTTTCCGGGATGCGTGTAAAAATTCGCGCTTCTCGCTGCCTCCGGCTGGCGAATACGGCTGCGGTTTGGTTTTCCTCCCGCGCAATCCGACCGTCCGCCGAAAAATCGAGGAGCGGTTCGAACAGGTCGTCCAATCCGAGGGCCAGATCTATCTCGGTTGGCGGACCGTTCCCACGAACAGCGCCTCGTTGGGCGACACCGCCCTCTCCTGCGAGCCGTTCATGCGGCAAGTTTTCATCGGCCGCGGTCCCGAGGTGACCGACGACGCCACTTTCGAGCGGAAACTCTACATCATCCGCAAGCGGGCGTACACCGACATCCGGACCTCGACGCTCTCGGGTGCCGAATCCTGGTACGTCGCGAGTCTTTCTCTTAAGACATTAGTCTACAAGGGTATGCTGACGACCGAACAGGTCGATCACTACTTCCCGGACCTGAAGCACCCTTTGATGGATTCCGCCATCGCGCTGGTCCACTCGCGCTTTAGCACGAACACGTTTCCAAGCTGGGAGCGCGCCCACCCGTACCGCTACTTGGCGCACAACGGCGAAATCAACACGCTCCGGGGCAACATCAATTGGATGCACGCCCGTGAGGCGTTGTTCGAGAGCGAGCTTTTCGGCGACGATATCAAGAAGATCCTCCCGATCATCAATCCGAACGGGAGCGACTCCTCCATGTTCGACAACACCCTTGAGCTGCTGGTGCTCGCGGGGCGGCCATTGTCGCATGCGATGATGATGATGATTCCCGAACCGTGGTCCTACCACGAGTCGATGGAGGACGATCGTCGCGCCTTCTATCATTACCACTCCTGCTTGATGGAGCCATGGGATGGCCCGGCGGCGATCGCCTTCACGGACGGTAAGCAGATGGGCGCCATCCTCGACCGCAACGGTCTGCGTCCTTCCCGGTATTACATCACCAAGGACGGCGTCGTGATCATGGCTTCCGAAGCCGGGGTCCTCGACATTCCACCCGAGGATGTGGTCACCAAGGGTCGGCTCCAACCCGGACGCATGTTCCTGGTCGACACCGAACAGGGCCGCATTATCGAGGACGAAGAGATCAAGCGCGAGGTCTGCACCGCGCAACCGTACCGCAAGTGGCTCGACGAACACCTTGTCAAACTCGAGGACCTGCCCGAAGCCCCGAAGATCGAATCGCCCGATCACGAGACGCTCCTGCAACGTCAGATCGCCTTCGGCTACACGAATGAAGACGAGCGCCTGTTGCTCACGCCCATGGCGCGCGACGGAGTCGAAGCGATCGGTTCGATGGGCAATGACGCCGCCTTGGCCGTTCTTTCGAACCGGCCGCGCTTGCTCTACGATTATTTCAAGCAGCTCTTCGCGCAGGTCACCAACCCGCCGATCGATTGTATCCGCGAGGAAATCATCACCTCCGCCGAGACTCGCCTGGGTTCGGAAGGCAACCTCCTCAATCCCCAGCCGACGGCCTGCCGACGGGTGGAATTGAAGTGGCCGATCCTGACCAACGAGGAATTCGCCAAGATCCGGCGCACGCACCTCCCGGGGCTGCGCGTGGGCGTGCTGCCCATCCTCTTCCGCGTCACTCGCGGCGAGAAGGGCCTCGCGAAGTCGATGGAAGAACTCTCGATCATGGCGCGGCGGATGATCGAGGAAGAGGAAAACAATGTCCTCGTCCTCAGCGACCGGGGTGTCACCCACGAGTACGCGCCCATCCCGGCCCTGCTCGCAGTGGCGGGATTGCATCACTACCTGATTCGGGAAGGCCTGCGCACACGGGTCAGCCTGGTGCTCGAAACCGGCGAAGCGCGCGAAGTGCATCACTTCTCCCTCCTCATCGGCTTCGGATGTAGCGCGATCAATCCTTACACCGCCTTCGAGACGATCGACGATATGATCCGTGAGGGTCATCTCACCAACATCGATCACCAAACCGCCTGCAAAAACTTCGTCAAAGCCGGTTCCAAGGGCGTCATCAAGGTCATGTCCAAGATGGGCATCTCGGCGATCCAGAGCTATCGCGGTGCCCAGGTCTTCGAAGCGCTCGGCCTCAAACAGGACGTCATCGATCATTATTTCACGTGGACCCCGTCGCGGATCGGCGGCATCGGTCTCGACGTCATCGCCCAGGAAGTGCTGATCCGCCATCGCGCCGCGTATTCGAACCGCTCCAACAATGGCCACGTCCTTCCCAGCGGCGGTCTTTATCAGTGGCGGTCCAATGGAGAGGCGCATCTCTTCACCCCGGAATCGGTCCATAAGCTCCAAAAGGCCGTCCGCACCGGAAATATTTCGGTCTACAAGGAATACGCCAGGCTGATCGACGATCAGTCCAAGGCACTCTGCACCCTGCGTAGTCTGCTGACTTTCAAAGGGGGAACCTCGATTCCGATCGAGGAAGTCGAACCCGTCGAGGCGATCATGAAGCGCTTTAAGACGGGAGCGATGTCGTACGGCTCCATCTCCAAGGAAGCGCACGAGACCTTGGCCATCGCCATGAACCGGATCGGCGGCAAGTCGAACACCGGAGAGGGCGGCGAGGATCCCGAACGCTACCGGCCCATGGACAATGGCGATTCCAAGAACTCCGCGATCAAGCAGGTCGCTTCGGGTCGCTTCGGCGTGACCAGCGAGTACCTGGTGAGCGCAAAGGAAATCCAGATCAAAATGGCGCAGGGCGCAAAGCCCGGCGAGGGCGGCCAATTGCCCGGCACCAAGGTTTATCCTTGGGTCGCCAAGACTCGTCACACCACCGCCGGCGTGGGTCTGATCTCGCCGCCGCCGCACCATGACATCTATTCGATCGAGGATTTGGCCGAATTGATTCACGACCTGAAGAACGCCAACCGCGAAGCGCGGATCAGCGTGAAGCTCGTCGCCGAAGTCGGCGTCGGCACGATCACCGCCGGCGTGGCGAAAGCGCACGCGGACGTCGTGCTCATTTCGGGCTACGACGGCGGGACCGGAGCCTCTCCGCAGACCTCCCTGCAGCATGCGGGTCTTCCGTGGGAGCTCGGCCTGGCCGAGACCCACCAGACTCTCGTGCTCAACAATCTGCGGTCGCGCATCGCGGTCGAAACGGACGGTCAGCTGAAGACGGGACGCGATGTCGTCGTCGCCGCCCTCCTCGGCGCCGAGGAATTCGGCTTCGCGACCGCTCCGTTGGTCGCGACCGGCTGCATCATGATGCGTGTTTGCCATCTGAATACGTGTCCGACCGGCGTCGCCACGCAGGATCCCCGGCTCCGGGCGAAATACACCGGCAAACCCGAGCACGTCGTGAATTTCATGACGTTCGTCGCGCAGGACATGCGGGAAATCATGGCCAAGCTCGGCTTCCGCACGATCGAAGAAATGATCGGACGGACCGATCGCCTCGAGGCCACCAAGGCCGTCGACCATTGGAAGGCCAAGGGTCTCGACTTCTCGAACATCCTCTACCAGCCGGACGTCGGTCCGGAAGTGGGACGCTTCTGCCAGATCAAGCAGGATCACGGCATTTCCCGCTCCCTCGACGTCACCACCTTGCTCGGCATTTGCGAGCCCGCGATCGCCCGCGGCGAGAAGGTCATCGCCGAACTCCCGATCCGGAACGTCAACCGCGTGGTCGGCACGGTCACCAGCGGCGAGATCACCAAGAAATACGGGGCCAAGGGTCTGCCCGAGGACACGATCCGCATCCACTTCAAGGGATCCGCCGGACAGAGCTTCGGCGCGTTCATGACCCATGGCATGACCTTCACGCTGGAAGGCGACGCGAACGATTACATCGGCAAGGGCCTTTCGGGCGGAAAGATCGTCCTCTTCCCGTCCAAGGTTTCCACCTTCGCCGCCGAGGAAAACATGATCGTCGGCAATGTCGCGCTCTACGGCGCGACCGCGGGCGAGATCTATATCCGCGGCATGGCGGGCGAGCGGTTCGCCGTGCGCAACTCGGGCGTCACCGCCGTCGTCGAGTCGATCGGCGACAACGGCTGCGAATACATGACGGGCGGACGCGTCGTGGTGCTCGGCCGGGCGGGCCGCAACTTCGGCGCCGGCATGTCGGGGGGCATTGGATACGTGCTCGACGAGTCCGGCGATTTCGCCAGACGCATCAACGCCCAGATGGTCGCCGCCGAGAAAGTCGAAAGCGCCAAGGAAGCGGCGGAGCTGCGCGGCACGATCGAAAAACACCTCGAGTACACGAAGAGCGTGCGCGCGGAGAAGATCCTCGCAGCGTGGGATTTCTACCTGCCTCAATTCGTCAAGGTGATGCCGAAGGATTACAAGCGGATGCTCGCCTGTATCGATCGTGCACAATCCCAGGGCTTGACCGGAGACGAGGCCATCATGGCCGCGTTCGAGGAAAATGCCCGCGACACCTCGCGTGTCGGCGGAAACTAACCCCCAGCCTCCTCAGCCTTTCAGCTTCTACTTCCCATGGGAAAGCCAACTGGATTCATCGATTACCTGCGCGAACTGCCGGTCGACCGCGCCCCCTCCGACCGGGTGCGCGACTGGAAAGAGTTCCACCACCACATGGAGGAGAAAAAACTCCGCCAGCAGGGTGCCCGCTGCATGGATTGCGGGATTCCGTTCTGCCATTCGGGCAAAATAATCGGCGGCATGGCCTCGGGCTGTCCGATCAACAACCTCATTCCGGAGTGGAACGACCTCATCTACCGCGGCCTGTGGAAGGAAGCGCTCGATCGTCTGCACAAGACGAACAACTTCCCCGAATTCACCGGCCGGGTGTGCCCCGCTCCGTGCGAGGGGTCCTGCGTTCTCGGGATCACTTCGCCGCCGGTCACGATCAAGAACATCGAGGCCGCGATCGTCGATCGCGGCTGGGACGAGGGGTGGGTGGTTCCCGAGTCGCCCAAGTCACGCACCGGCAAGAAGGTCGCGGTGATCGGCTCGGGCCCGGCGGGACTCTCCGCCGCCGCGCAGCTCAACCGCGCAGGTCACACGGTCACCGTTTTCGAACGGGCCGATCGCCCGGGCGGCCTGCTCATGTACGGCATCCCGAACATGAAACTGGACAAGAAAGAGGTCGTCCTTCGCCGTATCCAGTTGATGGAGAGCGAGGGCATCAAATTCGTCTGCAACGCCAACGTCGGCGAAAACGTCGAACCGCAGATCTTCCTCCGCGAATTCGATGCGACCGTGTTCTGCACCGGAGCGACGCACCCGCGCGATCTCCCGATCGAGGGGCGTGCGCTGAAGGGCGTGCATTTCGCGATGGAGTTCCTGACGGAGAACACCCGGGCCGTGCTCAACGGCGCGAAGTCCGCTCCGATCGAAGCGAAAGGCAAAGACGTGGTGGTGATCGGCGGCGGCGACACCGGCACCGATTGCGTGGGCACTTCCATGCGCCACGGTTGCAAGAGCCTGGTGCAAATCGAAATTCTTCCCAAACCTCCGACCGAACGCGCTGCGGACAACCCGTGGCCCGAATGGCCGAAGACGTATAAACTGGACTACGGACAGGAGGAAGCCGCCGCGAAATTCGGTGCCGACCCGCGCGTCTACCTTACGACGGTGAAAAAGTTCGTCGGAGACGAGCAAGGGCGGGTCAAGGAACTGGTCACCGTCGAAATCAAGTGGGAAAAGAACGACAAAGGTCAGTTTGTCCCGAAGGAAATCCCCGGCACCGAAAAGACCCGCCCTGCACAAGTGGTGCTGCTCGCGATGGGTTTTCTGGGGCCCGAACAACCGCTGCTCAAGGAGATCGGCTTGGAAACGGATCCCCGCTCCAACATCAAGGCCGAGCACGAAAAGTACACCACGAGCTTGAAGGGTGTCTTCGCTGCCGGCGATTGCCGTCGCGGCCAAAGCCTGGTGGTCTGGGCCATCAACGAAGGGCGCGGCGCAGCGCGCGAGTGCGATCGTTATTTGATGGGCTCCACGGAGTTGCCCTAGGCGTTTCCAAGGCGGCCAAGTGGCGGCTCGCGACCCTCGCTCGCCGCTGTTTTCCGCTTCCGGGACGGTTCGCTCCATGCGTCCGTCCCGGTTACTCTTTCCATGCCGTCGAAACCCATTCCAGGTTCCTCCGGCGAGGTCCTGACCTGCCTCCCGTCGCCCTACCTCGCCCACGCGGGGAGCGGTTTGCTTTACTTCCCTCGTTTTCTCGCGAAATGCCGGTACGTCAAAACGCATGGCGCTTTGCCTGCGAGCTACGCCAAAAACTACAAACGCGGGTTGGATCGTTTCCTCTGTCTGCATTTGCAAATCGATCCGGCCGCGGTGGAAAAAGCCGTATTCGAGGCGCAGAACGAGGCGGAGTTGGAAATCGCTCTCAAAGCACTGCTGCCCACGGAGGTCCGCGCGAGTGCTTGGAATCGCGAGCTGGCGCAAAAGGGGTTGACCGAAGCGGGCCAGGAATTTCTTGCCAAGGCACTTACGGCCATGGGCTGCACCGACCGCATCGGGGAAATCAGAACCGTGCCCGATCTCATCGATTTCGACGAAGGACGGATCGAGTAGCGGGGCATTTTCGATCCGGCGTTCCACGGTAGGTGTCTTACGGTTCGCATGTCTCCGAAAGTACACGATCCCGTCTTCGCACACGGCAACCTGCGTGGCCTGTTCGTGTACTCTCGTCGTGACGCGGAGCGGATCTGTGGTATGGTGGCTCTCCTCCCCTATGGTCAAAGGCCAAAAAGTAGTCTGCACGAACGATTCCTTCCCCGCATTGATCCGCGCGCTGTACAAACGGCTGCCGGTCAAGGGCGATACGTATACGATCCGCGAGGTCTTTTTGGGCCGCGAAAAGGTGGTCAAAGGCGGCGACTCTGCGACCGTCGGACTCCTGCTGGTCGAGCTCAACAATCCGCCCGATCCCTTTCATCAGGGGAAACAAGAGTTAGGCTTCTCTTCGGAACGCTTTGCCCCGCTCGAGGAAGTGCCACCCGAGGAAGCGGAGGAAGAGGCGTACGAACTCGTCGGAGCCGGCGCACAGAAGGAAAAATTTCAGCCCTTCCAAGTAGGTAACAACTGAGGTGCGCCGAGCGGGAGCGACCGGCTCGGCGCGAGAATGGCTCTCGGCTATTCGAACATTGCCAGCTCCAGCTTGTTTTTGCCCTTCATTCGAATCCGAATCGCCGCCAGGCTTTCGCGTACGAGATCGCCCATCGAGGCACATTTCTTGAATTCGCTCCGCCCATAATGTTCGGCGAGCGAATCGCGAAGCAGACCGACGTTTTCCATTGGCGCGATCGCGTCGTCCGACATCGCCGCCAGCAACATCGCGAGCCGATCTTCGCTGAGGCTCGCACGCTGCAACATCAGAACTTGTTCTTCCCGCTGATACTGCCGGGCGCTTTCCACGTTGAGGTGCTGAACGCAAAAGAGCGCGAACGGTTGGTTGTCCTTGAAGAACTGCGGGCGATAAAAATTCAACCGACCTTCATAGCTTTGCTGGTCGAAATCCATCGCTCGAATCCGAATTTGCGCGCCTTCGAAATCCGGGGTGACGACCACGACGAAGTTGTAGCTGCGCATATCGCCTAATAGCCGCACAAAACAACGCTCGTTGAATTTGACCAACTCCTTGGCGATGCGGATCGGCCGCAATTCGGGGTTATCCAGCCAGCGCTGCAAAAAAACGTCGCCGGGAAGTCCCGCAATGTGTTCCTCGACCAACGTCGCACCGCAGGTCAGGTAGTTCAAGCGATTCGGCGAAAGCACGTGCTCCAGTTCGAGACCGTAAACGCGCGACGCGTCGGCTCGCTTCACGTAATAATAATCGGCGTTCTCGTTGAAGGCATTGACGATCCGGATTCGAAACGGCGCGGAATTCCCGAACGCGCAAAAATCCACGCGATCCACGTAAAGATGGCGCATGACCGAAAGGTCCCCGTCGACGCGAATCGAGGCATAAACCTGCTTCAGGTCTTCGTTGAGCGCTTCCATTTCCAGGCGGTTGTAGACGACGGACTCCCAAAGCGTCGGTTTTCCATCCGCTCCCGTCAGCGGTGCGGTTTCGGAATAACCGCGCAACCGCTCATAGGTGATGGGGAGGTCGCGCTCTCTCCGATATCGCCGCAGGTAGGTGCGCAGGCTGTCGCCGATCGGGAAACTCGGTTTCTTCAACTGCGGCCGCATAGCGTCCATCCCGTGACCATGGCTACCGAGCCGTCCATGGCAACGTCTCAGACTGGCTGGAGCGCTCGGAGGCCACCACCATTACCCTTCAGCACGCCGGCTGCCTTGGCGGGCACGCCAGGTCACTTGTAACGGGAGGCGCGTCCGAAGTAATTCAGCAGCCAGAGCTCTTTCCACACCCGATAGCGTCCTTCGTAGGTGATCTTGCCGTGATCTTCCCGCTCGGCATGTGGAAAAAGGAAGCCGAGCTCGGTGTTGACCTGCTCCAACTCGCGCTGTTGCAGATTGAGATCGCCCAAAGGATCGGACGTCCAAGGGACAAGCATTTCTTTGGCCCGGGCAATCCGTTGCCGATGCCGCGCAACCAGCTTGCTCAACGAACGACGCCATGGGCTGCGTTCCACCAGCCAGTTTTCGGGATAAAAACCGCCAAACGGCAGAAAAAGATTATCCGTCACATAGCGATATCCGGTCACAGTCTCCGACGACAAGGCATGGCAAACGGCGATTCCGCCGTGAGCTTGCGGGAGAAAAATCACTTGGATCCGCACCTCACCGGCGGAGTCCTGATAGATCGAGGTACGCAGGAAAATACCTCCGCCCATTTCCGCTTTAAGTGCCTGAATCTGCTTGAAGCCGTGCTCGCGAAGCCAGTCGCGAATCTTCAACAGCCGAGGATGGGTCGGCCATTCTTCCCCGCTCGTGTTGACGTGGAACCGGGGAAAAAGAGGGATCGGGCTGACGCTGAGCGCGTGGATCTCCAGCCAGCGATACGCGGTTTCGATCAGGAAATAGATGAGAAAGAAGCCGACCACCAAGACCCACAGAGGCCGGTCGACGAACTCGTAATCGTAACAGATTTTCGCTGCGCCAAATGCGACGATTCCCCAGCGCACCCATCGATTGAAGATCGAAATGACCGGTGACGCGAAGCGCTGATTCAACTGCGCCAGCAACCACGCCAGCAGCAACCCCGCTGTAAGGATGTAAATGGCACTCATGGGCTCGAACGTCGGAACGCGGGCATCGTCATCGGTTCGCCCACGTTCGTAAGTCAATCGAACGCTCGCCCGAAGTCCACCCCACGAAAGGTAATTCCCTCGGTTTGCGCTAACTCAGACGCACGGGCATGATCACACAGATAAAGTTCTCCAAAGTCTTGAAGACCCCAGGGCTTACTTCGTCTTTTACCTCGAAAAAGACTTCGTCTTTGGTGAGCGCTTTGAGCGGATCCATCAAGAAGGTCGGATTAAACGCCGCCTGCAGATCCGGACCGCTGTAGCTGATCGCCATCGATTCGTGCGCTTCGCCGAAGTCAGGGCTCTGAGCCATGATTTCCAGCATATTGCTGCTGAGTTTGAGCTTCACCGAATTGGCCTTCTCGCTCGTCACCAAAGCGGCGCGATGAATGCACTGCAGCAGCAACTCGCGCTCGAGTTTGATCCGCTGATGCGTTTCTTTGGGAATAACTTGTTGGTAATTAGGATAGTTACCCTCAACAACCTTGGAATAGAGGTAAATCGAGTCGACCAACCCGCTGCTGTCCTTCTCCGTTCCGATTTGGAACGAACAGCGGCGTTCGCTGAAGTCGATTTTCACTTTTTCGCCTTTGTCGAGCATTCTAAGCAATTCGCCCACGGTCTTAGCCGGCAGAATGATCGCGCCGGCATTTTCCGCGGGGATTTCCAGTTCCTTCGCAATCAAGGCCAAACGACGACCGTCGGTCGCGACGAGCGAAAGTTTGCCGTCGCGGAAATTAAAATACACGCCGTTCAGGATGTAGCGGGTTTCGTCCGAACTTTGGGCGTAGGCCACGCTTTTTAGCATTGAGACGAGTTCCGGCTGATCGACGGTGAAAGACTTCTCCTCTCCGAACTCGGGGAGTGGCGGAAATTCTTCCTTGCCGATGCCCATGATCCGAAAGTTGGACCCGCCGGAAGCGAGTTTGACTTGGTGATTCGGCGACGCGTCGAACGTCACGTCGAGATTGGGCAGCTCCCGTACGATCGTTGCCAGGCGTTTCACCGGCAAGGTCACCGATCCGCCTTCCTTGATCTCGGCCTTGATTTTGCAGCGGATGCCGAGATCGAGGTTCGTCGTGGTCAGCGAAATGAAGTCCTTTTCCGCTTCGATCAGAACGTTGCTCAAAATGGGCATCGTGGTCTTGGAGCCGACGACGTTGAGGACTTGAGCGAGACCGTTACTGAAGTGGTCGCGGTTTATTTTGAATTTCATTGGGGCGCGCAGCGCGTTTACGAGGAAGTTAACAAAGTCTATCTGATACCTAGTTCAATAAGTAATTAAGAGCAGTCTTATTATGGGGTGCGAGAATCATGAATAACTTGTCTCGCCCGGTTCGGATCTCCCCCCAAAACGCGGGTGGCCGCGACCGAAGAAAAACGGTGAAGAACCGACTGGCCTGTCCCGAGAAAAGCCAGGGTTATTCGCACCCGGAAAGTTGCTCGCGTCTCATCGGCAGGTTGTTCACACGCGGTTCCCAAGGGCTCATGCGCTCGATTTCGGGCGCGGGCGGGCGGCGATCCGGCGCACATGACGGACGATTCCAAAGCAGATGTAGCCCAGCATCACCGCGAACAGTCCGACCTCTTTGAAGATCACGATACCGGCCACGGCGATGAGGATGGGGACAAAGGTCGTGATACGTGTCTTGGTTTGGAGATCGACCTGTTTGCCGCTGGGGTAGCGGACCGTGCTGATCATCAACAGTGCGATCAGCGCCATCAGGACAGGCAAAGCAAGCGCCCACCGGTGCAGCTCCCGATCCCCTTCCGCAATGTTCAGGAGGAAAAGGACCAGGCTGGTAACGGTCACGGCGGCGGCCGGGACGGGTAAACCCACGAAGTCTTTGCTGGATTCTTTTTTTTCCCTAAAAAGCAGCGGGTTCGTGATGACGTTAAAACGGGCGAGACGAATGGCTGCGCACAGCAGATAGATGAACGCAAAAAACCAGCCGATCTCCCGAAAAACAGGATAACCTTGGGTGGGAGAGAGAATCAGGAAGAATACGAGGAGAGCCGGCGCCATCCCGAAGGAAATGATGTCGGCGATCGAGTCGAATTCCGCTCCGAAGAGCGACTCGCGGCCACCCATGCGCGCGAGACGTCCATCCAGCATGTCGAACGCGGCAGCCCCGAAGATCAGCCAGATCGCCTGTTTGTAAAGATCGGTAGCCGCTCCGGTGATCACCGCGGTCTGTTTCATCTCGTAGTTCGCTTGGATGCAGCGAATGACCGCCACAAACCCGCAAAAAAGATTTCCCGCCGTCATCAGATTCGGAAGAAAAAAAATCCGGCTGGCCTGGGTCACCGAATAAGGATTTTCGCGGTCGTCTCCACGTAGCTCGCGTTGCTTGGAAGAAGGATCGAAACGTGACGGTTCGTCGGCCATAGGGGAGAAGTTACACCAGTCTGGAACGCGCAGAAACCGCTGGGAAATCGGTTATTTGGTCAAAGACTCCAAATAACGCCAAAATTTCGAATGTTGTTCCGCCAGTTGAGTTTCTGACACTGGAAGTTTATTGCGGAGAAGGAAGTCTTCGAGCGAGTTGTGGTGCAAGATATAAAGCACCAGGATCGCTTCGCCGCGCACTTCGAAATAGAACCGGTGTTCGCCCGCGCGCAGCCGGTACAAGGTGTGTCCCGCTCGCTGAAAACGACCCAAAGGTTCGCGGGGTTTATCGAGATCGGACGCTTTTAGGCTGCCGATCGGCGCGACCGCGGCCAGCTGCGCGAGCTTGTCGAGTTTGTTGAGTTCCGCGATGGCCTGCTCGGAAAAGGTGACTTGGAACATGGAATGGGAGACTAGTACCGCGACCTTCCAACCGTAGGATCCGCCAGAGACGTCAGCCACCCAAGGGGCGAGAGACGGAAGGAGGGCCGATCCATGGATGGACCACTCTGCTTTTCGACCCTCGGGCAGCAATGCTTTTCCAAGCCAGGGTGCATCGTCCGCCCCCCGGATCGCCGGGCAGGCGAAACGCGACCGGAGACGACCGCCAGGCCTTACTTAGGCGGACGACAACATTCGTCGGACTGCACCGAGCAGTTCGTCGCCCGTCATGGGCTTCGGTAAAAACGTGAGGTGCGCCAGTTTTTCGGCGGCGGCGGTTTCTTCTCCGGTCACACCGCTCATAGCGACGATCCTCGCTTGTGGATCGATCCGGCGGAGCTCCTGGATGACTTCGGCTCCTTGAATCCCCGGCATCATCATATCGGTGAGCACGACGCCGATTTCGCTACGGTGTTCGCGGAAGAGCGCCAAACCGTCCGCTCCATCCTGCGCCACCAGCACCCGGTAACCGTAGGCCTCGAGCAAAGCGTGGAGCACCTCGCGGACCCCTTGCTCGTCGTCGATCAGGAGCACCGTTTCGCCGTGCCCTCGAATCCAGCCCGCGTCGGGCGGAGTGGACGTCGCGGCAGCCGCCCGAGAGGAGGTCGCGGGAAAGTGCAGAATGAATTCGGTTCCTTGGCCCAACGAGCTTTCTACCTGGAGGAAACCTCCGTGACCTTTGACGATGCCGAGCACGGTGGAGAGCCCCAGGCCCGTGCCCTCACCCGCGGGTTTGGTGGTGAAGAACGGATCGAAGATGCGATCGATGGACTGCGGAGGGATGCCGCTGCCGGTATCCCTCACCGCGATCAGCACGTGCGGCCCGGGCTGTGCGCCCGGGGTGGCCTGGGCGAGCGTCGTGTCCACAATCGCGTTTCGCGCGCGGATCGTGAGCTGGCCACGGCCGGCAATGGCGTCGCGAGCGTTTATGCCCAGATTCATCAGCACCTGACTCAACTGCGTGGAATTGGCATTGACCGACCACAGGTCGTCCGAAACCTCCGTAACGATCTCGATGCTGCGGGGAAGCGTTTCGCGCAGCAGTGTGACCACGTCGGAAATGACCGACTGGAGCTGGATCTCGCAACGGCTTCCCTCCACCCCACGAGCGAAGGTGAGCACCTGCCGGATCAAGGCGGCGCCATGCCGTGCGCTCGTTTCGACCACGCCGATCAGGCGGCGCAGTTCGGGATCGGCCACCTTGAGCTGGAGAACGCTCACCGACGTTAGAATCGGGGTGAGCACATTGTTCAAATCGTGGGCAATGCCCCCCGCCAAGGTGCCGATTCCATCCAGCCGCTGGGAACGAAGCAGTTGGACTTCGAGTTTTTTCCGCTCGGTAAGGTCGGTGTTGATCGAAAGAATCGATTTGGGCTGGTTCCGATCGTCGCGAACGAGCGTCCAGCGGCTGATAACATGGCGGTGCTCGCCGGAGGGTGTGGCGAGTTGCAACTCCCCGGTCCATGCGCCGGTCGCGTGAAGTTGCCGCAGTGCTTCCGTCAGCAGACCGCGGTTATGAGCGCCGAAAAGATCGTCGAGGCTCCTGGCCGTCTCCGGGTGTTCCGAACCGTGGAGGCAAAACAGTTCCACCGCGCTCCGGTTCGAGTAAGTAATGCGGCCGTGCACGTCGGTCACGCAAATGGCATCGCGGGCCTTGTCGAGGACTTCGGCTTGTTCCCGCAACGCCAGCTCGGTGCGAGCGTGCGCGCGTCGCTCGCGGGCACGTTCCAATGCGCGCTTGATCGCGGGAATCAAGCGTGCCGGGCGGTCTTTGATCACGTAGTCGACCGCGCCGTGTTGCAAGGCCTCGACCGCATGATCTTCGCCGATGGTGCCCGAGAGGAAAAGGAAAGGCGGAGGACTCGCCTGCGCGCACGTGAGCGCGAGCGCATCCATCCCATTGAACGCCGGCAGCGAAAAGTCGGAGAGGACGAGATCGAAGTGCTCGCTGCGGAGAGCCGAAAGAAATTGTGCGCGCGTCTCGACGCGCTCGATCCGACACTGGGGCCACTCCTTCAACAGCTGGATCCCAATCAGCTCGGCATCGACCACGCTGTCTTCCAAATGAAGAAGACTGAGCGACGGGGCGATGGAGTCGGCGGGTGGCATGTCGGCACGCGGAAACGAAAGCACGGGTCGCTCCGAGCTAAAACGAACACCCGAGCGCGCAGGAGTCGGAGGCCGAGGATGCGGCACAGGCTAACATGGTTGAAATTAAGTCGCGCATTGGCTGTAGCGGCAAAGCCCGCCCGCGAAACGAGCGTTTTTTGACCGCGATTTTACATCGAAGGCCGAATACGGGGAGCAAAGGGACCTCCGGGGCGAGTTCCTTTGGTCCTACGAGCCATGCCATGGTACTTCCTTTCTGGACCCGGCGGATAGCTGTCGACGCGATCTCCTTCGATTCCGCGGAAAGAAGGTCTGGGTTACGCCCTAAAAAAAGAAGGCTGGTCGCCTACCCCTAAGCGACCAGCCATTACTTTCTAATTAACCCCAAACTCCCGCTAAGCGGGAGCGAAATAGGAATAGCAGAGTCCATGCCAGCGGCGGCACGGGGATGAAATTGTGCAAAGGTTTTGGGTGCCCACCCGCCATTTTCGCTCAGTTCACGAACATGGCTTCGTTCGTCTGAAAGAGCGCGTGGGCCAATTTCGTCCACGCATCCATCGGGCCTCCGTTCTCGATCGTGGCACCGATCGGCCGTTGGTCGGAACCGCGGCTGCCGGCTTTGGCCATCGACGTTTTCTGGGATCGACGTTCCTCTTTTCGTCGGTCCAGCGCGGATTTCATGCCAGCCGTTTGAGCCACCTCGAGCCCGAGCCCTGCTGGATTGGCGCGGACGTACGAGAGACCCAGTTTTTGTTCTTGGGGAGAGGGCGGGCGTTGAAAAATGGAAAGATAGAGCACGCCCACCCGCGCTTCGTCGGTCGGGAGTGCGGCGAACTCGGGTCGATGCGTGAGTTTACGCGCGGTCTCGATGACCAGCGGACTGTTCATCAGGAACAAAGCCTGCTGGGGGACGGTGGTGTCGAAGCGACGTCCCGAGGGCACGTCGGGGTTCGGGAAGTCGAACTGAGTCAGCAGTTCAGGCGGATTGCGCCGGTCCACATAGAAATAAAGCGCGCGGCGCTTTCCGAATCCATCGCTCGAAGGTGTGACCGGTTTTCCTCCGATCGTCGGCTCGAGTGTGCCCGCGATCGAGAGGAGCGAATCGTAGACCTCCTCGAAATCCAAGCGGCGCAAAGCGGAGCGCCAGAGCAGGCGATTTTCGGGATCCGCCGCGTAGCCGGCCTCGTTGGAGAGGCTCTGCTGTCTATAAGTGCTGCTGAGGACCATCGCACGGTGCAGTTGTTTGATCGAACCCCCGCTTTCGGTGAATGTCGCCGCCAGCCAGTCGAGCAACTCCGGATGGCTGGGAGTGCCTCCCATGTTTCCGAGATCGTCCGGTGTGCCCACAAAGCCGACGCCAAAATGTTGCTGCCAAAGCCGGTTGACCAGCACACGCGCCGTCATCGGATTCTTGGGGTCGGCGATGGCTGCGGCGAGTTCGAGCCGGCCGGATCCCTTCTTCCACGTCACGCGTTTCTTCGGGTCGGGCGAAAGGATTTCCAGAAATCGCCGCGGCACCGTCGCGCCCACGTTCTGGGCCTCGCCGCGTACGAGGATCGGATAGTCTTTCACGGTGGGCGAATCGTACAACGCCTGGGCCCGCGCGGGGGCACCGGGATGCGTCGACTCGAAGGTTGCGATCTCGCGTTGCAGTTGCGTGTCGGCCTTGGCGAGTTCGCGGCGTTTTTGGGGGTCTCGGTTGCGCGCCTTCCGCGCCTCGAGATACTCTTGCTGCAGTTCGGTCGAACGCACCGTGAGGGCCTGACTTTTGGCTATGTAGTCGACGAGGTCCGGGGTCTTCGCGAGCATAGTTTGCAGCGTGGGTTCGCGAAAAACCGACTTCGGCTCGACGGTGTTCGCGAAGACACCGTACAGCGAATAATAGTCCGCCGTGGGGATGGGATCGAATTTGTGGTCGTGGCAGCGTGCGCACGCCACGGTCAGTCCGAGAAACGCTTTCGAGGTAACGTCGATCCGATCGTCGACGATGTCGTTGCGCCGTCCGTCATGCTGGTTGCCGAGCGTGAGAAATCCGAGCGCCGCCAGCGCCCGTTGGTCGGTGGGCGGGTCGAGTTTGGCCGCCTTGGCTTTTTCCGCGGCGTTCTTGAGAAGGAGATCCGCGGCCAGTTGTTCCGTGATGAACTGCCCATAGGGTTTGTCGGTGTTGAACGCATCGATCAGGTAGTCGCGGTAGGTCCAGGCATGAGGAAACCGTGGATCCTCCCGTTTGGCGGGATCCCCCTTGGTGTCCGAGTAGCGGGCCACATCCATCCAGTAGCGAGCCCAGCGCTCGCCGTAGTGCGGGGAGGCGAGGAGACGATCGACCACGGTGGCGAACGCCTGCAGGGACGAATCGTCGAGAAAAGCCCGAATTTCCGCCTCGGTCGGCGGAAGGCCGATCAGATCGAAGGTCACCCGACGGATGAGCGTGCGTTTGTCGGCGAGCGGACTCGGTTTCAGGCCAGCCGCGTCGAGTCGTGCATAGACGAAGGCATCGACGGGAGATTGTATCCAGCCATCGGACGCGAGCGAAGGCACCGCCGGTTTCTTCACCGGCCGGTAGGCCCAGTGGTTCTTTCCCACCCCGCCGTAGGCGGAGCCGCCCGCGGCGAGCGAGGGCGTGCGCGGATCGGCGGCGCCCCGACGTATCCACTCGGTGAAGTCGGCGATCTGCGCGTCGGTCAGTTTGCCGCCATGCTGTGCGGGCGGCATGCGCAACTCCTCGTCGGTGTAACGGATCGCTTGGACGAGAATGCTTTCGTCCGGTTTGCCCGCGACGATGGCAGGACCGGAATTGCCGCCCTGGAGCAGTCCCGCCCGGCTGTCCAACATCAGTCCGCCCTTCACGCGGTCCGCCGTGTGACTGTGGCATTGGTAGCATTGCTCCGAGAGAACGGGACGGATCTTTGCCTCGAAAAACGCAAGATCGGCGGGCGCGAGCGCCGGTTCGGGACTGGCGCCGCGTGCGCTCGTCCAGGAAGCGAGCGCGAGCAAGCCCAAGCCCACCGAATGCAGAACGGAGAGCGCTTTCATGCGAGCACTCCGTTCACCACGTTGCCCGCAACGTCCGTCAATCGGAAGTCGCGACCGTTATAACGGTAGGTGAGTTTTTTGTGATCGAAACCGAGGCAATGGAGGATCGTCGCGTGGAGATCGTGAACATGCACTTTGTCCGAGACCGCAGCCGCTCCGAATTCGTCGGTGGCGCCATGAACCGTCCCGCCTTTGATCCCGCCGCCCGCCATCACGATGCTGAACGCCTTGGCGTTGTGATCGCGACCCGGGTTTTCGCCACCGTTGCGATCTCGGGTGGGTTTCCGCCCGAATTCGCCGCCCCATACTACCAGGGTCGAATCGAGCAACCCGCGCAGTTTGAGGTCGGCCATGAGCGCGGCGAGCGGTTGGTCGATCTCGCCCGCTTTTTCGGAAATGCGTTCTTCGAGATCCTGATGATGGTCCCAGCCGTCGTGCCATACTTGCACGAAACGCACTCCGCGTTCGACGAGTCGTCGGGCGATCAGCAGCTGTTTGGCTTGCTGCGTATGGCCGTAGGCGGCGCGGACATCGGCGGGTTCTTTGTCGATATCGAACGCGTCGGTCGCCTCGGCCTGCATGCGAAACGCGATCTCATACGTCTCGAGGCGGGATTCCAACGCGGCATCGCGCGAGAAATTTTTCGCGTGGATTTCGTTGAGCCGATGCACGAAGTCGAGTTGGCGCCGTTGCTCGGTCTTCGAGACGTATGCGTTGCGGATGTTCTGAATCATCTGCTGCACGTTCGGCGCCATCGTATTGACGCTGGTGCCCTGATAAACGCCCGGTAGGAACGCCGCGCCGTACGTGGTCGAGCCGCCGGTGGGGACGCGATTGCCGCGCAGCGAAATGAAGCCGGGCAGGTTTCGATTCTCCGTCCCGAGACCGTACACCGCCCACGAACCCAGGCTGGGTTTGGTGATGCGGATCGATCCGGTGTTCATGAAAACCGTCGCGACATCGTGCGCGGGAATGTCCGTGTACATGGAGCGGATCACCGCCATGTCGTCGACATGCTGGGCCGTTTTGGAGAAGAGTTCGCTGACTTCCGTGCCGGCTTTTCCATAACGTTGGAATTTAAAAGGCGAGGCCATGGCGACACCTCCATCGGTCCCGATCGTCTTGCCGTCCATTTTGGTCAACGCCGTCTTCGGATCCCAAGTATCTACATGTGACGGAGCGCCTTGCGCGAAAATATGGATCACCGACTTCGCCTTTCCGGGAAAATGCGGCGCCTTCGGCAACAAAGGGCCGCCCGCGCCGCTGGCCGTGACCGGGCCGGGAGAGGCTGCAACGGCGTCCAGCGGATCCAGCAGCGTGGCTAAACCGAGGGCACCCAGGCCCATGCCCATCCGACTGAGGAATTGACGACGGTTGAGGAGGTAATCCTCCATGTTCGTCGAGACACCGGTGCAGGACGCGTGCGAAGAATGCGAGGGGTTTGGGGAGGACATGGATAGAGGCGGGACGGAGTTGCCTTAAAGACGAGCTAAGGCACCCCCCGGTTTCCTCGGACATGGGAAAACTCCGAGGACCGGAGGCAGGTTACAGCGTATCCGGGAAAGCAAACCCTGCACCGAACGGGTCATTCGCCAGCCGGAACCGCGGACGCAAGGGCGTTTATCAACGTCCGGACTTAAACACAGCGATCAACTTTTGCGCGGCAGAGGGTTTGAAAGCCGCCATGTCGAAATCGTTTTCTAAAATGGCGTTGTAACCCTCGAGGTAGGTGGCGCCCTCCGCGTTCAGGTCGTAAAACCCCATCGTCCATTCCGGGAAATCCCGCTGAGCGATGGTCTTCTCGAACATGCGGATGACACCGCGGTGGCGTTTGTCCCGCTCGATGATCGCGTAGAGTTCATCGACCTCGGTCTTTTCGCCCTCGAGTACTTGCAGGACGCTTCCCTCCTTGTAAAGCAGCATGCCGGTGATGCCCCGGCGAAGATTGTTTGCGCGGCTTTTGAGCAGGATGCCCGCAATGTCGTCGGGACTCAGTAAGGAGGGCGTCGAACTGAAATAGGCGATCTGAATCATGGACACGTCAGGGAAGTCCCACCGCGAGATGGTCTGGCGAAGCGTTGGGCCAGCGTTGACCGCAAGGAAGCGTCAAAGTTTCCGGATTCTTTTCGGCACCCAAACGCGGGGCCATGCGGTCCGCCCTCGCCGGCAAAGAAGTCCGCGTGCGCGACCGTGCCGGCAACGGCTTTGTCTTTCGCGCGAGCTCAAGCGCCCGTCGCGCATAGAAACGAGCCGTGCGAGCGTCCATATATGCAGACGCCTCCGCATTAGCTGCGGCATCGTGTACCGCTGGCCATTCGGCCGCAAGAAAAGTGAAATTGGATTTCACGCGCTCTACGTTGACAGAAATCCGTAAACTTTGCCTTTCGGCAAGTCCTTCATCTGGCGGAAAAACTCCGTCTCGGTGATCTTGGTTGGCCAGTCGAGAGCGATGCGCAAGAGGAAGCCTTGGTTCTTCGCCAGGCGCTGCGCCGTGACGGCCCGAAGGCCGATAAGATAGTTCAGATCTCGGATCAGTGCTTTGTAAGGATTGCCTACTCCGTAGAACTGGCGCGTGCGCTCGATCGGCACCGCCAGCGTCATCTCCTCTTCTTCCAGCAAAAGCGTGAGCAACTGGACGTGCCGGCCGGACAGCGCGCGTTTTCGCGGCGAGGTGAGCCGCCCGAAAAGATCGGTCATCGTATTGCGGAAAAGCGCCTTAGTGACCTGCAGACGAATTTCCTCGAACAAGCGGCGGCACTGGGCCTCCACTCCTTTTAATGGGAACTTCAGAAACGGCGTGAGATTGTGCCATGCGGCGCGCGTTTCGTTCAGCGCCGTGAGGTAGGCTGTTTTGTGTTCATAGTAGTAATTCGACATCGCGATGAAGAGCGTGTCCCGCAGGCCGATACGCTGGAGCATGATCGCTTCGAGCGCGCGAGCCGTGCGTCCGTTGACGTCGAGAAACGGATGCATTGCCGCAAAATGATAGTGAAGCGCGAGCGCCTGGATAAGCGGATCGTGGGCGCGGAAGGCGGTCCGCGCCGCAGCGGCGAGCCCATTCGATGCGGCCTTGCCATCGTCGCCTCCTTCGCAGCCGCGGTGCCGGGACGCGCCAAACGTCACGTTCTGATCGCGCCCGCGCCACTGCCCGGGCGCGCAGTGATCGTCGTCGCAATTGCTTACCAGCCGCCAGTGAACATCGCAGATCAGCGCGACCTCCATCGGACGGTCGGACGGGAGCTGCGCGATCCAGCGATAGGTGAGCACGGCGGCGGCCGCCTGCTTCTGCGATCGGGTTTCGAGTTGCGCCGGCGTCTCGCGCATTGCGGCTCCCAGCTCCTTCTCGGTGGATTCCGCCCCCTCGATTCGCGACGTGCCGGCGACTTCGCGCTTCAATTGCACCTTCTGCAACTCGCCCGCCCAACTCCGCTGATAAGGCATCTGGGTCAATGCGAGCATCGCCGCCTTTGCCGCCATCAGCTCGTCGAAAACCGAGAGTCGATCATAGTCGATCCAATCCCGCGGTAACATACAATCATAGGCGCACTCAAGGGCTCTTTCGTTTTCAGGCCAAGGACAATCTACAGATAGGTACAACCCTAGAAATGAGAGTAAAGCGTTTCAGGTTCTGGTTGGAAAAATGGAA
>Ga0105046_10000446_pt1 | contig 57302 bp, 47 predicted proteins | sample MAT03_FD_78385 | JGI IMG/M metagenome (GOLD analysis project Ga0105046, IMG submission 78385) | Freshwater microbial communities from Lake Fryxell liftoff mats and glacier meltwater in Antarctica - MAT-03 (megahit assembly) | ecosystem: Environmental > Aquatic > Freshwater > Ice > Liftoff...
CAGTCGTGCGGTTCCACGTTTCGTTCACCGCAAGCGTCACCGTGGCGTGTCCCGCTGGGGCGGACGGCAGCAGCACGCCGCGTTCCGCCAGGCGCGTGGCCACGGCCGACGGGGTCGCGCCGCTGAAGGTCACGCGCGTGAGGTTGGTGCCATTGGGGATGCGCTCCACCTTTACCCGCGGATGCGTGCCGAGGCTGGTGTAGAACGCTTCGGAGACGGCAACGGCGCTCTTCAACCGGCCCTCGAAGCCGTCCATGAAAGGCCGCGCCACGACCGCGGCATTCCAGCCCACGGCCAGGTTGCCGCCGAACATGCGGCGCGTGTGGAACATCGTGTCGAGGAGCTGCGATGGCCCGGCCAGAATCGCGCCGATGCCGCAGTTGAAGTACTTCCACAGCGACACGTAGACGGTGTCGAACGGCGCCGCGTAGTCCGCCGGGGCGATGCCGGTGTAGGCCGACGCGATGAACAGGCGCGCGCCGTCGAGGTGCATGCCGATGCCGCGTGCCCGTGCGAGCGCCGCGATGCGCCTGGCCTCGTCCCAGTCGAACATCTGTCCCGACAACCGGCGAATGGGGCTCTCGATACTGATGGCGCCCACGTCGGTGGCCACGCGTCCGCCCGCCGTGCGCGCGAGCACGGCCTCGACATCGGCCACGGTGAAGGTGGCGCGGCCCGGCGCGAGCGGCAGCAACGTCTGGCCCGAAAGCGTCTGACAGGCGTCGCCGGTGTCGTTGTAGATGTGACTCATGTCGGGCACGATCACCCGGCGCCTGGCTCCAGCCAGAGCCCGCAGGGCCAGCTGATTGGCCAGCGTGCCCGAGGGCATGAACACGGCGCGCTCCTTGCCGAGCAGCTGCGCCCAGTGGCGTTCGAACTGCTCGACCTCGCCGCCGAGCAGGTAGTTGTCCTCGGCCACCTCGCGGCCGCGGCATGCCTGATCGAGGAGCGCCGCGTACTCGCGCGGCGTGATGCCGATGCCGTCGCCGGACAGATGCACCGTGCGCGACGACGTCTCTGGTGCTCCGGCCAGGACGGGGGCCACATACGGCACACAACCGACTCCGGCGACAGCGCTCAGGGTCTCGACGAATCCGCGGCGGGTGAGGTGCGGCATGAATCCTCCGTGACGGGGGCGAGTCTCAGCAGACGGCGAGTGGTCGGATTATAGCCGCGGGCGCCGCGCGCGACGTCGCCGCGCGTTCCACGATAGGATCGGATCCTGATGCACACCGCTGTGGACATTCCCTATGTCACGCACACGCTCGCCAACGGCCTCGACGTGGTCGTGCACGAAGACCGCCACATCCCGATGGCGGCGGTCAGCGTGTGGTATCACGTGGGCTCGCGGCACGAGCAGCCCGGCCGCACGGGTTTTGCGCACCTCTTCGAGCACTTGATGTTCAAGGGCTCGGCACACCACCCCGACGGCTACTTCGAGGCGCTGCAGGAAGCCGGCGGCCTCGTGAACGGCTCGACCAACACCGATCGCACCAACTACTGGGAAGTGGTGCCGTCACAGTCGCTCGAACTGGCGCTGTGGATGGAGTCCGATCGCATGGGCCATCTGCTGCCGGCGCTGAGCGAGGCGAAGTTCACGACCGAGCGGGAAGTGGTGCTCAACGAGCGTCGGCAGAACTATGAGAATCGTCCCTACGGGCTGTCGAGCGTGGCGCTCGCCGAGGCCCTCTTCCCCGAAGGGCATCCCTACCGGTGGGTCACGATTGGCGCGCCGGCCGACCTGGTGGCGTCGAGCATAGACGACGCCCGCGACTTCTTCCGCGCCTTCTATCACCCGGGCAACGCGTCGATTGCGATTGCCGGCGACGTCGACGCGGCCGACACGATTGGCCTGGTGGAGCGCTATTTCGGCGACCTGCCGACCGGGCCTGCGGTGCTGCATCCCCGCCGCACGACGAGGCTCGAACGTGAGGCCCGGCTCGTGCTCGAGGATCGCGTGGAGCTGCCCCGGTTGTCGTTGTCGTGGCATACGCCCGAGATGTTCCACGACGACGACGCCGCCCTGGACATCGCCGCCGATGTGCTGGCCAACGGCAAGACCTCGCGGCTCTACCGCTCGCTCGTCTACGAGGCGCGGCTCGCCGCCGACGTGTCGGCGATGCAGGCCTCGCGCGAGATGTCGAGCGCGTTCCACGTGGTGGCCACCGCCGTGCCCGGTAGTGCGCTCGCCGCACTCGATGACGCGATCACGCGCGCGCTCGAAGAACTGGCGGCCACCGGCCCGACCACCGCGGAACTCGAACGCGCTACGGCCCGCGCCGAGGCCCAGTTCGTCTACCGCGTGCAGACCATCGGCGGCTTCGGTGGGAAGTCCGATCAACTGAACGCCTACAACGTCTTCACCGGGTCGCCGGGCTACATGCAGGCCGACCGCGAGCGCTATGCACGCGCCACGGCGCAGTCGGTGGCCAGCGCCGTCAAGCGCTGGCTGCGCGAGGCGCCCCGGGTGGCGTTGAGCGTGGTGCCACGCAGGCAGAGCGCCCTGGCCTTGCCTGGTTCAGAGCAGGTGTTCCCCGCATGATGGCCGTGGATCGCTCGCGCCTGCCGGTGTCGGGTGCCGCGCGGCCGTTTCGCTTTCCGTCGATTGCGCGCACCACGCTCGGCAACGGCCTCGACCTGCGGGTGGTGGCGCACGAGGCCGCGCCGGTCGTGTCGATGGCCGCGGTGGTGCGGGGTGGTTCATCGGCCGATCCGGCCACGCGCTTCGGCCTGGCGGCGTTTACCGCCGACCTGCTCGACGACGGCGCCGGCAGCCTCGACGGCCCTGGTCTGGCCGACGTATTCGCGCGAATCGGCGCCGAGGCCGACATCGAGGTGTGGCCCGATGCCACGGTGGTGAGCATCACCACGATGGCGCGCTACGCCGAACGCGCGCTCGAGCTGCTCGCCGACCTGCTGGTGCGTCCGCGCTTCGCCGACCAGGACGTGGAGCGTGTGCGCGGGCTGCGGCTCGACCGCCTGCGCCAGATGCGCGCGCAGGCCGCCACGCTGGCCGATCGCGCGTTCACGCGCGCCATCTACGGCGGCCATCCGTACGGCCACCCCGGCATCGGCCATCCGGCGGCCGTGCGCGCCACGACCGCCGATGAGATCCGCGCGTTCCATCGCGCCACCTGCACGCCGCAGGCCACCGCACTCGTCATCGCCGGCGCCATCGCGCCGAGCCGGGCCGAGGCCCTGGCCGAACAGACGCTGGGCGCGTGGCGGGCTCCCGCACCAGCCGCCGAGTCAGCCCTGGCGCCGGTCGCGGTGCAGACCGAGCCGGCCGCGCGCGGCTGCGTGCTGGTCGTGCCGCGGCCGGGCGCGCCGCAGTCGGAGCTGCGGATCGGTCAGGTGTCGGCGTCGCGCCTCACGCCCGACTATCACGCGCTGCTGCTGTGGAACGCGGTGCTCGGCGGGCAGTTCGTGAGCCGGCTGAATCTGAATCTGCGCCAGGCCAAGGGCTACACCTACGGCGTGCGCTCGGGCTTCGACTTCCGCCGCCGCCGCGGGCCCTTCAGCGTGCACACGAGCGTGCAGACCACGGCCACCGCCGACGCCGTGTCCGAAGTGCTGCGCGAGATCACCGAGCTGGCCGACGCGCGCCCCGTCACGGCCGAGGAACTGGCGCGGGCGAAGGCGGCCGTGGGCCTGGGCTATCCGCGCGGCTTCGAAACCGCGCAGCAGGTGGCACGGGCCGTCGCGCAGTTGGCCCTGCACGAACTCGGCGCCGACCACTTCGAGCAGTTCGGGGCGCGCCTGAACGCGGTACAGCTCGACGCGCTGCCCGCGGCCGCGAATCGCCATGTGCAGCCGCGCGCTCTCACCGCGGTCGTGGTCGGCGATCCCGACGCGGTGGGTCCGCAGTTTGCCGAGCGTGGTGTCACTGTCGAGATCGTGGCCGACGAGGAGGAGTGAGATGCGCGCCGTGCGCTTCCACATCTGGGCCAAGAGCGTGCGGTCGCTCGCGCCGGGCGGCCGGCTCGTGACGTGCGGCAACACCACCGGCTGGGAGGCCGCCGTCGACCTGCGCTTCCTCTTCTCGCGCCAATTGAGCCTGCTCGGCTCCTACATGGGCTCCAAGGCACGCCGTCACAAGTGAACCTCGCGGCTCCTTCTGCCGTCTGATTTACAGTCCGGGGTGTATCATCCGCCTCTGGACAGCGCCATGTCCGACGTCCAATCTCGTTCCAGCCGTATCCGCAGTCTAAGCGTCAGCCTTGCCGGCGCGGTGGGACTCGTCGCGGCCGTGGTCGCGGGCGCCACGATCTGGCTCGTGCTCACCGATCCCGTCACAGTGGCCGAGGCCGTCGACAGCGGCGAGTACGAACCGCTCGTCGAGGAACTGGCCAACGTGATCTACAACGCCATCGTCGGCCTGATCAAATACCTGTAAGGGCCCGTTCGCACGCCAGCGCCGTGCGCAGCAGGGCGGCCGTGGCGCCGCGTGCGCCAACGATCTGCAGGCCCACGGGCAAGCCCGCCGGCGACACGCCGCAGGGCAGTGACAGGGCCGGCTGGCGGCCCAGGTTGAAGGGCTGCGTGAGGCGCAGCATGGCGGTGCGCACGGGCTCGTCGCCCTCGCCGACGGGCACCGAGGCGGCGCCGATCGGGGGCGCCGTGACCGGCAGCGTCGGGCACAGCAGCGCCGCGCAGCCGTCGAGCGCGCGGTCGATCGCAAGGGCAATCACCTCGCGTCCGCGCAGGGCGCGTGCGTAGTCTTCGGCAAGGATGTAGCGGCCCATCTCGAGACGCTGGCGCACCGGCACGGTGTAGTCGCCAGGCTGGGCCTCGAGCGTCGCGGCGTGGTACCTCGCCGCGTCGCCCAGCACGAGGTGCAGATACACCGGGCCGATGTCGGCGGCGTGCGGAATCTCGACCGGCTCGATGATGGCCCCGGCGCGGGCCAGTTGCGCCACGGCCGCAGCCACGCCAGCCCGCACGTCAGGAGCGATGCGCGCGTCGAAGTAGCCGGCGAGCAGCCCGAAGCGCAGCCCGGCGAGCGACGCGGGCTCGAGCTGGGCCGCGGCACTGGGCGCACGGCCCGCGAGCGTTTCGTGCACGAGCCACGCGTCGGTTACGGTGCGGGCCAGCGGACCCACATGATCGAGCTGGCGGCTGAGCGGCACCACCCCGTGGGCCGGAATCTCACCCCATCCCGGCTTCAGACCGACGACCCCGCACACGCCGGCAGGAATGCGGATCGAGCCGCCAGTGTCGGTGCCGATCGACGCCATCGACATGCCGGTGCGCACGGCAATCGCGGACCCGCCGCTCGACCCCCCCGGTGACCTGGTGTCGTCGTCGGGATGGCGCGCGCCGCCGAAGCCCGAGTCGTCGTTGGTCGTGCCGAAGGCGAACTCGTGCAGGTTGGTCTTGCCGACGATCACGGCCCCGGCGACCTTGAGTCGTGTGGTGATGGTGGCATCGCTCGTCGCCACCACGTGGCGGCGCACCTGCGAGCCAGCGGTCGTGCGCACGCCGGTGTCGTCGATCAGGTCCTTGAGCGAGATCGGGATGCCGTCCAGTGCGGTCATCGGCGCACCGGCCGCACGGCGCGCGTCAGAAGCTCGGGCAGCCGCCAGTGCCGCGTCGGCGGTGACCGTGATGAAGGCGTTCAGCCGCGGGTTGAGCGCGGCAATCGTCTCGAGGCACTGCTCGGTGAGGCGCACCGACGTCGTCTCGCCCCGGGCCAGCGCGCCGCGCAGCTCGTCGATCGTCTGTCCCTGCCAGTGGCTCACGGGCGCGGATCCTCGGGCCCCGATGGCGCCGGTTCGGCGGCACCCGGGCGATCGACGTCAGCGCGCTCGTTCCACTCGGCCGCGCGCAAGGCCGTCGTGGCCGCGGCCAGTCCCTGCAGCAGCGGCTTCAGCTCCGGCATGCCGCGCTGTTCCGCATCGGCCTCCGCCGCCGCCAGCCATCGTTCCACGGTCATCTTCGGATCTCCATACACTGGAGCGTAGCGGCCCTGGCAAGCCCCAGCCCCTAGTCCCTATTCCCTATTCTTGACCGCCAGTGCCACGCCGTCGCCCACCGGGAGCCACGTGGTGCTCAATCGTGGATCGGCCGCGAGCCGTTCGTTGTAGGCGGCGATCGCCGCCGTGTCGGCCGCGACCTCGCGCGGCGTGGCCACGAAGCCGGGCACCACCTCGCCGCTCCAGAGCACGTTGTCGGTGACGAGCAGGCCACCCGGCCGGAGCAGCCCCACCAGCGCATCGAGCATCGGTCCGTAGTGCGTCTTGTCGCCATCCTGGAAGATCAGATCGAACGGCCCTGCCAGCTTGTGCAGGTAGCGCTCGGCATCGCCGATCATCACGTTGACGCGGTCGTCCACGCCGCCTTCGCGGATGTAGCGCCGCGCCGTGGTGGCGCGCGCGTGGTCGCGCTCCAAGGTGACGAGCAGACCGGCCGGGGGCAGCGCCGTGGCCATCCACACGGTCGAATAGCCGATGGCCGTGCCGATCTCGAGCACGCGCGTGGCCGCGATGCTGCGCGTGAGGGCGTGCAGCAGCGCGCCGGTGAGGGTGTCGACGATGGGCACGCCCGCCGCGTGGCCTTCGTCGCGGATGCGATCGAGCACGGGATGGGCCGCCCGCGTGAGCCCGGTGAGATACGCGACGACGGGCGGCGGCGTCAAGGCGCTCATGGCGGTGGCCGATTGTAAGCTAGGCTGAACACGTGAGACACACCAAGATCGTCGCTACGCTCGGCCCCGCCACGAAAGACGACGCAGCGCTCGATGCGCTGATCGCCGCCGGCGTCGACGTCGTCCGGCTCAACTTCTCGCATGGCACGCATGCCACCCACAAGCTCACCTACGACCGCGCGCGCGCGGCCGCGGTGCGGGTCGGACGTCACGTGGCCATCATGCAAGACCTGAGCGGTCCGAAGATTCGCACCGGTCTGCTGCAGGGCGGCCTGGCCCTCGAGTTGCGCGAAGGCGACATGCTCGTGGTGGCCACCGGCGACTTCGTGGGCGGGCCCGGGCGCGTGTCGACGACCTATGCGGAACTGGCCAGGTCGGTGCAGGCCGGCGATCGGCTGCTGCTCGACGACGGCCGCATCGAGCTGGCTGTGGAAGGCAGCGACGGCGTGGCCATCACGACCCGCGTCATCCACGGCGGACTGCTCGCCGAGCACAAGGGGATCAACGCCCCGTTGGTTTCGCTGCCGAGCGGCGCGCTCACGCTCAAAGACGCCGAGGATCTGGCGTTCGGACTCTCGCTCGGCGTCGACCTGGTGGCGCTGAGCTTCGTGCAATCCGCCGGCGACCTCACGAGCGCCCGTGCGCTCACGGTCGCCCACGGCGTGCCGGACATTCCGCTCGTCGCGAAGCTCGAGCGCCCCGAGGCGATCGCGCGGCTCGACGAGATCCTCGACCACGCCGACGCGGTGATGGTGGCCCGCGGCGACCTTGGCCTCGAGGTGCCGTACTCGAGCGTGCCGCGCGTGCAGAAGGACATCCTGCGCACCGCCAACGCCCGCGGTGTGCCGGCGATCGTGGCGACGCAGGTGCTCGATTCGATGATCAAGGAGCCGCGGCCGACGCGGGCGGAGGTGAGCGACGCGGCCGGCGCCGTCGACATGGGCGCCAGCGCGATCATGTTGTCCGGCGAGACGGCGGTCGGAAAGTATCCGGTCCGCGCCGTCGAGGCGCTCGACGCCATCATTCGCGATGCCGAATCCGACGGCCTACACGTGCCCGTGCCGGTGCCGCGCCAGACCCATGAAGGGCCGTGGGAGCATTCGTCGGCACTGGCCGACGCCGCCATCGGCCTGGCCACGCGCGCCCACGCCGGCGCCATCGTGGCCGTCACGCGCGAAGGTCGGACCGCGCGCATGCTGGCGAGCGGCCGTCCGGCCGCGCCTGTCTACGCCGCCACCGACCGACCCGAGGTGGCGCGGCGTCTCGCGCTGTGGTGGGGCGTGTGCCCGCTCGTGGTGTCGCTCGACGGCGACGTCGATCAGGTCGCCGCGCGGGTCGTCGATCACCTGCGCACGGTCGGCGCGTTGTCAGAGTCGCCCACGGCGGTGATCGTCAACGTGAGTCCAGACCTGGATCTGGGCGCCGCCAACTTCGTGCGCATTCGGCGGGCGTAGCTGGCGCTCGGCGCCACGCTTCGCCAGGTGATCCCCCGAGCCCCGAGTCCCGCTTGGATAGTGGCTCCGTCGCGCACGAACGCGCCGCGCTCGAAGCGGTCCACCGCAAACGGCGCGATCTCGAAGGTGCGGCTCTCGCCCAGTCGCACGAGCTCCGAGACGACCAGACCGGTGGCTGGCGACATCATCAAGCCGTGGCCGCTGAAGCCGCTCGCGAAGATGAAGCCGGCGAGTGCCGGACGTTCGCCGAGCACCGGATTGTGATCGGGCGTCATCTCGTAGTGGCCCGCTCAGCCGTGCACGTCGCTCACGTCCACGGCGGCGGGCAGCCGGCGGATCAGCGCGGGATAGAACTCGGTCTCCCACCGTACGTCGTCGCACGCGAGATTCTCGCCGGCCGGGTGCAGCGGAAGAGCAGCTGACGCAGCGGTTCGACCGGCACCGACAATCCGGCCAGCGCCGCCACGCCTCCCGCCAGCGCCCCGGCCGCGTTGACGACCACCGGCGCCGAGCCGCGCGCCCGAGGCCAGCGCAACGCCGGTGACGCGGCCGCCGCGCGTCTGCACGCCGGCCACGGCGTCCTCCACGTACTCGACGCCCGCGGCTTCTGCCGCGGCGCGAAATCCGAAGAGCACTTCGCGGGGATTCGCGTAGCCGTCGTCGGGGCCGAAGAGCCCGAAGCGGATGTCGTCGAGCGCGAGTCCGGGCACGAGTGCCCGGATCTGGTCAACGCTCAACCGCTGCCGCACGGCGCCCGCGGCGGCCTGCGCGGCCTCGCGCGCGGCCAGCGTCGCGGCGTTCGTGTCGTCGGCGAGGAAGAGGTAGCCGCGCTGGCGGAACCACGCGCGCGGCGCGTGGGTGGCCGTGCGCATGCGCGCGTCGAACTCGCGCCACACAGCCACGCTGTATTGCACCATGCGCACGCACACGCTCGAGCCGAACTGCTGACGGATGCCGCCCATGGCCAGGAACGACGACGCGCGCGCGTAGCTGCGATCGCGCTCCACGACCACGATGCGGCCGGTGACGCCGTCTTCCCGCAGCCGACAGGCAGCGCTCGACCCGACCACACCGCCGCCGATGTCGACGACCTCGGCCGCGCCTCCGCCGTTCACGGGCGCGTGTCCTTGATCGTCTTCACCCGGTAGAGCCACTCGTTCTCGAGGTAGTCCTTGAGCATGGCGAGCGCATCAGTCCAGCCGTGGCGGGTGAGTGCGAAGTAGCGCTGCCAGCGCGGCCCGTCGTCCGACGCGCTCTGCCGTACCGTCACCCTCGTCTTGCTGGGATCGGATTCGGGCAGGCAGGTGATCTCGAGCGCCATCGGCCCGAGCGGCTCGCTGGCAGGCGGCTGCCAGAACACATCGGCGACGAGCACCGCGCGATCGGGCGTGTAGTCCATCACCGTGCCGTGCAGCGTGCCGCCGAGCTGTCCGAGCAGGTCGTCGCGGTCATCGCCACTCGACCAGGTGACGGCAAACGGGCCCGATGGCCGGGCCACGGTGACCGACCGCTCGATCTGCCACCAGTAGGCCAGATCGCGATGCGAGAAGAACGCCTGCATCACGCGCGCCGCCGGTGCGTCGATCACCGTCGAGAGCACGCACTGCGGCGGCCCGGTGGGCAGGGGTGGGCTAGCCATAGAGGAGGAACGGAGCGCGCGCGGCCCGGAAGGCGTCTTCGTCGGCGCGCCAGGTGGCGGCGATGGTTTCGGCCGAGGCCCCGGCGTCGATGGCGATGCGCAGCGCGCTATGGCCAGCCAGGATGTCGATCGGCATCAGACGATGCTCGTACTCGTAGGGCGGCGGTCGCCACGCGAAGCTCGTGGGGTTGGCCCGGCGCAGTTCCTCGATGACGGCCACGCCAGCGGCGACCGACGGGAAGGCGCGGCGGTCGGTGACGTGTATCTGGCAGCCGCCGCAGGTCACGCCGTGGTGCTTCTGGAACGTGGGCTCGAACACCACCGGGCGGAAGACGACGCCGGGCAGCGCGTGCGCGTTGAGCCGGTCGGCGAACGCCTCGGCGTGCACCCACGGCGCGCCCACGACTTCGAAGGGCCGCGTGGTGCCGCGCCCTTCCGAGGCGAGTGTGCCCTCGAGCAGCACGGTGCCGGGATAGACCACGGCGGTGTCGAGCGTGGGCATGTTCGGGGAGGGCATGATCCACGGCGCCCCGGCCTCGTCGCCGTAGTCGGCGCGCCGCCAGCCGTCCATCGTCACCACCTCGAGGTCCGCGCCGATGCCGAAGTGCTCGTTGAAGAGCCGCGCCAGCTCGCCCATCGTCATGCCGTGGCGCATCGGGATCGCGTACTGCCCGACGAACGACGCGAAACCAGCCGTCAGCAGCGCGCCTTCCACCTCGAGGCCGCCGATCGGATTCGGCCGATCGCAGACGATGACTGGCACGCCGTGCTTGCGGCCGGCGATGAGGCAGTTGGCCATGGTGTAGACGAAGGTGTAGATGCGCGCGCCGATGTCCTGCAGATCGACGACCAGGGCGTCGAGCCCGGCAAGCATCTCGGCGGTGGGCTCGCGCGTCTCGCTGTAGAGCGAGTAGACCGGCACGCGCCGCGTGTCGTCGTGCCCGTGCGGCGACTCGATCATGTTGTCTTGCAGGTCGGACCGGAAGCCGTGCTGCGGCCCGAAGATGGCGCCGAGCGTCACGCCGTTGGCCGCGCGCACGCGATCGACGACGTGCCCGAAGTGGGAATCGACGGAGGCGGGATTGGCCACCACGCCCACGCGCAGGCCGCGCAGGCGGCCCGAGGCGATCAGACGTGTCGAACCGAGCGTCACTGCCATAGGAAGGTCCGATTATAGTGGGGGAGTCCGCGCCGAGACGTCCATCGTGATCCCCTTTCCCAGCATCGCCCTGGCGCTCGTGCTCGCGGCGTACGTGCTGCCGCTAGCCGTACCCGTGCCGCTGATGGAAGACGACGAGGGGCTGCATGCGGCCATCGCCGTCGAGATCGTGGAGCGGGGCGACTGGACGGTGCCGCGGCTGCTCACCGAGCCGTTTCTCGACAAGCCGATGCTCTACTTCTGGATGCAGGCGACGTCGATTGCCGCCTTCGGACCGTCGGAGTTCTCAGTGCGCCTGCCCGGCACCGTGTTGGCACTGGCGGGCGTGGCGGCCACCGGCTGGCTGGGCTGGATGATGTTCGGTGCAGCCGTCGGCCGGTGGGCCGCGCTGTGCTACGCGACGATGCTGCTGCCGTACGCGGTGTCGCTCGCGCCGCTCCACGACCTGGTGATGGTGCCGCTCGTAACCGTGGCGATCGGCGCGTTCTGGCGGGCGTCTGGCGCCGCGTCGACCGGCGCGCTCGCGCGGTGGACGGTCGTCGCCGGCGTGGCGCTCGGCCTCTCGATGCTCGGCAAGGGCCTGACCGGCGTCGGCCTCGTGGGCGTGGGCATGGCCACCTGGCTGATCTGGACGCGTGCCCTGTCGTGGCGGATGGTTCTGGCGGGCGGCGCGGCCCTCGCCATTGGCGCGATGATCGCGTGGCCCTGGTACGCGGCCATGGAGCGGGCATCGCCGGGTTACCTGCACTATTTCTTCATGGAGCGGCACGTAGCCGGCGTCACCGACGACACGCAGCGGCACGCCGGACGGCCGTTCTGGTACTACCTGCCGATCGTGTTCGCGGGGGCGTGGCCGTGGTGGCCCGGTGCCTGGCCGCGGGCGCGCGCTGCGCTGTCGGATCGCGAGCGTCTGCTCGTGAGCTGGTTCCTGGCCGATCTCGTGCTGCTCAGCCTGGCCGGGTCGAAGCTCGCCACCTACGTGCTGCCGGCATTGCCGGCGCTCTCGTTGCTGGCCGCACACGGACTCGCGGCCGGCGTGCCGGCCGGTGCCCCAGGGCGCGCGTGGCTGCGGGTGGCCAGCGTCGTCACCGCCGCCGTGCCGGCACTCGGCGTGGCGGTCCTGTGGTGGCAGGGCCCCGCGGTGCCGTCACTCCTTGCCAGCACCGTCGTGTGGCTGCCGATCGTGGCGACGCTGGCCCCGTGGCGCGCGTTCGGCGAGCGTGGCAGCCCCGGGCGGCTGTTGACCGTGACGGCGGCGGCGCTCGTGGCTCTGACGGTGTCGGTGCGGCCGATTGTGGCCGAGGGTCTCACCGCACGCAGCCTCGCCACGCATTTCAACGCCGCTGGCCGCGTGCCCGCGCACGTCTGGATCGTGGACGAGGGCGTCGGCTCGTTCGTGTTCTACCTGCGCGAGGATCTGCGGAAGGGCCTCGTGAAAGGTCAGGTGGCACGGGTCTCGCGCTTCTCGACGCCCGACATCCTGAACGGCCCGACCGACGACGTGCTGGCCGTGGCCAGCGATCGCCTCGACGGCCTGGCCCAGATTCTCGACCTGGACGACGTGCCCCGGCCGCCGCCCGGGGCGTTTCTGGTGCTGCCGCTCGGCGGCCTGCGCGTACGGGCGTCTGGCAACTGAGGCGAACCAACTGCTGCCCGGCGTTGCGCCCGGGCCGCTGACGGGCGCATGCTTGCAGCATGCATGCGCGATTCCTCTCACTGATGGCGCCGGTCGTGCTCGCGCTGGCTGCCTGGTCGTGCGCCGGATCCGGCGGACGGGTGATGCGCGCGCCCGACACTCCAGCCGCCGCCGCCGCAACCGATCCCATGCGTGCGGCGCTCGAAGGGGAGTGGCAGCTCGTGTCGCTGCGGATGGCTGACGGCGGCTCGCGCAAGGTGACCGGCTTCCTCCGCTACGACCGCTTCGCCAACCTGACCGTGCGCGCGGAACTGGCGGCCGACGAACCGGCGGCCCGGCCGCCCCAGAACGTGGTCGCGGCTTTCACGGCCAAGGCGCCGCCCTCGGGCGGGGCCTTCGACTTCGCCGGCCTCCGCGCCGACGTGGGCCGCGAACGGCTCACGCCCGACGCCGTCGACATGAGCGAGTGGCGCTACTTCGAGATCGACGGTCCGTCGTTGCGCGTGTTCGTGCGCGATAGCGGCGGCCGGACGGCGGCCACGCTCGTGTTCCAGCGCGGCCAGTGACCGGCGGGGGCGAGGCGATGAAGTACACAGTCCTCGACAGCCCCGTGGGTCCGCTGATGCTGGCGGGTGACGAGTCCGAGCTGCGAGAGCTATGGTTCCTGCAGGGCCGCCAGCGCGTGGCGCCCAATCCGGCCTGGACTGAATCGGCGCGCGCCTTCGCCGAGGTCACGCGCGAACTCAAGGCCTACTTCGCCGGCCGTCTCGAGACGTTCAGCATCGCCGTGGCGGCTGGCGGCACGCCGTTTCAGAGTCGCGTATGGCAGGCCCTGCGTGCGATCCCCTACGGCGCCACCATCAGCTACGGCGAGCTGGCGACGCGGGTAGGCGACCCCAAGGCGGCACGGGCCGTGGGTCTGGCCAACGGCGCCAATCCCATCTCGGTCATCATTCCCTGCCACCGGGTGATTGGCGCAAGCGGCGCGCTGGTTGGCTACGGCGGCGGACTGCCCACCAAGCGCGCGCTGCTCGCTCTCGAGCAAGGACAGCGCACGCTGCTGTGATGGCCCCACGCCAGCTCTCAGCTGGACCTCGGCACGCGCGTCACGTGGCGGTGACGTGGTGCATGTAAGCTCTCGCCGAGGAGCCGCCCATGTCCGTCACCCGCCGCCGTTTCCTGTCCGAGTCCGCCCTCTCGCTGGCGGCGCTGCCCCTGGTCGATCTGGTCCGCGCCGAACTGGACGCGACCGCACAAGCGGCGCCACGCGCGGGTGGTGTCTTTCGCCACGGCGTGGCCAGCGGCGATCCGCGCGGCGACGGCGTGTTGCTCTGGACGCGAGTGTCAGGCGGCACGGGCGAGGTGCCCGTGCGCTGGACCCTGGCGTCGAATCCTGCGCTCACCCGCGTGGTGGCGCGCGGCGAGACCCGCACCGGCGCAATCCGTGACTTCACCGTGAAGGTGGACGTCGCCGGGCTCACGCCCGGCACCACCTACTACTACCGGTTCGAGTCGCTCGGCGCGCAGTCGGCCGTGGGCCGCACGCGCACGCTGCCACCGGCTGGCGCCAGTCGCGTGCGAGTGGCGCTGGCCTCGTGTTCGAACTACCCGCACGGCTACTTCAACGCCTATGCGCGGATCGCCGAGCGCGCCGACATCGACGTGGTGCTGCATCTGGGCGACTACATCTACGACTACCAGCAGGGCCGCTACGCCGATCCCGATCTGGCGGGGGCGCGCGCGGTCGACCCACCCACCGAGATCCTCGTGCTCGACGACTACCGCCGGCGCTACGCCCGCTACCGCACCGACCCCGACCTGCAGGCCGTGCACCAGCAGCATGCGTTCATCGCCGTGTGGGACGACCACGAGATCGCCAACAACGCCTGGCAGGGCGGGGCCGAGAACCATCAGGCGAACGAGGGCGACTACGGCGCGCGCCGGGCAGCGGCGTATCAGGCGTTCACGGAGTGGCTGCCGGTGCGCGACACCGGCTCGGCGCGTCAGCCGCTCATCTACCGATCGTTCGCCCTCGGCGATCTCGCCGACCTGGTGATGCTCGACACGCGGCTCATCGGCCGCGACCAGCAGGTGGAGCGCGGCGACGTGGCGCGGCTCGACGACCCGGCGCGCAGCCTGCTGGGGCCTGCGCAGGAGCACTGGCTGAGCGGCGAGCTCGCCGCGTCGGTGCGCGTCAACACGCGCTGGCAGATCCTTGGACAGCAGGTGATGTTCGCTCCGCAGTCGCTCGCCGGGGCGCCGGCCGGCAATCCCGATTCCTGGGACGGCTACCGCGCCGCACGAGCGCGTGTCTTCGACGTGGTGGAGCGGCTGCACGTGCCCAACCTGGTCGTGCTCACGGGTGACGTGCACAGCTCCTGGGCCTACGATCTGCCGCGCCGGCCCGACCAGGGTTATGACCCGGACAGCGGACGCGGCTCACTTGGCGTCGAGATCGTGTGTCCGGCGGTGTCGTCGCCCACGCCGTTCCAGGGGCCCGATGCCGACGCGCGCACCGCGGCGACCAGGCAGGCACGGCCGCACTTGAAGTACCTCGACGGCCGCTCTCGCGGCTACGTCGTGCTGGAGATCACGCGCGAGCGCCTGCAGGCCGATTGGTGGCTGCTGCCCACGGTGAAGGCACGCTCGCCGGGGCAGCAGTTCGCGACCGGGCTGGTGTGCGAGGCCGGGAGCCGGCACCTGGTGGCGGCGAGTGCGCCGATGACGCCGGTGACTGGCGCCGATCCGGCTCCGGCCTGAACGGGCAGCGCGGGCGCGTGCGCTATTGCGACGCCGCCAGCACCTCGAGCAGCGCCGCCGCGACGACCGCGGGCGCCTCGTGTGGCACGAAGTGTCCGGTAGAAGCGACGACGCGCCGCGCGACGAGCTTCGGGAACACCGCGCGCTCGGCGGTCGTGGTCTCGGCAGCGGGTCGACCAAAGCCGTCGTCGCCGCCGTGCAGGACGATGGTCGGCACATCCACCGTCGGCCGCGTGGCCAGACGCCGTTCGACGTCCGCGAAGCGCGGCTCACCCGGCGCGTTGAAGTTACGGTGGCGATACGAGTGCAGCACGCAGTCCACGAAGTCGGGATTCTCGAACGACGCCGCGGTCAGGTCGTAGAGCGCGTCGCTGAACTTCCAGGTGGGTGACCATTCCTGCCACATGAACCGGCAGAGGGCCGTGCGGTTCTTCGCGAGGCCCTCACGGCCCATCTCGGTGTTGAAGTACCACTGATACCAGGAATTGCGGACGGCGGCGGGCGAGGCCGGCGGGCCCGGCGTGATCGTGTTCTGAATCGAGTAGCCGCCGCACAGCACCGCCGCGCGCACCCGGTCGGGATGGAGTGCCGCCGCGATGCACGACGCGCGGCCGCCCCAGTCGTACCCGCACACGGCAACCCGCGGCAGGTTCAAGGCGTCGGCCAGATCGATCACATCCTGTCCGATGGCTGCCTGTTCCGCCGTGCGAGGCGCGGCCGGATCCAGGAAGCGGGTGGGACCGTAGCCACGCAGGTACACGGCGATGGCCCGGTAACCCGCCTTGGCCAGTTCGGGCGCCACGCCGTCGTAGGCGTGCGCGTCGTCGGGGAAGCCGTGCAGCAGCAGCACGGGGAAGCCGGTGGCCGGGCCGCTCTCGTGGTAGCCAATCTCCAGCACCTTCGTGCGCGCGGTCTTCACCGGCGGCGCCGCCGGGACCTGCGCGGTCGCGCGCATGGGGCCGGCCAGTCCTGCCGCCGTCACTCCTGCCACGAACTCGCGTCGATTCATGGCCCGCACAGTATCTGGGTGAGCAGCGTGATGTCCACCGCCCGTGAGGAGCCCGGACGGTCACGAGGCGCGCGACGACAGCCGGGCCAGCAGCCGCGGGTAGCCGGGCGCGCCACGCAGCGGCGCGAACATGGGATCGGCCGGCAGGCTCCACCCGGTGCTGTCGGCCCATGCGCCCGTCAGGGCGCCTTCCGCGTGCGCCACGCCGGCGTCCGCATCGCCAGCCCAGGCCTGGGCCGCCGCCACGACCAGCGCGTGTTCGCCGTGCTTGCCGACCTGCTCCAAGGTCGCACAGGCCGCCGCCACCCGCTCGACCGCCTGGCCGGACGCCCCGTCGGCCACCGCCAGGCCCAACAGCGCGCGCGCGTGTCCAGGGGAAGCCGCGTTGGCCTCGGCAAACGCCCCGCGTGCTCCGGCCGCATCGCCGAGCCCCAGTAACGTGAAGCCCTCGGCCTCGCGGGACAGCACCAGGCCCTCGCGGGCATAGACAGTCGTCGCGTGGGTCGAGAAGATCGCCTCCGCGCGGAAGTCGTCGAGGGCCGCGGCGCGCTGCCCCCGCGCTGCCGCCGTGAGGCCACGCAGCCACAACAGGCCGTTGCCGGGATAGAGCGTGTGGTCGTGCTGCGTCGCCTGCGCGGCGGCGCCGCGCCCCGCGGCGTCGCTTGCGAAGTCGAACGCCTGACGCGCGATGAGCACCATCGCCGAGAGGATCTGCGTGCCAGCGAAACCAGGCAGCAGGGCTTCGGCGCGCTCCACCGCGCGCAGCCGCTCCTCGCCCCAGGCGCACACGGCCATGCGGTAGTGGTGCCGCCAGTTGCGCGGCTCGAGCGCCAGCGCCTGGCGCAGGGCGGCGCGGGCGTCTTCGCCGCGGCCCGCGTTGGCCAGCGCGTGTCCGAGGGCCGCCCAGCCCTCGCCCATGGTGGGGTCGAGCGTGGTGGCGCGCGTGGCCGCGCCGATCGCGGCCGTGAGCGCCTCCAGGTCGGGCTCGTTGTCGACGCGTGTGGCCTCGTACCTGAAGATGTGCGCGTTGGCGAGTCCAGCGTGGGCCGGCGCGTACTGCGGCGCGCCCGTGACGGCCCGGCTGAACGCTTCCGCCGCCTCCGGCAGGGCGCCGACGCTGAGGGACTCGAGCGCGGTGCGGCCGCGCTCCCACGCGATGAACGGCTCCAGGCCGGAGAAGGCCGGCGTGATGGCGACGATGCCCACCTGCGCCGCGTCGGGCACCGCGGATTCGCTGCGCACCGGGGCTACGAAACGGTAGCCGCGGCGCGCCAGCGTCTGGATGTAGTCGGGCGTGGCGGGGTCGTCGTCGAGCACTTTGCGGATATCCGCAAGGGCCCGGGTGAGCGTGTTATCGGTGACCGTGAGACTGGGCCAGTACCGATCGAGCAGCAGCTCGCGCGTCACCAGCTCGCCGCGCGCCTCGGCCAGGCACGCCAGCACCTGCACCAGCTTGGGTGAGAGCGGTACCATGGCGCCGTCCTTCGAGAGCACGTAGGTGCGCAGGTCGAGCGTGAAGGGCCCAAAGGCGAGCACGCGGCATTGTAGCCGGGCCGTGGGCGCGTCGCGCCTTGCGACCACACCATTACACCCAGACCGGTATACCGTGGTGTGGTCCTGGCCTTAAATCCGGCTGCTGGCGTTCTTGAAGGCAAAGGTCTGGCCCACGGTTCCGGATATCACCACGGCGCTGTAGCGCTGCCCGGCACCCGCGCGGCGTTTGACCGAACCACGTATAATCCGCGATCAGGCACGCCTGATTCGCGCAGGACGTCTCGCGTGATGGCCACCGCCGAGAGAGGTTCCATGCAGCGAACGAACACCAACGACCCCGCCTACTACCACAAGGTGGTCGACTGCCAGTGGGGGTGCCCGGCGCACACCAACGTTCCGGAATACATCCGACTCATCGCGCAAGGCCGCTACGACGACGCCTACCTGCTCAACCGGGAATCGAACGTGTTCCCGGGCATCCTGGGGCGCACCTGCGACCGGCCCTGCGAACCGGCCTGCCGGCGCACTCGCGTCGACGGCAAGCCGGTGGCCATCTGCCGCCTCAAGCGCGTGGCCGCCGACCACAAGAGCGACGACCTGATGGCGCGGCTGCCCGTGGCGCCCGATACCAAGAACGGCAAGAAGGTGGCGCTCATTGGCGCGGGCCCGGCCTCGCTCACCGTGGCCAACGACCTGATGCCGCTCGGCTATGAGGTGACGCTGTTCGAGAAGTTCGATCGGCCCGGCGGCTTGATGCGGGTCAACATCCCGTCGTTCCGCCTGCCGCCCGAGGTGCTCGACGAGGAAATCGGCGCCATCGTCGACATGGGGGTCGACGTGCGCTACAACACGCCGATCGACAGCCTCGAGAGGCTGCTCGACTCGAAGGCATACGACGCCGTGTTCGTGGGCAGCGGCGCGCCCAAGGGCAAGGAACTCGACATCCCTGGCCGGCGCGAGTCGGACCAGATCTTCATCGGCATCGAGTGGCTCGAATCGATCCACTTCGGGCACATCGAGTCGGTGGGCAAGCGCGTCGTCATCATCGGCGTAGGCAACACCGCCATGGACTGCTGCCGCTCGGCCAAGCGCATGGGCGCCACCGACGTGAAGGTCATCGCCCGCAAGACGCGCAAGTACTTCAAGGCCTCGCCCTGGGAACTCGAAGACGCCGAAGAAGAAGCGGTCGAGATTCTCGAGAACCTGCAACCGGTGCGTTTCATCATCGAGAACGGCCTGCTCACGGGCATGGAGTTCGACAAGTTCACCTCCACCGAGGTGAACGGCAAGCTGGTGCAGGAAAGCGCCGGCCGCCAGATCATCCCGTGCGACACGGTGGTACTGGCCATCGGCCAGGACAACGCCTTCCCGTGGATCGAGCGCAACATCGGCCTCGAGTTCGACCCGAAGTGGGACATGCCGGTGGTGGACAAGACCACGTTCATGTCGACCCGCCCGGGGGTGTTCTTCGGCGGCGACGCCGCCTTCGGACCGGCCAACATCATCTGGGCGGTGGAGCACGGGCATCAGGCTGCCATCTCGATGCACCAGCACTGCCAGGGGCAGGCGGTCACCGACCGTCCGCCGCAGGGCATGAATCTGACCAGCACCAAGATGGGCCTGCACGAGTGGGCCTACAGCAACAACTACGACGCCTCGAAGCGGCAGAAGATGAAGCACGTGGAGATGCCGCTCCGCTTCGAGAACATGACGACCGAAGTGGAAGAGGGCTTCACCGAGGAACAGACGCGGGCGGAAGTGCAGCGCTGTCTCAACTGCGACGTGCAGACGCACTTCACCGACAACCTGTGCATCGAGTGCGACGCCTGCATCGACATCTGCCCGGTCGACTGCCTCACCATCGTGCCGGCCGCCGAGGAAGTCACGCTGCGCGCGCACTTGATGGCCCCGGCCGAGAATCTCGACCAGGCGTTGTTCGTGTCGGATCCGCTCAAGCAGACCAAGCGCGTGATGGTGAAAGACGAAAACGTGTGTCTCCACTGCGGGCTGTGCGCCGAGCGCTGCCCGACCTACGCGTGGGACATGCGCAAGTTCGTGCTGGAGTGGCCGCAAGCCAGGCACGCAGCCGAATCGGTCGCGGCAGCTCGATAGGCCAAGGGGAATTCAGGTCATGGACCGCGTCAACGACTTCGCATTCAAGATCGCCACGGCCAACGGCACCGGCTCGGCCAGCGCCAACGGCCTGATCATGCAGGCCATCTTCCGGATGGGCATTCCAGTCACGGGCAAGAACGTCTTCCCGTCCAATATCCAGGGTCTGCCGACGTGGTACGAGATCCGCGTCAACAAGCACGGCTACACCGCGCGCACGCCGCACTTCGACCTGATGGTGGCGCTGAACGCCGCCACTTACGCCGTGGACGTGGCCGAGGTGCGCAGCGGCGGCTGGCTGCTGTTCGACTCGAGCTGGCCGCTCGACGAGAAGCTGCACCGGCCCGACGTCACCTACCTTGGCGTGCCGCTGGCCGAGCTGTGCAACGCCGCCTTCAAGGGCGTGCGCGAGCGTATCCTCATGAAGAACATCGCCTACGCGGGCGCGCTGGCGGCGCTCATCGGCATCGACACCGAGGTGGTGCGGGCGCTCACGCAGGAGAAGTTTTCGAAGAAGCCCGCGCTGCTGGCGTCAAACGACACGGCGATTGCCCTGGGCTACAACTACGCGAAGGATCACTTCACGTGTCCGTTGCCGATCCGCCTCGAGCGGATGGACGCCACGAACGACAAGATCCTGATTGACGGCAACACCGCCGCTGGCCTCGGCTGCGTCTTTGCCGGCGCCACTGTGGGCGCGTGGTATCCGATCACGCCGTCCACGTCGCTCATGGAAGGCTTCAAGGGCTTCTGCCAGAAATACCGCGTCGACAAGGAGACGAAGAAGAACCGCTACGCCATCATCCAGGCGGAAGACGAGCTGGCCGCCATTGGCATCGTGATTGGTGCCTCGTGGGCAGGCGCGCGTGCGTTCACGCCCACGTCCGGCCCGGGCATCTCGCTCATGAACGAGTTCATCGGCCTGGCCTACTACGCCGAAGTGCCGGCCGTGATTTTCGACGTGCAGCGTACGGGCCCCTCCACCGGCATGCCCACGCGCACGCAACAGGGCGATTTGATGCTGTGCGCCTACGCCTCGCACGGCGACACGCGCCACATCTGCCTGTATCCGTCGGACCCGAAAGAAGCCTTCGAGATGGCGGTGGCGTCGTTCGACCTGGCCGAGCGCTTCCAGACGCCGGTGTTCGTGTTGAGCGACCTCGACATCGGCATGAACGACTGGATGGTGCCGAAGCTGCAGTGGGACGACACCTACCGGCCCGATCGCGGCAAGGTGCTGTCGGCCGCCGAGCTCGATGCCGCCAAGACCTTCTACCGCTATCTCGACGTGGACGGCGACGGCATCCCGCAACGTTCCCTGCCGGGCGTGCACCCGAAGGGGGCGTTCTTCACGCGCGGCTCGGGTCACAACAAGTTCGGTGCCTATACCGAGGACTCGGACGAGTACCAGGAGGTGCTCGACCGCATCGACCGCAAGATCCAGAACGCGGCCAGGGCCGTGCCCGCGCCGATCATCACGCGCACGCCCGGAGCCAAGGTCGGCCTGGTGACGGTGGGCGGCTGCCACGCGGCCTGCGTCGAGGCGATGGACCTGCTGGCCAAGGACGGCATCGCCGTCGACTACCTGCGGGTGCGCGGGTTCCCCTTCGGCGACGAGGTGCGGGCGTTCCTGGCCGGGCACGAGACCAACTTCGTGGTGGAGCAGAACCGCGACGCGCAGTTGCGCAGCCTGCTCATGCTGAACACCGGCGTGCCCCTGACGCAGCTCGAGTCGGTGCGCTACTACGCGGGTTTCCCGATGAGCGCCCATCACGTGATTTCCGGCGTGAAGGCCAAGATGGAGAAAGCGGCATGACCTACATCGCCAAGCCCAAGGTGCACCACCCGTCGCTCAAGAAGAACGCGATCGGGCTGACGCGCCGCGACTACGAAGGCGCCATCACCACGCTCTGCGCCGGCTGCGGCCACGACTCGATCACCGCCGCCATCATCCAGGCGTTCTGGGAACTCGACATCGCGCCGCACACCGTGGCGAAGCTCTCGGGCATCGGCTGCTCGTCGAAGACGCCGGCCTATTTCCTGAAGGAAGCGCACGGCTTCAACAGCGTGCACGGGCGCATGCCGGCCATTGCCACCGGCGCCGGCGCCGCCAACCAGACGCTCACCATGATCGGCGTGTCGGGCGACGGCGACTCGCTGTCGATTGGCCTCGGCCAGTTGTGCCACGCCATTCGCCGCAACGTAAACATGCTCTACGTGCTCGAGAACAACGGCGTCTACGGCCTCACCAAGGGGCAGTTCTCGGCCTCGGCCGACCCGGGCTCCACGAGCAAGAAGGGCGAGTCGAACACCATGGAGGCGATCGACAGCGTCTTGCTGGCGATGACGCTCGGCGCCACCTTCGTGGCCCGCAGCTTCTCGGGCGACAAGGCGCAGCTCGTGCCGATCATCAAGGCCGGCCTGGCGCACAAGGGCTTCGCGTTCATCGACGTGATCTCGCCGTGCGTGACCTTCAACGACCACGAAGGCTCCACCAAGAGCTATGCCTACACGCGCGAGCACCAGGTGGAAGTGGTGCAGGCCGACTTCGTGCCGTTCCGCGACGAGATCACGTCGGAGCAGGCACCGGGCACGGCCAAGAGCGTGAGGATGCACGACGGCAGCTGGGTCACCTTCCGCAGCGTGGCCGAGCACTACGACGCCACCAATCGCGACACCGCCTACAACTACATCCGCGAGCGGCAGCACAAGGGCGAAGTGCTGACCGGGCTGCTCTACCTCTCGCCGGATTCGCGCGACATGGCCGAGCAGAACGCGATCGTGCCGGGGCCGCTGACCAACCTGCCGTTCGAGAGCCTGTGCCCGGGCAGCGCGGAGCTGGACAAGCTGCAGGCGCGCTTCCGGTAGAGCCGTCTGCACGCCGGCATCGAGCGCGGCCGGGCCGGCCGCGTCAGGCCGGCAGGCCCAGCTCGCGTGCGGCCTGGGCCAGCGCGACGTCCGAGGTCAGGAAGGCGTCGAGTGCCTGCGCCGTGTGAAACCAGAGGGCGGTCTGCAGGTGTGCGAGGTCGAGCGACCGTGGGGTCGCCACCGCTGGCACGGCCAGGGACGCGCACAGCTCGAGCGTGAGATCCCGTAGCTCGAACGCCTCGACGTCGACCGAGACGCGCGCCAGACACGCCTCGTATTTGCTGGTGTCGAGGGCGCCCTGCCTGGCGAGCCTGACGAGGTTTCGCCGCGCCTCCAGGATGAGCAGAACGCTCGAGAGACACGCCGCCCCATCGGTCGCGTCGGCGATCCGGCCGGCGTTCGGTTCGCCGAGCAGCAACGACAGATAGGCCGAGGTGTCGACGTAGACCCGTCGCTTCCGGGCAGAACTCACCGGTCGCCTCGGTCGTCGAGCAGCGTCGCCATGAGCAGGCCCTTGGGGCCTCGGAGCCCGCCCTTGATGGCGGGCCTCAGCCGGCTCGAGCCGACCCGGGCGCCTCGGTGCGTATGCGTTGCGGAGACCGGCGTCAGCTGGGCGACGGGCTCGTTATGGCGGGTGATGATGAGCGTGGCGCCGGCCTCGGCCTCGGCGACCGCGCTCGACAGCCGCGCCTTGAGATCCTGAACGGAGATCTTCGACATGGCCTTATTATTTCACATTCGGGTCTGATCTCGGTCCAGATTCAGGGTGAGCGCGAAGCGCGCCGCGCGGCTGGTCTTCGCCCCGCGCCTGTGGAACCATACCCTCGCCCGCCGTCGAGCGGCCGGGTTGGAGGAGCCATCTATGGGCGTGCATCGTGTTGTGTTCCCGCGTGTCGTGTTGTCCATCCTGGCGGTCGTGGCTGCGGCGGCCGGCCTGCGCGGCGCGGCGCCCGGTGACGACCCTGTGCCGGGAACGACGACGCGGATGCTGCGTCAACCCACCGTCAGCACAACGCACATCGCGTTTGCCTACGCCAGCAACATCTGGATCGTGGAACGCGCCGGCGGCGCGGCCCGTCGCATCACGAGCTTCCAGGGGCAGGCGAGTCACCCGCAGCTCTCGCCCGATGGCCGCACGCTGGCCTTCAGCGCCGAGTATGCGGGCAACGCCGACGTCTACACCGTGCCCGTCGCTGGTGGTGAGCCCACGCGTCTCACGTGGCATTCCGGTCCCGACCTGGCGCAAGGCTGGACGCCCGACGGCGCGCGGGTGCTCTTCACCTCGACCCGGGCCACGGCGTCGCCCACGCCCACCGCGCGCTTCTGGACCGTGGCCCTGGCCGGTGGCCCGGAGACGCCGCTGGCGCTCCCGCGCGGCTATCAGGGCAAGCTCTCGCCCGACGGCCGGCGCATCGCCTACCGGATGAACAGCTCGTGGGACGAGGAGCGCCGCAACTACCGCGGCGGCCAGAACCGGCCGATCTGGATCGTGGATCTGTCGACCCATGCGCTCGTGTCGCCGCCCTGGACGGGATCGAAGGACATCGATCCGGTGTGGCTGGGCGACACCGTGTACTTTCTCTCCGACCGCGACGGCGTGGCCAACGTGTGGGCGTTCGCGCCGGGCACGACCCAGCTCACGCAGGTGACGCGTTTCGCCGACTTCGACGTCAAGTCGCTCGGCGCCGGCGGTGGCGCGCTCGTCTTCGAGCAGGCCGGCTCCGTGCATGACCTCGACGTCAAGACCGGCAAGTCGGCGCCGGTGCCGATCCGCGCGGTGGGAGACTTCCCCTGGATGATGACGCACTGGGAGGACGTGACCAGCCGCATCACCAACCTGGGCCTGTCGCCCACTGGCAAGCGAGCGGTGGTCGAGGCACGCGGCGAGATCTTCACGCTGCCTTCCGACCAGGGCGACGTGCGCAATCTCACCGCGTCGAGCGCCTCGGCGGAACGCGAGCCGGCGTGGTCGCCCGATGGCAGGTACGTGTCGTACTTCAGCGACGCATCGGGGGAATATCGCCTGATCGTCGCCGCCCAGGACGGCCTCACGCCGCCGCGCGAGATCGCCCTCGAGAAGCCCACGCGCTACTACGCGCCGGCGTGGTCGCCCGACAGCACCAAGCTGCTCTACAGCGACACCAACTTGAACGTGTGGGTACTCGATGTGGCCAGCGGCACCGCGAAGGTGGTCGGCGGCGATCCGTGGATGGTGCCGCAGCGCACGCTCGCGCCGTCGTGGAGCCCCGACAGCCGGTGGGTTGCCTACGCCACGCGCTTGAACACGCTCGCGCGCGCCATCGTGATCGCCAACGCCGCCACGGGCGAGAAGCACCAAGTCACCGATGGCCTGGCCGATGCGACGTATCCGGTGTGGGACGCCAGCGGCATGTACCTGTGGTTCCTGGCGTCCACCGATCTCGGCCTGCGCTCGCAGTGGCTCGACATGACCTCCTACGAGCGCCTCCAGACGTTCGGCCTCTACGTGGCGGTGCTGCGCAAGGGCGACGCGAGTCCGGTGCTGCCGCGCAGCGACGAAGACGCCGGGGTGAGCGCGAAGATCGAGCCCGCGGCACTGACCGCGTCGAGCGCGCTGCAGACCATCGACTTCGACGCCTTCCAGCGGCGCGTCCTGGCCGTGCCGGGCGTGCCGGAGCGCCAGTATGCGCGCCTCGCGCCAGGCGTGGCGGGCACGGTGTTCATGCTCGAGGCGCCACCGGTGGCCGAACGCGGCGGCGCCGCGCCGGTCGCCGGCAGCACCATTCGCCGCTACCGCCTGCACGAACGCGCGGCCGCCGCGTTTGCCGCCAACGTCGCCGACTACGCGGTGAGCGCCGACGGCAAGAAGCTGCTCTATCGCACGCCCGCTCGTGCCGCCAGTGACGCCATCGCCGCGCCGCCGCCTGCGCCAGCGGTGCTTTTTCTCGTGGATGCCGACGGGCGCGTGCCCGACAGCAGCGCCGGGCGCCTGGCCGTGTCGCTGCGCATGCAGCTCGACCCGAAGGCCGAGTTCCGCCAGATCTTCAACGAGGGCTGGCGCTATCAGCGCGACTATCTCTACGTGCCCAACCAGCAGGGCGCCAACTGGCCCGCGATGAAGACGATCTACGGCGCGCTGCTGCCGCACGTGCGGCACCGCGCCGACCTCAACTACCTGCTCGACATGATGGGCGCCGAGATCGCCATCGGCCACTCCTACGTGCGCGGCGGCGATCTGCCCGACGTGCCGGCGGCGCCCGGCGGCCTGCTCGGCGCGGATCTCACGGTCGAGAACGGCCGGCACCGCATCACGCGCATCTACGACGGCGAGAGCTGGAATCCGGATCTGCGCGCGCCGCTCGCCACGCCTGGCGTGGACGTGGCCGTCGGCGACTACCTCGTGAGCATCAACGGCGTGGAGCTCACTGCCAGCGACAATCTGCACCGCATGCTCGACGGCACGGCCAACCGTCAGACCGTGCTCGGCGTGAACGCGCAACCGGCGCTGGCCGGCGCGCGGCAGGTCACCGTGGTGCCGGTGGCGAACGATCAGGCCCTGCGCACGCGGGCGTGGGTCGAGGGCAATCGCCGCCTCGTCGACAGGCTGTCTGGCGGACAGCTCGCCTACGTCTACGTGCCCAATACCGGTCAGCCCGGCTACGTCAGCTTCAACCGCTACTACTTCGCTCAGCAGGACAAGGCGGGTGCGGTCATCGACGAGCGCTACAACGGCGGCGGATCGGCGGCCGACTACATCATCGACGTGCTGCAACGCGACTTCGACGGCTACTTCAACAACGTCGCCGGCACGCGGATGCCGTTCACCAGCCCGGGCGCCGGCATCTGGGGCCCGAAGGTGATGATCATCAACGAGATGGCGGGCTCGGGCGGCGACCTGATGCCCTACATGTTCCGACGCCGCAAGATCGGGCCGCTGGTGGGCACGCGCACCTGGGGCGGGCTGGTGCACACGGCCGACACGCCGCCGTTCGTCGACGGTGGCACCATGATTGCGCCGCGCGGCGGCTTCTTCACGCGCGAGGGCCACTGGGCCGTGGAGAACGAGGGCGTGGCGCCCGATATCGAGGTGGAGAACTGGCCGAAGGACGTGATCGCCGGCGGTGACCCGCAGCTCGAGCGCGCCGTGCAGGAGGGCTTGCGGCTATTGAAGGCCGCGCCGCCGAACCGCCGCACCACCGAGCCACCGCCGCCCACGTGGGGCAAGCGTCCGGGGCGGTGAGCCCGGTCGTTTCAGAAGCGGCCACGGGAATGCGACGCGCCGGGCAACCTTTCGGGCCGGCCATCCGTCCAAGGCACCGGAGCTGCCATGCTGTCCGACCTGCGTCTCGCCTTTCGCGCCCTCTCGAAGACCCCGTTCGTGACGGCGATTGCCGTGGTGTCACTCGCCCTCGGCATCGGGGCCAACACCGCCATCTTCTCGCTCTTCAATCGGATGCTGCTGCGTCCTCTGCCGGTACCGGAGGCGAGTGCGCTCGTGAACCTGGCGGCCCCGGGGCCGAAACCCGGGTCGAACAATTGCGGTCAGGCCGGCGACTGCGTGAACGTCTTCAGCCACCCCATGTTCCGGGATCTGGAGCGCGCCCAGACCGTGTTCACCGGCATCGCCGCGCACCAGATCTTCAGCGCCAACCTGGCCACGCGCGGGCAGACCATGAACGCCGATGGGATGCTCGTGTCGGGCAGCTACTTCCCGACGCTGTCGGTGCCGCCGGCCCTGGGCCGCCTCTTCACGCCGGCCGACGACGTCACGCCCGGCGCCCATCCGCTCGTGGTGCTCGGGCACGGGTTCTGGGAATCGCAGTTCGGCCGCAGCCCCGCGGTGCTCGGGGAGGCGGTCACGGTCAACGGCCAGACCATGACCGTCATCGGCGTCGCCGCCCGCGGCTTCGAGGGCACCACGCTCGGGGTGCTCCCCAAGGTGTTCGTGCCGATCAGCATGCGCTCGGTGATGATCCCTGGCCGCAACGACTTCGAGGATCGCCGCGCCTACTGGGCTTACCTGTTCGCACGGCTGAAGCCCGGTGTGTCGATCGAGCAGGCGCGGGCGGCCCTCGAGACACAGTACCGCTCGATCGTCACGCAGGTGGAAGTGCCGCTGCAGGCCGGCATGAGCGACCAGACGATGGCGCGGTTCAAGACCAAGGCGCTCGAGCTGAGCCCGGGCGCGCGCGGCCAGAGCGCGGTGCACGGTGAGGCACGCGCGCCCCTGCTCCTGCTGCTGGGCGTCACCGCGCTCGTGCTGGTGATTGCGTGTGCCAACATCGCCAACCTGCTGCTGGCGCGCGCGGCCGGCCGCGCCAGCGAGATGGGCGTGCGGCTCTCGATCGGCGCCAGCCGCTGGCAGATCGTGCGGCAGCTCATGGTCGAGTCGTGCACGCTGGCGCTGCTTGGCGGCGTGGCTGGGCTGCTCGTGGCCCGCTGGACGCTCACGGCCGTCGCCGCGCTGCTGCCGCCCGAGGCCGCCACCACCGTGCCGCCGGCCACCGACCCGGCCATGCTGCTCTTCACGCTCGCCGTCGCGCTCACGACCGGTCTCGTCTTCGGCCTCTACCCGGCGCTGCACAGCACCCGGCCTGACCTCGCCACCGTGCTCAAGGGCCACGGCGGGCAGCCGTCGGGCGCGCGCAACGCGTCGCGCTTTCGCACCACCCTCGCCACCAGCCAGATCGCCCTCTCGATGGCACTGCTCGTCGCCGCCGGGCTCTTCACCAAGAGCCTCTACAACGTCAGCCGCGTCGACCTTGGGCTGCAGGCCGACCAGCTCGTGACGTTCGCGGTTGCGCCCGAGCTGAACGGCTACACGCCGTCGCAGTCGCGGGCATTCTTCGCGCGCGTCGAGGACGCGCTGGCGGCGTTGCCGGGCGTGACGTCGGTGGCGGCCTCGCGCGTGCCGCTCCTGAGCGGCAGCAACTGGGCAAACAGCGTGGCCGTGCAGGGCTTCGAGGCGGGGCCCGACACGAACACATCGGCATCGTTCAGCGCCATCGGACCGGGCCTGTTCAAGACCCTCGGCGTGCCGCTCATGGCTGGCCGCGATTTCTCCCGCGCCGACATCCTGGGCGCCCCGAAAGTGGCCATCGTCAACCAGGCCTTCGCTCGCAGGTTCAACCTCGGCGATCACGCCGTGGGCACACGCATGAGCGCCGGGCGCAACGCCACGGCCCTCGATATCGAGATCGTGGGTCTGGTGCACGACGCCAAGTACAGCGAGGTGAAGGACGCCGTGCCGGCGCAGTTCTTCACGCCCTATCTACAGGACGAGCGGGCCGGCGCGAGCGCCTTCTACGCGCGCACCTCGGGCGACGCCGCGGCGCTGCTCGGCGCGGTGCAGGCGGCGGTCAAGGCGCTCGACCCCAACCTGCCCATCGAGAACCCGAAGACGATGACGCAACAGGTGCGCGAGAACGTCTTTCTCGACCGCATGATCAGCACGCTCTCTGCCGGCTTCGCCGTCCTGGCTACGGTGCTGGCGGCAGTGGGGCTCTACGGCGTGCTGGCCTACACCGTGGCGCAGCGCACGCGCGAGTTCGGCCTGCGCATGGCGCTCGGCGCCGACGGCGCCTCGATCCGCGGCATCGTGCTCGCGCATGTGGCGCGCATGACGGTCATCGGCGGCGTGCTCGGTCTGGCTGCCGCCATCGGCATCGGAGTCGCGGCCCGCTCGCTGCTCTTCGAGTTGCAGGGCTACGACCCAGTGGTGCTTGCCTCGAGCGTGGCGCTGCTGACGGTGATTGCCTTCGCCGCCGGAGCGATTCCGGCGCTGCGCGCGTCGCGGGTCGCGCCGATGACGGCCCTGCGGCAGGACTGAACGCGCGAACGAGGGTTGCGGGAACGGCTCGGATTGACGCACGATGGGGCCCGCGCCCCTGCTTGCCGTGATGCGTCGAGACTCCCGCTTTCTTCTGCTCTGCGTGCTGTTCCTGCTCTCGGGCGCCTGCGGGCTCACCTATCAGGTGCTGTGGCTGCGGCTGCTCGCGCTCGTGTTCGGGGTGACTGTGCACGCCGCGAGCACCGTGCTGGCCGCATTCATGGCGGGCCTCGCCTTGGGCGCGGTGCTGGCCGAGCGGCTGATCAGGCGTGGTCACCCGCTGAAGGTCTTCGCGGGGTTGGAGGCTGGCATTGCCGTGTCGGCGCTCGCCACCCCGGCCCTGCTCGGTCTGGCCACGGTGGCCTACCGTCTGCTCTCGACGGCCGCGCCTGATTCGCTGGCCCTGCTGACGGCGGCGCGCTTCGTGTGCTCCGCGGCCATGCTGCTCGTGCCCACCGTGCTCATGGGCGCCACCTTGCCGGTGCTCAGCCACGCCGCGCTCGTGCGATCTGCCTCGGCCACCCGCCTGGCCACGCTCTACGCCGTGAACACGGCCGGCGCGCTCGCGGGCGCGCTGCTGACCGGCTACGTGTTCATCGGCGGCCTCGGCATCCAGCGCACGTTCTTCCTGGCCGCCGCCGTGAACCTGCTCGTGGCCGCCGGCGCCTGGCGCCTCAGCCGCACCAGTGATGCGGTCGAAACGTCGCCAATGGTCGCAGCGCCTGGCACAGAGACCACTGGCGGGAGGGCAGTGTCTGCCACCACCGTGATGTGGGTCATGGCGGTGTCAGGATTTGCCGCCCTCGCGCTCGAGATCGTCTGGTTCCGCGTGCTCGTGCAGTTTCTGCCCGCCACGTCGTACGCCTTCACCACCATGCTGGCCACGGTGCTCGGCGGCATCGCGCTCGGCAGTGCCGCGGCCTCGCGCAGCCTGGCGCGCCCGCGCGACTGGAGTGCCGTGCTCGCCTACACGCAAGGCGCGACCAGCCTCGTCGTGTTGTTGTCGCTGGCGGCCCTCGGCGCCACTTATGCGGCCGGCTGGCGCACCTCTGGTCTGACCCAGGGAGCCGCGGCCGCGATTCTGCCGGCGTCGCTGCTCATGGGCTATGCCTTCCCCGTGGCCCTCACTCTCTGGACGCGCGCCGGCGTTGCGGGTGGCGGTGTGCCACGCGCCGTGGGCCATCTCTACTCGGCCAATGTCCTGGGCGGCATCGCCGGCGCGGTGGCGAGCGGATTCCTGCTGCTCCCGCTGCTCGGCAGCCGGCGCGCGCTGATTGCGCTCGCCGGCCTGTATCTTGCGACCGGCCTCGTCATGCTCGTGACCACGGGCCGGCGGCGTGGGGCGCTGGTGCTGATGGCCCTCTTTGCTGGCGCCGTGCCGCTCGTGCCCGACCCGTTCGAGGCCGCGCTCGCGCGGCGGCACGGTGCCGGCGAACGCATCTTCTGGCGTGAGGAAGGGGTGCAGACGTCGGTCAGCATCCACACCCGCGCCTCCCGCGGCTGGCTGATGTACCTCGACGGCTTGCACCAGGCGTCGGATGCGCCGGAGATGGTGAAGTTGCACCGGCTGATCGGGCACCTGCCGATGGTGCTGCATCCCGCGCCGCGCCGGTCGCTCGTGGTCGGCCTGGGTGGCGGCGCGACGCCAGGCGCGGTGAGTCAGCACGACACCGAGGTGCTGGTCGTGGAGTTGTCGGACAGCGTGCGCAAGGGCGCCGGGTTCTTCAAGCACGTGAACTACGACCTGCTGGCGCGCCCCAACGTGCGGCTGCGCGTGGATGACGGGCGCAACTTCCTGTCGCTGACCCGCGATCGCTTCGACGTGGCGACCGCCGACCTGATCCAGCCCATACATGCCGGCGCCGGCAACCTCTACTCGCGCGAGTACTTCACGCTCGTGCGGAACGCGCTCGCCGACAACGGCCTGGCGTTGCAGTGGATCGGCCATCGGCCCGACACGCAGTACAAACTGATCATGCGCACGTTCCTCGGGGTGTTCCCCGAGACCACGCTCTGGCTGGACGGCCAGCTCATGGTGGGATCGCGGGCGCCGCTCACGTTGTCGCCGACCCTGTTCGAGGCCAAGCGGGCCCATCCCGAAACGCGGGCGGCGCTCGACGAGGTCGGCCTCGACAGCTTCGAGACACTGACGTCGTGGTACGTCGCGGGCCCGGATGCACTGCGGCGCTTCGTCGGCACCGGGCCCGTGCTCACCGACGATCGCCCGCTGGTCGAGTACCACCGGTCGCTGCCGGCCGACGATCGGGCCGTGGACCTCAGCGGCCTGCGTAGCGACGTCACCGCGCTGGTGCGCCGATGACGCGTGTTGCCGCGGGCGGCCGGGCCATCGAAACGGTGTTCCTCGATGCGGGTGGCGTGCTGGTGCACCCGAACTGGGTGCGCGTGGCTGCCGCGCTCCGCGCGCACGGTGTCGCCGCCGACGCCGCGGTGCTCGCGGCCGCCGAGCCCCGGGCGAAGCACGAGATGGATGCCGGCGCGCTCATGACGCGCACCAACGACAGCCAGCGCGGCTGGATCTACTTCGACGCGGTGCTGCGCCATGCCGGCATGGCGGCCACCGACGCCACCGCGCGCGCGCTCGCCGACGTGCGGACCTACCACGATGCGCACAACGTATGGGAGCACGTGCCCGACGACGTCGTGCCGGCGCTCATCGCGCTGCGCGATCTGGACGTGCGCCTGGTCGTCGTGTCGAATGCCAACGGGCGTCTGCACGCCATGTTCGATCGCGTGGGACTCACGCCCCATGTCGACGTCATCCTCGACTCGCATGACTGGGGCGTGGAGAAGCCCGACCCGCGCTTGTTCCACCTGGCGCTGGCCGAAAGCGACGCGTCGGCCGAGACGACCATCCACGTCGGCGACTTCCTCCACATCGACGTGGCCGGGGCGCGCGCCGCCGGGTTGGCCGAGGCCGTGCTGTTCGACAGCGCGCGGCTCTACGACCAGGCCGACTGCCCGCGGATCCACCGCATCGGTGAGATCGTGCCCTTGGTGGCCGCGCGCAACGCCGCCAGCGTCTAACCGCCGCGCTTGCTCACAGCGCCGGGCGTCGGCGTCGGCGGCCCCGGTGGCTGCAGCTCGCAGCGACCGCCCGCGCAACGGAGCTGGAGCCGCGTCTCTGGCACCGGCCTGGCCGTACCGTTCCCGAGATGGCGATAGCCCTGCAGCGTGGCCGTGAGCACCGTGCCCGTGTCCTCCACCTGCAGCGTGGCGAACTGGCCGTTCTTCTGGTCAGGCGGCTCGTGGGAGTAGGGTCCGCCCTTGCGCCGCACGAACCGGTCGAGCGGCCCCGATTGGGCCACCACGAAGCCACCGTTCACGTTGTTCCGGCCGTCGTCGAAGGCGAGCATGTGGGCGTCGCCGCTCAGCATCACCAACCGGGGACCCAGTCCAAGCGAGGTGATGCGCCGGCCGATCGCGCTGCGCTCTTCGGCGTACATCCCCCAGCCGTCGAAGTCGCCATCCCGTGTGATCCAGGGCACCGGGTTCACCCACGCCACGAGCGGCACCCGGTCGGCGGCGGCCCGTCCCAGCTCCTCGAGCAGCCATGCGAACTGCCGCTGGCCGAGCAGCGTGCGCGCGGCCGGCCGCCGTTCCGACCGCGCGTCGGTCATGAGGAAGCGCACGCGCCCGATGTCGAACGTCTGCGTGATCGGCCCATCGGCGTTGGCGCCGAGCGGTAGCGGGTAGTGCGGCACGTCGGTGGCGTAGTAGGCGCGCGCGGCATCGCGCGTGGGCGAGCCCCCGTCGGCCTCGTCGGGGCCGTAGTCGTGGTCGTCCCACATGTAGACGATCGGCGTGCGGCGGTAGAGCAGCGCCTGATGCTCCTGCGAGAGCACGCGGTCGAGCGACCGACGAAACCGCCCCATCAGCGGCTCGATCGGGCGCGCCGCGCCGATCAGGTTGTAGTAGTGCAGGTCGCCCATGTGAATGAACACCTGTGGGTCGAGTGCGGCGATGGCGTCGAAGACCCGGCTGTTCGACACGTGCGACAGGGGCGTGAGCCGGGTGCCACCGGCGCATGACGCAAAGGCCGCCGTGAAGTTGAAGGGACCCGTTGCGAACGTGCGGAAGCGCACCTGCGTGCCGCTGCCACGCGTGAAGCCCCCGAAGAACTCGCGGGCGGGCGACAGACTCGTCAGCGCGTATTGAACCACGACCCGCCCCGCTCGGCTGCGTGAGGGCGCCGGCACGGCTTGGCCTTCGACGATGCGGGCGTCGCTCAGGTCACGCCGCTCGCTGAGCAGCAGCGGAGGGGCTGGCCCGCGCAGTTGTTCGAATCCGCACAGCACCGTCGCCGAGTTGGCCGTGACCGCGCCCGTCCAGAGCCACGACGGCGTGTCCCCGGGCGACAATCCCGCCTGTGACAAGCCGAAAAACGCTGCCGTCTTGCTGAGGAACTGCCGTCTTGCCAGGCGGAATGGGAACTGGGGCACGTCGGCCCGATCCTACCGCACAGGCCGGGCAATCCCGGATCTCCGGGCGCGCTGGCCCCCGGGGCTGATAAGATCGCCACGCGGCTCTGCGATTCGCGGAGTCGGCGCGTGCGACTGGTTCCGGGATTGTCGGAGCCGGGTGCGCCCGCGCATCGGAGCCAGGCATGTTCCAGGGACGTCCCCGCAGCAAACGCGATCGTGAGCGTGCGCGGCAAGACCGGCAGAAGCAGAAGACCCAGAAGCGTGTCGATGCGCGCGAACGCCGCGCTCACTCGCCAGACGCGCCTCCGGGCATCGACCCCGACATCGCGGGCATCGTTCCCGGTCCCCAGGCGAACCCGTGGGGCGACGACCTCTCCGACCTGGCCGATGACGGCGAAGACGACGGCGACGGCGACGGCGATGCCGACGCGCCGGACAAGGCGTAGCAGGAGTTCCCATGAACCGGAACGCCACGCAGGAAGGCGGACTCGCCGGCCTGACCGCGGCCCTCTCCGGCGGCCGCTGACACCACCGGGCGGTCAAGGCTCCTCGCGCACACGGTCTGGACATGGCTACTACAATGGCCGCATGTCCAGCCCGGTTCTTCGTACCGACCTCGGTCTGCGCGCCCTCGTGATGGCCGTCACGCTGCTGGCCGTGCCCATCGGTGCCGGCGCCGGCCAGCGCGTTGTGCGCGGCGACGGGTCCGTGCCGGACGACCGCGTGGCCCCGGCCGGCCGCGAGTTCGCCGACGGCCGCGCAGACGTCGAGCGGCTGCGTGACGAGGTCGACGAGCTGCGCCGTCAGTTGCAGGATCTGGCGTCGGAGCTGCGGGCGTTGCGCGGCGCCCCTCCGGGCCGCGCGCTGCTCGCGAGTGCTCCAGCCCATGCGCCCGGGCGGCAGGAGCCCGCCGCCGCGCAGCTGCCGCCCGAGATGTTGCAGGCGCAAGTCGAAGAGCTGGCGCAGGTGAAGGTGGAGGCGGCATCGCGCTTTCCGGTCACGCTGTCTGGTACCATCGTGTCGAACACGGTCATGAACTCGGGCGACGCCAACTGGCTCGAGAGCCCGAACATCGTGGGCACGGCGTCGGGCGGATCGATGACCTCCACGATGCGCCAGAGCCGGCTGGGCCTGGATGTGCACGGCATCCCGGTCGGCAGCTGGGAAGCCAAGGGCACGCTCATCCTCGACTTCTTCGGTGGCACGCCCGGCTTCGTCACCGGCACGGTGATGGGCCTGCCGCGGCTGCTCTACGCCTACGGCCGCCTCGAACACGGCGGCACCGCCATCCAGATCGGGCAAGACCACGTGCTGCTCGCGCCGCGCGATCCCACGTCGCTTGCCGCCTTCTCGTTCCCGCAGTTCTTTCGCTCGGGCAATCTCTACCTGCGCGCGCCGCAGGTGCGTCTGGAACAGCGTGTGGGCGGCGTGACCGTGAAGGCCGGCATCGTGGCGCCGGTGGCCGGGGATGCGCCCGGCAGCTATGTGTTCGCGCCCACGGCCGGTGCCGGCGAGCGGTCGGAGCGTCCGGCGTTCGAGGGACACGTCGGCTTCGATCGCGGCAACGAGGATGCGGCCGGCGAGGCGCACGTTGGCGCCTCTGGTCACTACAGCTGGATCAAGGAGGCCGGCGCGCTCGGTAGCGCCTCGGCTGGGGCGATCGACTTCCTGGTGCGGCGCGGTCGCGTGGGCGTGGCCGGTGAGGTGTTTGCGGCCGACGAGCTCGACGCGTATGGATCGGGCGTGGGGCAGCCTGGCCGCTCCGAAGGCGGATGGGTCGAAGGGCGGCTGCGCGCGGCGGCACGGGTGTCGCTGAACGGCGGCGTGTCGCTCGACCGGCGGCCGGATGGGGCAGGCACGGCTGGCCGTCTGCGGAACACGAGCGCGTTCGGCAACGTAATCGTGCGGCTCACGCCGGAAGTGGCGGCGTCGGTCGAGTACAAGTGGCTGCAGACGCGCTACCAGTCGGGCAGCAATCGCGAGAATCACCACGTCAACGCCGTGTTCGCGGTGTCGTTCTAGTGCGCAGGGGCTGGGGACGAGGGCTCGGGGACCGGGGACTAGGGGCTGGGGGCTGGGGCGTGCCGACGATCACACTGCAACGAATCACGATGCTGCTGCTCGTGTGGCATCTCGCGAGTCCCGCTGCCGGCTTTGCCGATGTGCTGTCGGGCACGATTGTCACGCGGGTGCGGCCGGGGGCCACGCCGGCGACGGCGGTGGTCTATGCGGAGCCGCTGTCGGGCAACGCGCCGGCGCGGGCGACCGGACCGTTTGCCATCACCCAGCGCAACAAGACGTTCATACCGCGCGTGCTCGGCGTGCCGGTTGGCGCGGTCGTGCAGTTTCCCAACCAAGACGGGTTGTTCCACAACGTCTTCTCGCTCTCGCCCGGCCACGCGTTCGATCTGGGGCTCTACCGCAGCGGCGCGAGCAAGAGCCGCACGTTCACGACGGCCGGTGTCGTCCGTGTGTTCTGCAACATCCATCCGCAAATGACCGCGCTGGTCGTGGCCGCGCCCACGCCGTGGATCGTCAATGCCGGCGTCGAAGGCGCCTTCCGTTTCGACCTGCCGCCCGGCCGCTACACGGTGACGGCACTGTCGGAACGTGCCGCGGCCGTGTCGATCGAAGTGACGGTGTCAGGCGCCACGACGGCCCCGTCGGTGGCCCTCGACGAGAGCGCATTCGCGGCGGCGCCGCACGCGAACAAGTTCGGCAAGCCGTATTCCGAGGCGGCCTACAAGCAGCCCTGACCGACCCGCCGGCGCCTGGCTACCCGCGCATGCGGTAGGCCGCGACCGGGGCGGAGAAGCCCTTGACGGCGATCGGCGGGGCGGGCTCGGCGGCCACCAGCCCGCGCACCGCCTCGAACGTCGTGTCGTTGAGCAGCGTCTCGTTGGGCTCGGCCGCGGAGCACAGGCGCGCGGCCAGATTGACAGGCGCGCCAATCGCGGTGTAGTCGAGCCGATTCGCGCCGCCCACGCTGCCGACGATCACCTCGCCGGTCACGATGCCCACGCCCACCGCCAGCGGCGGCAAGGCCGGGTCGGTGGCGCTGGCGCCACGCACGGCGCGGTGCATCTCCACGGCGCAGCGGATGGCGTCGAGCGCCTTGTCCGGGCCGGTGAAGTGCGCGAACACGGCATCGCCCATGAACTTGTCGACGTCGCCGTGGAAGCGCTGCACGAGATCCGCCTGCAGTTGCAGGTAGCGGTTCAGCACGGCCACCGCCTCCTCGGGCGGGCGGTGTTCGGAGAACGACGTGAAGCCGCGGATGTCCGAGAAGAGCAGCGTGACCACCTGGCGGGTACCGGCGCGCGTCTCGGGGGTGCTCGGCCCGCGCTGAATCATCTCCACCGTGGACTGCGACACGAACTTCTGCATGTCGGCGCGTTCACGCAGCCCTTCGGTCATGTGATTGAACGACGCCGCCAGCCGGGCGAGCTCGTCGTGGCCCTGCACCGCCAGCTTCACATCGAAGCGCCCCTGCGCCACGTCGGCCGTGGCCCGCGACAGCACGCCGATCGGCGCGATGATCGAGCGGGCCAGCAGCGCGCCCGCCCCCACGCCCACGACGGTGGCCGCCAGCCCCAACAGCACCAGGCCGAACTGGATGTTGCGATACGGCGCGAGGGCGAGGTCGAGCGACTGCAGCGCCACCACCGTCATGCGCGGGGCGTGCGGATCGGCCACGCCAATCGACTCGAAGCGCTCGCCGCCGAGGTCCACGTCGAGGGTGCTGACCCCGGCTGGTGCGGCATAGGCGGCGGTGTTGGCCCACGGCGTCCGGCCCGGCGCGAGGGTGGTGCCGGCGACGCCACTCTCGCCCAGCACCACGATGTCCTTGCCGCTGGCGTCGCGCAGTGCCGAGGCCCAGCGATCGTCTACCGGCGCGGCCGCGGCCACGAATCCGAACACCGTGCCGCCCGCCTCGGCCGGCACGAGCACGAGATGGTGGGGGCGGCCGTTCACGGCGATCACGCCGCGCACCGGCTGCCCCGACAACGCCGGATCGAGCCACGTGGCTCGCGCGTCGGCCAGGGCAAACGGCGCAAAGCTGTCGCTGCGGGCCACGACCGCGCCTTGCGGATCGAGCACGAGCAGCAGCTCGTCACGCGCGTTGCGCTCGCGGTAGTCGGCCAGGAAGTCGCGAATGGTGGCGCCGTCGGTGCCCATGAGCGCGAGCAGATCCGGGAACGAGGCCAGCAGCCGGGCCACGAGCGTGAGGCGCTCGTAGCGGCTGGCCTGGGCGGTCACGATGGTGGCGCGGCTGCTCACCAGGTCTCCCGACACGCGCTCGCTCACCGCCTGGTTGGCCAGGCGGCCGACATACGCCAGCGTCGCGCCAGTGAGCGCGACCACCAGGATGCCGATGGCGACGACGAGCGTCGTCTGCAGGGAACGGAAACGCACTGCGTGGGAGCTTACAGGAAAGGCACGCGGAGCGAGGCCACGGGGCCTTCGCCCATCCGGAACCCCGACTTGCGACGGGGTTCCGACTGGGTGGCGTGTCAGGGCAGGTTCGGCGGCGGCACCCGACGCTTCGTCGCCTGTTCGAAGGCGTAGGCCAGTTCGATGAGCCGGGGCTCGGTGCAGGCGGTGCCAGCGAAGCTGACCCCGTACGGCTGATCCCTGGCGTTGAACCCGGCCGGGAACTCCGGCGTTGGCGCATTCGGCACGAACCCGAACGGCACGATCACGGTGGGGTGTCCCGCTTTGGCGGAGATGCCAGCGCCGCTGCTGCCTGGGAAGATGAGGGCGTCGAGCTTGTGTACGTCCATAGCCTCGTCGATGCCGTGCGTGCGCGCCAGGAAGATGTCCTTCGCGCGGTCGGCCAGGTAGCGGGCGCGATCGGCCTCGACGTTCATCTCGTCCGACACGTCGAAGTGCGCCTGGTCGTACTTGATGGCGCCGCGGTTGCGGTTGGCCACGTTGTAGGCGCGCAGTTCGGTCAGGGTCTTTACCGGGGCGCCGGGCCCGAGCGAGGCGAGCCACAGGTTGAAGTCGCGCTTCATGCCGTACTTGAACACCACCGAGCAGGCGGCGTCGTTGCCCTTGTTGTTGGTGGGGCCGACGCAGATGGGCCACGTGTTGAAGTTGTTGGCGGGGGTGCCGTCCACGTAGCTCGGGATGTCGACGTTGTCGACAATCGTCGCGCCCTCGCGCCTCATGACCGCGATGGCCTCTTCCATCACCGCGAGCTGCTGCGGGTTGATGCCGCCGACGAGCGCGCCAGTATCGGGACGCGCGACCGGGCGGTAGAAGCCCGCGCGCGGGATGCCGATGCGCGCGCCTCTCAGGCCGGCCAGCCGCAGGAAGCGCGTGTAGTCACGATCTGGCGGAGGGATGCAGGCGTTGGTGGCGGGATCCTGGGGATCGAGACCCACCATCGGGCCCAGCAGGAGAGCGGCGTCGGCCACGGTGCGTGTCATCGGGCCCGCCGTGTCCTGATCGGCCGTGATCGGCGCGATGCCGTAGCGGCTGATCAGGCCCACCGTGGGCTTGATGCCGACGAGCATGTTCGCGTTCGCTGGGCTCAGGATCGAGCCTGAGGTCTCGGTGCCCACGCTGGCTGCCCAGAAGCTGGCGGCGGTGCCGATGCCGGAGCTGGACCCGCCCGTGAACATCGCGGGCCGCCCGTCGTTCGTGGCCGCGCGCGGGTCGGTGCGCGGGTCGTACGGGTTCATGCCGTACTGGAAGAGCGCGCTGTAGTTGCCCGGCATGCCGACCGCCACCCAGTTGGCGAACTCGGTCAGCACGGTCTTGGCCAGGATGATTGCGCCGGCGTCACGCAGGTATTTGATGAGGGTGGCGTCGTAGGGCGGCGCGAATCCCGCAAAGGCCAGGCCACCGCCGGTCGTGGGCATGCTGGTCGTGTTGATGATGTCCTTGATGGCGATCGGAATACCGTGCAACGGGCCGCGCACGCGGCCGGCCGCGCGTTCGCGATCGAGTTCGGTGGCCTGGGTCATCGCGCTCGCGCTGACGGCAGCCGTGGCGTTCAACCGGTCCTCGTACCTGTCGATGCGGGCGAGGTACATCTGCACCAACTCGCGCGACGTGACGCGGCCGTCGGTGAGGGCGTTCTGCAGATCCCAGATCGAGGCTTCGACGATGTCGACGGCATGGCTTTGCGATCGGATGCGATCGCCCTGGTCCTGCCCGTCCTGCGCGCCCACGCCCATACCCATGCCCGCAGCGACGAGCGCGACGCCCAACAGCAACACTCGCTTCATAGGTGCCTCCTGCCGCTCGGCCCGGGATGGGGCTTGGCGCAGGCGTAGACTAGCGCAGATCCGCCCTCCTCACCCACGCTTAGTGGAGGCAGCCGGTGGGCGCGTGCCTACGGGGCAGACGCCGGCGGCACGCGCTTCTTCGAGGCCTGCTCGAACGCATAGGCCAGCTCGATGAGCCGCGGCTCACTGCAGGCCATGCCCGTGAAGCTCACCCCATACGGGATGGGCTTGGCCTCGAACCCTTCGGGGAAGGCCGGCGTAGGCGCGTTGGCCACGAGCGCGAAGGGCACAATCACCGTGGGATAGCCGGGCTTGGCGGCGATGCCTGCGCCACTCGCACCGGGGAAGAGGATGGCGTCGAGCTTCTGCGCCTTCATCACCTCGTCGATGCCGTGCGTGGCGCCAAGGTGGATGTCCTTCTTGCGGTCGGCCTCCCAGCGCGGCTTGTCCTTCTCGAGGTCCATCTCGTCGGACACATCGAGGTTGGCCTGGCCGTACTTGATGGCACCGCGGCTCTGGTGCGCCAGGTTCCAGGTGCGCAGCTCGGTCAGCGTCGACACTGGGCCCGTGTCATCGAGCGTCGCCAGCCAGGCGTTGAAGTCGCGCTTCATGCCGTACTTGAACACGACCGAGCAGTTGGCGTCCTGGCCCTTGGCGCCGTCGCTGCCGGAGCAGGTATTCCAGGTGAGGAAGTTGTTCGTCGCGTCGGCGTCGACGATGCTCGGGATGTCGGCCGGGTCGACGATCACCGCGCCCTGTGCCTTCAGGATCTCGATCGCGTCAGCCATCGCTTTGGCCTGCGTGTCGCTCAGCCCGCCGCGCGGGTCCTTTTCGCCCGGCACGGTGAACTTGTCGAAGTAGAACGCGCGCGGGATGCCGATGCGCGCGCCCTTCAGGCCATCGCGCTTCAGGTGCACCGCGTAGTCGCGATTGGGTGGCGGCGTGCAGGTGCTCGTGGCCGCGTCGTTCGGATCGGGCGCCGCCCCTTCCATCGCGCCGAGCAGCAGCGCGGCATCGGCCACGTACTTCGCCATCGGACCAGCGGTGTCCTGGTCGGCTGTGATCGGGATGATGCCGTAGCGGCTGATGCGGCCCACCGTGGGCTTGATGCCCGCCAGCATGTTCTGATTCGACGGGCTGAGCACCGAGCCCGAGGTCTCGCTGCCGACGTTTGCGGCCCAGAAGTTGGCGGCCGTGCCGATGCCGGAACTGGAGCCGCCGGTGCTCGCCACCGGCCGGCCATCGCCCGTGGCCTCGCGCGGATCGCGGCGCGGGTCGTAGGGGTTGATGCCGTAGCCGCCGAGCCCGCTGTAGTTGCCCGGCATGCCTTGCGCGATGAAGTTGGCGAGCTCGGTGAGCACGGTCTTGGCGAGGATGATCGCGCCGGCCTCTTTGAGGTTCTTGGTAAGCGTGGCCTCGTAGGGCGGCACATAGCCCTCGAAGGCCACCGCGCCGCCGGTCGTGGGCATGTCGGTGGTGTGGATGTTGTCCTTGAGCGCCACGGGCACGCCGTGCAGGGGCCCGCGCAGCTTGCCCGCCTTGCGTTCCGCGTCGAGCTGGTCAGCCTCCTCGAGGGCTTTCGGGTTCACCGCGATAGTGGCGTTGAGGCTGTGCTCGTAGATCCCGATGCGCTGCAGGTACTGCTCCACGAGCTGGCGCGACGTGACGCGGCCCTCGGCCATGGCCGTTTGCATGTCGGCCATGCTGGCCTCCACGACCGAAAACGGCGCGGCGGACGGAGGGGCGGGAGCGGGTGCGGAACACGCCGACACGGCGGCCGCACACAGGACCAGGAACAGCGATCGTGTTGGGATCATGAGGCCTCGCTACTTGTCGCTGAGGGTCTTGCGCGGGAACACGTCTACCGTGTCGCCAATCACCATCGTCATGAGGTCGTAGCCCACCGCCAGTGGACCAGCATAGGTACGCCGCGTGGGCGGGATCAGATCCGCCGCCGTGGCCGGTGACGGCACGACATGCGTGAACACGGCGAGACGCGGCGTGGCGCGCGCAAAGAGCGTGCCCGCCTGCTCGGGGCTGATGTGCCGGGCCAGGATGCGCGCGAGCGCCTTCGGGTCTTGCACCTGCGCGCGGCGGGCTTCCACCTCGGGGCTGATCACCTCCATCACCATCACATCCACGCCCTTGGCATAATCGACGAAGCGCTCGTCGAAGCGCATGTCGCCCGAGAACACCGCCGAGCGTCCGCGGTAGTCCACCCGATAGCCGTAGGCCGGCACGGCAAAGGCGCCGTGGTCCACTGCAAAGGCCGTGACGCGCAGGCCCTCGACGTCGTAGACCACGCCCGGCGCCACGTTGGCCGCTGCCAGCCGCACGCCCTCGGCGGGGAAGCCTTCATCCTTCGACCGCGTGGTGATGTCCCACTGATAGGCCTGTGCGAGATGCCCGGCCATCTCCACGGTGCCTGGTGGTCCTAACAGCGAGAGCGCCCTGGTTCGGCCGAAGATCCAGCTCGTGAGCCACACGTCCGGGAGGCCGACCGTGTGGTCGGAGTGTAGGTGCGTGAGCAGGAGCGTGTCGATGCCGACGAGCAGGTCGCGCTGGCCGATCTCGAACAGGCGCTGTGCGGCGCCGCGACCGGCGTCGATGAGCAGACGTTGGGTACCTGCTTCGACGAGAATCGACGGCCCGAAGCGCTCCATGTTGGGCCGCGGGTTGCCGGTGCCGAGCAGGGTGATCTGCAGCGTGCCCGGCAGTGCAGGGGCGGACTGCGCGTGGAATGACGCGATGGTGCTGGACGCGACGAGCGCGGCCAGGAACGTGTGTCGCAGGGTCATCGGCTCCTCCTGGGATTCGGGCTACAATTCGTGCGATGGAGTTTCGCATGGACCGGAGTGCAGCGCCGAAGACGCTCACGCTTGCCGACCATGGCTCCAGTGCGACCGCGCTTCGCTACTGGCGATCGCGTCCCGCGGCCGAACGCGTCGCTGCTGTCGAATTCCTCCGGAGGCAGTGGAGTGGACCTGGCGCCAGACTTCAGCGAGTTCTGCGAACTTTTGAGCGCCCATCGCGTTGAGTTCGTGATTGTCGGCGCGCACGCGCTGGCGTTTCACGGCGCGCCGAGGTTCACGGGCGATCTGGATGTCCTCGTGCGGCCGACCGTTGAGAATGGAAAACGGCTGCTGGCGGCGATCGCCGAGTTCGGCTTCCCGGCCTCCGGCTTGACGGCCGAAGGGGTCGTCAGCCCGCGCACGGTGATCGAGATGGGCGTGCCGCCCGTGCAGTTGCACGTCATGAGCGCCGTGGACGGCGTCACCTGGGATGAGGTGTGGCTGGGCAAGGAGATCGGACCATTGGGGCCGAATTCCGTGTTCTACATCGGTCGCACGCAGTTCTTGAAGAACAAGCGGGCCGCCGCTCGACCGAAGGACCTCGCGGATGTGGCGGCGCTAACCGACGACGAGTCGTAGCTGTCCTCTGGCGCGCCGCTAGCGCCAGCCGCGCATGCGCGCGCGCATGCGGATGAAGTCGTCGGGCGGCGGCGCTTCGGTCGACACGCGCACGCCGGTGATCGGATGCGGGAACGACAGCGTCCACGCGTGCAGCATCTGGCGCGACGCGGCCTCGGCCCCGCTCGGTGAGCCGTAGACACGGTCGCCGAGCACGGGATGGCCGATGTGCTGCAGGTGCAGGCGAATCTGGTGCTGGCGGCCGGTGTCGAGCGTGAGCTCCACGAGCGCGGCGCCGGTGCCGTAGGCCTGGCGCACCACGTAGTGCGTCACGGCGGGAATGCCGGTTTCGCCGGGGCCGGCCAGACGCCGGCGGCCAGCGGTATAGCCTTCGGCAATCGCCGCCTCGATGGTGCCAATCACCGGCGCAGGCACGCCCTCGACCAGCGCCACATATTGGCGGTCGAACTCGTGCCGGCCGAACTGCGCGCGGCCGGCGTCGTGCGCCTCGCGCGTGAGGGCCAGCGCCAGCGCACCGGTCGTGTCGCGATCGAGGCGGTGCAACGTGCCCACGTAGCCGCCCGGGCCGCGCCGCCGATCCATGTACTCGCGCACGCGGCTCAGCACCGTGTCCTCGCTGGCGCCGTCTTCCCTGTCCACCGGAATCGTGAGCAAGCCGGCCGGCTTGTCGACGACCAGGATGTGGGTGTCTTCGTAGAGACGCCCGAAACGCGATCGCGCCGGGCGTACCGCTGGGCGGTTCACATCGAGCACGACAGCGGCGGACGAGAGCACCTCGGCCCCCGGATCGCGCTCGATCACCTCGTTGACCGTGACCTGACCGCGCTCGATGGCCGAGCGCACCTTGGCCCACGACAATCCGGGTTGATCGGCGCGGAGGCGCTTGTCTAGGCGCGTACGTGTAGGTTTGGTCAGAAGGTCACTATAATTCAACCCTTCAGGAGGCTGCGCATGCTCGACGACACCGTGACGTCCATCTGCTACTACAACGGAACCTGGGGCACGGGCGAGGTGCCGCTGATGACGTCGGCCACCAACGCCGCCTGGCTGGCCAACTCCGTGTTCGACGGGGCCCGCGCGTTCGAAGGCGTGGCGCCCGACCTCGACCTGCACTGCCAGCGTTCGATCCGGTCGGCCGAAGGCCTGCTGATGAAGCCCCCCGTCACGGCCGAGCGCGTGCTCGCACTGGCGCGCGAAGGCATCGCGAAGTTCCCGGCCGATGCAGCGCTCTACATCCGGCCGATGTTCTGGGCCGAGACCGGCCTGGTGGCGATCGACCCCGACTCCACGCGGTTCGCGCTGGTCATCCACACGTCGCCGCTGCCCGATCCGGCGCGCGGGTTCTCGCTGTGCCTGTCGCCCTACCGGCGCTGCAGCCCCGATCAGGCGCCCACGCACGCCAAGGCGGCCTGCCTGTATCCGATGGCGGGCTTGGCCATCGCCGACGCCAAGCGCCGCGGCTTCGACAATGCGGTCATGTGCGATCCGATCGGCAACGTGGCGGAGCTGACCGCGCAGAACCTCATGATGGTCAAGGCCGGCGCGGTGCACACGCCGGTGCCGAACGGCACTTTCCTGAACGGCATCACGCGCCAGCGCGTGATCGGCCTGCTCGAGAAGGACGGCATCGCGGTGCATCAGCGCACCATCCGGCCGGGCGAATTGCACCAGGCCGACGAGCTCTTCTCCACCGGCAACCACGGCAAGGTCGTGCCCTGCGTGCGCTACGAAGCGCGCGAGCTGGCGATCGGCCCGGTCTACCGGCGGGCGCGCGAGCTCTACTGGGCGTTCGCGCACAGCCAGGCGGCCCAACCGGCCATGGCGCGCGGCTAGCGGCGCGCCGCTGTCATGACGCCAGCCGATCGCGACGGGCGTCGCCTCGCCGCCGGCGACCACCTGCTGCAGTACGAGGTGCTCGACCTGCTGGGGGTCGGCGGCATGGGCGAGGTCTACCGCGCCCGCGACTCGCGCCTCGGGCGCGAGGTGGCGATCAAGGTGCTGCCCGCGCAGATGGCCGGCGACCCTGGCGTGCAGGCGCGCTTCGAGCGGGAGGCGCGGGCCGTCGCCACGCTCTCGCATCCCGGCATCGTCACGATCTACGAGTTCGCGCGCGAGCGCGACCTGCAACTGGTCGTGATGGAGCTGCTGCGCGGCGAGACGCTGCGGCAGCGGCTCGATCGCGAACGCATCCCCTGGATCGACGCGGTGGCGCTGGCCGCGCAGATGGCCGAGGCCCTGGCGGCCGCCCACGTGGAAGAGATCGTGCATCGCGATCTGAAGCCCGAGAACACGTTTCTCACGCGCACCGGCGCGGTGAAGATTCTCGATTTCGGGCTGGCCACCGGCCGCGCTCTCCGGGCCGGTGCCCTGCCCTCGACCAGTGTGACGGCGCTGCGCACCTCGGCGACCGGCGGCTTCGCCGGCACACTGGGATACTCCGCTCCCGAACAGTTGCGCGGCGAACCGGTGGACGCGCGCGCCGACCTGTTCGCCCTTGGCGCGATCCTCTACGAGCTCATCACCGGGCGGCGGGCGTTCGCGGGGGCCACGGCCGCGGACGTGGTGGCCTCGGTGCTGGCGCGCGAACCCGCCCCGCTTGCCGCCGTGGGCGCCGACGTGCCGGCCGACCTCGACGCGCTGGTGTTCCGCTGTCTGCAGAAGCAGCCGGCCAACCGCCTGGAGTCGGCCGAGGCGCTGGCCGCACTGCTGCGCGACATCCGGCACGCGGCCCTCACGACCGCCGCCGCCGGCCGCCCTGCGGGCCGCGCGGTGGCCCCGTCCACGACGCATTTCGATCTCGTCGTCATCGGCAGCGGACCGGCCGGTCAGCGCGGGGCCATTGCTGCGGCGAAGGCCGGCAAACGCGTGGTCATGGTGGACCGGCGGGCGATGCTCGGCGGCGTCTCGCTGCACCGCGGCACCATCCCCACCAAGACGCTGCGCGAGGTGGTGATGCACGCCGCCGGGAACGCGAGCCGGCCCTCTGCGTCGGGCCGCGACTTTTCGTCAGGGCCCGATGCGTCGGTGGCCGATCTCGCCTGGCGCGTGCAGTCGGTCATCGAGCGCGAGCAACATGTGGTGCACGGTCACCTCACCCGCAATGGCGTCGTGCTCGCCGACGGTCTGGCGCGCTTCCTCGATCCGCACCGCGTACAGGTCGTGAACGAGCACCACGACTACGTGCTCACGGCCGACCACGTGCTCATCGCCACCGGCTCGCGGCCGGCCCATGCGCCGGCGATTCCGATCGACGGCCAGCGGATCTTCGACACCGACGCGATGCCCGTGCTGTCGACGTTGCCGCGGGATGTCATCGTCGTGGGCGCCAGTGTCATCGGCCTCGAGTGGGCGTCGATCATCACGGCGCTGCACCGGCGCGTGACGATCATCGATCAGCGGCCGATGGTGCTCGAGTTCGCCGACGGCGAGATCGTCGAGGCGCTGTGCTACCAGCTGCGCCGCCGCGGCGCCACGTTGCGGCTCGGCGAGACGGTGACGGCGGTGCGGCGCGACGATCGCGGCCATGTCATCGCGGTGCTCGACAGCGGCAAGACCGCGCATGGCGAGGTGCTCCTGTCAGCGGTTGGCCGCCAGGCCAACACCGCCACGCTCGAGCTGGCGGCGGTCGGTCTCGAGGCCGATGCGCGCGGCCGGCTGCGCGTCAACGAGCGCTTCCAGACCGACGTGCCGCACATCTCGGCCGCCGGCGACGTGATTGGCTTTCCGGCGCTCGCCAGCACCTCGATGGAGCAGGGGCGCCTCGCCGTGGCGCACATGTTTGGCCTGGGCGGCGTGCGCACGAACGCGCCGCTGCCCTACGGCATCTACACCATCCCCGAGATCTCGATGGTGGGGAAGACCGAGCAGCAGCTCACCGCCGGCCAGGTGCCCTACGAGGTCGGCGTCGCGCGCTACGAAGATCTGGCCAAGGGCCAGATGATCGGCGATGACGCCGGCTTCCTGAAAGTGCTCTTCGACCCCGCCACGCTGCGCGTGCTCGGCGTGCACATCGTCGGCACCAGTGCCGCCGAGCTGATTCACATCGGCCAGACGCTCATGGCCACGGGCGGCACGCTCGACGTGTGGCGTGATGCGGCCTTCAACCATCCGACGCTCGCCGAAGCCTACAAGCTGGCGGCCCTGAACGGCTTCAACCGGCTCGGCGAGTCAGCCGGCGTCTGACCGTCACTGCGGCCGCCGCGGCTCCACGATCGCGAAGCCCGCATCGAAGCGATCGAGCACGTCGAAGAGCGTGGCTGCGGCCGACACGTCGCCGGTCACACTGGCCGCGCCGGCCGTGACCGCCTCGCGCAGCGCCTGCTGCCCCAGGACGAGGGCCTCGAATCCGGCCCGGGTCAGCGTCACCGTTGCGCTAGGGGTAGCGGCGCGCGCGCCTGTGACCCACGTCAGCGCGCCGTTGCGCAGCGTCACCGTCACCTGTTCCTTCGTGTCGGTGAGCGTCCAGCCCACCGTGATCTCGTGCGCCCAGGCGCGCGGCCCGTTGACGTGCGTGCCGAGCACGTCGAAGACGACGCCGAGCGGCATGGCGTGCACCATCTCGGGATCGAGGAGCGCCGGACGGGCGGCGGGTAGCCCCTGGCGCAGTTCCTGGGCGCCGAGCAGGTAGGCGTTGCGCCAGGTCGCAGCTTCGGCCGCATAGCCCATCTGCTCGAAGGCGTCCGCGGCCAGGGCGCGGGCCTCGCGGTTCGCCGGGTCGGCGTAGACGACGTGACGCAGCACCTCGGCCACCCAGCGGTACTGGCCGCTCGCGAAGTCCGCGCGCGCCTTCGCGACGACCGCCGCCGCGCCGCCGAAGTACTCGACGTACTTCTTCGCCGCTTCGGTCTCCGGCAGGGGGTTCAAGGTGGCGGGGTTGGCGTCGTACCAGCCGAGGTATTTCTGGTAGACGGCTTTCGCGTTGTGGGCGAGCGTGCCGTAGTAGCCGCGCGCCGCCCAGTCGCTCGCCAGGCCCGGCGGCAGCTCCAGCGCTTCGGCGATCTCCGCCGGCACGTAGCCATGGTTCATCAGGCGCACGCTCTGGTCGTGGATGTACTGGTAGAGATCGCGCTGGTTCGCGAGGGCCCGGGCCACGCGCGCCCGGCCCCACGTGGGCCAGTGGTGCTGCGCGATGAGCACGTCGCTGTCGGCGCCGAAGCGCTCGAGCGCGTCGCTGAGATGCGTCGACCAGGCGCTCGCGTCGCGCACCTCGGTGCCGCGGAAGGGCAGCAGGTTGTGCATCGTCTTGGTGGCGTTCTCGGCCAGATTCAGCACCCGCTGCTTCGGCAGGAAGAGGTGCAGTTCGGCTGGCGCCTCGGTGTTGGGCGTGAGCTGGAACACCATCGACACGCCGTCGATGACGCGCATCTCGAGGGGCTCGGTGATCGAGGTGGTGGGCGCGATGACCGAGCGCCCGGGCGCGCCGAGACCGTCGATCTTGCCGAGACCGGCGTCGACCGAGCCGCGCGGACCGCGGGGCAGGGGCGTGCCGAACTGGTAGGCGGCGCGGCGGCCCATGGCGTTGCCGGCGACCACCGACTCGGCGATCACGGCGTTCATGAATCCGGCCGGCGCTACGACCACCACGCGCCCGGCGGCCACCTCGACCGGATCGATGACGCCGCGCGCGCCGCCGTAGTGATCGCTGTGGCTGTGCGTGTAGATTACCGCCGTGACCGGCCGCTTCGGCCGGTGCGCGAGGTACAGGTCGAGGGCCGCCTTCGCCGATCCCACCGAACCGAGCGGGTCGACCACGATCACGCCGGTCGCGCCTTCGATGAACGTGATGTTCGCCAGCGCGAAGCCGCGCACCTGGTAGACGCCGGGCACGATCTCGAACAGGCCGTGGATGGTGTTGAGCCGCGCCAGCCGCCACAGGCTCGGGTGCACTGTGTCAGGCGCGATCTCGGCGTCGAGGAAGGCGTAGCGTCCCGACCGCTCGGCTTCTGGCAGCGTCGCGATGAAGCCGCGGCGTGCGTCGTCGAAGTCCTGCCGGTCGTGGAACGGCAGCGCGCGGAGCGCGGCGTCGTGCACCGCCCTCACGGCCGGCTCGACCGGTTTCGGCGCGGGCATCTGGCCGGTTGCGGTCAGTGTGGTCGTGAGGACGAGACCAGCCACCGCGGCCGTCAGGCTCGAGTTCGCGCGAGGGGGTAGGCAGCTCTTCGACTCACTGGGGCTGGGTCCCGATGTCGACGTCATGATGTCGCTCCTCTGTCTCGCGCGCGCCCGCCGCCCGACTCCCAATCAAGGCTCGCGCCGCATGGCTTTCACATGGTCGTTCACGGCTGCCAGATACCGGGGAATGTCCAGCAGCGCTGCTTCCAGCGCCTCGAACACGAGCGCGGGGTCGAGGTCGTCGTAGTCGTGCACGAGCCGGTTGCGAAGACCTGCGGCCCGCGCCACGCGCGCCGCGAACTCGTGGTCGAGCACGCCCATGCCGGCAAGCGCGACGAACGAGGCGTGATAGTCGGCCGGCGGCGCGTGCCCGCTGGCCGTCAGCAAGTGATAGTTGAGGTCGATCATCCGGCCAATGGCCCGCTGCAGGCGGCGCTCTACGACGGCCTGGTTGATTTCGCTCGCAAGGTAGGCGCCGCGGCCCTGCGCGGCGATGGCGGCAAGCGGTTCGAGGTCGGTGACCACCAGCAGCAGCTTGCGCGTGACCAGCTCGTGGTTGATGGTCATGACGCCGCGGTGCCGAGGCGGCCGTCGACAAACGCCTGCTCCAGCACCAGATAACGGGAGTAGTCCTGGTAGTGATGGAACGCGCGGAGCTTGAAGGCCGCGAAGTCATCAGGCGAGCCGAACACGCGTTCGCAGTGGTCGGCCACTTGTTTCAGAAAGAGCGGATCCGCGTGGTTCAGCACGGCCACGTCCACCTCGCGGCCGTGCCCGAACGCCTGAAGGTCGGAGGTCAAGTCCATCAGTGCGGAGAACGACAGGCTGGCGCTACTTGTGACGACGCCAAGGTCGAGGTCGCTGCCGGCATGGGTGCTTCCGGTCACGGTGGAGCCGAAGCGGACGACGAGCCGCACTCCGTGTCGGCGGGCAAGGGCCGCGAGGGCGTCGGCGTCCATGACGTGACTATACGAAGAGGCGGGTCATAGCTACTCGGCCACCACCGCGATGACCTCGATCTCCACGAGGAAGTCGGGGTTCGCCAGCCGCCCCACCTGCACCAGCGTGCTCGCCGGCAGTTCCTTCGTGAAGTACTGCGAGCGCACCTCGCGGATCGCCTGCACCTGCGACGCGTCGAGCATGTAGTAGTTGGTCTTCACCACGTCGTTGAACGTGGCGCCAGCGGCCTTGAGGGCCGTGTCGAGATTCGCGAACACCTGCTTGGTCTGGGCCGTCAGGTCGCCCTTGCCCACGAGCTGGCCCTTCGCGTCGAACGCCACCTGCCCCGAGATGTAGATCGTGCGCCCACCGCGCGTCGAGACGATGTGGGAATAGCCAGTGGGCGTCGAGAGCCCGGGTGGGTTCATGCGCTGAATCACGGAACGCCCTCCTTGCGCCATCGGTCCTATCGTCGCAAACGCCAACCCAGCGGCGATGCCGGCCACTGTGAGTCCGAGCGTGAAACGGGTAGCGGGAATCATGGTGTCTCCTCGAGGGACGGCGCTCAGGCGCTGACGGGGTGGGGCTTGCGGGCGTAGAGCAGAATCATGGCCGTGCCGGCCACCGCCGCCAGCACGACGATCGTCGCGATGACGGGCGTGAGACGCCCGGCGAGATAGAGCACCGTCAGGCTCAGGCTCACGCACGACCACATCGACAGCAGCGCGCTCTTGGCCGCCGCGCGCGACATGCCGCGGCCCTCGTCGAGCACTTTCATATAGGGGGCGAAGAGCGGGATGCGGAGCAACCGGTCCTCGAGCCAGGGACAACTGCGCGCGAAGCAGTACGACGCGATGATTAGGAAGATGGTGGTCGGCAGCCCGGGCACGAACACGCCCAGCCAGCCCATGCCCACAGAAGCCACGCCCAGGCCGGCAAAGGCCCAGCGGCGCGGGTCACGCACCCACGACACGGGCTGAGGACTGACGGGGCAGGTCTTGTCCATGACGAACACCCCATTGTGGCGCGCCGCAACACCGGGAGGCAACCCCCTCGCGTTCTGCTGGTATCCTACGCGGCCATGTGGGTAAAACATCAGCAGGTGGCTCGGCACGCCGGGCGTCGAATGGTCGTGGGCGTGGCACTGGTCGCGCTCGTCAGCGCCTGCGGAGGCTCGACGCCGGCACCGGCGCCCGCGCCGGCCGCCGATGCCCTCGACGCGCCTGACATCGCGGCGGCGCTCAAAGCATTCCAGGGCAGCCAGATCAAGCAACACATGACCGTGCTGGCCGACGATGCGCTCGAAGGCCGCGGCCTGGGCAGCGCGGGATACGAGGGGGCGCTGCAATACGTCGAGAAGACGGTCACCTCGTTCGGGCTCGCGCCGGCCGGCGAGAATGGCGGCTACCGGCAGCGCGTGCCGCTTCGGAACAGCGTCGTCGTCGAGAACGCGAGTGCCATGACAGTGCGTTCGGCCGGCCGGACCAGGACACTGGCGTACGGCAAGGACTTCCTGCTCGGGGCGGACGCCCTGCGCGCCCAGGTGAGCATCGCGGATACGCCGGTCGCGTTTGTCGGCTACGGCGTGAGCGCGCCCGCGCTGGGTTATGACGACTACGGGGCGGGCATCGACGTGAAGGGCAAGGTGGTGGCGTTCCTGAGCGGCGCGCCGGCGATGCTGCCAAGCAACGAGCGTGCCTACTACTCGTCGGGGGCGGCGAAAGAGGCCGAGGCCGTCAAGCGCGGCGCCATCGGCACGATCAGCTTCACCTCGCCCGATGACCCGCGCTTTCGGTGGGACGTGAGCGTCGCCACCGGCAAGCAGGGCGGCTACGCCTGGGTGGACGCGCAGGGCAACCCGAACCGCGGGGATCCGGCCTTGCGGGGCTCGGCGTCGCTCAATCATTCCGGCGTGGCGGCGCTCTTTGCCGGTGCGCCGACGCCCGCCGCCGACGTCTTCGCGGCGGCCGCGAAGAGCACGCCGCAGGCCTTCGACCTGGCCACCCGCGTGTCGCTCACCACGCAGTCGACCCACCAGGACGTCGAGAGCGCCAACCTCGTCGTGCGGCTCGAGGGGAGCGACCCGGCGCTCGAGGACGAACACGTCGTCTACATCGCCCACGTCGATCACTTCGGACGCGGCGTGGCGATGAACGGCGACGCCGTCTACAACGGCGCCCACGACAACGCCTCGGGGGTCGCGATCGTGCTCGATGTGGCGCGCGCCTATGCAGCCCTGCCCACGCGGCCCCGCCGCTCCGTGCTGTTCCTGTTCGTGACGGCCGAGGAGCGCGGGCTGCTTGGCTCCGACTACTTCGCGCGCCATCCGACGGTGGCGAAGGACGGGATCGTGGCCGACCTCACCCTCGACATGCCGTTTCTGTTCCACCCGCTGCTCGACATCGTTCCGTATGGCGCGCAGCACTCGACGCTCGCGGCGCCGGTGGCGCGCGCGGCCCAGCACCTGGGCATTGCGATCGGCGCCGATCCGATCCCTGAGCAGGTGCTGTTCATCCGCAGCGACCACTTCAGCTTCGTGCGCCAGGGCGTGCCGTCGCTCTTCATCAAGAGCGGTTTCAAGACCGGCGATCCGGCGCGTGACGGCGCAGCCATCAACGCCGCCTACCGCCGCGACGTCTACCACAAGCCCAACGACGACATGTCGCAGCCGTTCGACTTCGACGCCGGCGCGAAGCACGCGCAGCTCAACTTCCTCACGGGCTGGCTCGTGGCGCAGGAGACGGCCCGGCCGACGTGGAATCCCGGCGACTTCTTCGGTGGCCTGTTCGGTGGCGCTGCGTCGGGCGCCGCCCGGCCAGCCAAGACGGGCAACTGAGCGGCACGCGTCCAGATCAGGCCAGATCGTAGCGGCCGAGATTCATCACCTTGTCCCACGCGGCCACGAAGGCGCGCACGAACGTCTCCTTCGCGTCATCGCACGCGTAGACCTCGGCCAGCGCGCGCAGTTCGGAGTTCGATCCGAACACGAGATCCACGCGGCTGGCGTTCCATGCGAGATGGCCCGTCGCGCGGCTGCGGCCCTCGAAGGTCTCCGCCGCGTCGGAGGTCGGCGTCCACACCGTGCCCATGTCGAGCAGGTGCACGAAGAAGTCGTTGCTCAGCGTGCCGGGCCGCGTCGTGAGTACACCCGCCGCAGACGGCGATGCGTTCGCGTGCAGCGCCCGCAGGCCGCCGACCAGCACCGTCATCTCGGGCGCGCTCAGCGTGAGCATGCGCGCCTTCTCGAGCAGCAGGTTCTCGGCGGGCAGCGCCTGCCCCGGCGCAAGGTAGTTGCGGAACCCGTCGGCCGTCGGTTCGAGCACGGCGAAGGACTCGACGTCGGTCTGCTCCTGCGACGCATCCGCACGGCCCGGCGTGAACGGCACCGGCACGTCGTAGCCGGCGGCTGTGGCGGCCTGCTCGACCGCGGCGCAGCCACCGAGCACGATGAGGTCGGCCAGCGAAACCTGCGTCGTGCCACCGGCGGCGTTGAACGCCTGCTGGATGCCCTCGAGGGTCTGGAGCACCTTGGCGAGTTCCGCCGGCGTGTTGACGGCCCACTCCTTCTGCGGCGCGAGGCGGATGCGCGCCCCGTTGGCGCCCCCGCGCTTGTCGGTGCCGCGGAACGTCGAGGCCGACGCCCACGCGGTCGAGACCAGCTGCGACACCGAGAGACCCGAGGCGAGGATCGTGCGCTCGAGGGCCGCGATGTCGGCCGCGCCGACGAGCGCGTGCGTCACCGCGGGCACCGGGTCCTGCCACAACTGCGGCTCCGCCGGCACCAGCGGGCCGAGGTAGCGCACGATCGGTCCCATGTCGCGGTGGGTCAGCTTGAACCACGCCCGGGCGAAGGCGTCGGCGAACGCCTGTGGCTCCTGGTGGAAGCGCCGCGAGATCGGCTCGTAGGCCGGGTCCATCCGCAGCGCGAGGTCCGAGGTGAGCATCGTCGGGCCATGCGTCTTCGCCGGGTCGTGGGCGTCGGGAATCGTGCCCGCACCGGCGCCCCCGACCGGGCGCCACTGGTGCGCGCCGGCGGGACTCTTCGTGAGCTCCCATTCGAAGCCGAAGAGGTGGTCGAAGAAGTCGGTGCTCCACGTGGTGGGCGTCGTCGTCCAGGTGACCTCGAGGCCGCTGCTGATGGTGTCGCCGCCCTTACCGGTGCCGTGGCTGCTCTTCCAACCGAAGCCCTGTTCCTCGAGGGCGGCGGCTTCGGGCTCGCGGCCCACATGCTTCGCGTCACCCGCGCCGTGCGTCTTGCCGAACGTGTGCCCGCCGGCGATGAGCGCCACCGTCTCTTCGTCGTTCATCGCCATGCGGCGGAAGGTCTCGCGGATATCGCGGGCGCTGGCCAGCGGATCCGGGTCGCCGTTGGGCCCTTCCGGATTGACGTAGATGAGGCCCATCTGCACGGCGGCCAGGGGATTCTCGAGCTGCCGGTCGCCGCTGTAGCGCTGGTCGCCGAGCCACGTGGTTTCGGAGCCCCAGTAGATGTCCGACTCGGGTTCCCACACATCCACGCGCCCGCCGCCGAAGCCGAACGTCTTGAAGCCCATCGACTCCAGCGCGCAGTTGCCGGTGAAGACCATCAGGTCGGCCCACGAGAGCGCGCGGCCGTACTTCTGCTTCACCGGCCAGAGCAGGCGCCGTGCCTTGTCGAGGTTCACGTTGTCAGGCCAGCTGCCGAGGGGCGCAAAGCGCAGCGTGCCGTTGCCCGCACCACCGCGGCCGTCGTGGATGCGGTAGGTGCCGGCGCTGTGCCAGGCCATGCGGATGAAGAGCGGACCGTAGTGGCCGAAGTCGGCCGGCCACCAGTCCTGCGACGTCGTCATCACCTGCTCGATGTCCTTCTTCAGTGCCTCGAGGTCGACGGTCTTGAACGCGGCGGCGTAGTCGAACGCGTCGCCCATCGGATCGCCCTTGGGCGGATGCTGATGGAGCACCTTCAGATTCAACTGGTTCGGCCACCAATCCCGGTTCGTCGTGCCGCTGTGCGCTTGGCCCGAGAACGGGCACTTCGATTCGTTTGCCATGTGACGTTGACCTTTACTTGGAGTGTGGGGGGTAGGTTGTAAATGTCAGCCCGCGACCTTCGGCGGGCTGCGGCGACGGCGTGTCGGTGGATCGGCAGGTGGGGCTGCGCGGGCGTGGGCCAGGCACTGGGGACAGCGCCCCCAGTAGGCGACCTCGGCCTCGTCGATCTCGTAGCCCTGGTCGTCGGCCGCCGCGAGACAGGGGGCCGTGGTCACCGCGCAATCGACATCGACCAGACGGCCGCAGATGCGGCAGATCAGATGGTGGTGGTTGTCGCCGACGCGATCCTCGAAGCGGGCCGGCGATCCGGCGGGCTGAATGCGCCGGAGCAGGCCTTCTGTGACCAGCAGGCCGAGGGCGTCGTACACCGACTGGAGCGAGATGGCGCCGATCTCTGCTCTGACCACCTCCGACACGCTCTCGGCCGTGATGTGGGGCTGGCCCGCGACCGCCCTCAAGACCGCCAGGCGCTGAGCCGTGACCTGAATGCCGCGTTCACGAAGCAGGTCGGCGGGATCGGAGGCCACTCGCCACAGAGTAGATCAAGCATTGGATGGGTTCAAACATTTAGCCGGCCACGCCGGCGGATCCCTTCCCCGAGGCGCCAGCGCACCGCGTTGCGGCGGCTCATTGGCGAGATCCGCGGGCGCCATCCGGGGTGACGCTCGACCGCGTGCTACGCCGTGACGCCGAGTCGGACTGGACGCGACCCAGCGCGCCGTTCCTGCCATCACCTTGTCACCGACCTGACATCCCGACCCCACACGCAATCGCTAAGGTGGGCACAGTGCCTGTCATGAAAGGACACACTGAATGCAGACCACGCAACTGATTGGAATGGGACTACTGCTTGCGCTCGCCCTCGGAATGGCGACGAGCGCCGACGCGCAGGGGCGCCCCGGCGGCGGCTCAGGGCGGCCTCCTGATGTGGGCGGTCCGCCGAGCGGTGGGCAGCCCCCGGCTGGCGGCTCGGGACGGCCCGGTGCTGGCACCCGTCCTGGTGGCGGCACACGGCCGGGAGGCGGTGGACGTCCGGGTGGCGGCACCCGTCCTGGCGGCGGCAACTAGCAGGCTGAGCCACGTGCGTGCCCGGGCCATCGTGCCCGGGTGCGCGCGTTCTCGACGACGGCACGCGTGACGCGTCTCGGCCTGCGCTAAGCTTCGGACATGGCCGCAAATACTCAGGCGCGCGGACTCGCGGCGCTGCGCCTCTTCCTCGGCGTGTTCTTCCTCTTCGAGGGCCTCGGCAAGATCGGCTGGCTGATGGATCCCTCGCCGCTCACCGCTCAGCTCACCGGCTACTTGCAGACCGCGAATCAGTGGAATCGCGCCTACCTGGAGACTGTCTGCATTCCTGGCGCGGCCGTATTCGCGCGGCTCGTGCTCTTTGGCGAGTTGGCCACGGGCACCGCGCTCATCCTGGGCGCCTACGCGCGCTACGCGGCCATCGCGGCGTTGCTGATGGTGCTCAACATCCACTTTGCGAGCGGCGCGATCTTCCAGTACCGGTTCCTCACCAATGGC
>Ga0105046_10000448_pt1 | contig 57116 bp, 49 predicted proteins | sample MAT03_FD_78385 | JGI IMG/M metagenome (GOLD analysis project Ga0105046, IMG submission 78385) | Freshwater microbial communities from Lake Fryxell liftoff mats and glacier meltwater in Antarctica - MAT-03 (megahit assembly) | ecosystem: Environmental > Aquatic > Freshwater > Ice > Liftoff...
GCTGCAACCAGTCCCAAGTTCGCGCAGGGGCGAACCGTGGCGGAGCGGTCGGAATAGACTTCTCTTGGACTGAACCGCTCCGGGAGAGGCTATGGGCTTTGAATCCCCGGTGCTTTCTTCCGACGTGTAATCTACCGGCGGCTTGACCGTTCTGGCAAGAAGTTTTTGATGTTTTCCGCGTGATCTGCGGCTCGATGGCCCGAGGGATTCGTCGGCGCCCCCGGCCAAACACCCGCAGCCAAGGTGACGGGTGTTTGGGGGAGAGAATCTTGGCCAAGAAGAGGGCGCCCCTCAGCCGTCTGCGTCAAAGGTACTCGCCGCCTGACGATCGCGCTCACGCTCTTGCGTAGACCATCGGCAGTTGATTGGGTTCCCAGTCGGTCGCCACGGTGTAGCCGGCAGCCTTCAAGAGGCTCTGGACCTCGGGAAGTTCCTTTGGATCGTGGACCTCGCACACGATTTGCCGCACAGAGTTGCAATTCGGTTTCGTGCTGCGCAGAATTCGCAACTCGGCTCCCTCCACGTCCAGCTTCAACAGGTCCACGTGGCCGACGCCGTAGCGCTTGCACAACTCATCAATGGTGGTGGTCGAGCAGGTTTTCGGCAGACTTCTCATTTTCCACGCCAGGATTACGCGGGCAAGCCAGCGTATACTCCAGGCCGGCAGGGGGGCAATTCTTTGCATCGCTTCGACGACGTGGCGGACGTTGACCTCGTACTGCAACTTGCTCCAGCCGACCGTCGAATTGGTCTGGGGCAAGCTAGCGCACTCTTGCAGCACACAGGGACTGAGCGAGTCCCAAAGGGCGTGGTTGTTGGTGAAGACGCCGAGGTGATCGTGCCGCTTCAAATTGGCCAGCATCATGCGATAGGATTCGACGCAAGGCTCCAAGGTGATCACGAAGGCCTTGGTCAGAAACGTATTGAGCCAGAGAGAAAACATGCCGACGTTGGCCCCAGCGTCCACGATCACGTCGCCATCCTTGAACTGGATGTTGTTTCGCCGGTAGACCTGCTTGGTGAAAATTTCGTCCTCGACTACGCGAGTGGCGGTGTGGCCGGTGCTTTCGATTTCCCATCCGTTGGTCAGCTTGAAAAGCATTCATGTCTCCCCAGGAAAAGCAGGTGTGCGCCCGCCTATGGCCAAAAAAAAACCGGCACGGTCGAATACCCTTCGGTATTCGACCGTGCCGGTTTACTCTCTAACGGACCCCCCACGATGGTGAAGTGCCCCTTATCTAGTCTTCCGACAAACTCACTAATGTTGCGGAGCCGACGCGAAGTTCACGCCCACTCTCTCAGTTCTTTATAGCCTTGCGATCGGAACGAAACAAGTCCATTTCCGCGGCAGTCGTCACGCTGCCGCGGCGGCTGGCGAGACTTTGAACCTTGATTTTACGTGATGCCTTCGCAGTCGGGTGCAACTTTTTGCTCGGCCTGCCTTGCTGCAACCCGTCGGTTCGCGCTGACAGCCACATCGAGTGTGTGGGGAAATTCAAAGGTAGCAGGACTCTTTGTTAGGCGATTTCTCAAATCAAAGGGTCTTGACACCTTTGATTTCTCTGCCGAACCATCCCGGTGCTGAAGAAGTTAGTTGAAGTTTAACGACTTCGCCGGATCCAACCTCGAACGGACAAAAAAACGTTCCAGTCAAAGTGGCGATTATAGGCATTCAAAGGACAAAAGGCGGTTCGGCCGCATGTTCTTCGTGTTTGAATCACAAGGGTCAGTTCTGTGCCGGCATGGCGCTCATGTGGACGAGCCCCCACCATGGCCGTCTGGGTCGACAAAGCTGTGCGTATACATGAAGCCGTAATCCTCCGGCTTGTCGTAGGTCGAGCCACCCGCAGCGACCGCTTTGGCGACGAGACCATCTACCTCTTCACGGCTCACGCAACTGAGGCAGAGCAAAACCTCGACGGCCTTGCTCGTGTCGCAGATGGCTCTGGGCGTGAAGTCGCGAAACCTGGCGTGTGTAAGCAACATAACAGAAATCGTGTCGCTGACGACGATGCACGCGCCGGAGTCATTTGAAGATTGCGGATTGTGGAAATAACCGAGTGCTTTGAAGAAGGCGAGCGACTTCGGCAAATCGACTACGGGAAGGTTGATAATTACTTGCGTGGCCATTGTTTCTCACCTTGTGTGTTGTCGTGACGACACTCCCCGCTCGCCGAACGCTTCTGCTCAGGTGCGGCGGGAAGCAGGATGCGGCACTACCCACACACCGAAGCAGTGAAATCAACAATGACTCGCCGTCACCTGGAGCGGCCGGATACTTCTCATGTCCTCGATGGAGACGGGTCGAAGGCTTGTCCTAAGTAAAAAGAGATCGGAGCCGAAGCTTCGTCTCAGCGCGGAAGTTTAAGGCGTGGTACGCCACCACGATGCGGGATCGGCGCTTCGGTGCGTCTCCAAGGAGTTCATGATGCGGTTCTACAACCAACAGCACCAATTCTATTGCGGCGTCGTTCTGCATGCAAGAAGCATGTTCACTCACATTCTCGATGCCGCCGGCCAGACGGTCTACGAGAAGAACCTGCCGGCCGCAGCTTTTTTTTATACCGAAGGTGTTCCATAACACAGCCCAGGGTTGACCGCGAAGCGGTCTACCCTGGGTATGCGTTCGCTTTTTGAATTCCACCCTGAAGGGGTTGCATAAGCTGACGCTTTATTAAACCCCTTCAGGGTAAAGAGCAAAAGCGACTTCGATCCCAGGGTAGACCGCTGTGCGGTCAACCCTGGGCTGAGATCTGCAACCCCTTTGGGGTAAAGAAGGTCGGTGTATCAGGTGTGGCGTAAGCAACAACCGTTCTCTTCATATCTATATTCGTCCATGCGTTCGGCGTGTAAACACGCGCCTGCGAAGTCCGTTCACTACGCGGTTGGTTTCGCAAAGTCTTCGCGGAGTGATTTCGGGTCTCATTTGCTTTTTCGAAAATCGATCGTAAGCTCCTGGGTGAATTGAGGTCGGCTCATCGCGCCCTGTGATACTAAATATTACACTTTGATACACACTGGTGGAAAAGAACCGTCGATTGTCTCGTCGAGATCAGTTCTGACCATTTTGTCCACAAAAAGAATTCTCTAGTTGTTCCTTTGCTTCAAATTGTGACGGCAACATGGTCGCCCGCGCTCCACTTCGGAATCCCTTCGCGGTGCGGTCTCGGGGAAGAATCTCGACTCACCGACTAACATTCCGATCCGCCCATTGTTCCTTCGGCACGTCCCGGAATGGTTTCTTCTCGCGGTAGCCATTGAGGCGCTGGCGGGCCTCGTTGAGTTTTTCCTTGTCGGTCGTATAGAATGGGTCGAGGAATGCTTTTTCTTGGAACTTGATGGCCTCATCGAACTCGCCGACTTCCGCGTGGGCGGCGGCCAGCGTGTCGAGAATCCAGCCGTTCTTGCCTTCCGTCATCTCAAAGGCCTTGGTCGCCAGTTCCAGTGATCGCTTGCCGTCTCGAAATTTGTCATCCGGGCAGGCGGCCAGAAATCGCGCCAGACTGTTCCAGGAGTAAGGCGATTCCGCACCGAGTTCGATCGCCTTCTCGAAATCCTTCAAGGCGTTCGCATAGTCTTTCTGCTTCTGGAGGCAGGTTCCCCTGTTCCGGTACGCGAGTCCATACTGAGGAAATAGGCGGATGGCTTCGCCGTAGTCGGCAATCGCCTTTTCGAATTCTTTTTTCTCGATCCAAATGAGAGCTCGGTTGTTCCACCAGGCACACTGGCTCGGCTGAAGTTCGATTGCCTTGTTGTAATCGTTCAGTGCATTCTCATTGTCTTTGCGTTGCTTGAAGGCCCAGCCGCGAAAGGCATAACCCGCTGGGTCAGTCGGATTCAACTGGATAAATTCGTTGTACCAGGCGGCCGCTTCCGTCTGTAGGACCATGCGTCTCTTCAGGACGAAGGCTTCCTTGCCGTTTTCGATGACTACGAGCAGTTCGCCGAGGTCACGCGCCACCCGATACTCGATCATTCGCAGGTTGCCGGCGTTGTCCATGCCTGCGGGATCGAGCCGATATTCCACGGCCGACTCCCGGAGCATCACTATCTGGCCGGTCCAGCCTTCGGGCTTGGCAATGGGAGCGGGGACAAGAAATGTCGAAGCAGCGAACAACAACGATAGAGACATGGCCGACATCTCCTGTAGCCGGGTTCGCCAAGAACCCGGGGGCTTCGGCGCTCGGCAGGCTTCAACGATGAACCGCTACATGCGACTCGGGGATTCCGAGGATCAGCGACTATCATATCATCGCCCATGCGCCGGAATGAAGTGTAACTCGGCAGATTTTTGACTTTGCCGGTCGTTCGTTTGCGCCGGCTCCGTAAGATTTCTCCGGGAGGGCTGTAGGTTGTTTGCACCAGATGTCGTGATACCGATTCTCAAGGTCGCCGTGCTGGCAGTGACGATCGTCCTGCTTGCGTCGTTAGCGGCCCTTGCCCTCGGGCGAAAGCGACTGCATGGCCAATTGAACGTTGTTTTCTTCATTCTGACGATCACGGCCGTGCTCGGACTCGAAGTGACGATTCGCTTCGTGAATCCGGAGTTCACGTCGGGCTTCACGGCCGAAGATCGCCGGTCGCTGATGATCCATCTCTGCTTCTCGATCCCGGCCGCGATTGTGCTCCCTTTCATGCTCTTTAGCGGCAAAACGCATCGATCGTGGCACGTGAAACTCTCATTCCTGTTCAGTGCCTTGTGGCTCGGCACGTTTGTGACGGGCATCTTTTTCCTGCCCTATTCGTTCCCCAAGCTATGATTACTCCTGCCGAACCGGCGCCGACTTCTCAAGTCTTGGGCGAATCGCTCGCCGCCCAGATCGGCGAACGCGAATGGACCGTGGATGAACCGGTTCTTGATGAGTCGATTCCTTCTGACGTGCCTTCAGACGATTTTTCAAATACCCATGATGATGTTCCGATGGCTAAGGCCGTCGTCGAACCGGAGGTGCCGCCCGCGCCGCTCCAGATCATTGAGGCGATGCTCTTCATTGGCGGTCAACCGTTGAAGCCCGAAAAGGCGAGCACGATCATCCGCGGACTGACCAGCGAGCAGTTCCATGAGGCGATCGACATGCTCAACCACGTTTACCGGTTGCAGAATCGCCCCTACATCGTCGCGGTGACCGATGCCGGTTGCAGCCTGGCGGTGCGGCCTCGCTATCGGGTCATCAAGGAAAAGATCTATGGCGGCCCGCGTGAAGCTCGGCTGACGCAGCCGGCACTTGATGTATTGGCACTCGTCGCATATCGCCAGCCGGCCGCCAAGCTCGAAATCGACACGATTCGCGGTGTCGAATCCGGTCATATTCTTCGGCAGCTGGTACGGCTCGGTTTGATCGCGGTAGTGCAGAGAGCGGAATCGACCCAGCGAGAAGTGTGTTACGGCACCACGCCTCGGTTCCTGGAATTGTTCAATCTGAAGAATCTGGAAGACCTGCCGCAGACCGGCGACCCGCAGCGGTTGTGAGGTTGTTGAGTCACGCAGACTGCATTTTGGAATCTTGCACCAAGCAATCACTCAAAACATCGCGGACTTCAGGGAGGGCGAAATATACCCGCATGAACCGATCCATGGAGCGCGACGGAAGGGACGTGCCTTCTTCCCAATCGCTCAACTGCTCCAACGAGATGCCCAAGCACTCCGCCAATTTGTCACGCGAAATGCTCAGACCTTCTCGCGAGTTGGAAATATCGTCTGGCTTCAGCAAGTGAAGTTTCGATCGGAGCGCTTCGTTGATCTGTTCGTCAGCGTCATTCCCCAGAACGAGCTCGCCGCATGATCCACAACGGGGCACCTCAAACCTTGGTAAATCCAAGAGGTGGAGGATGTTGTCATGGCGTACTTCGACACGATAGGGAATGATCGCCGGCGCGACTTCCGGTAGTCGACATCTTGGACAGCGCCAGGGAAAAGGTCTGGATTTCATCCGATCCCCCACTCACGCAAGATGAACGTTGACGATCGTGATAATCGGATCATCTGGGTCGTCCGAATTGCTGTAATCGAGTCGAGTCTCGACATATACGACTTGCTCATCCATTTTCAGACGCAGATCATAATGATGGGAATAGACGGTCCATTCAGGTCGAGTCTCGACCATTTGGTCGATTTCGCTACCGGCAACGACGTACTCGTGCAGCATCTTGGCAAACGAACGTTGACTCGCACCGAGCTCTTTTCGTAACCACTCGGTAGCGAGTCGACTATAAACGACAAATCCCTCAAAACGCCAATTGGAGAGCACTATGATAACATCGCAGGATCTCGGGATCAGTCAGTTTGGCCATCGCGATTGCTCAAACCAAAATGACATTTCCTCACTTTTCCAACTTCGTCGTCTCTGGTGGCAGGGCCAGGTACTGCAACTGCTGAAACTCGCCGGCCTTCACGACGAGCGTACGCTTCTCTTCGACGGACTTGCCGTTTTCCATCCACGTCACGCGCACCGCGAAGGTGTAGGTGTCGTCCGGCTTCAAGGCAGGAGATACGAACGATTTCGTGCCATTCATCTCAACTTTTTTGTCGTTCAACCAAACTTCGGCTCCAGTCGGCGCCTGAAGCGTCAACTTGGCGACCGTCGGATCGTTGCCCAATGGTGCGGGCACGGCGAAGTTGCGGGCTGGACCCGTCGGTTCGGGAGGCTCGACGGTATAGTTGACCTGGATCTGGGGAGGATTGTAGCCGAACCCATAGCCGCCGTAGCCGTAGCCGTAGCCGAATGGGGCGTAAGCAGGGTAGAAGCCGCCGTAGTAACCGAACGTCGACAAATGGGGGGTGAGAGGAGTTTGTGCGCCGAAGGTCGGGGCGCTGTACGGAAACGCGCTCTGCCGCATGACCGTGGCGGACATCTGGCCGGAATTGGGTCCGTATCCGCCCAGGGGGAATTGGGCCCAGAGGGACGAAGGACCAAGGAGTAGGAGGGTTGTAGCGATGGTGCGGAACATGGTGTGGTCTCCGATTGGGCGCACTAGTTGGGGCTAAACGAAAATTTGAGGGCTTCGCGGCCGAGCGGGTCGGCAAGGAATTTTTTATGACACGTGGGGCAAAGGTCGAAGCGTTTCTGGCTCTGGACGGGAGAAGGCTCCATGGAGGCGTCTTCGTCGGCGAGGAGCAAACTCATTTCCTCAAGGTGGTCCGCGTCGAGATCGTCTTCGGTGAGCTCAGCGGGATCATGGGCGGCAAAGATCTCCATTTTGACGACGTAACGGCCGTCTACTCCCTCTCGTAGATTCTTACTGCAAAGGTCGCACGAGAAATGCATCATCAACGCACCACTTTCCTGAAGGTCGCCGGCGGCTCAAGTGCTCCGGGCGGAGCATGGGGACCCGAGACGCCGAGGGACTGGCCCGAATTGACCGGGCGATTCGATTGCCTGCCGTCGCGACCCGGAAAGGGGCGCAACGGGATCGCGAGTCGTACCTATTCAGAAGTCTCAGGTTTTCGCCTCGTAGTCAAGTTGAATCTACCGGTCGTTCCGGTTTTGCGGATGGTGCGGGAAGAATGTTCTTGACGAACCGGGTCCGAGGCCTCCCATCAAGAAGGGCTCGAAGAGCAGGCATATCCGTCACCCTCCTCATAGGAAGAGGTTCCGGCAGGAGTGTTGGAAACGGGCGCGTTTGGGGCAAGATCGCAGTGATTGGGCAAGCTCGGGTTCATCAGTCGAAATCGGTTGGTCCGATACATCAATCGAACGACTTCGGTTTAAGGATTCGCTTCCGCGTCAGGGCGGATTCGAAGATCGAGCGAACGGAGGCCCGCGCGGGCCGGACAGTGTGACTGTCCACTCGGCGTAATGTATCCGCCGGTTCGTTTCGCGGGTGTAAATAGCTGGCTAAAATGCCAGTGAGGAGGCCACAATCATGATGATTCGCTTGGGCGTGCCGCTGGCTGCTGCGTTCTTGGCCCTACTGGGGGCGGGGACGGCACAAGCCGGATTGGGTGGCGTCTCCCAGTATGGTTGCTGTTCCCAACCCTGCGGTGATTCGCAGATGAGCTTCGGGAGCGCGAGCAGTGCCTGCCGACCGTCGTACAAAGTTGTGTACGACACCGTCAACGAGAAGCGGTTTCATGTCGTGCATCAGACTGTCACCGAGACCGTCATGAAGCCCGTCACGAAGACCTGCTACCGCGACGAGGTCAAGACCTGCTACAAGACCGTCCAGGAAACTTGCTACAAGACCGTCCAACAGACGATCTGCAAGCCGCACTGCGAGACGGTCATGAAGGAATGCCACTACACCGTTTGCAAGCCGGTCTGCGAAACGCACATGGAGAAGCGTTGCGAGACCGTCTGCAAGCCGGTATACGAAACCCACTACAAGGATTGCAGCTACACCTGCTACAAGCAAGTTCAGGAAACTTGCTACAAGCAATGCTGCTACACGGTCTGCAAGCCGGTGTGCGAAACGCACTGTCACAAGGCCTGTCACCAGGTCTGCAAGAACATCTGCGAGACGCACTGCAAGGAAGTGTGTGAACCCGTCTGCCGCCAGGTATGCGAGACACACTACCGCACTTGCTGCTACACGACCTGCAAGCCGGTCTGCGAGACGATCATGAAGACCGTCTGCTGCACGGGCTACAAGGACGTGACCGAGACCTGCATGAAGACGATTTCGAAGACGACCTGCGAGCCTTGCACCGCGATGAAGACCGTGGTCAAGAAGGTGCCGTTCACGAAGTGCGAAACCTACTGCGTGCCTGGTAAGTCCCATTGGGTCCGCCAGCCGAAGTATGTCTCTTGCTTCGACCCCTGCACCTGCACGACCTCTTGCAAGCAACAGGGTTGGACGCTGTGCCGCGTGAAGTGCCCGGACGAAATCCGGACCCGTCAGGTGTGCGGCTTCAACACCGTCTGCGAGCAAGTGGCCTGCACGACGATGGTCAAGAAGACGACATGCGAACAAGTTCCGGTGACGGTCTGCAAGAAGGTGCCTTTCACCTTCACCAAGCAGGTTCCGGTCACGGTGACCCGCATGGAGAAGGAAACCCACACCAAGCAGGTTCCGTACACGGTGACCAAGAACGTGACGGACATGGTTCGCAAGCAAGTTCCGTACACGATCAACCGCAGCGTTCGCGGAGCCTATGTGAACGCGGGTGATTGTGGCGGGGCCGCGGCTGGCAACGGCAATGGCAATGGACACGGCTCGAACAACAACGGTGTTGTCAGCGGCCGCCCGAATGCCAGCTCGCTGAATGGTTACCCGGATGCCGCGGACGGCCGCGTGTTTGTCGAAGGTGCGAGCTACACGACCACCCAGACCTACACGACCACCCGCAATGTGACTGAAACGCTGACTCGCCAGGTGCCTTACACGGTCACCAAGTCGATTCCGCAAACGGTTACGAAGAAGGTCCCCTACACCGTCGTGAAGATGGTGCCGACGACTGTCGAGAAGATGGTCCCGGTCACCACGACCCGCATGGTGAAGGAAGACCAAGTGAAGATGGTCCCGACCGTTGTCCACAGCATCAAGCATGAGACGATCTGCAAGCAGGTCCCGTATACGGTCTGCAAGCAGGTTCCTTACACGGTTTGCTCGAAGGTGCCTTATTGCGTCACCGAAATGGTTCCTTGCACGGTCCGCAAGTGCGTCCCGGTCTGCCAGGAATACACGGTGTGCGTCAAGAAGCCGCGCTTCGTACCGTGCGATCCGGCTCCGGCATGCTCGGCTCCGGCCTGCCCGGCTCCGGCTTGTGAAGCCCCGGCCAAGGCCTGCTGCACCCCGAAGGACGCCTGCTCCGACGCGGGCAACGCTTGTGCCTCGGCTTGCGACCCCTGTGCCAAGAAGAAGCTCTTCAACGGCGGCTTCATCAAGAAGCTGTTCCAGAAGCGCCTCTGCTGCTCGGCCCCGACGACCTGCGACACGTGCTCCACGTCCTGTTCGGTCTCGGAAACCCCGGTGACTTCCGCCCCGGTCGTCACCACCCCGGTTGAGAAGGCCATGGAATTGCCGAAGGGCAAGTAAGCTGTACCTCTTGTGTTGATCCGCCCCGGCGGATTGACAAACCCCAAGAATCCAGGCGGTCTCGATTCCCCCCGAATCGAGGCCGCCTGGTTCTTTTTTTACCCGTGGCTGGGCAAGAAGTGTCCAATCAGCCCATGTGGCCATCCAATTTGCAAGCGAGCATCGCATTTTTGTTATGGCACGAACATTGCATCGTCTGCTTCAGTAAGACGCTTGCGATCGTCCAGAAACTTCTGGTATGCTTAAATCATGAACAGCCACATTCTTTTCATCCCCGCCTTGGTTGGCGCTCTTTTCCTTTGCGGATGCGATGCGTCCGAGACGCCTCCCGCCACCCCCAGTCAACCCGCGTCGGCTCTGAAGCCTAATGCGGTTGCCGTCAAGCCTACGGCCAACGAGCCGGCCAATCGGGGCGTTTGGCCTGCCGATTCCGCCTCGGCCGTCGACGAGGAACCGAAGCCGAAAGAACCGACGGCTGCAACCATGGAAGAAGAGAAAGAAGTTCCGCCGGAAAAGGATCCGCCCATCCCGGATAGTTTCAAGGCTTTGAACAAGGACAAGACTATCTTCTTCGAGAAGCAGGAAAGCGGCAAACGTCGGGTTCACGTGATCGCGGAGGTCTGCTTGCGCGACGGGCCGCTCGAGGTGTTTCTGTGCAAGAAGAACACGAAGGAGCATGAAGCAGTGCTTGCCGCCGATGTCGACGCTCGGGAGATCCATCTCGCCTTGATCGCCGCGGGTGCCAAGTTCGGTTCGACCGTGAAGTTCCGGCCCGATTACATCCCGGCGAAGGGCGATGTTATCAAGGTATTCGTTACCTTCAACCTGAACGGCAAACTGGTGACACGACCGGCTCAGGACTGGGTCCAGCAGTTCAAGACGAAGAAAGAGATGGCACACGACTGGGTATTCGCCGGCAGCCGCTTCTTCAAGGATCCGGACGACCCCCAGAAGGCGCCGTTCTATTGCGCGAACAATGGCGAAGTCATCTCAATCGCCAACTTCCCCGATTCGATGCTCGACCTTCCCGTGAAGAGCTCAAAAGAAGAATCGGAACTTGGCTTCCGCGCCTGGACCGAACGCATCCCGCCGCTTAAGACTAAGGTGATCATCACGCTCGAAGTGCAGAAGACGCAGTGATGTGGCGAGCGTCGAGACGCATGCTTGATGAGGAGCACATCGATCCGGTTTCCACATCGCCAGGAGGCCTCGCGCATGCGTATCCCGATCATCATTTTGGCGCTGGCAACACTCGGCGCCGACTGGCCGCAGTTCCTGGGGCCGCAGCGCGATAGCACCTCCCCGGAGACCGGCCTGGCGCGGACCTGGCCGGCGAATGGACTCAAAGTTCTCTGGGAACTGAAGGCGGGCACCGGCTGGAGCGGACCCATTGTCGCGGGAGAGCGTGCGATCCTCTTCCACCGGATCGACAACGAAGAAGTGATTGATTGCGTCGATGCCGCCACTGGCAAACCAATCTGGAATCACCGCTACAAAACGCGCTACACCGACGATTTCAACTTCGACGATGGGCCGCGTTCGACGCCGACGATCTCCGGCAACCAGGTCTTCACACTGGGGGCTGATGGCGATCTCTCGGCAGTCGAACTCGCGACCGGGAAGCCGCTGTGGCACCGAAATCTCACCAAGGACTACGCGCCGCCCAAAGGCTTTTTCGGTATCGCGACTTCACCGCTGGTTGCCGGCGGCAAACTGATCATCAATGTCGGGGCCAAGGGGGCGGGTGTCGTCGCGTTTGATTTGGCGGAAGGGAAGGAAATCTGGAAATCGACCAACCACGGGGTGAGCTATTCTTCTCCCGTAACCGCGACGATCAACGGAGAAGGACTGGCGATTTTCTTCACGCGACAAGGATTGCTGGCACTGACGGTCGCGAAGGGTGAGGTTCGGCACGAATTCCCTTGGCGTCCGCGGATCGACGCGTCAGTCAACGCCGCCGCTCCGATTGTCGCCGGGAACCGGATTTTTCTGACGACTTCCTACAGCACCGGCGCCGTCCTGCTCGAGGCTGACAAGACGGAATTGAAGGAGATCTGGAAGAACGATAAGAGTCTGTCCTGCCACTTCAACACGCCGGTGCGGGTGAGCGATCATCTCTTCGGCGTCGATGGCCGGCAGGAGGGCCGGCCGCGGTTACGTTGTGTCGAATGGGCCACCGGCAAGGTCCTCTGGACCAAGGACGAGTTCGGCAGTGCGTCGCTGATTCATGCCGATGGGTTGATATTCGCCATGGTCGAATCAGGCGATCTGGTGCTGTTCGATCCGAGCACGATAGAGTACAAGGAGTTGGGCCGTGCCAGCATCTTGGGGAGTAAAGTGCGAGCGGCGTCGGCTCTTTCCGGCGGCAGGTTGTACGCCCGTGACGGCGCCAAGTGGATCTGTGTCGATGTGAAAAAATAACGAGCGCGATCTACGAATCGCGGGGTTCCCGCCGCGTGGCATCGCTATCGAGGCCGTTGAGACCCTCGGAACGATGGCGGCCCAGGTTCGCCTCGGCCTCGGCGGCTTCCTCGGGATTCTTCGCCAGTTGTTCTTTCAAGTCGCGCCGGCGGTGCTTGCTGCCGGCTCTTTTGAGCGTTCGCTTCAGTTTGCGGAGCGAGCGTTTATCTGGGTCGACCGGCATTTGTTTCTCCCGGAACGAAGGAACGTCCCTTGCGCATCTTGCTGGCCACGGATGCCTGGCTTCCTCAGGTGAACGGTGTCGTCCGGACCTGGATGACCTCGATCACCAAACTCCGCGAATGGGGCCATGAAGTCGCGGTCATCGAACCGAACCAATTCCCGGGGCTTCCCTGCCCATTCTATCCGGAGATCCGTCTCTGCCTGCCGCTTCAGGGCAAGATTGTCCGCACGATCCGGGCGTTTGATCCTGACGTCATCCATATTGCAACAGAGGGGCCGATCGGCTTCGCGGTTCGCCTTTTCTGTCGGCGGCGGGGCTTGTTCTTCACCACGACCTATCACACCAAATTTCCGGAGTACCTGCAACGGATGCTCTTCCTGCCGGCCGGGATCAGTTACGGCGTCATGCGCCGCTTTCATCGCCGTTCCTCGACGATCATGGTGGCGACGCCGTCGCTCGAAGCGGAGCTTCGCGCGCGCGGCTTTCAACAACCGATGAAGCGTTGGTCGCGCGGTGTCGATCTGACGTTGTTCCATCCCCGGCCCAAGAAACCCTCGGACTGGCCTCGACCGCATTTGCTCTACGTTGGCCGCGTTTCGAAAGAGAAGAGCATCGAGGACTTCCTGAAAGTCCGCGCGTTCGGAACCAAGATCATCGTGGGCGACGGCCCGATCCGCGAACGGCTTGCGAAGGAGTATCCGGACGCCCAGTTCCTCGGCTATCGCACGGGCGAAGCTCTGGCTGAATGTTATGCCGATGCCGACCTGTTCGTCTTCCCCAGCGTGACGGACACGTTTGGCCTGGTGATGATCGAAGCTCTCGCGTCCGGCTTGCCAGTGGCGGCCCGCCCCGTTGTGGGTCCGATCGACATCATTACCCAGCCGAGTATCGGTGCGCTCGATCACGATCTGAACGTGGCCGTCGATCGCGCCCTGCGCGAGGGCAACCCCGCCGAGTGCGCCCGCGTCGGGCGAGAATACACCTGGGATAACTGCACTCGACAGTTACTTGGCAACTTCGTGAACACACACACCGGCCGCCTGGAATATTCCTGACCATGCTTTTCCCAGATGATGCATCAATCCAGGGGAAAAAGACCTCCCGATTCACGGCACGACGTTTGCGATCGTTCCATACGATTTTCGCAACCACCGAGAACCATTATGTGCCGGACTATTCGTCGCCGCGGTTTCACGCTCATCGAATTATTAGTCGTGATCGCCATCATCGCCATCCTGATCGGCCTCCTGCTGCCCGCAGTCCAACAGGTGCGCGCGTCGGCGTCCAAGGCGAAGTGTCTCAGCAACATGAGGCAGCTCGCGTTGGCGGTGCATGCCCACAATACCGAGATGGGCTATCTCCCGCACTCGAAGAGAGATTCCACCCCGCAACGGAGTTGGGCGCCGGACCTCTTGCCGTTTCTGGAACAGGCCAACATGGTGAGCAACGCGCACTATGAACTGAACGAGAACTGGTGGCGAAGCACATCGCCGACGACGGGAGCCGCCATCCCCAACGCGGCGACGGTTCAACAGCACCTCTCCATCCTGATTTGCCCAGCGACGCCGACCCCGAAACGCCTGCAAAGCAAGACGGAGACTCCGCCCGAGCAAAATAAAGTCGGCGCCTGCGGCGATTACTTCGTCGTCGAAGGAGTGAACATCAAGATCAATAGCGAGCTCCCCGCCGCGCAGCAATTCGCGGCGACGAGCGACCTGAAAGGCGTCCTACGCAAGCAGGCCGAGGGGAGCACCGAGATCGGCGTCGTGACCGACGGCGGCTCGAACACCATTATGATCGGGGAGTGTGCCGGACGTGAGGACGTCTGGCGCGGCAAGACGATGACCCCCGCCGCCGCGGACAAGGCCAATCCCAATTGCGCCCGCGCACGCGGAGGCGCCTGGGCCACCAACGACAATCCCTACGAGATCGGTGATCGAGTTGAATGGTGCAAAGGCACGGCTTCCATCCCCGGCCCCATGAAGATCAACAACTCGAACGAATGGGGCCACCTCTTCTACAGCTTCCACACCTCGGGCGCTTGCTTCGCCTTTGCCGACGGCTCGGTCCGCTTCCTTACCGAGAGCACCTCGCTTTGGAATCTGGCCGCCATGTGTACGCGCAACGGGGGCGAAGTCGTCCGGATCGATTGACTTCCCCTTCGCTGGGCGGGTCGTGTAGAATAGGAGGCTATGCCCACTGCCAATCCCCCAGAACCGATACCGGGCGCCGGCCTCATAAGTTGAGCGGCACGTTCGCTGCTGCCGACGAAGGCGTCGAAACCGCGACATTGTCGCTTCCCGACGCACTTCAACAAGACGAAGTGGGCCACAACACCTCACCGGCTTCTTTTTCGGAAACGCTGCCCTCAGGCCGAGCAAACCTATGCGAAGGCCCTGCTCGCCACCAATTTAAACGACGCACGCACGGGGCTACTGCAAGCGTTGGCCGAGGATCGGTTTCTGCTCGACGCCCGCTCGACGGCCGGCCTTTTGCTCTTTTTTGAAGGACGCTATGACGAAGTCCGCCGCTTGGCTGATCAGTCCGAGGTCCTCTTTCCGGATCATCCCGATGCCCAAATTCTTCATGCATTTTGCGCGACCATGCGCGGCGACACCAAAGAAGTCGAAATCCGCCTGAAACGAATTGAGAACCTCTACGGCCACGAGTTCGTTTCCGACTTGAAGTTTCCCTTCGACATGCTTCCGTTGATCGGTCGTGCTTTCGCTGCGGTCGCCGCGTCGACGGACGATCTCTCGATCGACGACAAGATCAAGATCGGTTTCACTCTGATGAGCTCACTTACCAAACAGTCGCTTTCAATGGGCATGATTCGGCCGAAAGGCGACGCCCATCCCGATTTTCAAGGTATTCCACCGGTACGCTTCCCGCCCGCCTGCCAACCGTTGAAGGTGATACTAGGCATTTGCCTGAACGAAATGAGTCTGGAGGGTAAAGGCAAGGATTCGGTAGAGACGATTTGCACCGATCCAAAAAAGGTCGCCGAGCTCGAACGGCAAGCACGCGACATGCCCATCGGTTTCGTGCAGCAGTACTATTCATTCGCATTGGTGAATCGAGCCGAACACCATCACGCCCGGCACGGGAACGATCGCCGGCACGCCACGTTGTTGGACGAAGCGGCCGACGCGTATGAAAAGGCCATCTATTCCCCGAGCGTCATCGACGTCCGCGTCGTTGCGATGGACGGCTATATCCTGATGAAAGCATTCCGCGGCTCTCCAAAATACAATCATCCCGAACCGCAAGCGTTAAAAGACGCAGTCGCGATGATCCGCCAGCGCCGCGCTCTTGCGCCGTTTCCCTCGGCACGTTACGACATCGTCATAAAGGTGGTGAACCACGCGAAAGAGTGGAACTTGGCCCACAGTTTCCTTGAAGAATGGCGGGCCAAGCATCCCATGCTGCGATTCCTGACGACATGAGAGGCCGAGATCGAATGGGGTGCCGGCAACTGGCCCAAGGCGCGTGAATCCGCCCGCAAGGCACTTGTCGAGAATGCGGAACAACCGCGGATGAAAGAGATCGTCCAGGAAGCGGAGAAACGCCTACGTGCCGAGTTTGACCTGCCTTGAGGACATCCATCTCTCTCGAGCCCATTCCCATAACTTCCCCTGCATCGCGAAGCCGAGTGCTAGGGCCGGAAATAAGAACCGATTGCCGAACTCCGATGCATCCCATTCGTCATAAAGCGCAAAGAATATCACGTTCGCGAGAATCGAGAGCGTCATGGCAACCGCCACGGATGGTCTGGTTCGCCAACGTGGAAGTAGACCGAGGGGCCAGAGGATCCAGAGCGGCGCCTTGCGAAACATGCCGATGCGGCCATCGAACATCAGGTTGCGGAGGCCTGTGAGTAACGGCTGATGAAACCGCGAGTAATGTTCGGAGAGAACAAATCCCGCTTCGGTCATACGCGCGTCGCGGTCGTAGCCGGTGACAAACGGCGACCCGAATAGGTGAGCGTTGATCAGCAACATCGGCAACAGGGCGATCATGCCGGCGATGCCGGCTTTCATAAGTATCCGCCATCCGGCCGCCAACAAGATGATGCCGATGGGCAGAACGACCAAGGCGAGATAGATCTTGGCCCAGACCGCCAAGCCTGCCATCAGACCGCAAGCAAATGGCCGATTTCGTATCGCGAACACGAATGCCCAGACTAGTAACGCCGTGGCGAGCACATCGGGCGAATAGTTGAACGTGTAGGCCAGGAAGGGAGTCGACAAATAGGCGACCAGTGCCAGCAACCGGGAGGCTGGATTATCGCCGGCGAGTATGGCAATGCCGACGATCAGGACGAAGATCTGGACGAGGCTGAAGATCAGAAGCCCCGCGGCGCCGAAGACCGCGCGAAACGGCAACGAGAAGATGGGCATCAAGACGGAATGCTTGGGCACTACCCGCTGATCGTGAGAGAGGGCGAAAAACGAGTTGTGATCGCTCAGGTCGCCTGGGAGCTGGTTGCGGAGGTCCCAATCGCCATCGCGTAAAAGAGATTCACAAGCCGCGGCGTAGTAGGGGCAATCACCGATCAGGAAAGCGTCCCACCGCGGCGCGCGGGCCAGGGCGAACCCCGCGTAGGCACACTCGATCAGCAGAAGCAAGAGAAGAAATCGTCGTGAAGTGAACATAAAAAAGAAGCGGCGACCCGTGAGGGCCGCCGCCGTTGAACTTACTTGCCTTTCACTTCCCAATAATGCAGCGTGTATTCGTCGCCGTCGGCGCCCTTGACGGTCACCGTCTTATCCGGCTTCCAGTCACCCAAGCTGAAGCGGTGCGATACGACGCGCGTGCCTGGCTTGCACATGCTCTGGATCAGCGGGCTCATGCGTGCCCCGAGATCGTCGCCCATGTACACAAGCACCACGGTTGATTCCTTCAACGCCTGCATGTCCTTCTCGACCGTGACGTCACCCTGAGTGATCACGATCTTGTCGGACACGCCTTCTTCCTTGGCCTTTTCCTTGGCCTTCTCAACCATCTTCTGATCGTAGTCGATGCCGATGCCCTTCTTCGCGCCAAGCTTCTTAACGGGGCGGATCAGCATGATGGCATCGCCGCAACCTGGATCGAAGACGACGTCATCCTTGCCGATTTTGGCCATCTCGGCCATCTTGTCGACAATGTCGTCCGGCGTCGGCACCCAGCGGACCACGATCTTATCGAGCTTCTTGTCCTCGACGCGGAAATCGACCGTGACCTCTTCGCCCGGCTTGAAGGAGACTTCACGCGGCCGGGTGATCTTTGTGTAGTTGTTCGGCTCGATCAGGGCTTCGACTTTGTAGTTGTAGCTCTTGCCGACTTCGAGTGGCGGCGTGGTGAACGACCGCGTTGAGCCGGTCGATTTCGTCAAGACGCCCTCCACGGTGACGGTCGGCTCCTTATAGTTGCGTTCCGGCAGCAGGATCTTGATTGTCGATGTCTTCTTTTCCTCGGCGAGTGCCGAACCGCTCAGGAGCAGCAATGTCGTGATCAGGGATGTAAAGGCAGTTCTCATGGGGTCCTCGTGTATGTTGATTCCCAGTTAATCAATCAGTTTTCTTTTCGAACGTGCCGTCCTTCTCCTTGCCCGTGATGGTCCAGACATTGAGAGTGTATTCGTCGTTGTCTTCACCCTTGACGGTGATGGTCTTCTCCGGCTTCCAGTCACCCATCATGAAGCGGTGCGACACGATGCGCGTGCCGGGCTTCAGGGCGCTCCAGAGCATTGGCCGCAGGCGGATGTTCATCTCGTCGCCCAGGTAAAGCATCATCACGTTCACTTCGCCGATGTCCTTCGAATCGAGCTTGAGGATGTTGCCTTCACGAATCTCGATCTTGTCGGCGATGCCAGCGGTCTTCGCGTTTTCCTTTGCCTCGCTGACACGTTTCGGGTCGACGTCGATGCCGATGCCCTTCTTGGCGCCCAACTCCTTGACGGCGGTCACGATCATGATGCCATCGCCGCAACCGAGATCGCAAACCGTGTCCTCTTTGCCGATCTTGGCGAGCTCGCCCATTTTTTTGACGATGTCCTTCGGGGTCGGCACCCAACGGATGCGGACGTCGTCAGCGATCTTGTCGTCCTTCTTGCGCAGGTCGACGGTGATTTCCTCGCCGGCTTTGAAGGAGACTTCGCGGGTGCGGATGATCTTGGTGTAGTTGTTCGGCTCGATGACCGCTTCAACCTTGTAGCTGTAGTTCTTGCCCACTTCGAGAGGGGGCGTCACGAAGATGCGCTCGGCATTCGTCTGCTTGGTGAGCACGCCTTCGATCTTGACCTCGGCGGGCTTGTAGAGGTTTTCCGGCAGTTGGATCTTGATTGTCGTTGGCTTCTTGTCCGTCTTCTCGTCGGCAGCTGTGGCGTAGCCGATGTTGCCGAACAGGACAACCATGGCCAGCCAAAGGCGCGGGGAACTCATTCTCATTGCAGCCTACTCCTGGAGGGGTTCCGTATCTTTTGATCTTTGGCGCGAGGGTCGCGTTTGGGCACATTGTCATGAAAATGAGACGTTCCGGCAAGAAAATTGAGTGCGGAGACATGTAAAACGCTTCGCCGCCGCTCGCGGCGTCGCGCCTGATTCAAGTAAAGCGCGACGCCGCAAGCGGCGAGGTCACTCCCTACGCCAGCATCCCCACCTTTTTCGCGTAGTTGAAGATGCCGCCGGCCTCAAGAATCGGCGCCACTTCGCCCAAGCCGTGAAGCTCCCAGACGTCGCCTGTCGTCGTGTTCGAGAGTGTAAGTTTGGTGAGGTCGATGGTGAGCTCGTCGCCGGTGCAGATCTGGTCGATGAGGCGGACTTTCGATTCAACCGGGACGAGATAGCCGCCGTTGACTGAATTGCGGTAGAAGATGCGAGCATAGAACTCGGCGACGACGGCCGTGATCCCCGCGGCCGCCAGGGCGATCGGGGCATGTTCGCGCGACGAGCCGCAACCGAAGTTCTTGCCGCCGATGATGATCTTGTAGGGCGAAATAAATTCGTCATCGGTGTGGAATGGCACATGGCCCTTCGGTAGTCCCGCTTGAGCATTGGGAACTCCGATCAGGGCGAACTTGCCGAACATCTTGTACTCCGCCGGGATCGACGGATTGTAGGTGAGGTACTGGGCCGGGATGATCTGGTCCGTGTCGACATTGTCGCCGAGAACGTAGGCCTTGCCGGAGATGATTGTTTGCATGAGATTTCGCTTTCCCCAAGAACCTCCGGTCGCTTCCGCTCCCGGCTGGCCTGAAACCTGAAAAAGATACCGTAGAAGTAAAATTACGATGGCGGCGAAGTTTGACAATCGGGCTCATTTTCGAGCCGCAAGGAGTCTCTTCCCCATCGTGCCCGCACCCTATTCAAACTCGGGAGGACGCCCCGACGCGACAGGAACCATTTCTCGCAGCGTCGACGGCCCGGAAAGTCGAGCATCATGAAGCCGATGAAGATCGTCAGCAACCCCTGACCGGGGACGCCGGGCAACGACATCACGACGCCCAGGGCGATCAGGATCAACCCCGCAATATTCTTGAGTACGACCAACGGCCAGTGAATCAGCGGATGCCTGCGAATTCCTCGGTTCGGCGGATGCTCGCCCACGAAATAGTCGGGCGGCAGTCGAAGAATCACCCAACCGACCAGGAGTAAACTGCCAATCAATGAGACGACGATGAAGATGCCGGAGATCCAGAGCAATTGCGCGGTTGTCCAGCCATCGGGCAAGTGACGTTGAATCCACTCCGGCATTATTCGGCTCCTTGACTGGCGTCGAATATCTCCCACGCCGCTTCCACCGCCTCGGTCTCCGTCAGCCACCAGCCGCGAACCGCGACTTGGTCTGCGACCAGCCCGATGATCAAATTGACCACATGGGAGCTGTAATTCCGCTCGCGATCGCGCCGGCTGGGCAACGGCGTGCTGGTTGGGTGCGAATGGTAGACCGCTAGAATGTCGATTTTCTTGGTTCGCATGTCTTTCACGGCGGCCAGCATGTCACGCGGATCTGAAGCGAACTCATCCGGCTGTTGCAATTCGTTTGTGAGCAGATAATGTTCGGATACCGAGCCGATCGTCCCCGCTTCGACGAGGGACCCCGCTAATAGGCCGCAGCATTCGTTGGGCAGGGTATTCTGGAAATTCATGAGCATCGCGTCGCGAAATCGGCTGGGGACGCGCAAGAGAAATCGCGGGCTCGTGTTCACGTTGGTTTCCATCGCTCATATTCTATCAGGACATCCGCGCCTCCGCGCTCCGCTCCGAAGACTCCGCGTCGCGGCTAACACCACACGAGAGAATATTCCGTGGCAGAAAAGATCATTTTAGCGTACTCCGGCGGGCTCGATACTTCCGTGATGGTCCCCTGGATCAAAGAGAAATACGGGTTCGACGTCATCACCTACACGTGCGACCTGGGCCAGGGCGACGACATCCAGAAGATCCGCGAGAAGGCTCTGAAAACCGGCGCGGTCGAAGCCATTGCCGAGGACGCCCGCAATCTGTTCGTCGATCACTTCGTCTTCCCGGCCCTGATGGCCGGCGCTATGTACGAAGGCAAGTACCCGCTCGCCACCGCACTTGGTCGGCCGCTCATCGCCAAGTTGATGGTCGATGTCGCCCGCCAGCACAACGCGAAGGCGGTCGCTCATGGCTGCACCGGCAAGGGCAACGATCAAGTGCGTTTCGATGTCACCTTCCAGACTCTCGCCCCGGATCTCAAGATCGTCGCCCCGGTCCGCGAATGGTCGATGACCCGGCCGCAGTCGATTGAATACTGCCGCCAACGTAACATCCCGGTCGAAGCCAAGCCCGAAAGCCCCTATTCGATTGATCAGAATCTCTTCGGCCGTTCCGTCGAAGCCGGCCTGCTCGAAGATCCGTGGGACGAACCGCCCGAAGAGGCCTACGCCTGGACGACCGACCCGCGCAAAGCCCCCAACGAGCCCGAGTATCTCGAAATCGAATGGGAACATGGTGTGCCCGTCGGCCTGAACGGCAACAAGATGGAGGGCGTCCCGCTCATCGAGAAGTTGAATCTAATCGCCGGCAAGCATGGCGTCGGGCGGATCGACCACGTCGAGAACCGCCTGGTCGGCATCAAGTCACGCGAGGTCTATGAAGCCCCGGGCGCCATCGTGTTGCATGAGGCCCATCGCGAACTGGAGACGCTCTGCCTCAGCAAACAGGCAGTCCGCTTCAAGACGATGGTATCGCAGGAATACGCCGACCTGATCTACAACGGCCTTTGGTTTAGCGGCTTCCACCAGGATCTGTTCGCGTTCATAGCCAGCAACCAGCGCTTCGTCGCCGGGGTGACACGCGTCAAACTCTTCAAGGGCAAAGCAACCGTAACGGGCCGCAAGAGCGAGCACAGCCTCTACAGCAAGAAACTGGCGACCTACGACGAAGGCAGTGACTACGACCAAGCCGCCGCCCAGGGCTTCATCAAGATCCATGGCCTCGGCCAGACAACCCAGGCGAAGCAGCAACTGTTGAAAGGCGGCCGTGGCTTCGACCTGCCAGGGTTGGCGGGGCCGAAGTAGGTGTGGTTTTGGAGTGCGTTGAGCATACTCAGTGGAATCTCCGCCATTTAGTTATTGTGGCGGAGTCAATCAGGAACGAGGGCATTCGCATGACTGCCACGGCTACACCCGTCACGTACGGGCTTGATGCTTCCATGGCACGCTTCTCGGTCGCCCGTTACCAGCGGATGATCGAGACGGGGATTCTCACTCCAGATGATACCGTTGAACTTCTCGAAAATTACGTGGTGATGAAAATGTCGAAAAATCCACGACATGAGAGCAGCATCCAACGAATTCTCCGAATCCTTTTCGCTGTCGTCCCGATTGGCTGGGACATCCGCTCCCAGTCGTCGATCGAGTTGGTTGATAGTCAACCTGAACCGGACTTTGCAGTCGTTCGCGGATCGGCCAAGGATTACGAGACGGGTCATCCAACTCCCGCGGACATCGGGTTACTGATCGAAGTCGCTGACTCGTCGCTACTGCGCGACCAACAGGACAAGACGCGAATCTACGCACGCGCCGGCATCGCTGGCTACTGGATTGTGAACTTGAAGGATCGACGGGTCGAGGCTTTCTCGCAGCCCTCCGGTCCCACGGCCGTGCCAGCATATGCAAGTGAGACGTTCTACTTACCCGGCGAATCCATACCGCTCGTTCTGGATGGCCAGACCGTTCAGATGGTTGCGGTCGACGATCTTCTTCCATGACCGCCCACACTTTCGATTTGCGATTCCGCCCGCTGTACGGTACACTCATCTCCACCTGCCGGAACTCCGCCGACGCCACTTTGCGAGGGTCTACCATGCTCGATATTCTTGGGTCTCGACTTAGGATGTGCGACCACGTCGCTCGCCGCGATTTTCTGCGCATCGGTGCTCTGGGCATCGGCGGCCTGACCCTGGCCGACGTTCTACGAGCGAGAGCAGAAAACCCCACACACAAGCCCAAGTCGGTCATCATGGTCTATCTACCGGGCGGACCGAGCCATATCGACATGTATGACCTGAAGCCGGACGCCCCTGTCGAGGTGCGCGGCGAGTTCAAGCCGATTCACACCAACGTGCCTGGTCTGGACGTCTGCGAGCTGATGCCCCTGCACGCGAAGATCGCCAACCGGTTCTCCGTCGTCCAAGGTGTGCAGACGATCGACACGCACAGTGCCGAGTTCCTGATGCGCGGCGTGCAGGGCACGCCGAAACGACCCGTCTTCGGCTCTGTCGTCAGCAAAGTGCGCAATGGCGCGGGACCCGGCGGCATGCCGAGCTACGTCGCGCTCGGCGGGGAGAATGGCGCCGATCCCGGCGACCCCACGTACCTCGGCGCTGCTCAAAAACCCTTCACACCGGGCGGGGCGACGTCGAAGAACTTGTCGCTGGTGCAGGGCGTCACACTCGATCAGATGGGCGATCGCAAGAAACTCCTGGCCTCGTTCGACACCATCCGCCGCGACATCGACGCTGCCAACGGCGCCTTGACGGGGATGGACGCCTTCACGTCTCGCGCTTTGGAGATGATCGCCTCGCCCAAAGTACGCGAAGCCTTTGACGTAAGTAAAGAGCCACAGAAGTTGCGGGATCAGTACGGTCCCGCGACACGACTCTTGCTCGCTCTGCGGCTGGTCCAGGCGGGTGTCTCGGTGGTCACGGTCTCGGTTGCCGGAACGGTCGTTCCTGGCGGCGATTGGGACACACACGGCAAGAACGACGGCCGCACGGAAACGAACTGGCAGAACCTGCGTCGCAAGTTGCCCGTTTACGACAACGCTATCCACGCGCTCATCACTGACCTGTACGATCGCGGCCTGGAGAAAGACGTCTGCGTCGTCGTCTGGGGCGAGTTCGGCCGTACGCCGAAGATCAACAAAGACGGCGGCCGTGATCACTGGGCTCCCTCAGGAAGCGTCCTGTTCGCCGGCGGCGGGCTGAAGACCGGCCAAGTGGTCGGCGACACTGGCCCCAAAGCGGAACGCGCTCGCGGCAACGCCTATTCCGCGTCGAACGTCCTGTCCACGCTCTATCATCATCTTGGCATCGATCCCGAAATGACGTTCCCCGATTTCACCGGGCGGCCGATGTACATACTGGATGACCGACGCAAGGTTGATGAACTTTTGTAACGAGTTTAGCGCTCGGTCCTACGATTTCGTTGCAGGCGCTTCAAGTTGCCCTTTGAACGCCGACGGAAAAACTTTCCACGAGGTTTCGTAGGTCGCTTCTAATGGGCTGGGAACGTAGATCTCCGGTTCCAAGAATAACGGCATGTCAGGTAGCGAATCGCCCACCGCTACCGGTTCCACATAAGCCTTCTTTCGCACTCCGGCGGAGTAGGCCGCCAGAGTGAGTGGCTTGCCGGCCGGCAACTCAAAGTCTTCCTCGCGAATTTCGTCCCAGATCGCCTGATGAACGCCATGAGGATCGCGTTTGCCCGGTGGAAACAGGTCGATGATCAACAAGTGAATGCCCTGGCGAATCAAATCGACCGCCTTCTCGACGAAGGATCGGAACGCACTGCGGCTGTCTTTGTTGCCGGGAGAGACAATCTCGATCACCGCGACGATCTGCCCCTCATGATGGCGTATTGTCACTCGATTCGCCTTGCGCGCGTACTGCTCGTCCTCGGCTTCGCGAACAAATCGTGTCTTCGGCGGCAGCTCGGCGATGGCAACTCCTCCGGCAGATCGTAAAGGCTCGCTGGCGTTGCCGGGTAACTTTTCCAACGCCAAGACATCAGGAATCGGCCCCCCTGCCACTTGCTCAGCCAACGCGAAATAGTCGGGCGGCAAACCACCTGAATTGAGCGCATCGCAGAGCGCGCTGATCCAGCGCTGATGGAAATGATGAAACGTCCCCGAGCGAACCCGGGTCCAGTCATGAATTGGCATGGAACATACCTCGATCACGCACGACAATGCAATTGTATCATGAAAGCCGTCGTTTTACCCAAACGCCATACTCGCAAAACTGACGCTCTCGAAACCGTCTGGATGCACATGGCGACCGTAGTGAAGCAGTTTCCCGTTTCGGGGTCGCGCGGCCTGAAGCGTCAGCCACGTCGGCGGTAGCCCGCAGATGCGCCGTTGATCTTGCTCGGCCGCGATAATCTCGAAATAGCCATTGGCATTCACCGCCTCCGCTTGCTTTATGATGGCCTGATCCTGGGCCAGGCTCTCGCTCAGAAATGGTTCGGCGACTGGTTCCGGGTCCTCGAACTTCGGGCCGATGTGGGCCAGATCGCCGCTGATGATGTAGCAAATCGGTTCATTTGTCTCCGCTTCCACCTGGCGTAAGGCTTCGGTCATCCGCCGGATGTCGGGTCGGGTGTTGGGACTCACCTCATCGTGAACGCAATCGAAAAACGAACCAACGACCAGCGGCACGATGCGAAACGGCTTGATCCCTTCGTAGAGATACTGCAACAGAACGACTTCCAGTTCGACGGAATGCTCCGGGAGATGCGCGGTCGGGTCGTCGAAGAGCCCATCACCGTACTTCTTCACGAGTCGATCGATGTACGTTTGATCGGTTTCGACGATGCCGAGTGGAGTTTTGAAGTTCTTGCGCGTGAGCGTGAACCGCTGTGGCGAGTAGTGAGAAGTTGCAATGATGACGAAGAGCGAGGCGTCGGAGCGTTCGAATATCTCCTTGAAGCCCCAGCCGTAAGTAACCCCGCCGCGAGCATAATCGATGTGCGGTACAAGGCAGGCGCGCAATCTCCCTTCCGCACTGATCCGGCAACCCTGTTTGTCCGGGAGGCCCGGGCCGCCAGATGCCATGAACAGACCGCGGAACTGCTCGCGCACCTCGGCGGGGTCGGCGGCGTAGCAGCCGATGCAGGAAGGCTCGCGGATCGGGCTGTCGAGAAAATCGCTGAAGCGAGGGCTATCGAGTAGCAACGCCTCGTCGAGCCGCTGAATCAAAGCTTGGATCGACGCAACGCCCTCGGGCGTCTCCATCCGCGAGGCCGCGAGAATATCGGCCGGAGAGTGCCGACCATTGAATAGGCGGGCCCAGTTAAACTCCGTTGGCGTCAGTTCGACGTGATGCGGCGTGATCCGAAACTGATCAAAAAGGATGACTTGGCCCGGTTCGTCTTCATCGGGCGCGGCGGCGAGTCGGTCTCGCAGCCGCGGAAATAGATTCGGGAGGATCGGTTCCGACATGAGCTACTCCGTTCCTGATTGCGAGGGCCTTTCCCCTCAAGTATAATGGTTTTCGCGTGCCGCTTGCGGTGTCGCGCGAAGTAATAGCGCGACGCCGCAAGCGGCCGAGATCGATTTACGTTTATTCCTCACCCCGTACAATCACTGTCTTCGAGAACCCGTGCTGAGAATTAAAGGACTCGTCATGCAACTGGCTCGCGTCCGTCGTTTGTCGGGTGAAATCGCGTTTGGCGCGGTTCACGAAGAACACATCCACTACTTCTCCTGGCCGCAAACCCTGGGCGACTTGCTGGCGGCGCCGTCGCCTGGCCTGCTGGCGAAAGACCTGTTGAACGCCAGCAAGACGAACGAACGGCTCGATTCGGTAAAGGTGCTCGCGCCGGTCGATCGTCAGGAGATTTGGGCGGCCGGCGTGACCTACAAACGCAGCAAGGTGGCCCGGGAAGAGGAATCGGTCGGGGCGGCCCAGTTCTACGACAAAGTTTACACCGCCCCCCGGCCGGAGATCTTTCTGAAGGCGACCGCCCATCGCGTCGTGGGGACTGGCGAGCCGGTGCGGATCCGCCACGATAGCAAATGGAACGTGCCGGAACCCGAATTGACGTTGGTCATCTCGCCGGCGCTCAAGATCGTCGGCTACACCATCGGCAACGACATGAGTTCCCGCGACATCGAAGGCGAGAACCCGCTCTATCTGCCGCAAGCAAAGATTTATCGGGGGGCGTGTGCCATCGGCCCCGTCATCACGCTGGCGGATGCGATGCCGCCGCTGCCGGGCGTCGAGATTCGGCTCGTCATCGAACGGGGAGGATCAAAGGCATTTGAAGGCTCCACCACCTTCGCGCAATTCGCTCGTACGCCCGAAGGGTTGGTCGAATGGCTCGGCAAAGAAATGGACTTCCCCGATGGAGCGATGCTGCTCACCGGCACCGGAGTCGTCCCGCCGGACAGCTTTAGCCTCGCGTCCGGCGATGTCGTACACATTACGATTGATGGGATTGGGACGTTGACGAATCCGGTGGGTTAGTTCGAATTCAAGCCCAGAGGTGAGGGTTTCCGAACCTCTGGGATCATTTTTTATATTTATTCATGTTTATCCCAGAGGTTCGGAAACCCTCACCTCTGGGCTTAAATGCTTTACTCTTCCCCCAGCAACATCGGCACTTTCTTCCGAAGATGTTCGATCTCGGCCAGCGTTTCACCGAGATAAGCGAGCAATTTCAGGTCGCCGCGACTGACGGTGCCGCCGGCGAATAGCCAGGCTCGTGCCCGGAAGAGTTTATAGAGCTTCACCAGTTTACGATCGGAGACGAAGATCTTGTCCTCGCGGATGAGCGTCTTCACCAGGCGCTGGTATTCGCGGAAGACGTCGTCGGGGAAGAAGATGGCCCGGTCGTTTTGGTCGTCGCCGCGCGTGTCGCTCTGCGTGCGGGCGAAGAGCAGCGTCAGGTAGCGGTTCGCCTTGATGAAGTCATCGAGCGTGCAGTGGCCTTCAATCCACGGCTTGCGGTTGAGCGTGCGGTTGGCCTCCGCTTGCAGGCCCGAGTCAATCAGTTCGGCGAAATGTTCGTCGGCAACCGAACGGCTCATCACCTTGAGGACGAAGCGATCCTTGAGGGCCGCGAGTTCGCCTTGCTCCGGAACCTCGTTGGTGGCGGCGAAGAGGATGCGCAAGGGGACCGTTTCGGGCACGCCGTCCTGGTAGAACTTCTTCTCGTTGATGATCGTCAACAGGATGTTGAGAATGGCGGAGTTCGATTTAAAGATTTCATCCAGGAACGCCACGCGGGCGGTGGGAAGCTTGCCTTGCTTGCGGCGGATGTACTTGCCGTCACGCAATTCCTGGATGTCGATGGCGCCGATGATCTCGGACGGTTCGGTGAAACGGGTGAGCATGTACTCGAAGTAATCGGTCTCGCCGAGACCGAGCGCATCCTTGAACTTGACGACGAGATCGGACTTGGCGGTACCCGGCGGGCCGACGAGCAGGAGCGGCTCCTGAGCGATGGCCGCCACGGTCATCAGGTCGATGATTTCCTGCTTATCGACGAAGAATCGCCCCAGCGACGTGCGGAAGCGGTTGATCTTCTTGCGAAGCTCTTCCGCCTCGGCTTGCAGGTCTTGCAGGCTGGCGTTCTCCGGACTGACGGCGGCCTTGGCCATGAATATCTCGTACCTCCCTCGGTATTGTCGGGCTGGCGTGCGAAAGAACAAGAGACGGAACTTGTCACAACTCTGGTCGATCGAGCAAACCCTTCATCTCCAGGTTCACGCGCTGGCGCACCTCGAACTCATCATCATCCAGCCAGCCGCGGATGGCGGGGCCGGCGACGAAGCCATCGCTAACTACGGCGTGCAGGACGGTATCGATCAACTGCAACGGCTGCAGTGTGTAGTGCGTGTTCGGCCCGCGGATGGCGATCTGCTTGAGGCGCAGGAAGAGTTCTTCGAACCGGCCTAGGGCGAGACGCACCGGCACCTGGCCGAGCGTCGCGGCATAGGTGATCGCCAACGAGGTTCGCTCGGGAGGCGTGAGGTCGCCTTCGAAGAGATCGCGGCGGACTTCATCAATGATCCGGTGGCCCTGCTCGTGCATGCCGGGACCGGCGTAATAGTAGCCCGCGGCCACGTGCAGAAGCGTGCGTATCAGGATCGGCCAATCGGCCCCGCGCGTGCGGCGCAGTCGGGCGACATCCTCGCCACCCGTGAGGACATTATGAATTCGCGTCAGCATGTCGTATGCTTCGTCCTTCATCCCCAACCGCCGCAGAGAACGAAACGTCTGGCCCGTTAGTCCTTCGAGACGGTTCGAAGCGGGCAGGCGGCGCTGGCTGTCGATGATGTCGCGGATCCGCTGCGTCAACGGCTGGATCGCTTCTGGCTGGTGGATGGCGGCCGCGTAACTCAGGCCCTTTTCGAGCAACTGCCATTGCCGGGTCGGCGTGGCAGCGACGAGATCAAGGGCGCGATTCAAGTTTCGCAACATCAACGAGGCCAGTTCCGGGTTCAGCCGTGGGGTCACGTTCATCTCATCCTGCAAGATGCTCGGCAAGGCCGCGTCGGTGGCTTCAACGAGCATCTTGTGCATACGTTCGTTCAACGCGTCCGGGTCAAGCGGGGGCAACTCCACCATCTGCCGTTTCAACACGTCCCACTCACGATAGTGTCGATAGGTCGACGCCCAGTAGGCGTTGACGTGTTCGACGGGCTCCAGGATGAGCGAGTGCTGCCGGAAACGATCAACGAGATAGCGTTGATTCGAGTCGAGGCCATTTAGCTGTTTAACAAGAAGTGGAGGCCAGGGTTCTCGCCCCTGGGGTCCCTCACGCATCTTATCGATGCGGAATGCGAACGATTCCTTGAGGCAGCGGTGCACGGGATCCGCATCGTCGAGCAACGCGTCGGCCTCTTCACGTAGCTTGTCTACGGCTCTTTTCTCACCCAGGCGGGCGAGTCCCCAGGCGAGCATCAGGTCGGCGTAGGCGCTCGTATTTGTCAGTTCCGCTTCGAGACCGAAAGCGGCCAGGGAAACACTGGCGCCGGTGGGACCTGGGCCAATCTGGCGAATCCAGCGCTGGATCAAGGACCGTTTCTCAAGGAGCCATTTACGCACGCGTTCGAAACGATCGCGATCCTCGGCCTCGCCGAAACGAATGAACGCGGGAGCATCAACCTCGAGCCGTAGTCCATTCGCATCGCGCAAGCGAGCGAAGAGGCGATCGCGTGTTTGTGCCAGGGCGAGCAGATCGCCGCGCGCCCGCCGGACCAGCGCCGCGCGGGCGAGCCAGAGTGCCCGGATCGGTAGCCAACCTTCAGTTTCGTGTTTGTCGAGATAAGCATGCAAGGGAGCGCGTTGATCGAGGAACCCGCGCGGCGGCTCCGCCTGATGTGCGGCCCAGTAAGCATAGGCTGCGATCGCGCGAACACGTTCCTTGGTCGGCGTCTCGTTCAACCAATTCTCGATCCGGTTCTCGGAAGGCTGCCACCCAGCCTGGGCCGCCTCCGCTCGCCACCACGCCAGCGCCCAGGCCGGTTTGGACTCGGTTTTATGCCAGAGAGCATACTGCCAGCAGATCGCCTCCTCGGCCGGATCTTCCGCCTGCGCGTACGCGGCGGCCAGTTCCGGCCACATGTCGTGGTGATCATGCGACGCGGTTCCCAAAGAATCGAGGAATCGTGCCTTCAGCACGCCAATGCGTTCATCGGTCGGGGTCGATTGGGATGCGGGTCCGCGTGCGCGCTCCGTGACGAGACGGCCGCTTCGCTCTTCGATGTCAGCGGGAGGGATGGGCGACGGCTTCGTGACTCGAGTTTCAATCGGGCTCTCGGCATCGCGCCTGCCGAGCAACCAGATCCAGAATCGCGACCACCAGCCGCTCGCGCGATCACGTTCGGTTGATGTGTCTTCCAATTCTTCGGAAGTGGGAGCGTTGTCGACGGGTCGCGCATCGCGGCCAGCGAAGCCTTCCTGCCTAAGGGCAAAAGGTTCGAGTTCCCAGGTTTGGCACTGTTCCCATGCGACGTGGGCGTAAATCGGCGATTCAAGGTGGTAGTCAATCCGCGCGGCGAGCGGTTCGAACTCCTTTAGGTCGAGTGATTCGGTCTGAAATCCACCAGGCGAAGCCGGCCGCAACCAGCTGAGATGATCGGCGGTGAGTCCGAACACTTCGGCAACAATGTCGGGACGGGGGAACAGGGCCGGTTGCCGGTCACAGGGAACGAATAGGTTCGTTCCTTTGAGCATACGACGAAAACCCGGCTGGAATTCAACCCAGACCGGCGGGATCTCGCGCCGGCCGAGGACTTGAACCAGTGCGACCGGGCCATCGGGCGTGACGGCCACGGCAACGCGCAACCGGCGTGTCTCGTCTTCCGATAGCGAATGCGCCAGCCGCTCGAGTTGCGACTGGGAATCGTGCGGGATGACCCAGCAACGGGCCACATGGGCTGTGTCGTCCGCAACCAACCGCAATGGGATCTCGATACGATTTCCCGGGTACGGAAGAGCGGCAGTCGTGATGATGTCCGTGAGTGCGAATGTGGCCGCGCACGAGGCGAAGACAGGTCGATCGACCCGCAACCAACGGCGCGGCGGCTTGAGAATGAGAAATTGGTTCTCCGGCGTGCAGATGGATCCAGCGGAGGGGTGACGCCAACCGACCGAGGCCCAGACTCCCGGCGATTGCTGATAGTAGGCCGTTGACGAGCGATCCAGGCCATCCGTGGCGCGAAGCCGCATTGCGGAAGTCGGCTCGTCGACCAGCAACAAGACACGATCGTTGGTCGGCCAGTGGGTCGCCCAATGTTCAACGCCCAGACGCTCGAGTTCACGGATCCAGCCAACTAACTGTGAAGCCGGCAAGTTGAAGAGAAGTGCGCCCTGAGGTGGCGAGTCGTCTCGCTCAAGCGGCATCAATTCGTGCCAGCATTCAATCGATTCCGTCGCCCCATCGAGCAGCGTCGAAGCAACACGGATGCCGCAACGCCGTAGGCCGAGAAGCATCTCGCGGGAAAGATCCTCCGTGGAGGAAAGCCAGAATTGATCGGGCTCGGCAAGGCGAGCGACCGCGGGTTGACAAACGAGAGCGGTCAAGGCGTCGTCGGAAAGCGCCCGCTTCAGCGTCGACCGATCCGGAATAATGAGCGTCGGCATGGGTTATTCAGCAAAGGCCCGGGTTGGCCGACCTGGACCCTTCGAAGTTGAGAACTACTTGAGCGCTAGCTTCTTCTCGGCGGCGACTTCCGCGCCGATCGGCTTATATTTAAGAACCAATTCGTTGGGGAAGACATCAACCAGGACCCACGCCGGGCGAATCTCCGCGATCGCAAAGCCGGGGGCTTTTTGTAGGCCGCGGTCGCGGTTGTACGAATGGCACGGCAGAATCACTTCATGGATACCGTGGAACGTGTCGCTCCAGCCGCGCATCCCGCAATGGAAGTGTCCCGCGAAGAAGGCGACGATGTTCTTGTGCGCTTCGAGCAGCTTGGCGAACTCGGCCCGGCCGGTCTTGATGTACCAGCCGACGTCCGGCGCCCGGTTCTCGTGAAAGATCACGTGCGAGGCGAGAATGACGCGTTGATCCAACTGCTTCGCATCATCGAGCTGTTCATGCAACCATTTGATCTGCTCGGGCGTAACGACGCCCAGATGTCCCGGGTTCACCTCCGCGTCGGCGAAGGTGAGGAAGCGATAATTCTTGAACTTCAGGACCCCTTCGGTTTCCTTCCGCACGTGCTTGACGAACATCTCGACGGGATCGTGATTGCCGGGAACGGCGGCGAATTCCTTCTTCAGCCCCTTGGCCGTTTCCATCCAAACGGGATAGAGTTTCTGCCGTTCTTCCATGGCGCCGTTGTCGACGAGATCGCCGCAGAAGATCGTGAACTCGGCCGGGGAGGCGTTAATCTCGGCAACCGTGGTCTGCATTGCCTTCACGTAAGTCGACGCCTTACCGAGGTGCGTGTCGGTCACGAGGGCAAACGAAAAGTCGGGCTTCGGCGTGTCGGCGGCGGTGAGCAAGGGCCCGGATGCCGCGACGGCGCTGGTGGCGAGAAACTCTCGACGGTTGAAATTCATCATGGTTTCCTTTGAACCGGAACGTCCTTAGGCACTTCTCATCGAATATACACGAACTCGTTCGCATTCAACAGAGCCCAGCAGACGGCGCGGAGGCCGTGCTCCTTGGCGATTGCGCCGGCGCGGTCGATTTCGTCCTTCTCAGGTGGCCGGCCGAATGCGAGGCAATAGGCGAGTGTGATGCGGGCCGCGGGTTCGTCGCCCGCTTCCTTTACGACGCGATCGGCAAAGTACTGGGCCTGCCGGAGAACGAACGAATTGTTCATGAGTGTCAGGGCCTGCAGCGGCGTCGTCGTCGTGCTGCGCCGCGGCGTCTTCACTGAGGGATCGGGGCAATCGAGCACGTCGAGCAGCGGGTCGCGGGCCGAGTTAATGACCATGCGATAGACCGACCGACGGTTGTACGCGGGTGCGTCGAGATCGAGCAGATGATAGAAGGTCGAGTTAAAGACCTCGATGCGGAACGGCCGAGTGCTCGGCCCGCCGACTTGACGATTCAACTGCCCGCTGACGTCGAGCATGGCATCGCGAACCGCCTCGGCTTCGAGCCGACGCGGGGGGAAGCGGCTGAGCAGGCGATGGTCCGCATCAAGGCGGGTCGACTTCTCATCGCTTTGGGTCGCTTGTTGGTAAACGGCCGAGAGCATGATCAGGCGGTGCAGTTTCTTCACGTGGCCGCCGTTGTCGCGCAGTTCGGTCGCCAGCCAGTCGAGCAAGAGAGGGTGGCTTGGCGGTTCGCCGTTGAAGCCAAAATCGTTTGGCGTACGCACAAGCCCTTCACCGAAGTGATACTGCCAGACACGATTGGCTGCCACACGCCAGGTTAGCGGATTATCAAGGTGGACGAGCCAGTCGGCGAACTTCTTACGGCGCTCGCCTTCGGGTGCATCGCTCTTCAAACCGAAATTACCGGGCGGGCCGCTGATGCTCGCGGGCGGGCCGGCCGTCACGATGGCTTCTTGGAGTTGCGGGTCGCCGCGCTTGAGAAGGTGTGTCGGTCCCGGCGGCTTGATCAAGGCTGCATAGGCGAACGGCGGAGCGAGTGACTCGGGCTTGGCGAGTTGTACTTTCTTGCGTTTGTCGTCGAGACGGCTCAGTTCCTGACGATCTTCCTCGGTCAACTCCTTGAGGATCTGTTCGCGCGACACTCGGTCGCAACCGGCCTGGAACGAGGTCCGTACTTCCTCGACCGTGAGCGGACGATCATAAAGGCGAGCCTCGGCGATCGACCCATAAAGAAGGGCGGCGTTGCCGCCGGTATGCCGATGGCCCAAGAGCACCCGCGCCTCTCCGGCCTTGAACGTGACGGAACCGTGATCGCCCGTGACAACATAGGGTTCGCCATAGGGTTCGCCGTTGCGGTAAACACGTATGCGGCCCGAACGCTCATAAGTGAGGGCCAAGTGAACCAGCTGATCGGGCTTGCTCTGCTCGTTCAGGCCCTGAAGATCGCGTGATCGGTGGTAAAAATCGCTGCCCGCAAGCCACGAGCCGGGCTTGCGCTCGGCGTAAGCGATGGCGTCGAACAGTTTGCCGTCTTTGGTTTCGAGGGTGATGACCCCGCCGCCGCGCTGTTCCAGGTTTGCCAGCGACACCCACGCTTCAAGAGTTTTCTCGTGAATGTCACGATCGATCGGTGCGGTTTCGAGATAGGCATCGCGGCCGTTGAGGACGAGTTGACCATCAACGATCTTGGCTTTGCCTTTGAGCGTGCCATGCATGGTCCCGGCTTGGTCACGCGCGTCTTGCTCAAAACTCCATCGGGCCAGCGGTCGCGGCAGGTCTTTGCCCTCTTGTCCGCGGGCCTTGGCGCGGCCCCGATTTTCGATCTCTGCGATTTTCCTTTCGAGGTCGATCACGATCGTCTGCTGACGAGCTAATTCGGCGAGGCGGGTCTGGGTTTGCTTCGACGTGGGCAAGGGGCGTTCGCCATGATGGACCCCTTCGAAGATGGCCTTGAGCCGGTAATAGTCGCTAGCGGGGAAGGGATCGAACTTATGATCGTGACAGCGAGCGCAGTTGAGCGTGCAGCCGAGGAACGTCTGGCTGACAACGGCGAGGATGTCTTCCAGTTCATCTTCGCGGGCTCGCATGCGAACCGAGGGGCTAGCGGTATTGAGCCCCACTTGATCCCAGGGGCCCGCGACGAGGAAACCGGTCGCGACGATCCCGTCGGATTGAGTGGAATGAAGGACGTCCCCGGCCACCTGTTCGCGGACGAAATCGGCGTAGGGTTTGTCGTCGTTGAACGAATCGATGACCCAATCGCGATAGCGCCAGGAGTGGTCACGCGGCTGGTCGCGTTCGAAACCGTGGCTCTCCGCGAAGCGGGCGACATCGAGCCAGTGACGGCCCCAGCGTTCTCCGTAGTGCGGCGAGGCGAGCAAGCGATCAATCATCTTCGCGAAGGCATCGGCAGTATTGTCAGTGAGAAAGTCGTCGATCTCGGCAGGAGTCGGCGGCAGGCCGATCAGGTCAAAGGTCGCCCGGCGGATCAGAGCCAGTTTGCTGGCCTTACGGGCCGGGGCGAGACCCTTAGTTTCGAGCGCGTCCAGGATGAAGGCATCGATCGGTGACTTCACCCAACCGGACTGTGGGAACTTGGGCGTTTCCGGCCTGGTGAGTTTCTGAAATGACCACCAGTCCGGCCCCGCGCGTTTCGGTTCATCCGCGCAGTGGGTGGTTGACGTGAGAATCCCAGCGGTCAGCAGGGTCAGGTATATCGTAGACTTCATGATCTGATCATCTCGCCTGGGCGCTCGTGCGTCAAGCAAAACTGGTCAAGTGCGGAAATTCAGCAAAAATGGCGCAAGTCGGCTCGGGAGGGGCGTTTTCTTGAGGAAAAGAGGAATCGACGCGTAAAATGTACTAGGGTTCCTTCAGCGGAGAAACATCATGACGAAGAAGTATCTACTCACTGGCGTCGCGTTCTTGGCCCTCATGTTGATGCCCAACCTAGCATCCGCTGGCCCGCCCGGATTCTATGGCGGCGGGGTGTACGCCACTCCCAACCCTTGGGGTTACGCGCCATTTCCGGTTGGCCCGACCACATCGGGCTTCAACTACTATTCGTCCCCCTATGGTTACCGAACCTACAACAGCTACAGCTACACGCCGACGCCCTGGGGAGTCCAGGGCTACCAGTACAGTGGGACGCAGGTGCAACCGTATTCGGTCGGCCCGCGGCATTTCGTCTACTGGGATCCCTTCGCCAACCAGTATCGCTATTCGTACCGATAGCGCGACGTGTAAGCTCATCACCGACCAATCCACAAGCCCGTGCGCCAGCACGGGCTTGTTGCGTCAAAGGGTTCTCGCATCAGTCATGTTTCACCCAAACTCTCCAGCTTTGTCAAAATAATCGCGATGTTCCGAATTGATCGATTGTACTGCGAAGGCGCACGATGCCGATAAATAGGGCATGGTCGATCGAAACCCACTATCGGTGTGCCGCATAGGTTGCGGGCTGATTCTGCTGATCGGATGCACCTTTGCGGTGGCGCAAGAGCAACCGGAGTTGCTATTGCCCGCGCCGGGCAATCAACCTTCGCGCACGGTTGACTCCTCGAATCTGAAGGCGGCCAATTGGAGTTCGATTAATCAGCCGTTCGTCCCCTCGCCGCCGGCTGACCCCAAGCAAAAGGTCGAGCCCAAGAAGGCGAACGAGCCCAAAGCGAAAGAAGAACCTAAGGAGGCGTCCAGCAATCAGTTTGCCGGCGCGACGGAAGCCGGCACGCAGCCTGGCGAGATGTTTAACCCCACCATGTTTGGCGATTTGATCGGCGTGTTCTCCTGCCGGATTGTGACTGTGCCGGGCCAGTTCACTACGATCCCGATCACGGGCACGTCAACAACCAATAATAACGCCACGTCGACGACGGTCTTTTCTATCCCCGTTTCCGGCTCTTCCGGCGGGAGTGGGGGAGTACCGATTCCGCCTTCCGTGCAACAGGTAGTCGTGACTACCAATACCATTACCGGCGCGACAACGACCTCCGTGGGCAGTATTAGTCAGCCTGTAACAACCAAGATCTGTGGCATTCCCGTGGTCAGCGGAGGATACGCCGGCTTCAAGGTGTCAGACAACGATACGCCCCGACCGGTCGACCGCTTCTACATGAGCTACAACTACTTCGGCGACGTGAACCGTTCGCAAATGCCGAGCTTTGCTCAAGGGCTGAACCTTCAGCAGCAATTGTTTGGTTTTGAGAAAACGTTCCTGGACGGCGATGCCTCTTTCGGCATGCGGCTGCCTTACATCCAGTTGAACGGCATGAGTGAGTTGCAGAACAACGTGGTCGGCGATTTGAGCCTGCGCTGGAAATTTGCCTGGATCAACGATCCGCAGACGGGCAACGTCTTCTCGACGGGTATGATCATGAGCTTGCCGACGGGTAACGCTCAGTCCATTCTGCCGGACGGCACGTCAAGCCCGAGCGCGGTATTGTTCCAGCCCTGGGCCGGCTTTATTTATAACTTCCCGCGCTGGTACACCCAGGGCTTCTCGTCGCTGGCCATCCCGTCCGACTCTCGCGATCCGATGATCTTTTTCAATTCGATCTCGGCTGGCTACTGGCTCTATCGCGACAATTCTCCGAGGAGCCGTCTCAAGGCCATCGTGCCGGTCATAGAACTGCATTTGAACACGCCGTTGACCAATCGGTCCATGGATTCAGCGATTTTCTTCCAGGATCAGTTCAACCTGACCACGGGCATCTACACGATGTTGCGGCGGATGACGATTGGCGTTGCCGTCGGCACCCCGCTCGTTGGGCCGAAGCCCTATAACGTCGAAGCGATCGGTAACTTGAACTTCCGATTCTAAGACGCGAGCCAAGAGTAGAATCACTCTCGGCTCGCTAAACCGGTCCCATCAAAATCACTTGATTTTTGAATATTCTGTTGCCTTGAAGAATTTCACTTCCGGCGGCTTCGAGAGGATCTTGCCGTTCTTCTCGGAGGCATCGCGGGCCTTGATCCAGTCGGGGTCCATGCGGAATGCATCCCAGGCTTTCTTGGCCGCCTCTTCGCTCGGGTGGGCCACGATGTAGACGAGCACTTCCTCGGCCCCCTTCGAATCCGTCGGCACCCAGAAGCCAATGAGGGTCATGCCGTACTTTTCGAGCAGTTTGCAGGTATGGTCCCGGAAACGAGCGTGCAGGTCGGCCATCTTGCCGGGGTTAGCGTAATAGGTACGCATTTCGAAGACACGCGTGTCTGGCTTCGGCGGATCGGCGGCAACCGCCCGAGCGGAGACGATGGCGAATACGATCAGCGTGATCATCAGAATCTTCATGGACATCACCTTATTTCTCTTGGAATCGATACATGTTTTTGTCCGTCCGCACGTAAAGCGATCCGTCGACAGCAGCGAACGACGCGAACGTGCGCTCCTTCAGATTGCTTTTGTTCAAGATGTTGAACTCTTTCTTGGCTTCGATGACGGCCCCTTCCCCTGACTCGCTGGTCACCCAGATCTTGCCGTCCGCATAAATCGGCGATGCCGAGTAACCGCTGCCGGGGACGCGTTCCGACCAATACGGGTCGCCGGTCTTGGCGTTCAGGCAGGTCGCGACGCCGCCATCGGAGACCATGAAGACCATGTCATCGACGTAAAGCACCGAAGGGGTGTTGGGCGCCGCTCGCTTGACCGTCCAGGCAACATTCGAAGCGGTGATGTCGCCTTTGCCCTCAGGCTTGATGGCCTGCAAAGTTGGCGACATGTAACCCGTGGCGACGTAAACCATGCCGCCGCCAAAGACCGGCCGGGGGATTAGAGAGAAGCCATCGTACTTCACACGCCAAACTTCCGTGCCCTTCGCGGGCTCGTAAGCACCGACCATGCCGCTGCCGGGCGAGATGATCAGACTCTTCTTGTCGACCGTGATGAGTTGCGGGGTCGCGAACGAGAAGCCCTTGGTGCTGCCGCCCTTGCGATCGGTCTTCCAGGCGACGTTGCCGGTTTTGCGATCGAGGGCCGCGATCACTTGCGTATCTCCGCCGTCGCAGGAGAAAACGAGTTTGTCGTCGACGAGAATGGGCGAACCGCCGTTGCCATGAACGGGCTTATAAGGAAGCTTCTGAGACTTCCAGAAAATCTGTTTGCCGTCGAGCGAAATGGCGGCGGTGCCAATGTGCCCGAAATGAACGTAGAGCCGTTCGCCATCGGTGACGGGCGTCGGGCTCGCGTGGCTGTTCTTCTTGTGCGGGTTCGGCGAACCGGCCGGTTCGACAAAGATCTCTTTCGCAAACAGGAGGTCGCCGGTGACGGCATCAAGGCCGACGGCCTGAAGGGAATAGTCTTTCCCTTTCTCAACGGCCGTAGTCAGGTAGACCTTGCCCTTCCAGACGATGGGTGACGACCAGCCATGGCCAGGAATTTCTTTCGTCCAGACGACGTTTTTGTCGGGCCCCCATTCAAGAGGGAGCTTGGCGCCGGTGTACAGGCCGTCGCCAGTCGGTCCGCGAAACTGAGGCCAATCGCCCGCCGAAAGGGAGGGCACGGCCGACAGGCAGAGTATCAATGCGTAACGATTCATGGTTGGAACGCCCGCGAAAAGGTCGGGAGGGTGGGATAAGAAAAGTCTATGGGATAGCGGGGCGGTAGACTATCCCACGCGGCCGATAACCACGGTCCTCACGACCGGCACAACGGATGTTTGAGTGACAGCCACGCGCCGTTCTGCTTCGAACTCTCGACGCTCTGGGTAATGAAGTTCATGCCGTCGACGCCGTCGGCCACGTTGGGATACAGGCTGCCGGCCCCGTCAAACTTCTGGCCGCTGGCCCGCTTGACGATGTCGTCATACACGGCCGTGTAGACATTGGCGAAGGCCTCAAAGAACGCTTCCGGATGGCCAGCCGGCAGACGTGAAGACGCACCGGCCATGGCGCCGAGATACGGCCCGCCTGCCCGCGTATAGAGCTGGTGCGGCTTGCCGTTCACCCGCACCAGCATCTTGTTCGGCTCTTCCTGATGCCACTCAAGAGCGCCCTTCGTCCCGTCGATCTCGATCCACAAGTCATTCTCGCGACCATGGGAGATTTGCGACGCGGTGACGGTGCCCAAAGCGCCGTTGCCGTAGCGGATCATGGCCGTGCCGTAATCGTCGAGCGCTCGCCCTTCGTTGAAGATCTTCAGCGTGCATGAGATGGAATCGGGGATCAACCCGGTGATGAAGCGGCCCAGATTGTAGGCGTGAGTCCCGATATCGCCGAAGCAGCCGGCGATGCCGGACTTTTTGGGATCGGTACGCCAGGCCGCCTGCTTCTGGCTGTCGCTTTCAAGCCGGGTGCGCAGCCATCCTTGGATGTAACAGGCGCGGATGGCGTTGATCTCGCCGAGCTCGCCGTTCTTCACCATCTCGCGGGCCTGACGAACCAGCGGGTAGCCGGTGTAGTTGTGCGTGACGCCGAAGACGACGCCCGTTTTCTGCACGACCTTCGCCAGGTCCTCGGCCTGGGCGAGATCGAAAGTGAGCGGCTTGTCGCACAGGACGTTGATGCCGGCTTCGGCGAACGTCTTGGCGATCTCGTAATGCGTGTGGTTCGGCGTGGCGACGCTGACGAAATCGACGCGTTGATCGGCCGGCAACTTGGCTTCCGCCTCGACCATCTCCTTGACGGACCCGTAGGCGCGGGCCGGGGCGATGTCATAGTCGGCGGCGGACGCCTTGGCCTTGACGGGATCGGACGAGAGAGCGCCCGCGACAAGGGCGGCCCGGTTGTCGAGAACCGCGGCCCGCATATGCACGGCGCCGATAAAGGCCCCCTGGCCGCCCCCGATCAAGCCCATGCGAAGCTTGCGGTTCAGCGGTGCGTTAGTCGGCATGAGAGAGGCTCCTGCGTGAAGAATCGAAATGGATATAGCGTCAAGATATGGCGGGGGCCGGACAAATTGAAGGGATCGTTAGTCGCGATCCGGAGGGTTTCCGGCGGGGAGTGCTGGAGCGGTCAATCACGCCCCACGGCGCAGCGTCCGGCGTCGGCTTTCCTGAACGGTCCGCTGCCGTAGTGACAGCGTCATCGCGGCGATTCTGCGATACAGGAGTTCGTGAACCGCACCAAACTCCTCGCCCCGAAGTTCCGTCACCCGCCGTGCCGTCTCGAAGGCGGCATCGAAATCGGTGCGTTCAACGAGTTGACTATATTCCACCGCGCTGAACGACGGCACGAAGCGGGGCAGCAACTCTCCCGAGGGCAACAACTGGCCGAAGACGCCGACGTTCGAGCCGGTGTTCAACAACGAGCCTAGCCCAGTCTTCGTGTGATCGCCGAGATAGCTACCGACTTTGGTCCGGCCGGTCGTGACGAGTCGGCCATCGACCATCAACTTCACATCGCCATAGTCATTGCGCAAGTCGCTGGTGTGAGTGCCCGCTCCGAGATTCACCCATTCCCCAAGGTAGCTGTGCCCGAGAAAGCCGTCGTGGTATTTGTTCGTGTGAGCCTGGATAATGCTCGATTCGACTTCGCCGCCGACCCGGCAGTTGGCGCCGATCGACACGCCGCCGCGAATCTGAGCACCCAGCAAGTGCGTCCGCGGGCCGATCCAGCAGGGACCCTCGATCCGCGTGAATGAGTTGATCACCGCGTCGCGTTCGATGACGATTGGCCCGTTGCTCGTGTCCGCCACAACGAACGGATCGATCCGAGCCGTCGGGTCGATGCGCAGCCAGTCGGACGGGCCGACCAACGTCATCGTGTCGGGCCGTCCATTCGATTCGGCCGTCCGTGTCATCTGGAAGTCGACGGCAATTTGCTCGGCGTTGGCGTCGACTACTTCCCAGAGGTAGCGAAGCAGGGCGCCGCCCGCCGGCCGGTTGGGCAACGTCTGCCGACAGCGTTCGAGATGTTCCGTGAGGCGATCGAGTTTGACTGATTCCAGTTCGTCGGGCGAAAGCAGCGCGTAGGCGATCTCGTCGCCGACGACGGCCAAGCAGGGGCCGTCGGCCGCGAGTTGTTCGGGATCGAGGCTGCTGGGTCGCGCGGGCGGCAACCAGCGGGCGTTCACGAGTAGGGTAACATTTTCGCTCAGCCAATCGACATCGTTACAAACAATGTTCGGGTTCTTGAGGCGGAAGAGATCGGCCAGGTGCGGACGGATAAGAACGCCTGCGTCTTCGAGCGGAACGAACCGCCGTTGCTTCTCGGCCAGGGTGGTCATGCCGCATTGCAGATCGAAGGCCGGACGCGAGAGCGCGATCGGCTCCAGGTCGACGACATGAGCGTCCTCGAAAAGACAAATCCGCATCCGTGCGTCCTCAGTCCTGTTCCGTCAGGGACGCCCAGTGTAATCGAAAAAGGGAAGGCGAGGGAAGGCCGAATAACCGGGTCCTCGCTGCGCGTGAGTCTCGAAAAGAATCCCTCGCTAACGCGTCGGGCTCGGAAGAACCCGAACAGACGTTGAATTTTTCTTTCGAGTCCGACGCGTTAGCGAGGGCGCCTGCATCACCCAATGCGCGGGAAGAGTGGCTTTACTTTGCCGTCAATGAGTTCGGCCGTCACGCGCAGGTCTTCCGCTTGCGGCTTCAGTTCCGCGGCGTCGGCGTACTTCACTTCTTCCCACGGAATCGGGAAGTTGAAGCTCTCATAGATTGTCTTCGCCGAGCGCGGGATGAAGGGCTTCAACAAGATGCTGGCGATGCGCAACGACTGCACCGCGTTGAAGAGGACGCGTTTGGCCGCCTCCTTGTCGGTCTTCACCGACTTCCACGGCGCGTTCGTTTCCAGATACTGGTTCGTCGGCGTCAGGAAGTCGAGAATGATTGATTGCAACGCCAGGTTGTACGAGCATGATTCCACATGGCCGCGCACGCCATCGACGAACTTCTTCAGGTCCAAATTCACGACTGGATCAGGAGCCTTGCCGCCCGTGCCGCTCAACACACGATCGTAGTTCTTGCTCGGGATCGTGATGAGCCGGCTCAGCAAGTTGCCCAGATTGTTCGCCAGTTCGCTGTTGAACACCTCTGCGAATCGTCCCCAGCTAAACTCCCCGTCACCCGGGAACGGACATTCGCGCATGAAGTAGTAGCGAAACGCATCGCTGCTGAACTTCGAGATGATGTCCATCGGTTCGATGGCGTTGCCGAGCGATTTGCTGATCTTGTCAACCGCGCCGGTCTCTTCGTTCTTGATGTAAACGAATCCATGCCCGAACACCATCTTCGGAGGTTCCAGGTCGGCGGCCCATAGCATCGCCGGCCAGAGGGCCGTGTGGAAGCGCGTAATGTCCTTGCCGATGAAGTGGATGTCGGCCGGCCAGTATTTCTTGAAGGTGGCCTCGTCGTCGCCGTAGCCGATGCCGGTGATGTATGTGAGTAGCGCGTCGAACCAGACGTAGATGGTGAACTCGGGATCGAACGGGATGCGGATGCCCCACTCTTCACCTTGGCGCGAGATGTTGACGTCGCGCAGCCCCTCGTTCTGGATCAGGCTGATGATCTCGTTCCGCCGCGATTCGGGCTGAATGAAGTCGGGATGCTCCTCGTAGAACTTCAGCAACCGTTCTGAGAATGCGGACAGTTTGAAGAGGTAACAGGGCTCGGAACGGCGGATCAACGGCGACTTATGCACGGGGCAGTTGCCCGCGTTCTCGCCGTGGACCTTGTCGCTTTTGAACTCCTCGCAGCCGTTGCAGTACCAACCGTCGTGCTTGCCCTTGTAGATGTGGCCGTTGTCATAGACCTTCTGGATAAACTTTCGGCAACATTGCTGATGCCGTTCCGAACTCGTCTGAATGAACGCGTCGTACTTGATGTCGAGGGCGTCCCAGATCTCACGGAACTGGCGGGCCATGTCGTCGCAGTATGCTCTCGTGTTGAGTCCGAGTTCGGACGCCCGTTTCGAGACCTTCACCGTGTTCTCGTCGTTGCCCATCAACAGGAAGACGTCGTCGCCCTCCATGCGGCGGTAGCGAGCTTGGACGTCGGCGCCGAGTTTCTCGAACGCCGTGCCGATATGCGGCCGGCTGTTCGGGTAGTCGATGGCCGTGGTCAGAAAGAACTTCGACATGAAAACCGTCCTCGCGAGCGGGTGAATCCGTGCTGGTTCATATTACTTCGATTCGCGCTAGATGGCGAGCGAAACGCTCGAAGACCGCCTAAAGCGGGACTCCAGCGAAGAGTGTCTTTGTTGGAGTCCCGCCTTTAGGCGGTCTTCCTGCGAGATACGTCAGCATCAATGATTAGTCCCGCACGAATGAGGTTCATTTCTGAACGGCGGCGGGCAGGCATTGGGCCGAGTGGCCGGTGGCGCGGTAGAGGCGGAACTGAGCCCGGTTGAAGTCGGCGACGGCTGCGTAGTAATCGCTGTTGGCCTGGCCGAGAGCCTGGAGGGCGGCGACGACTTCCTGCGGTCGGACGACGAGAATCAGAACGTTGCCGACGCGGCGCGTCTGGGCCAGGCCGTCCATGTTCTTTTTCAGTGATTCCATGGCATCTTTCACGGCCGGTTCCGAGTAGATGAGCCGTTCGCGGGCCGACTTCACCTGGGCGTGGGCAACGGCGACCTCGGCGGCGACACGGTCCTGGATGCGAAAGACTTCGAGTAATGCGATGTCGCGCTCGGCCTTGCGTTCCTCGATGCGGGCCTTGTTCCCCAGGCCGAGGTTCTGGACTTCCCAGAGGACCTGGACGTCGTAGTCGAATCGGCTGCGCATGTCGCCACCGCCGCCCGAGCCGCCGCTGAACGCGCCGTAGGCGAGCGATCCGCTGGGGTTGGTGCTGGCGCTTCGAAGAAGGACGCTGGGAATGAGCGGCCGCATCTTTTCTTGCCGCAACCGTTGCAGCGAGGCCTGGACGATCGCCTGACTGGCGGCCAGTTCCGGCCGGGCTGTCAGGCCGATGGCGATCAGATCGTCGAGGGAAAAGTTGGGCTCAATAATCGTGACGACGAGATCCGGCGGTTCAATCGGCTCCACGATGGCCGACGATTCGAGCCGCAAGAGGCGAACGAGTTCCGCACTGGCTAGTGACCAGCGTTCTTGTTGGATGGTGGCCGCCTGACGCCTTCGAGCCAGTTCGACTCGGGCACGGGTCGCTTCCACGGGCGGGGCCAGATTGTCTGCCAGTTGTTGCGTGCGGCGGACCAGCTCTTCCGCTTCTTTCACGATGACTCGTGCCAGGGCCAGTTCGCCGCGGGCCTGCTGGACCGTGAAATAGGCCTCGGCCACGGAAGTGGCGGCATCGTTATGCACGGCCTGAAGAACGGCCTTACGAGCCTGGAGATCCTGCCGGGCGGCCAAGGGGGCGAAGATGGCGTCATTCAACCCGAACACCGCATTGGCGCCGCCGCCGACCATGAAACTGCTACGGCTCTTGTTGATGACGTCGCCCTGGAAGTTCTGCACGGCCCCATCGTGATGAAAGTAGTCGACGCCGCCAATGATTGTCGGCAGCGTCAGAAATTTGGCGCGATCGTACTGGGCCGCGGCGATCCGCACCTGACGGCTGGCGACTTGAACGTCGAGCGGCCTTGCACACGCCAATTCCATCGCGGTCGCCAAATTGATGGGCAGCGACGGGTGTTGATCGACTACGGCCGGGGCCATCGGCGTCGGTTCCGGCGCTTCGTGTTTGACGGGCACTATCCCAACCGGCCGAGCCGACTTCCACTGCACTTCCTGGGGAGGGGTCGATTGAGCGCGCGCCATCCCAGCCAAGAGCAGGGTCGTCCCCAGCCAGCCGAGAGCCCGCATCTTCATCAAGTGCCTCCCTAAAATCATGCCGTATCGTGATTATCGGCGTGCTTGACGACGTGAAATGAGGGAAACTTTGCGGGTTGTGCGGATTGTGCCGAGAAGTGGCTGAGGCTCAGTTTGTTGCCACGGGCATGTGCTTCGGACGCGGCAATAGTTTTCCAAGTAGGCCGCGGACTTTTCGCAACTGACGGGTCATCCAGTCGGTTTCCGGGTCGATCTCGGGCGGCCGGCGTTCCGAGAGATTCGGCCGGAAGATCATCAATAGCAGCAACGGCAGATACCAGAGGACGTAGACGCCCCCCTGATCGGCGAACCAGAACTGGATGCCGATGACCACCGCGGCTGACTGAGCGATCACCTGGGCCAGGTTGCGCGGCGTGGGCGAGAAACTCGCCAACGCGAGCAATGCCATGAACAGGATGAACACCGGCAGGCGGTAGGCCCAGTGCGCCCCTCTCCAGATGCTTTCGGTCTTCGGCACCTTCCAGGCCTGCCAGTCGGCGAGGCTCAGTGCGTTGGTGATGTGCCTGCCGAACTCTCCATGCGTCAAGAGCATGAGGGCGGTCAGGGCCAGGCTCAAAGTCATCGCCAGCAGAAAGCAGGTGGTGAACCGCACTGAGCCGCGACCGCGATAGAACCCGCACCAAAGCGGGAAGAGAAGAATCGGGAAGAAGCTGCTGCCGGACACCAGCCCGAGCAAGAGCCCGGACACCATCGGTCTCCGGTAAGCGAAGACGGCCCAGACGAGAAAGACCGCGGGCCAGACGTGGTGCACCTGCGAGACGTGCAAGGCGGTGTAAGGCGTGAGCAAATAGAGGCAGGCCATGGCCATGCCGGCGGTCGTGTCTTGAAAATGGATCGCGCCAATCAGGATCAACCCGATGAGGATGGCGAGATGCAGCGTCATGACGATCGCGCGTTCCACCCAGAAGCGAGTGCCGCCATCGTCGATCGAGGGGATACCGGACTGGTAATTCACGACGGCCGCTGCGCCCTCCTGGACGCGGATCAGGGCGATCGGCCCTTTGCCGATCTGCTCCACGGGGACGTCTGGGATGCGACGGATGGCGACGACCACCATGCATAGGAACAACGTGGCCGCCAGCCATGCCAGGCCGGAGAGATTCAAGTTCGGCGTCAGGGCCGGCCGTTTTTCGAGCCCCAGATCCAGCAGGCAGCGAGCGAACCAGTAGCCTGAGCCGGCAATCAGCCAGGCGTAACCCACGAAGAGCAAAAAGTTGCCGCGATCGGTCAGCCAGGCGCGCATCGCCGGTTCGAGTTCCTTACGGTCCGCGGCGTAGAGGAGTGTGTGCGCTTCCTGAAGCAGTAAGAAACCGGGCGTGAGAAGGAAGAGGGTGAGTAGGTCCCAGTTGCGCAACGCGATCAGGCGATTGAAGCGCAGGAATAAGGCGATGGCGATGACGATTGACAGGTAGAACCATGTCGCGGCATTCGGCAGGTTGAAATCGAGGAAGATTGATGCGAGCACGGGCACGCTCCGAGTCAGAACTCGCCCGGATCCATCCGGTTGTATCGGCTCGTGAAGGCAAACCCGAGAGCAAAACGCGAGTCGGAACGTCCTTGAGGAGAGAGGCAATGGCGCAGGGGTACTATCGGGATTCGCGGGGCGATGGTCAAGAGGAGGAGCGTTCGCGTTGACCTTCGCTCTTCACTTCCGACAATACCGATTGTCGTCGAATCCGCTTTTTACTTCAGGATGTACCCTCATGAAGCCGCTTCTTTGTTTACTCCTCTGCGCCTCGCCTTTGCTGGCCGCACCGCCAAAGCCGATGGTCGAAGGGTTGAAGAACCCCGAATCAGTATGCGTTGCCGGCGGCAAGATCTATGTGTCGGTCATCGGCGAACGTGATACCGATGGCGACGGCGCCGTTCTGGTCATCGAGGATGGCAAGGCTGTACCATTCGCCACGGGACTTAATGATCCCAAGGGTCTGGCCGCCTACCAAACATCGTTCTTCGTCACCGATAAGACTCAAGTCTGGAAGATCGACGAAAAGGGCAAAGCGGAAGTGTTCGCCGCCGCCAAGGATTTCCCGGTGGCGCCGTTGTTCCTCAACGACATCGCCATCGACGTCGAAAAAGACGGCGGCTCGATCTTCGTCAGCGACTCCGGCGACCGTAAGGGCAAGGGCGGCGCCATCTACAAGATCAACATCAAGGACAAGAAGGTGACGACCGTACTCGACGGCGTCAAATACCCGGCTCTCAATTTCCCGAACGGCATTTTGCTGGGCGAAACCGGTCAACTCATCTTTGTCGATTTCGGCTCGGGTGATCTGAACCGGATGAACTTGGCCACGGGCGTCATCGAGAAACTGGCTGAGGGTTTTGATGGCGGCGACGGTCTGGTCTGGGATCACTTCGGCCGGCTGTACGTCAGCAGTTGGAAGACCGGCAAACTCATGGTCATCCCCCGACCCGGCGCGAAGCCGTTGCTCCTGATGGAAGGCTTCCAGTCCGCGGCTGACATTTGTCTCGATCCGACCGGCACGAGCATCCTGGTTCCTGACATGAAGGCCGGCACCGTCACGGCGGTGCCGATCCAGGTTCCGGGCGAAGTGTTCAATAACGAACCGCTGAAGATCGAGACCGAGGTCGCCTTCGCGAATTTGAAGTGGACCGGCTGGAAGGGCGAGACCGATGACGGCAAGGCCGACCCGCTACGCCCGATCGTTCTGACGCATGCCGGCGACGGCAGTGGCTTGATCTATGTTGCCACCGAACATGGTGTGATTCACTCGTTCCCCAATGACCCGAAGGCGACCGAAACCAAGGTGTTTCTCGATATCCGCGACCGCGTGAGCTACAACGACAAGCAAAACGAGGAAGGCTTCCTCGGTCTCTGCTTCCACCCCAAGTACAAGCAGAACGGTGAGTTCTTCGTCTTTTACACGCCGAAAAAAGAGAAGATGATGAACATCGTCTCGCGCTTCAAGGTCAGCAAGGACGATCCGAATAAGGCCGACCCCGCTTCCGAAGAGATCCTCATGAAATTCCAGAAGCCGTACTGGAACCATGACGGCGGCACCATCGTTTTCGGGCCGGACGGATACCTTTACATCACCCATGGCGACGGCGGCCTGGGCGGCGACCCGCACGAAAATGGTCAGAATCTCGATACGCTGCTCGGCAAGGTTCTTCGCATTGATGTCGATTCGAAGGGAGACGGCAAGACCTACGGCATCCCCAAGGATAACCCGTTCGTTGGCAAGGAGAACACCCGGCCCGAGATCTGGGCGTACGGTCTGCGCAATGTTTGGCGGATGGCGTTTGATTCGAAGTCGGGCCAACTCTGGGCGGCGGACGTCGGACAGAATCTTTGGGAAGAGATCAACCTGATTCAGAAGGGCGGCAATTACGGCTGGAATCGCCGCGAGGGTTTCCATCCCTACGGCGCCAAGGGTTCGGGACCGAAGCCTGAGTTTATCGACCCAATCTGGGAATATCATCACGATCTCGGCAAGTCGGTCACTGGCGGCTCAGTCTATCGCGGCAAGCAGTTCCCCGAACTCGATGGCGCCTACATCCACGGCGACTATGTCACCGGCAAGATCTGGGCCCTGACATACGACGAGAAACAGAAACGCGTTGTCGCCAATCGGCCGATAAAGGACAAGACAATGCCGATCCTCTCGTTCGGCACGGATGACAAGGGTGAGATCTACCTGCTGACGTTCTCGCCCACGGGTAAGGGCATCTATAAGTTCGTAGCGACGAAATGAGCTTTTTGGCGAGCCGAGCCGCGTCAGCGGCCGGGTATCCGTTCATACCCGGCCGCTGACGCGGCTCGGCTCGCCAGTCAAACTGAGGAAACGTAAATCGTGATGAACTGGCTTCTGAAGAACTGGCGAGCGATCGGCTTCGCCGAAGGCGTCTCGTTCCTGGTGCTGCTTGGCATCGCCATGCCGCTGAAGTATTGGGCGGGCATGCCGTTGATGGTGACGATCGTCGGCGGCCTGCACGGCGGTCTCTGGATCGCGTACGTGTTGGCTATCTGGTTGGCTAAGAACGCCCTGAAATGGTCGAACGGCACGCTCCTGGGCGGGTTCGCCGCCTCAATCTTGCCTTTCGGGCCGTTCGTGTTTGATTCGTGGGTGCGGGCGAATAATGAGTAGCCAATTCACTCCGCTAAAGCGGTCAATCAATCGAATGTGACTGTATATCCCGAAATTTAGACGCGCTCGAAGTCTCTCGTCGGGCTTACGCCTCGACGCTCGCCAAAACAGTTTCACTTTTCGCATCTGGGCGAGCGTCGAGCCGTAAGGCCGACGAGAACTACGAAACGCCACTGCTCTCGAAGACTCTCGTCGGGCTTACGCCTCGACGCTCGCCAAATCAAAAATCAATGATTGTCTCGCATCTGGGCGAGCGTCGAGCCGTAAGGCCGACGAGACTTTTCCGGATGCCACTGCTCTCAAAGTCTCTCGTCGGGCTTACGCCTCGACGCTCGCCAAAGAGGGGTTGGGAGGTAAGCCCAAATGCAACCCGGTTTCGGGAGACCAAGTCAACAACGGATTCGGTTGATCGTAGATCACGTATCGAATTGCATTCAACACCGCGACTTCATTCGGGAGCTTGCGCTTGGAACCGCGTTCTGTCCACCAAGTTTCTGAAGCGGGCTTTCCGAACGTGGCACTCAGTCGTCGTGTTGCCCAACTCTTGAAATCGCCGAGGAGCTTGGAAGGGGAGGGATCTCCAGGCACACCCAGCACGATATGAAAGTGGTTGAACATGATGGCTACGGCTCGAATCTGCCATCCACGATGTCGAGCAGTTTCCTGAAATTGCGCTAAGCAGATCTCCGAATGTGCAGTAGTCAGATAAATCGGCGGCCCGCGCATTTGAGATTTTGCTGCCGCTTCCAATGCGGGCAAGTCTTCATCGTACGCAGTGCCAGGAAGATCATGTGTTACTCGGCGATCATCAGGCGCGTCATGTGGGCGATGTTCCAAGATTTGACTGACGAAGCCATGCCGGCTTCCCGGCAGCCATGTGCCATAGCACGTATTCGAGAGTAACCAAAACCGATCCATCATTCGTTTGTAACTCCTTCTGAAGCGAGCGTCGAGGCGTAAGCCCGACGAGACTTTTCCGGATGCAACTGCTCTCGAAAACTCTCGTCGGGCTTACGCCTCGACGCTCGCCCAGATGTTACTTCAGCAATTCCTTCACCTTATCATCAATCGCGTCAGCCCAAATCTCGTAGCCCTTGGGCGACAGGTGCAGGAAATCGGGCATGATTTCCTTCGGCAGGTTGCCGTCCTTGTCGAGGAACTTGCTGCCGATGTCCATGTAGAAGACGTTTTGCTTGTCTTCGAACTTGGCGATGATCTCGTTGATCTGGCCGATCTTGATTTGGAATTCACCCGGCGCCACTTTCATCGGGTCCTTCAGATCCTTGCCGCCCTTGCCACTTCTCGGGAAGACGCCCAGTAGCAAGATCTTCATCGCCGGCTTCTGCTTGCGAAGTTCGGCGACAATCGTCTTGATGCCTTCAGCAATTTCGGCCGGGGTATTGCCGCTCGAATTGTTCGTGCCAATCATCAGGACGGCGACTTTCGGGCTGATGCCTTCAAGTTCCTTGCCTTCGGTGATCCGCCAGAGAACATGTTCGGTCTTGTCGCCGCCGATGCCGAAGTTGGCGGCCTTGAGTGGCTCAAAGGTCTTCTTCCAAGCTTCCTTTCCCTCCCAGCCCTGGGTAATCGAATCGCCGAGGAACAGGACGTCGACGCCGCCCTTCTTGGCGATCTCGACGAACTGCTTGTGCCGGGGAACGTCGCGGTTCAACGGCGTGACGGTGTTGCTCTTCTTCTCTTCCTTCTTGTCCTGCGCGGCCAGCATGGCGAAGGCCATGCCGAACACGGCCAAGGTCAACAATCGCTTCATTGAGGTCTCCTCAAAGGTGTTGGGAAGGCGGGTCGGGCGGAGAGCTATTCAATCAGCTCAGTCAAAGAGAGGAAACAAAAAAAATCTTCAGGATTCCGCGTTCAATCCTCGATCACGATAAGGCGTAGCGGCGACGAATCGCTCTCGGACCCATTTCTCCTCACCTACCTGTTCGCGTTGGCCCGGCTAGAGAATGTGCTGAATGATCAGGTCGCGGGTATACTCGGCGCTCCGTCGCCGGTTGTGATTCCCTTCCCGATTCAAGACGTTGCCTGAAGCCGTGCTCTTTCGAGCCAGGCCCATTCTTCCGGGCACGATGGGACCGCCGCACCGGCCGGCGGCACTTCCGGAATGAGTCGTGCTACGCATTTTTGAATCAATAATTCCAGACCTTGATTGGTTGTGGCGCTGACAACGATCGCGTCGGGCAATAGCCCTAAATTCCATGACGGCCGCTGATCGATCTTGTTGACGACCGGCAGCAGTTTCTCGTTCGCGATGCAGTTGTCGTCGAGAAATTTCTTCCGATCCGGCAGATCTGGTTCGGTCGCGTCGATGACCCAGAGGCACAAATCGGCCGATTGGATCTCGATCCGTGCTCGTGAAATACCCGCTTGCTCCAGCGCGTCGCCGCCTTCACGTAATCCTGCGGTGTCGGCCAGTTCCATCGGCCAGCCATCGAATGCCAAAGCGAGCGTGACGACATCGCGGGTCGTCCCCGGGATGGGTGCGACGATGCTGCGTTGAAACCCGGCCAGGGCATTCAGCAGGCTGCTTTTCCCCGCATTGGGGCGTCCGGCGATGGCGATCTTCCAGGGCGTGATGAGATGCTTTCCAAGCGGCAGCCAGCATGTGAGTTCGGCGATTGCCGATTGGGCTTCGGTCTTCCGACCTTCGACAAAATGATCCTTAATCCGACGAACCGCGGTGCCAAATACTCCGCGTGACTGATCGAGAAGGATACTCGCGGTCCGCAGCGTCTTGGCCTCAGCCAATCGCGACCAGTAGTCGTCCCTCGAAGACTTCACTTCAACACCTTCACCGTTAAAAAGGTCGAGAATCATCCGCACCACTTGACGGCCGCCGTGGCAGTGGATTTCGAATGAGGTGCTTGAGTGCGGCATGACGAGGAGCACTTCGTCCCCGACGCCGGGGCCGATGGAGCCGAGCCACGCGTCACCGGTAGTCGGGACTTCAGGTAGGGGCCGAGACCTAGATCGAAAGTGTCGGCGGACAATCGGCCATGCCTCCAACCCAAAGAGGGCAATGACGGCTATAGCGCCGCTTCCGGGCGGCGTGAGACAGGAAATTTGGGCATTCATGTGGGCTTCCGGAGCGTGAGGCGCATGCCTTCCAAGGTCAAATAAGGCCCGACAACCTCCGGCTGGCATTCGAGATTCGTCAGGAGATGGGCATCGCCCCCGGCGAGGAAGACGCGGGCCGGCCCTGCTTGTATTCGCAAGTTTCGAACGAGCCGATCGATGCCGCCGTGAACCGCGTGAGCGATGCCCGCTTCGATGGCGCTTTTGGTGTTTGTTCCTGGCACAATTGATTCGATGTCCGGAAAGGGATTGATGTACGGCAGGCGTGCCGTGTAATCGCGGAGCGACTTGGCCATCAATCGGAAGCCGGGGAAGATCGCTCCTCCGCGAAAGGCGCCTTCTCGATCAACCAGATCGACGGTGACCGCGGAGCCGGCACAGACGACAATGGCGGGAATCGCTTTCTGAGAAATTGCCGCGGCATTAAGCAAGCGATCAATGCCGACCGTTTCGGGCTTGTCGACGAGGACGGTGATCGGCACTTGGTGATAGTCGTCGAGGATGTTGACTTGAGATCCGCGTGAGCGAAGCCATGTCGCCAATCGGTTGCGACCGTCCGGATTCGTTCCCGCTATTGTGCAACGGCGAGGGTCGGGAAGCAGGCGTTCGCGAAAAGCGGCTTCCCATGCAGCCGGCTCGTCGAGAGGCAAAGTCATGAGCTCGTCGAGCTGGGAACGACCGACGATCCCCCACTTGATGCGTGAGTTGCCGACGTCGGCGACGAGCTCAGACATCGGCCTTGTCCTCGGTGGGGACCGGCAGCGCCCAGGTGCGTTCCTCGGCTCGTTCGTATGGGACTTCCTTAGCTCGGTTCTCGATTTCTTCCTTCTTGAGTTCATCGACGCGTGCAATCACGGCGTTGACGAGTTGAGGTAGGCCTTGGCCCGTGACGGCGGAGATCGGGAAGACCTTGATTCCGAGCTCGGCAGCGAGGCGATCGAGAACTTCGTTGCTGCCGGTCAGCTCCGACTTGCTGATGACAAGGAACTCCGGTTTGCTGGCGAGGGCGGCACTGTAAAGCTCAAGTTCCTTGCGGATAACGCGGTAGTGCTGGAGAGGATCGCCGCTGGTAGGTTGCGGTTCGACTAGGTGGATAAGCACACGGGTGCGATCAACATGGCGCAAGAACTCGTGGCCGAGGCCGACGCCGCTGTGGGCGCCTTCGATAAGGCCAGGGAGGTCAGCCATAACGAAGCCGCGATCGCCACCGAGCGTGACGATGCCGAGATTGGGATATTTCGTGGTGAACGGGTAGTCGGCAATTTCGGGCGTGGCACGCGACAGTCGCGAGAGGAGCGTCGACTTGCCGGCATTGGGCAGACCGATGAGGCCGACATCGGCGATGACTTTGAGTTCGAGTGCCAGCCAGCGTTCTTCGCCTTCAGTTCCGGGCTGAAATTCACGTGGGGCGCGATTCGTTGAGGTTGCGAAAGCTTTGTTGCCACGGCCGCCACGACCACCCTTCGCGGCGATCAGCTCATCGCCGTTTTCGGTAAGATCCTTGAGGATGTTGCCACGCTCTCGGTCACGGATGATCGTTCCCGGGGGGACCAGGATTGTCAGGTCTTTCCCTCTTTTGCCATGACATAACGATGTGCCGCCCGGTTCGCCCTTCTCAGCTTTCCAGAATCGGCGGTGGACGAGCGGGGCGAGATTGTCGGCATCCGTATCCGCCTGGATGATGATCGAGCCGCCGTCACCGCCGTCACCGCCGTCCGGTCCGCCTTTGGGGACATATTTCTCGCGCCGAAAGCTGCACATGCCGCGGCCGCCGTCGCCCGCTTTGACAAAAATCTCGACACGATCGACGAACATAAAATCATTCCGGTTCTAGGGCGGTTGCAATGAGATACTTGCTCACGCTCTATCTTACGCGATTTTCCTGATCGAAACAGACGCGGCGAAATTGAAGGCAGTTCTGGGAATTCGCGGTAAACTGGTATTTCAATCCGAATGCGTCAACTTATAATACAGGTTCAGCACGATCCGCATCCAGGGATTGACTCGTCTATGCCAGCACCTGTTTCCACGGCTCGTTCGCAGCCAGCGAAACCAAAACCCAAGCCGCGTTCGCGACCGGGTCGGTTGGGGAAGATCGCCCGCGCCGTTCTCTTTGTTCCATCCTACGCTACTTATTTGCTCCGCGTCATGGGCTGGAAACAGCGTCTCATGGTGGGGTTTTCGCTTGGTTTAGTGGCGGGCATTGGGCTGTTCATCGTCTTCTCGTACCGGGCCAAGGAACGAGTCAACGGTGAGATCACGGCAGAATGGAAAAAATACGACGGGTTCGCAAATAAGCTTGATACTGAGGGCATGAAATCCTGTCTTGATCGCCTGGATGGCCTGAAGCCGGGAGATCCGCTTGTTACGTCCCGACGCAAGGCCCTCGAGAATGGCGAGGGTGATCCGACGGACGGCCGGATGGTGTCCTACTGGATGAATCGGCATTGGACTGAAAAACGTTTCGACGCGGCGGCACGAGAAGCTGCCAAGATGACTGTGATCAATAAGGAAGATTGGATGGCCCGTTGCATCTTGGCCGATCAGGCCTTGCAGGCCAAAAAGAAGCCGGAGGCGCTCGCTCACCTCGATGCGTTGCCTTCGCCCCTAGTTGCTAAGCCACCGGTCACTCCGGGATTGGTTGCCTACAGTTTGGCGCTTTTCCGTCACACTGAGAAAGATGACAGCTCACTACGGCAGTATCGGGTGACACGAATTGTGCCCGTCTTGCGTTTTCCGGATCTGCGAAAAGAAGATCCGCGACTCGCACTACAAATCCTGGATAGCTACGCCAACGCCTTCGAAGACTTGCAAAAATTCCCTGAGCTGACGAAATATCTTTATGATGCGCTCAACGTTGCCGAGTTCATTGTCGATGATCCGAAAATGGATACCCAGAGCCTGATCGGTCTTGGGAAGATTCAATTCCGACTGCTCGCCATCACCGACTATTTAATCACCAAAGAAACGATCACTGCCGAGACAGCCAAGGCGCCGGTCGAGAAGCTGCTCGAAGCACAGATGCTGCTTTGGGCGAAGGTGCGCGAACAGAATCCCGCAGTGCCCGAAGGATACATCGGCCCTGCCTTCGTCGAGAATCGGCGCGGTCAGGCGCGCAAGAGTCTTGAATGGCTCGATCAGGGAGCACGTGCAACCAATGACAATCTCGAAATGCTCCGTGTCCAGCAATTATTCCTGCAGCAGATTGATCCCAAGGCGGCTTTCGTGAAATTGGGCGAAGCGGTTGATCGCAATCCAAAGAGTGAAGCCGTTTGGCGGATGGTTGCCGATACAGCGATGAAGTCGCAACGTGAAGATCTAGCGTTAATTGCCAGCCGCGAAGCGCGGAAATTGGCTCCGAATGAGAGATGGGCGGCAGTCCTGCAAGCTCAGCTTTGTCTCGATCGCGAAAAGTTTGGCGAGGCCAAGGAGGCCCTGGCGAACCTCAAGCATCTCATCATGAAAGACCCAGAAGTGACGGGTCTGCACGCACGCTATTTGTGCCAAAGCGGCCTCAGGTCCGAAGTAGGTCCTTTCCTTGAGCAACTAGCTGACGAAACGCCGAGCATAGCGGTCGCCACCCCCGCCATGCGTGCCTGCCTGAATGCTGGCCACACCGTACTCGTGTCGGAAGCGGCTCAAAAAATCGACGAGCGATTTCAGAAATATGACCATGATCTAAATATGATTCTGGGCGATTGTTACCTGACCATGGCGGCGCCCACGGCGGATTCGCCTAAATGGAACATCGAGCGAGCTCGCCTTGCTTTGAACGCTCTAAACCGTGTCCAGCAGGAAAAACCGGACGTCCTGGCTCTCGCCAATAACATCTCCTGGTTGTATCTGAAAGCATTCGGGGCAGTTGATGAGGCCGACCGTACGGCAGAGGTGCTCCGTAAGGCCGAGCGTGATGGCCGGCTCAGCGAGTCCATGATGGGCACGCTCGGCATGGTGGAACTCGCGAAAGGCCGTTACGACGAAGCCCGTAAGTTGTTGGAGCGCTCAATTGCTAAAGGCGCGACAGCAGGTAAATGTGCCGAATTGGCGATCGCCTTTTATCATTTAAACAATCGGGACCAAGCACGTGCTTGCCTGGATCGTGGTTCGGGGCTGCAACCGAACCCAGGCGAGACGTTGGAACTCTTGAAGGCTCAAGCTCTCCTAGATGGAAAGAAACCATGAAACCAAGGAATGTGCGTTTACTGTTCGGCTCACTGCTACTGGTGGGTTCGATGTTCGTTTTGCGGGAGGCGTCGGCGCAACCGGTTCCTTCCGACACCCCGGACTACACGGAGCAACTCAAGAAGGCTGGCGA
>Ga0105046_10000449_pt1 | contig 57098 bp, 37 predicted proteins | sample MAT03_FD_78385 | JGI IMG/M metagenome (GOLD analysis project Ga0105046, IMG submission 78385) | Freshwater microbial communities from Lake Fryxell liftoff mats and glacier meltwater in Antarctica - MAT-03 (megahit assembly) | ecosystem: Environmental > Aquatic > Freshwater > Ice > Liftoff...
CAACGTTTGTAGCAAAAGGCGAACCCATTAACATCATGAATGGCCTCGTAGCGGCCCAACGTTTGTAGAAGAACGTTCACGCCCCATGCAATTCCCGGCCTCGGAGAGGCCCAACGTTTGTAGAAGAATGTTCACGCCCATGCAATTCCCGGCCTCGTAGCGGCCCAACGTTTGTATCTTTTCACCCAACCCTGGCCGCCAATATTTGTAAAAACAACGACATCAAACACATATAAAATCATGGCCGACGTTTTTTCGCAAATTTGAGGTTGCCCCACTGCAACCGCCCACTGTAGTGTTACCGGCTGACAGAGAGTCGCTTCACAATCAGGCCTTTTTCATTCTGCAGCGTCACGATATACAGGCCTGCCTGGAGCCCGGTTGTGGAAATTTCAAGTTGGTTGTCGCCGGCTGCGACGCGAATATTTTGTTCGATGCATTTTTTGCCGGCCATATCGCTCACATACAGCAGCGCATCCATGGTTTGGTCGGCACTGATGCTCAACATCGCGGGTAAACCGGATGCCACAGGATTCGGCGAGAGTTCGGCCGCAAAAACTTTTTCCAGTTCATTGGTTGCCGAAAGGTTTTGCGTTTTAAACACACCGTAGACAAACTCGCCGATAGGCTGGCATACATCCCAGTTATTGTACGCATGAACGCGCCAGTACATGACCCGGTTATTGGGCATCACCTTGGCCACATGGATGCTGATCATTCCGCTCGTAACGCTAGTGGATATCGTTTGAGAATAGATAGTAGGAACAAAATTGGAGAAAAGGCCAATCTCAAGGGTGTAAAAGGTAGCGCCTGGCAATGCATTCCAGCTCATTGTCAGGTCGTTGTATTGGGTCACTTGTGTATCTATCGGGCTGATCAAGTTCACATTGGCGTCATCGGGAAGATCGGCCAGGGGCTGATTGATCTGCAGGTATTCGGAATGTTCGTCGTACAGGTTTGCGCGCATGGCCTCAATTTGTTCCGGCGAAAAGCGGGAAGCGCATGCATCAAGGGCGTAACCCATGATAATGCTGGCATCGGAGCGGAAAGTCACCCCGTTCGGGTCAGTTTGCAGGGTAGTGCTTTCAAAGTCGCCGTTGCAGGACCAGCGAAAATTCAGATAATCCGGGGGCGTGTCGCAAAAACCGTCCCCGGCAGCATTACAATTAGAGCCGTTCTTTCGTTCCACGGCATGGCCGTTAGTTTGACTGGGAGCCGGTTCGTTATAATTCCAGTCGAAACCCTCCCAGCCGTAAAACGGGTGCGGCAGGGAAAGATGGTGGCCTGCTTCGTGCGCCCAGGTGGTGTTGCCGGAGCCGGAACAATTTTTACCGAGCACGATGGCGTCTTGCCAGGAATAACCACAATTGCCGGCCGGATCGCCCACTACAAAAATATTCAGGCGGTTAGGTAGGCGATTGCCATTGATCATATCGGAGCCTCCATCCCAATCGTGTTCGTACCAGGCGGAGTTATTGATAAAACGGAACGCGTCGCCCGGTTTGAAATAAAAACGAATATGGGAAGCTTCGAATTGGCCGTTCATTTCACAGATCGCCCGAATAGCAAACTGAGTTGGGTAATAGCCGCTTCCATTGTCTTTGCCCACGATATGCACCGTAACCGGTACGTATAACCAGGTGGTATCGAGGTCGCGTTGGGTGGTTGCCGTCTCCCGATTGTACTGGTACTGCGCCAACCAGGGCGATTTCCCGGTATAGCCGCAGCCGCCGCTATTATGCGCTTCCTGGGCCTGTAGGGTAAAAAAGACCAGCACAAATGCGCCGGCTATCATGGATCGATTGAAAAGAAACATACAGAAAAGTTTGAACCTTGGTTATACCGCCTGCAAAGGTCGCTTATAACAACAATAAATTTTAACACTGGTTTGAATAAGCGCCAGTCTACGACAAATTTGCTGCAATCTACAACTTCGCCGGGTGCCCGTCGGACGGGAGGATAAGCCACTATTTCATCAGCGCCAAACGCTGTGTATGCGCCCCTTGCGCGCTTGTGACAACTACCTGATAAACACCGGCTTGCCATGTTGCCGATGGCAGGTTCAGTTGGGTGCGCGTACCGGAAAAGTTCAACTCCTGATGCCATAGGCGCCGGCCTGAGGCGTCGAAAACCTGACATACCACCGGCCCGCCCGGATGCTTGCCGGACGTTTCGAGCCAAAGCGGCGTACCCGGCGCCGCCAGCGTTGGATATATCCGCAAACCGGATACATCCGCTTCCGACACGGCGCTCACCGCTGCGGTTTTAAAGGTGGCCGTTTCCGAAACGGCGGCGCAGGTCGACCAATCGTTGAAAGCACGGACGCGCCAGTAATACTTTTTATTTGGAAACAGGGCGCCGGTGACGGCCATGGTATCATCGGTTATAATTTCAATGTCCCGGGCGGCAAAAGAAACCACCCGCGAACCCGTAACTAAGTAATGGGTCGCGTTGGGTACCGGCGTCCAGTGCAGACTCACTTCCGTATTTGGGGTAGGCGCATCATTTACAGGATCGACGGGTGTTGAAAGGCCGTTTACATCGGCCTGTGGCGGGCCGGTCGTGAGCCAGTCGATTTTTTCGGAAAGCAGGTTGGCCCGCATTGCCGCGATTTGTTCCGGAGTAAAGCGGTTCTGGCATTCATCGGAGGAATACGACATATATAAGGTGCCGTCCGAATAAAACTCCACGCCGTCCGGGTCTTTTTGTTTTTTAGTGCTGTTGTTTTGCCCGTCGCAAAACCAGCGTTGGCTGAGATAATCGGGTTTGGTATCGCAAAACAGATCGGCTGCAAGCGTACAGTTGCTACCGTCGACGTATTCCACCAGGGCCGTGTCCAGCGGGGCCGGTATTTGCGTTTCCAGGGTGTCGTGGAAATAAGTGTAATCGTAAGTGAGCGTATCCGGGGTTTGGGTGGAAAAATTATACACTTTGCCTTCCCAGCCGATAAAAGGATGGGGTAAAGACAGGGCATGGCCTATTTCATGCGCCCAGGTATGGTCATTTTCATTGGCGCAGTTATGGTTAATGGCCACCGAGGCGTATGGGATGTTGTAGCCGCAGTTGCCGGCCGGGTCGGAAACGAAATAGGAATTCTGCGCAGCCAGTACGTCATTGACCTGCATCATCTGAATGCCTTGAGGAATATCGTTGTGGTCCCACCAGGTGGTCTGATTGATTTCGTTCCAGGGATTTTTAAAATAAAAACGGATGCCTGAAGGGGCATAATCCGTATTGAGCCGGCAAAAGGCGCTGAGCAATTTGTCGTAGGAAAAGCGGCCGCTCCCGTTGTCTTTGGCCAACAGGTGGATCTGTATACCTACATATAAGGTGTCGTCGGAGCGGGGGACGGCATAATCTTGCGCACGAGCCGTGTATCGGACCAGCCAGGGATCGACGCCCCTGGTTCCACAGGGAGCTGGCTCTGGTTGGCTTGGTTCCTGGGCGGAAAGCGTGCTACAGAGGAGCAGGAATATAAAAAGCGGTAGTATTTGATTCATTTTGTTGGATTGATCCCGAATTTTCGGGGTCGATTAGTGAATGCTGATTTTTGAAAAAATGTAAGGAAGAATGAAGATTAGCGAATGTTGATTTTTGAAGGTGTGGCTCTCGCTAAGGAACGGTGTCAAAGCCACCCGCGAAGGTAAAAAAATCCGTTTCATCCGCTTGAATGTATCACGCTTTGGCCAGACCGGCTCAATTCATCATTTTATTACACACTTTTACCCAAGCAATTTGCGGTTTGCAACTATTCTCTACCATCAAATTGGTACGGTTTTTGGCATAATGAAAATCGCGCAGGGATCCAATGCTTTTTTGCCTGGATTCAGCGAAGGCCCACAGCAATTTTTTATCGGCAAAGAATGGCTTAGATGTTTGAAAAACAACATTTTATACGCCACCTAAATAAAGCGCTTGATAAAAATTATGTGACGGTTCGCGGATTTCGCCGTAAACTTGCCGACTTTTTAATCTTTTAATCCACTGCCTCCTGGTTGGTCTCATGTGTTTTCCGGTTTCCAGTATATGTAATTTTTTGATTTTTGTACACTGAAATCGAATCTTGTAAAACAACATTTTTTCATTCCAACCCGATGTAATTGATGAAGAGATATACACCCTTCTTCACGGTTCCCTCCGTTTTTATTTTTTTCCCATCATCAAAATTGTTGACCATGAACAAATCGACTACCCTGCGCCATTGGGCGCTGGCGGTGATGACATTTACATGTCTGATTGTAGCGCAAAGTACCTACGCTCAGTGTGGAGATTTCCTCACAGCACCGCCATCACCAGTAAACATCTCGCTGAATCTCACACAGATGAATGGTAAAAAGGCACTCCTGAATAATGGGGTTATGACAGCCTCCGGGTTTGCCATTGCCGGCGCTTGCGATTATGAAATTTCGCAGGACATAACCTTTTCTTTCGGTGTCTTTCTACTTCCTTTTAATGGATTTGACTGTTCTTTCGTCAATACGACGCAAGTGTGGTATGTCCGCGTAGTCGGAGCCGGGGGACCGAGCACCCTAAACGGAAACTTCCGTACCCTTAGCATTACGATTAACGATAACATTACCCCGCTGGTCGATGCTCCGGCCAATATTACAGTTGCTGCCGATCCCGGCGTATGCACCAAAACCGGCGTGCCGGGGGCCGCTATGTCAGCGATTGTCTGGCCAATGGTGCCGCCTTCCATCGTTGCGCCGGGTCAATACGGCGACAACTGCGTCGCGAATCTCTCGTATACCCTTTCCGGCGCTACCAGTGGCAGCGGTTCAGGGAATGTCACTGGATTGACATTCAACGCCGGCGTCACTGTGGTAACCTATACGGTTACAGACAACGGCGGGAACCAGGCCAGCGATAATTTCAGCGTAACCGTACTCGATACGCAAAATCCCGGTATTACCTGCCCGGCCAACCAGAACGTATCAACGGATCCGGGTATTTGTACCGCAGCATTAAGCATGGCCGCCACGGCTACGGACAATTGCAGCGTAGCGTTGACACTTTGGTCGTCCAGAACATTTTCCGCTTCGCCTGCTTTGGCAATTGGCGATAATACGTGTACCGATGACAACAACACTGGTACCGGCTTAGGTGGCAGTTCCAGTATGATCGTCGTAAGCGGCGTAGGCGCCATGAACTATCCCTCGGGCGCCCGGCTTGCTGGTGTCCGTGTGGTGATTAACCATACCTGGCGCAGCGACCTTCAGGTAGCGCTGGTAGCACCCGACGGCATTACAACCATACTGTTGGCCAATAACGTAGATGGCAGCAGCGACAACCTGTATGCCACTTTCCGCGACGATGGGGCGCTGTTGGTCAATGACCCGGGCGCCTGCGGAAACGGCGTCAATTGTGGAACGCCTGCGGGCATGATGACGGTGCAGCCCCAGTCGGGTACCTTTGCCGGCATATTTAACGGAATCAATGCAGACGGAAACTGGACCCTGAGAATATGCGACCGCGTAAGTTCCGATGTCGGAACCCTGATGCACTGGAGCCTTTTGTTTGAAGACGCTTCTACGCCAAGCGCCGGAACCGGACCGCTTTCCAACGTCGTTTTCCCGGAAGGGACAACGGTTGTCACCTATTTGGCGCTCGATAATTCGGGCAATGCCAATACTTGCTCGAACACCGTTATTGTTTCTGACAGTGAAAGCCCGGTCATCACCTGCCCGGCTGACGTTACAGTGGATGCCGACCCGGTAACCTGCGATTACTTAGTCGGCAACCTCACGCCGGGCGAGTTCGATGCTACTGCAACGGATAATTGCTCCATGGTTACGCTGTCCAACGATTATGACGGTAACCCGACCTTGGATGGGCTATATTTTGATGTTTTCACATCGCCTTATCTTATCACCTGGAGCGGTGTGGACGCCAACGGCAATCTGAGCGATTGTACCTTTGAGGTAGTCGTACAGGATGTAACGGCGCCTGTTGTGACGCCCAGTTTTTCGCTTTCTTACTCCGTCAACGTGACCCCTGGCGACTGTTCCGCTTCGGTAACTGTGGAACGGCCCAGCGACTTCATCATCGTTTTTCCTTTTATATTCAGTAACTATTCGGCTGGCGATTGCAACGGCATAAGCGGACCGATCGAAGGTCCTGCCGTTGTAAATGGCACGCCCGATATTGCCTTCCTGGCTGGGGTTCCGGCATTGAATACGCTGGATCCGGTCAATCGGTATATGACCCTACAGTTCCCTGTAGGCGTAACTGAAATTCCGTATACGTGGACAGATGGCGCCGGCAATGAAACGGTTGTCTCCATTGTCATCGAAGTCATTGAAAATGAATTGCCGGTGGCAAATTGCCAGCCCGGACTCATCACCCTTGCGCTCGACGCGAACGGCAATGCCACACTAACTGCGGCCATGGTGAACAACGGCTCCACGGACAACTGCGGCATCGGCTCCCTGAGCGTTACCCCGTCTGCGTTCAACTGTTCCCACGTTCCGGTCAACCAAATGGTTACCCTGACCGTGGAAGACTTAGCCGGGAATACAAAAACCTGTACTGCCATGGTGGATGTAGTGGACAACCTGCCTCCTGCAGTACAATGTCCGACCAATAAATCCGTCTCTGCTAATTCGGGCTGCCAGGCAGTCGGCGTTGCCGGAATCGCTATGGCGCAGGTAGTCGCCATCACTGGTCCCGCTCAATTCTCTGATAACTGCACGATAGCCTCCGTTTCCTGGGTACTCAGCGGCACAACCACCGGTTCGGGTACCGATAATGTGCCGCCTTTGACGGGCATTCCCAACTCCCAGGCCTTTAATGCCGGTTCGACTACAGTAACTTATACGGTAACAGGCATAAACGGCAACAGCACTGTTTGTAACTTCGTTGTAAATGTTTCCGACCAAAACGGCCCTGTTTTCAGCGGCGGCCCCGGCAACGGCGGCACGATTACCCAAAACGTGAGCAACGGTTGCATCACGCAGGTATCTTGGACGGAACCGACAGCAACTGATGCCTGCACGCCGCCGGTAACGATCACGAAATCGCATGCTCCGGGTACTTTCTTCTTCTTCGGCACGACGCTGGTGACCTATACCGCCACGGACGGCCTCGGCAACGTGAGCACCTACACCTTTAATGTAGTGATCAACGATACGCAGGCGCCGGTGGCAAACTGCAAAAACGTAACGGTGGCACTGAATGCCGGCGGTACGGCTTCTGTTACTGCTGTGCAAATGGATAACAACAGTTTCGATAATTGCACGTACACCTACGTGACGAATTTGTTCAATTTTACCTGCGCCGACCTCGGTCCGAACACACGCAACCTGATCATCGTAGACGGCTCTGGTAACAAGGATACCTGTACTTCTGTCATCACCGTGGTTGATAATATGCCTCCGGTGGCCATTTGTGCCAACCCGGGTACGATCAACTTGAACGCTGCGGGACAAAACGTGTTCAACGCTTCGGCTATGAACGCCGGCAGTACCGATAACTGCGTCTCCAGCCTTGGTTTTATGATCTCGGTTGACAACGGTCCGTTCGCAAACTCCTTCACTTTTAATTGCAGCCACCTCGGTAGCCGACTGATCACCTTTAAAGTGACCGACGGCGGTGGAAATACTTCTACTTGTACCCGCACGGTATTGGTAAAAGACGTAACGGCCCCCACCTTCACCGTTCCGGCAAACATAACGATCCCCTGTACCACGGCAGCCTTGCCGGTCAACACTGGCAGCCCGACCAACATCGCGGATGCTTGCGACCCCAACCCGAGTGTAATGTCCACCGATGTGATTCAGGCCGGCGCCTGCGCAAACGCGTTGAGCATCACCCGGACCTGGAAAGTGACGGACATTTCCGGCAATTCCAGCACCGCCACACAGGTGATCTCCGTGATCGATAATGTGGCGCCTGTATTCACCATGCAAAGCGCCATTACGCTCAACTCAAACAGCTCGGTCACCTGTAGCGCGCCTTTCGTGGCAAAGGTCACGGCGGATAGCGTATCCGATAACTGTACGACGAATTTTGCCAATTTCAATATCACATACACGGTCGACTACCCCACCCCGGCCTACGGTTTTGTGGACGTGATCGTACAAACACCAGGTTCGGTGATCCCGATTGCCTCTTTCCCGATCGGAACCACAGTGGTGGTCTGGCGCGTACGGGATGAATGCGGCAATACCAGCACTAAAACGGTGAATATCATAGTATTGGACAAACAATCCCCGGTATTTGCACCCACGTACACTTATTGCGGTCAAAATTTTGTCCTGCCGAATACGCCGGGCAACTGTTCGAATATCTTCTCCTGGACCCGTCCGGTTGCCTTAGGCGGACCGGCAATCACCGACTGTAAAGCATTCAGCGTTACGGAAGTGATCAACAATGCCAGCGTACAACAGTCGATCAATATTTCGAACCCATACAACTACAACACGGGCTCGCTCCTTGGCACCTTTGTCACGGCACAGTTTCCGGTTGGTACGACGACTGTTACCTATAAGGCTACCGACGTAGATTTGAATACCACGACCTGTTCTTTCACCGTAAAAATCGAAGATACGCAGGCGCCGACTATTGCCTGCCCGAGCAACCAGAACCTGTCCATCGCTACGGGTTGCATCGGTTCGACTACGGTTGCAAATTACCTGAACGGGGTTCAGGTTACGGACAACTGCCTGAACAATGTTGTACTGACACAGACGCCTGCTGCCGGCATACCGCTGTCGAGCGTGGTCAGCCCTGTGATTGCGGGCCAACAATTCACGGTAACGGTAAAAGCCACGGATTCGCAGCCGAACAACCTGATGTCTTTGCCTTGCAGCTTTACGGTAACGCTGATAGACGCCACATCGCCGATCCCTGACAGCGCATTCCTGAGCAACATCGTTAGTTTCTGCGGTAAAGACACGGTGTCTGCCCCAACAGCTTCCGATTGCAACGGCAACGCGTTCGTGACCATTTACGGCACGCCATCGGTACAGGTCATGATGATCCTGCCTCCGCTTACGCCAGGCGGAGCGCCGCGCTACGTGATCAACGGCGGCACGTACGTCATCACCTGGTCGTACACCGACCCGCAGAACAACACGACGACGCAAGTGCAAAACGTGATGATTTCTCCGGATAACATCCCGCCGGTTGCCAACTGCAAACCATCGTTCAATGTAAACCTGGATGCCGCAGGAAGTTATTCGCTGGCTATACCGCAGATTGACAACGGCAGTTTCGATCAGCACAATTGCGGACCGGTTACGCTGAGCATCAATCCGTCTGTTTTGACTTGCGCCAACCTCGGCGGTCCGGTCAATGTGACCCTGAGTGTAAAGGATGTAGCCAACAACACCGCAATTTGTGTGACACAGGTTACGCCATACGATATCACCTTGCCGGTATTATCCCCGGCGCCGGCCGATACGATTATTGAAGCTTGCGACGCCATACCGTCCGCAGCCACACTGACGGCCATTGACGCCTGTGACAATGCCGTTTCGATCGTTCTAACCGAAACGTCCACCCAGGATACGATCGGTTACGATAAATACAACTACACGATCAGCCGCCTTTGGGTAGCCACAGACGACTCCGGCAATACCTCCACCGCAGAACAATTCATCACGGTGGAAGATACCGAAGCGCCGATTTTCAGCCCAAATGCTCCAGATACAGTTATTGTCCTCACGGACGGCAACTCCCTGGTTTGTTCGGATACGGTATTGGTTGACATCACGCCCTTTATCAGCGATTGCGCTACGGGCGATGATTTAGCCTTCACCAACACGTTCAACCCGCTTTTGGGCGCTGATTTGAGTGGTATTTATCCGGTAGGCACCCACATCGTATATGTAGGCGCAGAAGATATTTCCGGTAATTTGTCTTCCTATTCCGTGACGATCATTGTAAAAGACGCCACCCCACCTACTGCCGTGTGTATCAACGGTGTTAGCGCTGCGTTACAGCCATCCGGTACGGTGACGGTTACGCCAGCCCAGTTTAACAACAACAGTTATGACAACTGCACGCCCACCGGTTCGCTCGATCTTAAAATCCAGCGCCTCAATCCGGTCGGTTTGCTCGTAGGCTCCTTGACTTATACCTGCGCCGATGCAGACGGAGTTACACAGCATCCGGTAAGATTGTATGTGAAAGACCTGGCGGGCAATGTATCGACTTGTCAAACATACATCGTCATACAGGACAACGTAGCGCCGATGATCACGTTCTGTCCGCCGAGCAAAACGGTACAATGCACGGACAACCTGGCGCCGGCCGTTCAGGGCATGGCCAACGGTACGGATAACTGTTCGGTGAACAACATCAGCTTCAGCGATGTGCAAATTGCTGATACGACGACGAACAGCATCTTCTGCCAGATACTGACCCGTACCTGGAAAGTAAGCGATCAGGCCAACAATATGGCCACCTGCGTTCAGGTGTTCAGCATCCAGGATACCATAAAACCCGTTCTGAGCGCTTACCCGGCCAACATCACGATCAGTTGCAGCGACAACCTTACGCCTCCTGCAGTCGTAACTGCTACGGACAACTGTTCGCAGAACGTGCTGGTGACGCTGGTGGAAGATACTATCAACGTTGCTCAGGGTGCTTGCGGTAATTTCAATTATACCATTACCCGCACCCGCACCGCCATCGATGATTGCGGCAACGTAGAAGTACATACCCGCAATATTACCATCGTGGATGATCAGGCGCCCGAATTCCTCGGTATGCCGGATACCCTGATCGTATTCTCGGCGGATTATACAGCCAATACGAACTGCTTGGTACCGGTGGCCCTCAACGTCGGACAATACCTGTTCGACTGTGAGCCTGATTCGTCCATAACCGTTACAAACGATGCATTGGCGGGAGACACTTCACTGAGTATCAACGGTGATTATCCGGTTGGAGAATACCTGATCCATTTTTCGGCTGTTGACGCCTGTGGAAACGTCGGGGTAGATTCCATCCGCCTCATCGTAATCGACAACAGCATCCCGACGGCGATTTGCAACAACAACGTGGTGATCTCCCTCGGTTCAGGTGGAACGGCCAGCATTACGGCCGGCGACATAGACCTGGGCAGCGTGGATAATTGCGCCATAGATACCATTTACCTGTCGCAAACGGATTTCGATTGCAGTGAACTGGGAGTCAATTCAATAGAACTTTTTGTAGCGGATATTTACGGAAACCTGAATTCCTGTACGGTAGACGTAGAAGTAACGCTGGGCCTCAACGCAGGCTTTACACTTGACGTCACGGGTACCGCAGAATCTTACTTCGGCGCCGATGACGGTACGGCTACTGCGGTAGCGACGGGCGGCTCGGGCGACTTCACCTTTACCTGGGACAATGGCGACAACACGACAAGCCTCAGCGGTTTAGCAGCCGGTATTTACACAGTGACTGTTGTGGATAACGTAAACGGTTGTGTTGCAGTAGATACGGCGCTCGTAGACGAAGGCGCGATCATCACCTTGAACGTAGGCAGCGCGAATGGTTGCCAGAATGAGATCGTATCGGTTCCGGTTACGCTGGATAACCTGTTCGATGGAAGAGGGTTTTCCTTCACAGTGCGCGTAAATACGGTTGCGGTGGGTACGATTTTAGGCCTGACCAATATCAATCCGCTATTGGCTGGATTCGTTTCAAACCCGCTGCCCGGCAATAGTTACGGTGTGTTCTGGGCCAACCCGGGCGCTCCTGTCGATCTGCCAATCGGAACGCATTTGTTCGATGTTTCAATACAGTTAGGCGCTGCCGCTGCCGGTTCCAGTAGCCTGGTGAGCATTTCCGGCACACCGCTGCAACTGGAATTCTTCCAGGATAGTCTTGGCAATCAGGTGGCTGTTACAAACATCAACATCAACAACGGTTCCGTGACGATCGATTGCGTCGTGCCGAATTTGTCGGTTGGCGGCGACATCAGAACCTGGAAACTCCCGACGCTGCCCGTGCCAAACGTAAACGTAGCCCTCACCGGCTCGGTCACGGCCAACCAAACGACGCCGGCCGCCGGTACGTACCTGTTCAACAACATTCCGCCGAACTCGAATACCACGGTGACGCCCACCAAGATCACTACCGGAAACGGCGGCTACATCACAGCAGGCGACTTGTTGTTGATCACGAACCACATCTTCAATAACCTGCTGCCTTCGCCTTACCAATGGGTGGCCGCAGACGCGAATGGAGACGGCAACATCACCCTGAACGATTACCTCCGCATCCAACGCGTGGCACTCGGTACGGACCAGCACATCCTGGGATCGGCAGACTGGAAGTTCATTCCGAAGTCGTACGTCTTCCCGGCGCCGAACCCATTGAGCCTGCCGTATCCATTGACGATCAGCCACTTACCCCTGACTCAGGATTTCCTGGACGATGACTTTGTGGCAGTGCGCATGGGCGACGTGAACGGCAACATCGTGCCTTCATTTACCAACACGAACCCGGAAGACCGCACGGACGGCACATTCCGCTTCCGCCTCGACGACCGCGCATTCCGGGCCGGCGAGATGGTAACGGTACCGTTCAAAGCGAGCGATTTTACCAGCCGCCAGGCTTACCAGATGACGATTGATTTCGATCCGACCGTATTTGCACTGGAAGACATCCAGATGGGCGCATTGCCCAAACTGAACCAGGACAACTTCGGAACGGCCCACCTGAGCGATGGTTATCTGACCAACCTCTGGGTAAGCCTTGACCCTACCACGATCGCCGACGGGGAAGTACTCTTCACGCTGACGTTCCGCGCCCTGCGCGACGGTTCCGCGTTGTCGAGCGTACTGCGCGCCGGATCCCAAGTGACCCGCGCGGAAGCCTACGACCTCGACGGAACGATCATGAAAGTTGATTTTGAATTTGCCAATCAGACCGGCGGAGCGGATACTGCTCCATTCGCGCTGTATCAAAACCAACCGAACCCATTCCAGTCTGTAACGACCATTGGGTTCCGACTGCCGGAATCGAGCCGCGCTTACCTGCGTGTGTTCAATATGTCGGGCCAATTGGTAAAAATGGTAGTTGGCAACTTTGAAAAAGGGTACAACGAAATCAATTTCCGCCAGGATGAACTCGGCGCGCCGGGGGTTTACTGGTACGAACTTGAAACGCCAACGCACAGCGACCGCAAAAAGATGATTTTGATCGATTGAGGATTTTAACCGGGTTTTCACCATGTATGCAAGAGCAGTATCTGTTTTCACGGAAACTTCTACTTGCATATATGGTGAAAAAACCCGCTTTCACCGGAATAGTCCATTTTTCCTAAAATGTTCTGATGTTTAAAACCATGAAAAATATCGTACTAATCCTAATCCTCTTTGCGTCGTTCATGTTCCCCAGAGGAGCGGCGGCACAAACGATCATTCTGACAACCGATACCGTACAAGTAAACTGTGCATCCGCCGATACGTTTTTAGTGCCTGTGCGGGTACAAAACTTCACGAACGTCGGGTCATTTCAATTCACGATTTCCTGGGATACCACCCGGCTCGATTATGCCTATACGACCCCGATGAACCCGCTGCTGCTGGGTAGCGGCGTCACTGTCGGCTTTGACAGCCTGTCGTTTATCAACCAGAACCCGGCCAGGATGACGGTCGCCTGGACGAAATTCAACGGCGGGTCCGTGCCGGACAGTACCATTATTTTTTCCCTGGCATTTAGCCGCATCGGCGGGCCTTTTGCCCCCGTGCAACTGAGCAGCATACCGGCCGCCATCGAATTCACCGACCCGCTCGGAAATGTGCTGAACGCACAGGCAATTTCCGGTGGGGTTGATCCCATCGATGATAAAAACCCGACTATTGTTTGTCCGGCCAACGTCGTCGAAACGGTAACATTGCCTTCCGCAGTTGACAGCATTGCCCCGGTCAGTGTAGACGATAATTGCTCCATCTTTACCGTCGGCTGGACGTCCACGGGCGCAACTACCTTCAGTGCGCCGACCGATCCGGATGCCAGTGGGTCGGTATTCAACTTCGGTATGTCCACTGTTGTCTACACCGCAACCGACATCGGCGGCAATACGGCCACCTGTTCGTTTACGATCACCTTGACACCTGCCATTACCAGCGATACCCTGACGATTATTGCCCAAAATGCCAGCGCGTCCTGCGGCCAGCAAGTTAGCATCGACATTACGGCCTTCAATTTTGATTCCCTCGGTTCCCTCCAATTCTCCTTTGGATGGGATATCGCCGTGCTGAACTACGTTTCGGTCGGTAATTTTAACCCTGCGCTGCTGCTATCGGGAACAAACTTTAACGTGATCCCGGCGCCCACTGGCGTTTTTTCCTTCAACTGGACTACGAATTCGCTTACCGGCACAACGATTCCCCAAGGCGCTGTTTTGTTTACCTTAACGTACAGTGCAGTCGGCAACTCGGGGGGTAGCTCTCCCTTACAATTTGTCGATTTACCGTCCATCCGGGAAGCCTATACCAGCGCTACCGCTATCCCGGAGGAAGTTCCGGCAATTTGGATAAACGGTTCTGTGGCCATTCAGGACCTCACGCCCCCGACCATTTCCTGCCCTCAAAATGTACTGGTCAATGCCCCGACCGGTTCGATCACGGCGATGGTCGCCAACCTGCAACCACTTGCCCTGAGCGACAATTGCAGTGGGGTCATTGGGCTTTCCTATTCCCGTGTGGGCGCCACGCAGGGCATGGGAACGGGCAATGCGAATGGGACTTACAATGCAGGCGGCACGATTGTGGTTTATACCGCCACGGATGCGGCCGGCAATACAAGCACCTGTTCGTTTTTAGTCGTCGTAGATGCAGGCACGCCTGTTACGATCGAACTCGATACCGTAACCACCGATTGCCAGGGTATCGGCGATACGATTTCCGTAAATATGTACGTGAGCGATTTCACCGATATTATTGGCCTTCAATTCGGTATTAACTGGGATGAAACCGTGCTGCAATTCCTTTCGGTATCTAATTTCTTTCCGGGTTTGGTTATACCGGCATCGGGCTTCAACAATTTTGCCAATACCGGCAGCGGTTTGCTGCAATTCGCCTACGGCGATCCCAACGGCTGGCCGGTTATTCCAGACGGAGGTATCTTTTTTACGATCAATTATGTCGTACTGGACGCCAATAATTCGACCTCAATCGAATTTGTAGGCCCGTTTGAAGCCAGCAACAGTTCGCTCGATATCATTCCGATTGACCCGGTTAGCGGTTATTTTTCCACCACCGATATCTCGGCTCCGGTTATTACCTGCCCTGCAGATACTGTCGTCACGGCCTTGCCTGGCAACTGTACGGCCATTGTGGCATTGCCGTTCGCGCAGGCCAACGATGCCTGCACGGGTATACAGAGTATTTTCAGGGATCCCGTGTCGAATATTTTTTCGGAGGGCAACTCTGTTGTCACGTTTACGGCAACCGATAATGCCGGTAACTCGGCCACTTGCGCAGTAACCGTGACGGTGAACGTCAACAGCGGGCCGCAAATAATCAATTGCCCGGGCAATATCACGGTCGACGCGCCTGGAGCGGCTTGCCAAACGAGTGTCTTTTGGGTTCCTCCAACCGGAATAGAAGCTTGTACCCAAAACCCGCTCACACCGATTCCAAGTCAGGATACCGGCTCCTCATTTATAGTTGGCGCAACGACTGTTACGTACCAGGTCACGGATGGCCTTGGCAACACGGCTACCTGTTCTTTCAGCGTATTGGTACGCGACACAGTGGCGCCCACCATCACTTGTCCGGCTGATATTACCGTCTACACATGCTGCGTGTCCGGCGTTTTCCAGGCCCCGCAGGGCGCTGACAATTGCGACCAAAACCTGGACGTGTTCGGTGATTATACGCCGGATTCTATTTTCTGTAATGGCACGACCATGGTCCACTACACCGCCTCCGATGATTTCGGGAATTCCGCCATGTGTTCCTTTAGTGTAACGGTGTTGGACACCCTGGCCCCGGATATTTCAGGCTGCCCGGCAGACATTATGGTCAGTACGGATGTCGATACCTGCGGCGCCTTCGTTTTTTGGGATGAGCCGACGGCTTCAGACAGTTGCACCACCGGTATTCTGCTGCTTGATGCCACTTATACCCCCGGGGAGTTCTTCGATATCGGATCGACTTTGGTGGAATATACGGTATCCGATAATGAAGGAAATGTATCAGCCTGTAGCTTTACGGTGACCGTGACGGAAGATCTTCCGCCGGTTATTGTGAACTGCCCGGCAAATATTATTATTGAACTGCCCAATACGGACTGCGAAGTAATGGTTCCCTGGATGGGCCCGCAGGCTTCAGATAATTGCGGATTGGACAGTTTTACCGTAAATATTCCGCCGAACTCCGTTTTCTTAGCAGGTCAGGACACCGTTGTTTACACGGCTACCGACCTGGCGGGGAACGTGACGGTTTGTTCCTTTATCGTTTATGTAAACGACAATGTGCCGCCCGTTTTATCGGGATGCCCACCAGACGTCATCACGGTGAACAGCGGCCCATGCGGTGTAATTCCGCCCTGGACATTCCCGACTGCTACGGATAACTGTTCGAACCCGGTGATTACGTCTCCGTTTACGCCCGACTCGAGCTTTACCGTTGGAATACATACCTTCCTGATTCTGGCCACCGACAACAGCGGAAACCAGGATACCTGTACGGTTATAATCGATGTGAACGGGGTATCGCCCAGTTTCAATCCGTTCCCGGGAGATATTTCGATGCCAGGTTGCGCCGAGGCGATTACTTGGGACTCCGTCATTGCCATCGGCATTTGCCAATTGGATTCGGTGACATCCAACTATAACTCGGGCGACCAGTTCCCAGTAGGTACCACCTTGGTGATCTATATGGCCTGGGAAAACGGCATCCAGGTTGTCGTGGATTCTTTCAAGATAAGTATTGTTGAAACGGTTCCTCCGCAAATCACCTGTCCTACAGAGCCGATTACGGTCAATACCGCCGGCGCCATTATCTCCGATGCGGACCAATTCCTTGTTATGACGGATACTGTTGCGGGTTGTATGGGTGTGGAATTGATTTTCGATTTGCCACTGGCAATCGACAATTGCAGCGGTGTGGGTGTCGATCAAACAGATGGTTTATTATCCGGGATGGTCTTCCAGGTCGGTTCGGATACCCTGGTCTTCCAGGCAACCGATGCGGCTGGCAACCAGGCTTCCTGTTCGGTAACCGTGGTGGTGCTTCCGATTTCCGGATTGCGCCCCGTAGCCGATCCCAACCCGGCCTGCAATAACCTGACGACCACCATAACCGTACAGGACTACCCTGGCGCAGTATATACCTGGACGGGGCCTAATTTACAAAATCCCGGCAACGGACCGGTCATCATGATCGTATCCAGCGTACAGAACAGCGGCGTATATTACGTGACGGCCAACATCAACGGTTGTTTAACGCCGCTTGATTCTGTGACTTTGTATCAGGGCGTCAGCACCAATGCGACGGATGACGTGCTTTACCAGATCGACCCGACGATGACCGATACCTTCAGCAGTGTGTTGCTCAACGACATATTCAGCCCGGGCGTCGGTTACCATGTGGAATTTATTTCGCCTCCGGCAGGTTTGACCATGTTGCCCGATGGTTCGTTCATTTACACTGCGGGCCCTGATGCCGGCGTCGTTTCGTTCTTCTACCAATTGTGTGCCGAAGCCGCCTGCCCGGCCGCAGACACCTGCGACATGGCCACCGTGACCATCACGGTCCGGAATGTGGACTGTTCTTTCATTCCAAACGTTATTACGCCGAATGGGGACGGTTTGAACGATTACCTGAATATTCCTTGTATTGATTCGGGTATTCTTTTCCTGGACAACTCCTTGGTCGTATACAATCAATGGGGTGATAAAGTGTATGAAGCCAGTCCGTACAGCAATACGCCCGATAAGGCGTGGCGCGGTACGTTGCTTGGAGAATCCGGTAAAGATTTACCGGATGGCACGTACTTCTATATTTTCAAACCGGGTCCGAATGAAGCGCCTATCAAAGGTTTTGTGGAAATCTTCCGTTAAATGATTGGAATGATAAAAAGATGAACGCTTGAAAGTTACGGGGATGCAGTCTAGTTGACGTCCCAACCTCTTAACTTTCAAGCCGTTAAATCCTCCTGTCTTCCAATCCTAAAAATCTGATCGATGAAAAAACTTATTTTTACACTTGCTATACTTGTAAGCGTGCTCCGCTTGAGTGCGCAGCAGGAACACCATTACACGCAGTTTATGTACAATAAGCTGCTGATCAATCCGGCTTATGCCGGCGCTCGCGGCGTTCCGTCCATTATGGGTATTTACCGGAACCAATGGCTCGGGTTCGACGGCGCCCCTAAATCGGCGCTGATCAGTTTCAATTCTCCTTTCCTGACGCCGCGCGTAGGGGTTGGCGTGACGATTTCGCATGAAACCATTGGTTTACAGAAGGATTTTTACGGAGCGCTGGCGTATTCTTACGATCTGGTTGCCACCGAAGAAGCTTCCGTGCGCTTCGGCATTATGGGTTCCATGCGTTCGCGGGGAAAAGACTTCGTTAAAGCGGCCCCGAACGACCCGTCGGATCCTTCCATCGCAAATGGCGATGAATTTGTGCGCGACATCAGCGGCAACGTCGGCGCCGGCTTGTACGGCACCTTTTCCGACCGTTTTTACGTCGGCTTTTCCGTGCCCCATATTTATTCGAATACCATCGGATTTAACTCGTCTCCGGGTGTAGTTCTCCAGGCCAAAGAATATCGCCACTACTATGCGATGGCCGGCGCAGTTCTGCCCTTAAGCGAAGACATCAACCTGATGCCGGCACTGTTGTTAAAGTATGTGCAAAATGCCCCGTTCGACGCCGATATCAACATTAACCTCGATATCCGGCAAAAAGTGACAGCAGGTATTTCCTATCGCCTGGGAGGCGACGGCCCCGGAGAGTCGGTCGGTTTGCTGGTATATTGGCAGGCCACAGAGTTAATGGGCATCGGTGCGGCATACGATTTTTCGCTATCCAGCCTGAAAGACTACAACGCAGGCTCGATCGAAGTGCTGGTACAGACCGATTTAAAAAACAAGAACAAAAACAAAAAGAAGAAGATGTCGAACCCACGCTTCTTTATGTAATCATAATCTTCACTCAACCACTCGGGAATCATGAGAGCCCATAAGCATAAAAACATTTTAGTAATCCTTTTTATTCATCTGGCCGCCTGGGCTTTCGCCCAGAATCCCGATACCGTCAGTGTTCAGGTCAAAAATGAAGAGGCGGTAAATACGGAAGGACTGGATTTCAGCCCCACATTCTACGAGGACGGGATCGTATTTATTTCGACCAACCCGGCCGGCCTGACAAAGCTGACCGACGAAACGTTGAAATTGCCCGCGATGTCTATTTTACAATCGCGGCGCAACGCAGAGGGCGTTTTGTCGGAGCCCGTGCCCTTCTCCAAGGAACTTTCTTCGATCAACCATGAAGGCCCGGTTTGTTTCGACCGCACCGCAGAAACGGTGTATTTTTCGCGAAATACCGAAGTTGGAGGGAAAGACAAATTCGCCAAAGACAACGTGCAGAAAACCCGCATTTATTGGTCGAAAAAAGTTAACGGCGTTTGGAGTCCTCCCGAACAATTGCCCTTCAACAACAATGAATTCGATGATTTTCACCCGGCCATCAGCATCGACGGCGATAAATTATTCTTCGCATCCAACCGCCCGGGCGGTTTTGGGAGTACGGACATTTACGTGTCGTATAAAGTAGGGGAATCGTGGAGCGAGCCGGTGAACCTTGGCCCCGGAGTGAACACTACGGGCAGGGAAGCCTTCCCGTTCATCCATGCCGATAATACTTTGTACTATGCGTCCACCGGTCTTCCGGATGGCATGGGTGGTTTCGATATGTATTATGTGATCCCCGAGGGAACCCAATGGACCAAGCCGGTGAACATGGGACCACCGTTCAATACATCCGGTGACGATTTCGGGCTAATCGTGGATCTCAACAAGATCAACGGCTACTATTCCAGCAATGGAAACAGCGGCAAGGGCGGCGACGAGATTTTTAGTTTTCACACCGAAAACGGCAACCTCGACGATTACCTCCTGCAAAACAACCGCGTCCCCAACCGTATCCTGGATCTTAAAGTAGTGGTAACGGATAAATCTACCGGCGCTCCGGTGGCCGACGCCGATATTCAGGTTTTGAATTACGACGCGAATAACGTGATCGGACGCGATGAGGCAGGCAACCTGATTACCCTTCAAAACGTGAACGGCCAGGATGTGATGAAGGCCATGCCGCCGGACAAAGGTATTAATGGATACTCTGACAGTCGCGGGCGTTTTGTCGCCGACGTGAAACCGGGTAACTACGTCATTATCATTACCAAAAAAGGTTATCAAACCAAACAAATCCGGCTGCCGATTTCCAAACCCGGCAACGAGGTGGCCGCACAACTGGAAAAGCCCTCGGGCGCCAACGGGAAAATCGCATGGAATGCTTCGTTGTTCAACTATGTTACCAATGCGCCGATTGCCGGCGCCATGGTCGTATTAACCAACCAAACCACCGGCGAACGCGATACCGTGATGGCCGATGCCAATGGGCAGGTGGATTACTACCTCAACCCGAATACGAAATACAAAGTTGATATTTATCAGGGCGGCCGTATTGTGGGCAGCACAGAAGTGGATACACACGGCGCCATCCCCGGTAAACCCCTGACACAGAATCTTTCGCTTGCCCCCCTGATGCCCGGCACGAAGATCGAATTGCCCAATATTTACTACAATTTCAACGATGCAACGCTGCGCCCGGACGGACGGAAAGACCTCGATTTGCTCATTGCAATCATGAAACAGCAGCCCGTGCTAACCGTCGAATTGGCCAGCCATACAGATTGCCGGGGCAGCAGTTATTACAATGAGGAACTCAGCCAGCGCCGCGCCAACGGCGTTGTGGAATACTTAGTCACCCAGGGGATCGAACGCAAGCGCCTTCGTCCGGTCGGGTACGGCGAAAGCGAGCCGCGCAACAATTGCAGCGACGGCAATGACTGTACCGAGCAGGAACATGCCCGCAACCGACGTACGGAGGTGCGCATTCAAACGGGTGTTCAGAGCAGCGCAGTGGTGTATGTGGATGGGCAGATGAAAAACAGCCCTATCCCGCAAAGTTCCGGCGGAAAACAAGCTGGCGTTGTAAATCCTGGCAAAGTAACTGTAACCGAAGGCGACAAAGACACATACTACGTTGTGGCCGGTTCCTTTCTGATGGAAAGCCGGGCTACCACCCAGGTGTCCAACCTGAAAAATGCTGGCTATCAGGACGCTCAGATCGTACGTTTTGCCGGTTCCACGTATCATTCGGTTTCAGTGGGACAATTTTCCACACGCAAAGAAGCCGAAGATTTTAAACGGAAACTTGGAAAACAAAATATCGATGCGTTCGTCCGCGCCGGACAGTAAGGCTTTTTATACCTTTGCGGTTTAAAATAGGTTTAGAGGGTTTAGAAAAGATTTAGAGGGTTTAGAAGGGTTCCAAATCATTGATTTTCAGTGAAATGGTATCTTCTAAACCGCCCAAACTTTTCTAAACCCTCTAAACCTATTATACCGAAAAGTGTTTTGACTTAAAATGTTACCTCCGCGATGGCGATTATTATAACCGACGAATGTATCAATTGTGGCGCCTGCGAGCCGGAATGCCCCAACAATGCCATCTATGAAGGCGGCGTGGAATGGGCTATTTCCGACGGCAATACCGTGAAGGGCCCCTACGCATTAGAAGACGGCGTTACCGTGGATGCGGCGAAAAAAAACACGCCTGTTTCCAACGACTATTATTACATCGTGCCCGATAAGTGTACGGAATGCGTGGGGTTTCATGAAGAACCTCAGTGCGCGGCGGTGTGCCCGGTGGATTGTTGCGTGCCAGATCCGGATCGGGTGGAGTCGAAGGAGTGGTTGCTGGGGAAGAAGGAGCGGTTGCATTTGTGATTACTCCACCCCCGTCGCACACTCCGTCCCCACATACACCCACTTCCCATTTTCCTTTTTTACAAAAACGTTCAAGGTCGATTTAAACGTCTCGTCGTCCAGCGACAAGGTCGCCGTAGCCCGGTCGGCCCCGCCGAAGCTGATCCGAAGCGGCGCTTTCAGGTAATATTCCGTCATATCTTCCTGCGCACACAGGTAATGGTCGGCGTCCATGCCGGTTGGGATGTCGCCTTTGGGCTCGGTTTGCCAATGGTTCTCCGCTTTTTGGTAGAACTCTTTTTCGCGTTCCACAAAGGCTTGCCCGGCATAGCCGCTTTTGACGAATTCATTCAGGTATTTGTCCAACACCGCCGCTTTGATTTTATAATGCGGGCCCGAATCGTCCATAAAATTAAGCTCCTCGCTGCCTACTTCCGGCGAATTCATAAACTTGCCATACCAGCCGAAAAAGCCGCGCACCGCCAGGGCAATACCGGTTTTTTCGGAAGTTGTATCCAGCGCAGGCCCGGTTGGGACGGCGTTAGTCGAAGCAGGGGTTGAAGCGGAATCGCGGCAGGCGGTCAGGATGGAAAGCGCGAATAAAAGGAAGAAGATATTTTTCATGTTTGTAAGAGCAGGTATGAAGTACTAAAAGGCACAAGAACGGAACTCTCCGCGATTTCTACGCTGCAATTTCCAGATCAATTCCACGGTTGTGGACAAACGGGGATACGGATTTCACGCTCTGAATGCCACATCCAAAGCCTCGCAAATTTTCTCCACCGCAAATTCTAAATCAGCCTGGGTGTGCGCAGCGGAAATAAACCCGACTTCATACCCCGAAGGCCCGAAATAGACGCCTCTTTGCAGGCAGGCCAGGTGCATTTTTTTGAAAATTTCCATCGTAGCCGCGTCGATCTCGTCGGCACGTTGAATGCGGTTCCGGGTGAACGCCGGCCAGAAAACAGACCCGATGCGCGGGAAACTTACGTCGTAACCGCGCTGGTCGCAAAATGCCTGCAATGCCCCGGTAAACCAGGCTGTTTTTTGATCCAGCGACTCGTAAAACCCAGGTTCCAGCAAGGCGCTCAAAGTAGCTAAACCGGCGGCCATCGCCACGGGATTGGCACTGAGGGTACCCGCCTGGTACACAGGCCCCATCGGCGCCACGTGTTCCATGATCGTTTTGCTGGCGGCATAAGCGCCCACCGGCATGCCCCCGCCAATGATCTTGCCGAAAGTCAGGATATCCGGCTGTATCCCGTAATACCCCGCCGCGCCTTCGAAACCGACCCGGAAACCGGAAATGACTTCATCGAAAATGAGCAGGACGCCGTATTCTGTCGCTTTTGCGCGAACGAATTCAAGAAAAGCGCGGTCCTGCAACAGCAATCCGTTATTGGCCGGAATGGGTTCAATAATAATCGCGGCAATGTCTTGTGCCTGTTGGCGCAACAAGGTTTCCAGCGCCTCCGGGTCGGCGAGCGGCACCACGAGGGTTTCTTTGGCAAACGACTCAGGAATGCCTGCCGACGTGGAAATGCCAAAGGTCACCAAGCCCGAACCGGCTTTTACCAGCAAGGAATCCACGTGGCCGTGGTAACAACCTTCGAATTTGATAATCTTGTTCCGGCCGGTCACGCCCCGGGCCAGCCGTATGGCGCTCATCACCGCCTCGGTACCGCTGCTCACGAAGCGGATCATCTCGATATAGCGATGGTTATCCAGTATGAGTTTGCCGATGCGGTTGTCGTGGGGCGTGGGTGCGCCGAACGACATGCCGAGCGCGACGGTCTCCTGCACGCGTTGCACCACGGCGGGCGGACAGTGCCCGAGAATCAAGGGGCCCCAAGAGCAGCAAAAATCCACAAACACCTGACTGTCAACATCGTACAAGTGGCAACCTGCACCTTTTTCAAAAAAAATGGGCGGTCCCTGCACGCTTTTAAAGGCTCGAACAGGACTGTGTACGCCGCCTGGAAAATACTGTTTGGCTTCTTCAAACAGGCGGCCGCTTTTTTCGCGGGTAAATGTGGCGGGGGTAGGATAGCTTGGCTTATTCATGGGGCAAAAGAAAGGGAAATTCAAGAAATTGGAGGCTTTTAGAAAAATTTAGGGCGTAAATGGATTTGGAATAAATTAAGGGCTTATTTAATGATGAATGATGAATGATGAATGATGAATGATGAATGATGAATATTTGATCGTGAGTTATGGAAGATTAATTATTCATCAATAGTTAACAGCTGTTTAACCAGATGCTCCCAGGAAAATCGACGTTTCTCCATCTGCACGCCTGTACGCATCGCATCAGCGCGCCCTTGCTGGAAAAAATCGTTGATTGCCGCCGCAAGGGCACTCCCGCTTGGTTCCACCACGTACCCCGACACGCCATCGCGGACAATCTCCGGCAGCCCCCCTACCCTCGTCACCACCATCGGTTTGTCAAAATGATACGCGATCTGCGAGATGCCGCTTTGTGTGGCGCTTTTGTAGGGCTGCACCACCAGATCCGCCGCTGAAAAATAGAGCCTGACCTGTTCGGCCGGGATAAAATCGAGGTATACATGTATCCGTTCGCCCAACCCGTTCTCATCAATAATATGCTGATACTCTGCCCAGTCTTCATAACATTCACCGGCAATCAGCGCATGTACGTCGGGTGTTTCGGACAATGCGTGCAGCAATAGGTCGAGGCCTTTATATTTCCGGATAAACCCGAAAAACAACACCATCGGCGCCGTTTCCGGCAGATTCAACTGCGCCCTGGCCGAAGTTTTATCCAGCGCTTCGCCGTAAGTGTCGTAAAGCGGGTGCGGGGCGTACCGAATGGGGGATGTCGAGGCCTGTTTTGATGATAAAAACTGCATGATTTCCGCAGCAACCGAGCGCGACATCACCACAAAATCATCGCAGGCCCGCGCGAAGTATCGGGCAAAGAGGCGATCTGCCGGCCGTTTTTCGTGGGGAATAATATTGTCGACCAAACCCGTGATTTTGAATCGTTTGCGCGCGCACCACCGCGCTACGCGCAACACAGTACCCAGGGCCGGCCCCAGAAAAGGCAACCAGAAACGCACAATAACCCGATCCGGCTGTTCCCGGGCAATCTCGCAGCCCACCAGAATCCAGTTGATGGGATTGATGGAATTCAGGCGCGTTTTGATGGTCAGTCCAACTGGTGCCGCATCGTCGGTGAATTGTGTTTTGCCGGGAAATAAAAAAGAAGGGTATTGCAGCGAAAAGGAATAAATAAGCACCTCATGCCCGGCCGTTTGCAGGGCAATGGCTAAGCGTTCGGCCGACGCAGCAATGCCGCCGCGCAGGGGATGCGCCGGGGAGAGCAGTATGATTTTGAGCGGCTTGTAATGATCTATCTTCATATTGTCGGTTTAGAGGGTTTAAGAATTATCGGTTACTCACATCCGAATGAGCTGCTCCAGCACCGCCAGCGTTTCCTCCTTGTACTGCCGGCCGATGGGGATTTGCCGGCCGCCGACGGTCACTTTCGTGGAAGAAAAAGACTCGATGTGGCAAAGCGCCACCAAATACGACCGGTGAATACGAAAAAACTGGGCGCCTTCCAGCATACGTTCAATCTCACCGATCTGCATTTTAGTGACCACGGTTTTCTCCTCCGGCAGAAAAAAACGCACGTATTCTTTCAAACTTTCGACGTACCCGACCTCATCGAGCCAAACGCGCACCATTTTTTTGTTGACGTTGAAAAACTGAAAACGACGCCCCCCCCACGGAAGCGGCAGGAGTCGTTTTCAGCTTTTGCACGGCTTTTATAAAACGTTCAAAACCAATGGGTTTTAGTAGATAATCGACCACGCCGTATTCGTACCCCTCTAATGCATATTCATGGTAAGCGGTGGTTAAGATCACTTGCGGAGGATGCCGAAGGGTGCGCAACATATCCAGACCTTTCAGGCCCGGCAAGTGAATATCCAGGAAAAGCACATCAACCGGCGCTTCCTGCAAGGCTTCCAGTGCATCCAGTGCGTCGCCGCATTTGCCGATCAGCCGCAGGGAAGGCACCTGCTGGATATAATCTTCCATGATTCCCGCAGCGAGCGGTTCGTCTTCCACAATAAGACAGTTTAACATCAGGTCTGTAATTCGAGTTTCAAGCTGGCCTTAAACGTGTCGCCGTCATCCTGTAGTACCAAACGATGCCGGCCGGGGTACAATAATTCTAATTGTCGCTGCAAGTTACGCAACCCGATTCCCTCAGGACTTACCGGGGTTTCTTTTTCTTTTGCATTTTCCACATCGACCGACAATACCTTGTTTTTTAGCACAACAGACAGCCGAACCCACGCCTCGTACCGTTTTTCGTTGACCCCGTGTTTGAAGGCGTTTTCCACTAAAGGCAACAATAACAGGGGGCTGATTGACTGGGCAGGGTCGTCGACTTCAATCTGCATGTTCACTTGCAGGCGATCTTCATCGAAGCGCAGTTTTTCCAGTTCCACGTAATCCTGAAGGTTTTGCAATTCCTGCGCCAGGCTAACTTCCGCTTTGGCGGATTCGTACAAAACATACCGCAGCAAGCCGGCTAATTGCAAGGCCACTGCGGCCGTTTTTTCCGAGCGGACGCGGGCCAGGGCATAGAGGTTGTTGATGGTGTTGAATAAAAAATGGGGGTGAATCTGGCTTTTCAGGGCCTGTAACTCGACTTTTAGCTTTTCGGTGCGCAATTGTTCTTCGCGTACCCGGCTTGCCTGCTGTCGGTACACCAAGCGAATGACCAGAGCCGTTGCGGTTGCCAGGATGCAATCGAATATATCGGCAAACAAATTGCGCAGGCCGGAGGCCAAATTGTGCTGACATACAACTGCGTGGAAGATAATTCGGCTGGCACGGGTACTATTTCTACCAACCCCGCCTTTCGCGACACCGCCACTTTTATCCTGGAAGCCGGCTCCCCCGCCATAGACGGCGGACACCCGGATGCAGCCGATAATGATCTGATTACCAATACAAATAAAGCCATTTTCCCCAGCCGCGGCCGGCCACGAAACGACCTGGGCGCGTACGGCGGCCCCAACCCGCAGAACCCCGCAGCGCCGTTTTTCTGGAGTAACGCCCCGATTTTCTCCAAAGTACTGAACTCGCCCATAGTCGCCATGCCCGGCGATTCCCGCAGCGTAAACTGGATCGACATCGACGGCGACCTGGACCTGTTTGCCACCAATGCCTTCTACGGCGGTTTCTGGAAAAACTTCCTCTTCCTCAACAACGGCGATGGCGCCTTCGTCCGCAACCTCACCGAGGCGCCAGCCGTCGACCAGGATTGGTCCTACGGTTGCGCATTCGGCGATTTCGATGGCGACGGCGACCTCGACCTGGGCGTAGCCAATTGCAAAGACGCCAGTCAGCCCGATTACCTGTATGAAAATCACTCCGCAGAAAACGGAAACCATTGGATAGGCGTTCGCTGCGTCGGCACGAGCAGCAATAAAAGCGCCATCGGGGCCGTCGTGCGGGCGCAGGCGACGATCAACGGCAATGCAGTTACGCAGATGCGGGAGATCAGCGCGCAAAGCGGGTATTGCGGACAAAATCAACTGGCTGCGCACTTCGGTTTGGGGGATGCGACGGGCGTTGTTATTTCGGTGAAATGGCCTGCCTGCGGGGACGTTGAAGTTTTCGATAACATTTCAGCGGATCAATACGTCACAATCGTTGAGGGACAAGGGATTACGGCGGTGCAAGAAGCCTCGCAAGTGGCTTTGACGATGTATCCGGCGGTTCCGAATCCGCTTAAAGATTCTATTGTGATATCCTTGGCTGGACTGCAACGCACTTTCATTAAATTCCGCTTTCGAACAAAATTGCCCCCGCAACTTATCCCCCCAACATCTGTTTGAGAAAATCTTGCTACCTTTGCGAGCGCAAAAAATGCAGGTTCAACTTACATGAAACGTCGCTTTACCTTTTTCTTCTTGCTGATCATGACCCTGAATGTGGCTATTCCCCTTGTGGAGCAGCTGCGCGGATGGGATCAGTACGAACTGACCGAAGCCGGCACAGACGATACTGATGAAGAAGGCAACACCGAAAAAGAGAAAGAAAAGGAATCCCTTGCTTTTTCACACGCTCATGCGCTCCAAATTGGCGCTTTTAACTTAACACAGTTCAGAAAATCGTTGTTTTTTACCGACGAGCTTCCCTTATCCGAACTGTACGCTTCCCTGCCGGAGTTACCTCCCGAAGCATAAATTCCTTCCGATTTTACCCTGAGTTTACATTACAGATTCGATTCAGGCGCATCGAATTACTATTCGTCGTGTTGCGTTCTGTTTATTTTTCTACGCGAAAAACGAATCTGAGGCGCTGAACAGCCTGAATGCCCGGAGTACAACCCACTCGTTTCCCAATATTTGCTTGTTTGAATACACCCTTCCGGGAGGCGGTGAGGATATCCAGTTTCATAATGGCTTATTGCTTCATCCATGTCTGACATTTAGTAACAATTCAATAAAACAATGATCAACAAATCAAGCTATTTTAAAACGGACATTCTCTCCGGAGCCGTGGTTTTTCTGGTAGCCCTTCCCCTTTGTCTGGGTATTGCCTTAGCCAGTGGGGCGCCGCTGTTTGCCGGGATCATATCCGGTATTATCGGCGGCATTGTGGTGGGCCTGCTCAGCAATTCGCAATTAAGCGTTTCCGGACCCGCCGCCGGACTTACGGCGATCGTACTGGCTGCGATTAGTAGTTTGGGTTCCTACGAAACGTTTTTGTTAGCCGTTGTTTTGGCCGGCATTTTGCAAATTATACTCGGTTTTGCCAAAGCAGGCACGATCTCCAACTATTTCCCCTCCAATGTCATAGAGGGCATGCTTACGGCCATCGGTGTGATCATTATACTCAAACAATTGCCGCATGCCATCGGGTACGATGTGGACAATGAGGGCGATTTTTTCTTTGTCGAAAAAGGGGTCGGGCACAACACGTTTTCATCCATTATCGACGCGATCAACTATTCGCACCTCGGCGCCATCACCGTCACCCTGGTTTCGTTAGGTATCCTGATTGCCTTCAACAAAGTTGCTTTTTTAAAAAACCTGAAAGTAGTGCCGGGGGCACTGGTGGCCGTGGTAACCGGTGTTGCCATCAATGAAATGTTCAAGGCAAGCGGTTCCAGCCTGGCGATTGGGCAGGAGCATTTGGTCAATCTGCCGATTCCTAAGTCGTGGAGCGATTTTACCGGACAATTTTCCCTGCCGGATTTTACGGCGATTCAAAACCCGAATGTATGGATCGTTGCCCTCACCATCGCGGTGGTAGCCAGCATCGAAACACTCTTGTGCATCGAGGCATCCGACAAGATGGATCCACTGAAACGCTATACGAATACCAACAAGGAATTGTTTGCGCAAGGGGCCGGGAATATTTTGAGCGGCCTGATCGGCGGTATGCCCATGACCTCGGTAATTGTCAGAACATCTGCCAACATCAATTCCGGCGGCCGCACTAAAGTTGCAACCATCACCCACGGCTTGTTTTTGTTGATCGCGGTAGTCTCCATACCGGCTATCCTCAATAAAATCCCATTGGCTTGCCTGGCAGCGATTTTGTTGATGATCGGCTACAAGCTAGCCAGTCCGACGGTGTTTAAACACCTCTGGCAGAATGGTAAATATCAATTCGTCCCATTCATCGTGACCGTCACCGCTGTGGTATTTACCGATTTATTAAAAGGGGTGGCTATTGGCCTGATAGTGAGCGTGTTTTACATCTTAAGGGCCAATTTAAAACTGGCTTATTTCTTTAAAAAAGAAGAATACCATGAAGGCGAAGTTGTCACCATAAAATTAGCCCAGGAGGTTTCTTTTTTGAACAAAGCAGCCATCAAACAAACCTTGAGCCATTTACCTGTCAACAGCAAAGTAGTGATCGATGCATCCGAAGCTTTTTACATAGACCACGATATTCTGGAATTAATAAGAGATTTCATGAACATCGGCTCGAAGGATAAAGATATTGAGGTGACGCTCACCGGATTTAAAGACGCGTATAAAATGGATTCAAGCCTTGTCACATCAAATTAAAAAAGATAAAACAAATTGAATATGAAAGCGCATTCATCAGAAACGCAGGGGTCTATCACACCGGTAAAAGCTTTGGAATTTTTAAAAGAAGGAAACAAGCGATTTGTCAATAATTTAAAGATCAACCGCAACCTGCTACAGCAAGCCAACGAAACCCGCGACGGTCAGTGGCCTTTTGCCGTGATTCTCAGCTGTATCGACAGCCGTACTTCGACGGAACTGATATTCGACCAAGGCCTGGGCGACATATTTTCGATCCGTATCGCCGGAAATGTGGTGAATACAGACATTATGGGTAGCCTTGAATTTGCCTGCAAAATAGCGGGCTCGAAACTGATCGTTGTGTTGGGGCATACCAGTTGCGGCGCCGTAAAAGGAGCCTGTGACCACGTGGAAATGGGCAACCTGACCGAATTGTTATCGAAAATTCAACCTGCCGTTTATCAGGAAACGCTGACGACTGACCTAAGTGAGCGCAACTCCAAAAACGCCTTATTTGTGGAAAACGTAACCAATTTAAATATAGAACGATCGGTAAAAGCAATCATCGAGAGAAGTTACATCCTCGAACAAATGATTGAAAAAGGCGAAATCGCCATCATCGGCGCCAAGCACCATCTGGATACGGGTGAAGTTGATTTTTTTGACAACACTTTGGTTTTTAATAAAATATCAATGAAAAACCGGGCAAACTAAACGCTATCGCAGGCAAAATTTAGATTATGAAAAGATTCTTTGGAGGCGATAAAAGCCGATTAAATGAGCTTATCCCCGGTGCAGACACGCAAGCGATGCCCGGGGATATTTCCGTTCACCATGCCGGACAGGCGTCCTTTAACAAGCATCATGTCCTGCACGAATTAAAGCACTATTTACCAGCCCAATCGGCGCTCAAAGATTTTATTCACCATAATTCCCTGCATGCGTACCAACACCTGAAATTTTACCCCGCCATTTTTAAGGCCTCCGCCATATTCGGTTACCAGGTTACGCTGCAGCTCGGGGAATACAGGCAGTTGTACAAAGACGGGCGTATCCGGGAAGATGTTCTCGAGCGTATTATCCGCGATAGAAAAGGCGCAGGCCAGGTAGCCAAATGGAAGGAAAATCTGGCAAGCAAACCATACGATACAAATACGACGCCCAGGATAGGCTTGTTGCGTGAAAATTGGAAAAATCAGTATAAAATTGACTTGGATGCCCTGGTGCATCCGCTCCTTTTCCGGGTGCTTTGCAGTTATCTGGACCAGGGCATTTCGCTCTGGCAGTTCCCTGTGCACGAAAAAGGTTTTCTGCCGGCTTTAAGGCAATTGGAGCAAAATGGTTTTATGAGTTTTTTCAAAACAAAAAGGGCTAAAAATCTATTGCTTCACGGTCCTTGCGATCTCCTCCATCTGTTGCAAATCGTAGTGGGCAAGGAAGCCTTTTACGAGCAATACCTGTTTGACCAGCAATTCCGCCACCACGGCTGGTCCGGAATCGTGTCGGCCATTGAAGACAACCCGGGAGCCTTGCTCGATACCAGGATGATCTCGCTGCACGATTTAATTGTCTTTGAATTATTGCTGGAAATTGACGCCCTGGATGCCCATCTGGGAAAAAACTGGGAGCCGCTGTGCAATCGGGTAAACACCGCCCCCATCCATCTCTTTGCCGACGTAGCTGCAACAGAATTGCAGGAAGTTTTTTCAATTTGGCAAGATGCTTTTGAGTGGAGCTATTACGACGGGGTGCTCGCGGGAATTACCGCACGCAAAAACAGGGTTCAGCATACGCCCGTTCAAAAAAGTTTTCAGGCTATTTTTTGTATTGACGAACGGGAATGTTCCATCCGGAGGCATATTGAACAGGTCGATCCGGCCTGCGAAACCCTGGGCGCGCCCGGTTTTTTCGGGGTGGAATTTTATTTTCAACCTGAAAACGGCCAGTTTTATGAAAAACTCTGCCCGGCGCCGGTAACGCCCAAATATTTGATCAAAGAATTCGGCGCAAGCAAAAAAAGGAAGCATGAGCTGCTGTATACGCGCAAAACGCATACGCTTTTGCCGGGTTTTGTGTACACCCTGACCCTTGGCTTTTGGGCTGCTGTTCGAACGTTCCACAACCTTTTCCGGCCTAAAATGAGCCCGGCTATTTCCAATGCGTTTGCGCACATGAATGACCGCGCTCAACTGGCCATTGAAAATAAAAGCCCGGATGAACGTGAAAACGGACTTCAAATAGGTTTTACTGTGGAGGAAATGGCGACGCGGGTGCAAGGGCAATTGAGGGGCATGGGCCTGATAAAAGACTTTGCGCCAATCGTTTATGTAGTGGCACACGGGTCGAGCAGCGCCAACAACCCGCACCATGGCGCGCATGATTGCGGCGCTTGCAGCGGCAGGCCCGGTTCGGTCAACGCCAGGGTGTTTTCTTTTATGGCCAACCACCCCCAGGTAAGGGATATCCTGCACGCCAAGGGCATCGGGATACCTGCCGAAACGCAATTTGTCGGCGCATTACACGATACGGCCGCCGACGAAATCGCCTATTTCGACACCCATATTTTGACCGGGAAAAATGCGGCGCTGCACGGAAAAAATGTAGCGGCATTTGAAAATGCCCTGGATCTGAACGCCAAAGAAAGATCGAGGCGCTTTGCGTCTATCAACAGCAAACAACGCATTCATAAAATCAGAAAAGCGATTAAGGACCGATCTGTTTCCCTGTTCGAGCCCCGACCGGAACTTGGGCACGGAACCAATACGCTCTGCATTGTGGGGCGCAGGGACCTGACCAAAGGTTTGTTTTTAGATCGGCGCGCGTTTTTGAATTCGTACGATTACCGAACGGATCCGGAGGGGGCTCTGCTCGCGGGCGTCATGCGGCCGCTGGGGCCTGTCTGCGGCGGCATCAACCTGGAATACTATTTTTCCAGGGTCGACAACCACAAATTCGGCGCCGGCACAAAGCTGCCACACAACGTGATGGGGCTTTTCGGCGTGGCCAACAGCAGCGACGGCGATTTGAGGCCGGGGCTGCCCGTTCAAATGATTGAAGTTCACGATCCGCTTCGTTTGCTGATTGTCGTGGAGCATTTCCCGGAGCTGGTGTTGAAAACCATTCAGTCGGATGCGGCTATGTATGAATGGTTTATCAACGAATGGGTTCAATTGGTTGTATTGGAGCCGGAAAGCCACCAATTCTACTGTTTTAAAGACGGCGCATTCACGCAATATGAGCCATTAACCCGGCACGTAGCGGCAGCGCCCGATCTCCATACACTGATCGAGACGGCTACAGAGATGGAGACGAATCAAATCGCAGATGCAACGAAGGAAAATTTGCCGGTTTTTATGTTAAAATGAATTCACCACGAAGGACACAAAGTTACACAAAGTGTTGTTTAGGAACTTTGTGCGACTTTGTGTCCCTCGTGGTGATTAAACTTTATTCCACATTTTACACCAGATTTTCGCATGGAACAACTACTCCAATTATTTATTTTGCTCCCTTTGGCCGGGGCTTTGTTTAGCCTGTTGGTACCGCGAAAAAAAGAGACCGTTCTGTCGCTGATTGCCATGGCGACCGTCGGCGTGCAAGTGCTTGGCATCGTGGCGTTTATCGCCTTTTGGCTGGCGAATAAGTATCCGACTTTGGATATTAAGCAGGCCGTGTTGTACGAGCGCCCGGATTTCGAGTTTTTCATCGATTTTTATTTCGATCCGATCACGGCGGTCTTTGCTCTGGTGGGGGCCGTTTTAACATTTTTAGTGGTGATTTTCAGCCGGTATTACCTGCACCGGGAGTCTGGTTTTAAACGTTTTTTCAACACCCTGCTGTTCTTTTATGCGGGGTACAACCTCGTGATATTCTCCGGGAATTTCGAAACGCTTTTTGTCGGCTGGGAGATCCTGGGTATTACCTCGTTTTTGCTGATCGCCTTTTATCGCGACCGGTATTTGCCGGTAAAAAACGGCTTTAAAGTGTTGTCTTTCTACCGCCTCGCTGATATTTGTCTAATCTTGGCGATGTGGATGAGCCACCATTTATGGCATAAAAACATCACGTTCGCCGAATGGGATCAATCCACAAGTTTGCAGCTTGTGTTTCAACAGCATTACTGGCAGGCGATGTTTATTTGCGTGATGATCCTGATCGCGGCAGTTATCAAATCGGCTCAATTGCCGTTCAGCAGCTGGTTGCCCAGGGCAATGGAAGGGCCTACTACTTCCAGCGCTATTTTTTATGGTTCGCTCTCGGTGCATATCGGTGTGTTTCTGTTGCTGCGCACCCACTCGTTCTGGGGGCATGAAGGAATCATCGTCGGCGCCATTATAGCCATTGGTTTGACAACCAGTGTGATAGCGACCGGGATCGCGCGGGTGCAGTCGTCTGTAAAAACACAAATTGCCTATTCCTCCATCGCGCAGATCGGCTTGATTTTTATAGAAATTGCGCTCGGTTTTCACGTGCTTGCTTTGGTACATTTTTCGGGAAACGCTTTTTTACGAACCTACCAACTCCTGGTTTCTCCCTCGGTACTGAGCTACCTCATACACGACATGTTTTTTAATTTCAAACCGCGCCTGACAAGGGAATCCCGCGCTTTTTTCACCAGAATCAAACATGCGGCGTATATTTTATCGCTGAAAGAGTGGAATGCTGATTTTCTGCTGTACCGCTACGTATGGAGCCCGTTTAAATGGATCGGCAACCGCTTGAATTTCATGAACCGTCGCTGGGGATTCGCCGCCTGTATTGTATTGCTGGTGGCCGGGAGCAGCGGATTCTCTTATAAAGAAGACGTTCATGTACATGTGTCGGAATACGCGCCTTTATTGTTTTCGGCCTTGGCTTTGTTAACTGTTTTAAAGGCGTTTACCGAGCGCAAAGATGCCCGCCGTGCATGGCTTATGGCCTTGCTCAGTCAGTTGTTCGCCGTACTTTCCTTCGTGTGGAACAAAGACATTGAACTGCAGCAAATCGGCCTGTATCTGAGCGGAACGCTGGTTGCTGCGGGGAGCGGATATATTTGCCTGCACAACATAAAAGTCAAAGAAGGAGATATTGAACTGGATGGGTACCACGGGCATAGCTACGAACATCCCTGGATCGCCGGGGTATTTCTGTTGTCCTGCCTGGCTTTATCGGGTTTTCCGATTACCCCGACGTTTATCGGCATAGACTTGATGTTCACACATATTTCCGCCAAACAACTGGTGCTGGTATTTTTTACGGCCCTGAATTTCCTGTTTTTGGAGCTGACCATTTTACGGATTTATACCCGGATATTTTTGGGTCAGCACAAGAAGACGTACCACCCGATTGCGTTTAAGTCGTCGTAGTGCTGCGGTGCTACTATAGCCGGTTTAGAGTGGGTTAGAAAGGTTTGGAGGGCTTAGAATGTTGATTGTGAATATGTTGCAATTCCGTTTCCTTCAAAACCACTTTGCGTCGACTATAAATGTTTTTCACGTGTCGCCGCAAAAAAACAATACTTACCGCCGGAGGGACTTCGCCGGGGAGTTGTATTATTGCGCCGAAATAAATAGCTGGACTGCAAAAAAGGTCCATCACACACCGGCAAAACCTATCCTTTATGTTTAAACTTTTCCCTACCCTTTGTTTGCTTCTGGCTTTACAGCCGCTTAGCGCCCAAACTTTTTCCAGCACCGTCAATCAGCCCATCCCCGACGACAACACCACCGTCATGTTCGACATAACAGTGAGCGGATTGCCGGACCTGATCGACACTTTTTTCGGCCTGGAGCAGGTTTGCCTCAACATGACCCATACCTATAACGAGGATCTGCAAGTGCTGCTGCGGGCACCCGACGGCAAAACCATTCTATTGTTCGGCGGCCTTGGTGGTGGAGACGACAACTTTTACAATACCTGCATGTCCGGCAATGCGCCGCCTTTTTCGACCAGCACGGCGCCTTATTCGGGTACTTTTTTGAGTTACGGCATCCTCGGGAACATCAACAACGGACAAAACCCCAATGGCGTCTGGACCCTGATCGTATACGACACCTACGCTTTTGCCGATGAAGGTTTTCTGATCGACTGGAGTATTCAATTCGGCAATCAGCCAGCCATACCGTATGTGTTTAGTTCCAGCAACCTGCCGATTGTAAAACTGACAACCCTGAACGAACCCATCGCAGACGATCCAAAGGCCCCGGTACTGATGCAGATCATTGACAACGGTCCGGGTACGCGCAACAAGGCCAATCAGACCGATTATGCCTTCGAGGGCAGGATTATGGCGGAATGGCAGGGGTTTTCCGGGCCTTATTATCCTAAAAAGAACTACGATTTCGAAATAGTGGACACGCAGGGCAATGAAATGGACACCACTATTTTGGGTATGCCGAAGGAGCACGACTGGATTTTTAAAGCCGAGTCTACTGACCCAACGCTGATTAAAAACACAGTCACCTACGAAATGGCCCGCCGAATGGGCGGTTACGCGCCCCGGACCCGCGCCTGCGAAATCATTCTGGACGGCGAATATGCCGGTCTGTACATTCTGACGGAAAAAGTAAAACGGGACGCCAACCGCGTGGACATCGTCAAACTGGCGCCTGAAGACACCACCGGATCCCAACTCAGCGGCGGCTACATCATCGAAATGAACATCAACGGCGACCCGGCGGATTGGACTTCTGCTTACCTGCCGATTAACCAGGCCACCTGCCCAAGTCCGGTAGAATTCAAACACGTGTACCCGAAAAGCGCCGCCGTTTTGCCCCAGCAGCACGATTATATCCGCAATTACGTGGACGACTTTGAAAAGACTTTGGCCGATACCAATTTCACCGACCCGGCAACGGGCTACCGCAATTATATCGATGTGGGCACTTTTATCGATTTCCTGATCGTCAATGAATTCAGCGTGAACTACGACAGCTACGGCCGAAGCACATATTTGTACAAGGAAAAAGATACGGATGGCGGGAAACTGAAATGCGGGCCGCCCTGGGATTACGACCGCGCGATGGATTATAACAGCCCCGCCACGACCAGCGGCTGGGTCTGGGAAATCACCCATCCCTACTGGCCTTTCCCGTTCTGGTGGTCGCGCATGTGGGAAGATACCGTCTATCGCAAAGAATTAGCCTGCCGCTGGACGATGTTGCGCCAAAACACCTTCCAGACCGATTCTTTCCTGGTTTATATAGATTCGACGGCTTCATTTTTACAGGAAGCGAAACAGCGGGACTCCCGGATATGGAACAACCTTGGGAATCTTTCATACAACAACCATATTGATTCGCTCAAGTCGTTTGTGTCGCGCCGCCTCGACTGGCTCGACGCCATCCTCGCGCACGAGCAGGTGGGCGAACCGGCGGTGTACCTGCCTGCGGATACGGTCGTTTGTGCCGGAACCGTTTTTGACGCCTCAGCGCTCAATGATCCAACTTATGCTTACAACTGGCAGCCTGGGCCCGATTCTTCGCTGATTACTTTGTCGCAGGATGGCGTTTATTACCTGAAAGTGAAGGACATATACGGCTGTTACACGAAAAAAGCCATGAATGTAAGCATTGCGCAACCGAACGATGCCGGATTCAGCAGTCAGCACCAAAACGGCGCGCTCTGGACCTTCTTTCCGCATGACACCCTCGCCCAAAGTTATCACTGGGATTTCGGCGACGGCGACACCTCCAGCGCGATGAATCCGGCGCACACCTACGTTTCGGGCGGCGTCTACCTCGTCTCTTTAATGATCACCGATGCCACCGGCTGTTTTACGCAAATGACCCAGGAAAGCATCCAGTTTACCTTTGTCGGGACGCTTGAACAGACAGCCTTCGACGGGACTATTTTCCCAAATCCGTTTAAGGAAACCATCCGGATTCAGCTTGCAGCGCCTTCCGCCGATCCATTTACGGTCACGCTGGAAAATGAACTGGGGCAAACGTTCCTGGTGAAGGAGTTTGCAGCGGGAACGCAAGCGGGAAAGCTTTCGACTGCGGGTTTGAGCACCGGGGTGTATGCGTTGCGGCTGAAGATGAAGGAGCGGGTTTGGGTGTTTAAGATGGTGGGGAATTAGGGGTGTACGTCGACTAAAGTCGCCGCTACAACAAAAGGCCCTTGCCTTCCGCATGCACAAAATATGGTGGCGCGAAGGATACAACAAGTGCAATTTGAGCAAAATTGCTGGATAGTCATAGATATTACAACGCCAGCAATCCAAAATCACGCAAAGTATTCACCCCCTTCCCATACCAATATAATTCAAAATCATCCAACCCCGAAGCCTCATAATCCGCTTTTACCTCCTGAAACGTAAGCACCTCCCCATCGCCAACCGACAGTTTTCCCAGCATCTCCGCCAGCCATTCCCCTTTTACCCGCTCCACATTGATCCGAAACGTTTCTTTTTTATCCTGAAACGTCAGCGTTGCCATCTCCCAAGCGCTTCCTTTTTTGGTTTTGGTGAAATGAGTCAACACCGGCGCAGAACCCAGCCATACGATTTTGGCCGTCGGTTTCAGCGAAAACGGTTCCGCCTCCTTCAAGGCTTCCATAATGTAATTTTTGGCAACGCCGGTGTGCGGCGTTTTAAAATCGAACCAATCCTGCAAGGGTAACTCGAAGCCGATGCCGTGCATAAAATTGAGCAGCGATTTTTTTAAGCCGTAACTATAGGCGTCGTGGTCGGTTCCGCCCGGATCGATGTGTACGAGGTCATTGTTGGCAAAAGGACCGGTTTGATTCGTTTGCCTTTTCACGCCGAACTGTTCGGGGTACATCCCCACGGGACTATGCGCCGTCATGGCAAACTGGTGCCAAAAACCCGATTGCAGGATGCCTGCTGCAAACATCTGGCGTACCATTTCCAGCGAATCGATGGTCTCCTGGGCGGTTTGGGTGGGAAAACCGTACATCAAATAAGCATGCACCATAATGCCCGCTTCGGTGAAATTTCGGGTTACGCGGGCCACCTGCGCCACCGTCACGCCTTTTTGGATCAGTTCCAGCAGGCGGTCGGATGCCACCTCCAGGCCCCCTGAAACAGCCACGCAGCCGGAAGCCCGGAGCAACTGACACAAATCGCGGCTGAAGCTTTTTTCAAAACGGATATTGGTCCACCAGGACACAATCAGTTTCCGCCGGATGATTTCCAGCGCCAGGGCACGCATCAGGGCGGGCGGCGCGGCTTCGTCCACAAAATGAAAACCGTTTTGCCCGGTTTGGGCGATCATCGTTTCCATGCGGTCGCAGAGCAGTTGGGCCGTCAGGGGTTCATAGTCTTTGATATAATTGAGGGAAATATCGCAAAACGTACATTTTCCCCAATAACACCCGTGCGCCATCGTCAGTTTGTTCCAGCGCCCGTCGCTCCACATGCGGTGCATCGGGTTGACAATCTCAAGCACCGAAATGTATTGGTCCAGCCATAAATCGCTGTAATCGGGCGTGCCCGTGTCGGCTTGTTTATAGTCTTTGCTCAAACTGTGGTTGAGGTATTCCACTTTGCCGTCGACTAAGGCAAAGGCGCGTTTTAGCAATTGCAGCGGCCGTTTGCCGGCTACGTGCTCCACCAGATGTTCGATGGGCGCTTCGCCGTCGTCGAGCGTGATGAAATCGAAAAATTCGAAGACCCGAGGCTCGGAAAGCGAACGCAATTCGGTGTTGGCAAAACCGCCGCCCATGGCTGTTTTTACGCCGGGACAGTGTTTTTTGATCCACTGCGCGCAACGGAACGCGGCGTACAAATTGCCGGGAAACGGCACTGAAATCGCTGCCAGGGCCGGTTGTATCTCCGACATGCGTTGCTCCAGTATGTCGATCAGCAGTTCATCAATGTACGTGTAATCCTGTTGAAGCGCCTCGTACAATTCGTCAAAATGATTGGCCGAGCGGCCCAGGCGTTCGGCGTAGCGGCTGAACCCGAAATGAGGATCCACGCATTCCTGGATCAAATCCGAGAGGTCTTCGAGGTAAAGGGTGGCTAAGTGTTTGGCTTTGTCCTGGGTTCCCATGGATCCGAAGGCCCAATCGAGCTCGTCCAATTGGGCAAAACGCGCTGCTTCCGGAAGAAAACCGTCCTGGCAGATCAAATGGGACAGGGTTGGGTTTTTGCCTTGTAAAAACAGGATCACTGGATCGATGGTCCGGATATAATGGTCTTCTAAAGCGATGATACGCTGTGCATTGTCGGTAAAAGCGGGGGTTGGGTGATCGATTTGAGCAAATAACGTTGTCAGCCCTTGCTTGGAAAACAAGGCCAGAATGACCTCGATGCCCAGATCCGCCTGGCGGGAAGCAATTTGTCGGGTGTTCAGGAATCCTTTCAAATAGACCGTGGCGGGGTACGGCGTATTTAACTGGGTGAAAGGTGGCGTGATCAGAAAGACGGTTGGCTGCAAGGTAGGGATGATTTTGGGGTTGAAAATACGGGGGTTAGAGCATTGATTCGGGAAGAATTTTAAGCATTTTTTGCCTCGTTTTGACTTCTTTGTATTCACGCTAACTAAAATGCCTTTGAAATGTATTTTGCTTTTTCATAACATAAAGCAGTATAATTAGGGTTGGAGACAGGGCATCCGGCAAAGCCTAAATTATTTTATACTTCTCAACCACTTTCTCCTATCCTGCCTGCCATGCACGATACGATGCACAATAATTTGATTGCCGGTAAACTCATAGATAATCCTGTAATTCCATATCATAATAAAGCGATAATTGCCGTATTTCTTCAGTTTTGGCTCGAGTGGAAAACGCTCCGGCTGCGTGCGAGTAGGCTCCACCGCGTTAAACAAAGCCCGAATTACTTTTTCGGCTACCAGATCGGAAGCATTTCCTTTAAGGTATCGTTCGATCTTTTCGAGGTCTTTACTGGTCCGATTGCTCCATCCAATGTCAAATTCCTCACTCATGGATACCAAATCGGGCTTTCATGTCTTTGTGGGAAATAGCGCCTTTTGTCTTAGCCTCCTGGCTGGACTGCAACACACTTTCAACAAATTCCTTCTCGGAAATGGGTGTGCCGTCGCCTTCAAATGCGAAAGCATGCACCTCATTTTTGTCCATTAACTTCTGTAACAGACTGTATACCAATTCCAAAACCTCTGCATCGTCGGTTTTATCCAGAAGATCTTGGATAGATACCCGCAAGTCTTTAGCGCTCATGGTTTTAATCTTTTGCACAAAATTAACGCAAAGGACTTGATTTGACAACTACAATTGGAGCGGATTGAAGGGCAAGAACAAATTTCAGATGCCGCCCCTGCGTGCATCACACAAAAGAAAAAAGGCAAAAACCCAGGTTTCCATTGCAAATCGAAAATCTGAATTTTTGCCTTTTTTCAAAACAAGTGCCATAAAAACCTCTACCGCAACACCGCCAATTTTCGAGTAACCACCTGATTACCAACCCGGATTGACACCGTGTACATCCCCTGCGGCTGCCCGCTCATATCAATTGCCACACTGGTCTCAAACACCGTAAACGAGGGTTTTTCCCAAACCAGACGGCCCGTAGCGTCAAACACGGAAATTCCAACTGTAGCCGGTTCAAACAAACGCATTTGTAGCACAGCCGGCCCTTCAGTCGGGTTGGGCGAGAGATTTAGCTGGCTGAATAAGCCTGCTTCATCCGTGCCTACCATGGTTTGCACCGTGATGGTCACCGCCGACTGGCAGCCAGCGGCATCCGTTGCGGTTACGGTATAGACGCCGCCGTTCAGACCGGATATCCCGGGTGTCGTTGCGCCATTGCTCCACAGATAGGTATAGGGTGCAGTGCCGCCCGCCACATTCAGCGCAATCGAACCGTCGCCCGCGCCCGGCGCCGATTCAGCGACCGATGTCAAACTGACCAATATCGGTGCAGGCGGCGTGATGGTGACCGGAACGGATTCAAATACGCAACCTCCCCCATCGGACACAACCACCGCAACCGTCGCGGTCGTGGTCAGGGTAATTTGCGGGGTCGTTGCACCCGTCGACCACAGATACTGATAAGGCGGAGTACCGCCCGATACGTTTACTCCGATCACGATATTATCGCAATTGGTTAATGTTGGTCCTGGAACGACGACCAGCGGCGGCGCTACCGGTACGTTGAACGTCGCAGAACTGGTACAGCCATTTGCAGGGTCCGTCGCTACAATTGTGAACGGTCCTCCGTCGCAGGCCAGCACGGGCGAAATGACCACGCCGGGCGTAATGGATGTAGCCTGGATGGTCACACAAGGCGTGTTGCAGTCTAATTGTCCGATCAGCGGAAGTGAAATATTAGGCTGCGTATTGTTTTGTGTTACCGGAAAAGCGGCAACAGAAGTACAGCCGTTTGCAGGGTTGGTCGCCGTAATCGTATAATCGCCCGGAATGCAAATTTGCACCGGCGCGATGGTTACGCCGGAGGTTCCTGAGGTAGCCTGCACCGTGATACAGGGCGTATTGCAATCCAATGTTTCGATATTCGGCAGGAAAATGCTGGGTCCGTCGACATCGGCAGTCACTTGAACCTGTACGGTGGCTGTACAGCCATTCGGCGCCTCCACGACCAACACATACGTGCCGGCAACGGAAACGACCGGGTTTTGTAAAGCAGACGTAAAGCCGTTCGGTCCGGTCCAGGCAAACGTAATGCCGGGCGTATTGGAAGCGCTCAGCAAGCTCAGGGCCGGGGCGCTACAGGTGATTTTTCCGCCGGTCGCAGTAGCTGTCGGTACGCTGCCGTCCTGGGTGATCGTCACTTCAGCAGTGCTGGTGCAGCCGTTTGTACCAATGGCCGTCACCGTGTAAATACCGGCAGTGGATACAAGCGGGTTTTGCTGGTTGGAAGCAAATCCGCCCGGGCCGCTCCAGAAATACGTGACACCGGGCGCGGCGGAGTTCGCCGTGACCGGAACGGAGGGATTGGAGCACGTGATCTGGTTACCGGAACCACCTGCCACAACACCGGGCTCGGCTACATTAGCCAGGATTTCCAGGTTGTAATCGTCCGTACATCCGTTTGCATCCGAGCGGACAGTGATGGTATAATTGCCTGCGTTACAGATGGTTATCAATTGTCCTGGCAACACAGGTTCATTATCCAGTTCGAAGGAATATCCGGGCACAGGCGGTACGAGCAAGGAAACGCAAGGCGTATTGCAATCATAACTTAGTTGCGGGGGGATATTGAAAGCCAGCGGAGGGGTTGTATTCGACGTAACCGTGGTGGTCGCCGTGCTCGAACATCCGTTTGAGGCCGTTACAGCCAACTGGTAGATACCCGCCGTTGAGGTGGTCGGATTTTGCAAGGTCGAGGTAAATCCGTTCGGTCCTGTCCAGAGATAGGACGAGCCAGGAACATTGGAGGAACCGCTCAGGGTAACGCTCAGGTTGGCGCAGGTCAGCACGCCGCCACTGGCAAAGGCCAAAGGAGGCGTAGTATTCAGGCTGACAAAAGCCGTTGTGACGCCGGTACAACCGTTCGAATTCGCAATGGCGATCACGGTGTATGCCCCGGGCATATTAACCATGATTTCAGGGCCCGTGGCCGTAAATCCGCCCGGGCCGTTCGTTTCAATGGTGACGGGAACATCGGCGCTGATTGAAATCGTTACGGATTGCTGGATGCAGTCGAGGCTGCCGTTGACAAGCGCGGTAACCGTCGGAAGCGTCGTATTTTCCGTTAAAGCCGTCGTTGCACTGCTGGTGCAGCCGTCGGCAAACGTTACAACCACCTGGTAATTGCCTGCTGCATTCGCTGAAACACTCGCATTCGTGGAGGTAAAACCGCCCGGGCCGCTCCATTGATAGGCGGTACCGGCGGGTGTGGAATTAGCAGACAGCATCGGCGAAGGTGTGGAACACGTGATTTCCGCTGCCGGAATGGTCACCGCCGGCGCAGGAGGCGGCGTGTACACCAGCCAACTGATCGGGCCGACGCTGTTATTGAGGTACAGACCTCCGCCTGGCGCATTTTCCTGTTTAATAGCCCGCGCCTGGTAAAACAGCGTATCCAGAACGGGGGCGGTATCTTCGTAGCTTGTGCCGGTGATGACATTGGCGGTTAAACGGGTGTAGGGACCATCGTTTGACAAACTGCGGTACACGTGGTAACCGATAACCGAGGCATCTGCGGAGGCCGTCCATTGAACGCTGACTGTTGCGCAATTCGCGCTCACCGTTACGACTGAAGGCGGCGCGACGACATGGGCACGGAGCGTGGGATCACCCAGAAGCGCCACGTGGGCGCCGCTTTCGCCGTACGTACCAATATATCCGATATTCGTGTTTGCATTTTGGGTTTCTTTCATGCAATATCCGATAGTTTCGCCGGAGGCCATCGCCTGCAAAAACCAGTGTGGGCGGCCGGCCCAACCGCAGGTCAGGATGCCGCCGCGGGATGCCAGGGCAGAAGGCATGAAGGGATCCGTTTCATAATCCCAATCGCCGAAATAGCTTCCGAACAGGTTGGTAAAAACGATATTAACCGAGTCGGCGCCAAAATTCGTACTGCTGCCCACGTTGGCGGCGCTTGTATAGTTGCCACCGCCGCAACCATATCCCATGAGATAACTCTGGGTTTCCGTACCGTTAAAAAAATCGGCTTCCACCACGTTTGCGCCTCCGCCTACCAGCGGATAGGCATTGCGAAAACCATTGGCAGCAAAAGGTTCCACGCCACCCAAAACCCCGAAGTTATCGTCTACTAAAGCTTTATTTTGCACCACGTACTGTTTGGTACGCCAGCGGTGATTTTTATTCAAATAACGGCGCAACAGTTCTATTTCGTTCAAGCCGAAGGTAGCTTGCGTCAGGCGGCGAAAATCAAGCCGGCCTACCTGAAGTTCAACATCTGTATTATTGGAAGCATCGGCAGGAATGTAATCCTGGTCAAATTTTCCATCGCCCGGCAAATTTTTATTGGCTGCGCGCCCGGGTGTCGTATTCGTGATATTGTCGGTCCAGATACCATTGATATCGGCATAATAGGCGTCGGCCGGCCAGGCGCCATGGTGGTCGGTGTGACCGTCCCAGGCAGTCGCATCGCCCGAATAGGGAATCGGGACATGGCCGATCAGGAACACCGCTTTTACGTTGCCGGGGTCTGCATTATATGCTGCAACAATTTGGTTTTTAACCGATTGCACGGTTGCGGCAGGGCCTACTTTAATCGGGACCGCGATCCAACCATCGCCCCGCATGTCGTTTTTCATTTGCACTAATTCCACTCCGAGCGCATCGGCCGTGGTGGAATCCACAAACATCAGGATCTTTCCCCGGTTGTCGGTCACCGGCGCATTGATCGCCACGTGTACATATCCGAAGGCGCTGAAGGTGGTGTTGCGCTGGATGCGGTATTCGTAGGTCTGGCCAGGCGATACGAGGTTGTCGGTTACCGTGGTTTGGGTGCTGTTGTTTACGCTCAGCACAATGACCCAGATCGAATTTGGATTGCCTTTAGTGTGGCGTATGATCTGCAGGTTCGAAGCTACAGGGTTGGGCCAGTTCAGGGTAATCGAATTGTTGGCATTGACCGTTGCCGTAAGCGGTATGGTAACGTCTTTGGGGACCGCTTGGCCAAATAGCGCAGTCAAAGTGCCGGTAAGAAGGGCGACGAGAAGCAGAGTGTGTTTTACGTTCATGCGGAAAAGGCGTTTAATGTGAAACCGGAGAAGGAATTACCGCAAGATTCGTAAAATAGAGGGAATTGCTGCTTTTATTCTTCAATTTTGTTTGTCTAAAAAAAACAGTTTAGAGGGTTTAGAAAAGTTTAGAGGGTTTAGAAAGGTTTAGAGGGTTTAGGGCAGCGCTGTCCTAAACCCTCTAAACCTTTCTAAACCCTCTAAACCTCCCTAATCTTACGCCAGCATTTCCAGCAAACCCCGCATATCCGTTTTTTCCGCCACAATACGCGCTACTTCGCTCACCGGTACCCGTATCTGTTGCATTGAATCGCGCTCGCGGATCGTCACCGTGTCGTCGTTCATCGTATCGAAATCTACCGTCACGCAGAAGGGCGTTCCGATGGCGTCCTGGCGGCGGTAGCGGCGGCCGATGGCGTCTTTTTCATCGTATTGGCAAAGAAAATAGAGTTTCAGGCGGTCGTATACCTCGCGGGCTTTCCCGACTATTTCTTCTTTGTTACGCACGATGGGCAACACGGCGCATTTCACCGGCGCCAAAGCCGGCGGAATCCGCAATACCGTGCGGGTGCTGTCTTCGCCCTGGGCATCCGGTACGGTTTCATCGATCAACGCGTTGCTGATGATGGAAAGGAACATCCGGTCGCAGCCAACGGAGGTTTCCACGACATAGGGCACGTAACTTTCGTTCAGTTCCGGGTCGAAAAACTGCATCTTTTTGCCGGAGAGCTCCGTATGTGCATTCAGGTCGAAATCGGTGCGGGAGTGAATGCCTTCCAGTTCCTTGAAACCGAAGGGAAAATCGAACTGGATATCCACGGCCGCATTGGCGTAGTGGGCCAGGTTATCGTGGTCTTTGAAACGCAGTTTGGCCGCCGGATTCACCGCTGTGTGCCAGGCCATCCGTTTCTGTTTCCAGTAGTTGTACCACTCCATTTCGGTGCCGGGGCGCACGAAGTACTGCATTTCCATCTGTTCGAATTCGCGCATGCGAAAAATGAACTGCCGCGCCACGATCTCGTTCCGGAACGCCTTTCCGATCTGAGCGATGCCGAATGGCACTTTCTGCCGGGTCGTTTTTTGTACGTTGAGGAAGTTGACAAAAATGCCCTGCGCCGTTTCGGGACGGAGGTACAGTTTGCCTTCGTCGCCGGTGTTCGACATCTGGGTGGAGAACATCAGGTTGAACTGCCGCACTTCCGTCCAGTTGCGCGAGCCGGTGTCGGGGTCGGCGATTTCCAGTTCTTCGATCAGCGTTTTCAGTCCGGCCATGTCGTTGGCTTTCATATAATCGGCCAGGCGCTTTTCAATGGTCGCCGAGCGTTGATACCATTCCACTACCCGGGGATTGGTGCTGCGATAGAGCGTCTCGTCGAAGTTTTCAAACTTCTTACGGGCCTTTTCAACCTCTTTTTCAATTTTTACCGCCAGTTTATCCACCTCGCCCTCGATCAGCACGTCGGCGCGGTAGCGTTTTTTTGAGTCCTTGTTGTCCACCATGGGGTCGTTGAATGCATCCACATGCCCCGAAGCTTTCCAGATTTTCGGGTGCATAAAGATCGCGCTGTCGAGCCCGGTGATGTTCTCGTGCATCTGCACCATCGCTTTCCACCAGTATTCCTTGATGTTGTTTTTCAGTTCCACGCCCATGGGGCCGTAATCGTACACGCCGTTGAGGCCTTCGTACACTTCGGACGAGGGGTAAATGAAACCGTATTCTTTGCAGTGGGACACGAGGCGTTTGAAGAGTTCTTCCATCAGATATATTCGTATTATTGAAAAAAGAGGCGCAAAGGTGAGAAAAAAGGGGGAATTTGGCGAGGGGAAAGCGATTTTTTCAAAAATGGTTTACTTTTGTAGAAAAAGACGCCGATACGATGCTGGATCATATTCATATTGAAAATTACCGCTTGTTCAAGGAACTGGACATCCCGAAGGTAGGGCAGGTGAATTTGATAACGGGGAAGAATAATAGTGGGAAAAGTACGCTGTTGGAGGCGTTGCGGTTGTATGGGAATCGAGATTCATTTTACTTTTTCATGTCCGCGTTTCAATATATTTTGACTTCAAGAGGTGAATTTTCTGTAGATCCGGAAGATGCGGTGAAATCAATTTTCTATGCTGGAAATCTTCAAAATCCTGTTGTAATAAATGATTTATTGAAATTTCAATATAATAGAGATAATGGTGGATTGTTAACTGCATATATTGTGAATAGCCAGCAGGAATACGCGCTACCAGGTCATGTCTTGTCAAAAATTAATTCTAAGTTAGATGGTGGTGTTCCTTATATTCCGGCAAGCTTTGACTCGATAAATGTTCAATTTTGGAAAACTATTGAGCTTACTGATAAAGAAGATAAGGTTGTTGAAATCCTTCAAATCATCGAACCTAATATCGAAAGAGTAAGTGTCAATGAATCTGATGGAACGGCTAAAATACGTTTAAAAAATTCACCTAAACCCTTACCACTCAAAAATTTCGGCGAGGGCATGAACCGCTTGCTCACTATTGCAATGGGTCTTGTCAGCGCCGAAAATAGCATGTTGTTGATAGACGAGATAGAAATGGGGCTACATCATTCTATACAACCATTATTGTGGGATATCGTGTTTCAAAAAGCCCGAGAATTAAACATTCAGATCTTCGCCACCACCCATAGTTCGGATTGCGTTCAAGCATTTTCATTTGTAGCTAATAAACAAGAATATGCCGGCTTAGGCAATTATATCCGCCTGCAACGCAGCAAAAAAGACAACGGCATTATGGCCGTAGACTACGATATGGAACAACTTGAAAATTCCCTGGATCTTAACCTCGAAACCCGATGAAGCAACATATTCTGTCGGAAGGCAATGATATTCATGTCATTTTGCAGATTTGTACAAAACATGGCTTAAATCGTCCCAAAGGCTTCCAAAGTAAAAAAGTGTTCGAGCAGAAATTTGCCCTGAAAAATAAAAACGGCGAACCATTAGGCAAAGATGAGGTCCTGGGGTACGTAGATGAAATTTCTAAAACCGCTGATTTACAGGCATTTGCAATTGTAATAGATGCCGACAAATCGGTGCCTTCCACTTGGCAGTCCGCTTGCGCAACTCTTCAAAAATTAGGATACACCGATCTCCCGGCTGAAATTCCAAAAGACGGCGCCATTATAGTCGACGCCGATCCCGATCTCGCCAAAGTCGGCGTATGGATTATGCCCGACAATGAAAACCGTGGTGAAATCGAGGATTTTTTTCTCCAAATGATCTCTCTGAATGATTTTTACCTGCAGCGCGCCAAAGCATCCGTAAAAGAATTAATACTCGAAGAAAAAAACCTGTTTGCTGCCTCAGATCGTTCAAAAGCGGAAGTTCATACCTGGTTGGCCTGGCAGAAAGACCCCGGCAAATCAATGGGCATCGCGATCAAAAGCAATTGGATTGATCATAAATTCCCGTTAGCCGAACGCTTTGCCCGATGGTTCGCCAATGTTTTCGAGTTGGAAAATTAGTCCTTGTTTTGCCTGTTTTACCGACCACTAATTACACGTTATAGTCGGTTTAGAGTAGTTTAGAATATTGATTGTCACGATATTAGAGACCGTGGTCCTTTCAAAACCACTTTGCGTTGACTATAACATTTTTTCTTTTTTTCCCAGCCCGGAAGCAACGCGTCATTCTGAGGCCCTGCGCCCGGATGAAGTAAAGATATTTCATGACCGTAAAACCAATAACCAATAACTAAACACCCCTTCCCGCTTCACCAAAACCTCCCGCACTACCCTACCCCCTCGCTTCCTCAACATCTCCTTGTATTCCTCCAAATCATATTGATGCGGGTGCAACACATCCCCCGGAAATAGCCGGAATAACTTTTTCACCCATTGATAGTTGTGCGCGTCAATTGAAACCGCCAGCGTACCCCCTGGTTTTGTAAGCGCCGCCAGGTGGTCTAAACTAAGGTCGAGATCGGCCACATGGTTGATGGCGTTGAGGCAGAACACCGCATCGTATTGATTTTCCCGATTAAACGTCTCCAGCGGTTCATTGAAAAAACGCACATTCGGGTAATCCGCCCGTTGAAAATGCGGTAACTTTTGTTCGTACCGGTCCAGCAAGGGATCGACAGCGTCTACCCGGCAGTCGTCTAAGATCATAAAAATACCTGCCGGGCCGCATCCTGCATCCAGGACGAATGCGCCGGGTTTTAGTTCGATGCCGCTTTTGTCCAGAAAATCTCGCCAGTACGCCCGTTTCCAGTCTAAATAAGTTTGTGTATCCCGCCCGGCGAAGTAGCGCTGCCACCAGCGGATTTCGAAGAATTGGGCCAGGCGCCAGCGAAGAAACATAATGGTGAATGATAGGCAATGAATCAGTCCTCCGCCTTAAACGGATGCCTCGCCTGCCAGTGTTCCACCGGTTTCAGGTAATCGAGCATGGTACCCGTGAAGCGGTTGGCAAAGCTGTTTTGGTTGCGCAAATAACAAAACAAATCATGCGCCGTGGCCCCTACCGAACTTTTGATCTCCAGCGCGGTGCGGGCAAATATAATCTGGTGGCTTCCGGAAGAAATACCAATACGAACGATGTCGTACAGAATATTCAGGTATAGTTGCAGGTCGTGGTTATGCTCCTTATCGTATCCCAGAAAATGAGCCTCCAATTCGTCGCCATTCTGGATCGTGGTGTAAAATGCCAGCAATCGTCCGTCGGAATAATAGGCAAAAATGCGAAAATGCTCCGGCAAGTCGCGCTTGAGCGCCAGCAGGTAGTCCTCGTTCAGGTCAACCATGTTGAAACCGGCATTGTTGGCGATTTCACGGTAAAGGGCGTACATCCTGGGCAGTTCGCGTTGTATATCGGCCAACGTCAGTTCCTTTTTTACCAGCCCGTCCGCTTTTTTCAGGGCTCGTTTGACGCGGGTGCGGTATTTCGTAGACATCGCGCCAAGGTATTCCTCAAAGGTTTTGAACGGAAGGTCCAGCACCATGTTGGGTTGAATATCGAATTCGACGAAACCTTTTTCCATGAATGCTTTCCCCTGCGTCTGTGGTTCAGGCAATACGTCTTTGATCAGAATAACCGGCATTTTTACCCCTTGCCGCTCCATCTTAGATAATACGTCGACAAGCGCTTTTTCAAGCAAATCAATCGACCGGGCCGTTGCAATTCTTTGAGAATCAAAATAAAACCCATGCGGGCCGGTTAGCAGCATATTGCCGCAAATGAGCACGTCGGCCGCTACAATACCAGCCACACGGCGTTTAAGCCAACTGGCTAAACTGCTGAAAAAACAGGGGCCTTTGCCCGTGGAACCCAAGTCCTGGATGTTATCGTCGCCCTTAAAATATTTGATCTGACATACGGCTACGCCAATCGGAAGATTCTCCCGGTAAAATACCAAATAACCGAAACGCATGCCGATGGGCGGGTTGCTTTCCAGTACGGACAGATAATCCCTTTGCAGAAAAAGGTCATGGACAGGCGCCGCCTTATCCCAGTCGTGCCCGGCCGCTTCGATGGAGCGAAAAAAACTATAGCGATACGCCTCGTCCGGAGGGTGGAAATCGCCGGACGGGACAGAACGGATGGTCGAGGGCATATCAGATAGGGCGCGTTTATTCATCGGCTAAGAAAAACAGGTCAAGGTGAAAATGGTTGCCGGCATTAAACCAATTGCCATTTTTTAACTTCGGCAAGCGCGGCCGCTTCATCGTCCCAACCCATCACCGTCATAGTCCCCAAGCCGTCGTAGTACATAAAAAACAACTCTAAGATATGTCTGATTGCGCTGTAATCGCGCTGAAACGTCAACCAATTCGACGCTTTAATGATTCGCCTCGACGGATCGACCGGAATCGCCAGTACTTTGTTGTCGAGTTCACCGGTATCTTTTAATTTCAACAGGCCGATCGCCTGCACCTCGAGTACTGTACCGGTCGGCAAATATTCGGCCAAAACCAACACATCGAGCGGGTCTCCGTCGCCGCCGCGCCCCTTGTCCATCCGGGTAGACGGAATAAATCCGTAATTCACCGGGTATGGCAAAAAATCGATCAAACGGGGCTGACCGTCGCGCAGATCCTGCTGGAATTGAAGCGATTGTTTGTTAAACTCGTATTTGTGGTTGGTGCCCGCAGGAATTTCTATAACGCCCTGCAGGTGGCCGTTGGCAGAAAAAGCGGGAAGGGCAAGTGGGTTCATGGTTTGTTGTTAATGAACGAAGTTGCAAATTTCATGTTCCTTATCCAGAAATTGACTTTTATTTGCCCCCCTTTCTGAAAACTGTTTACCGCAACCAGTCGTACCTTATAAACAACCCATCCGTTCCATGTCAAAAAAACACTATTTCGATCCGGAAGACCTTAAAAAATTCGGCAATATCGGCGATTGGCAAAAGCCCCTGGCCGATAAGTTTTTCTCCTGGTATGGCGATGTGATGGCCGAAGGCGCCCTCAGCGAACGCGAAAAAGCACTCATTGCCCTGGCTGTTGCCCATACTGTGCAATGCCCGTACTGCATTGACGCATACACCAGCACCTGTTTTGAAAAAGGCGCCGACGAAGAACAAATGATGGAAGCCGTACATGTTGCCGCCGCAATCAAAGCGGGCTCCAGCTTGGTGAATTCTGTCCAAATGATGAATCACGCCAAAGAAATTACCATGTAGGCATGAGTATCCACCAAAAAATAAAATCATTAGCGGCGCGTCACAGCGCTTTGGCCGATACTTTTTTTCAATTGAAAGTATTGAATGGCAAGGAGTTAACCGATGCCCGTTTTCCCGCATTTCGGGAATCAATTAAACAGGCTGGATTCACGGACGGTACAATCAGACCGACCCGGATCGAAATATTCCAGATGAACGTGGGCAAATTGTGCAACCAAACCTGCGCGCATTGCCACGTGGATGCCGGTCCGGACCGCAAGGCAGAAAACATGACCCGCGAAACCTTCGAACTGTGCCTCGACGTACTGGCCCGCTGCGATATCCCGACCGTCGACATCACGGGAGGAGCGCCCGAAATGAACCCGAATTTTCGCTGGTTCGTGGAAGAATGTCGTAAACTTGGGAAACACATTATTGATCGCTGCAACCTGACGATCATCGTGGCCAATAAAAAGTACCACGACCTGCCGGATTTTTTTGCCGAAAACAAGGTGGAAGTCGTATCGTCCCTGCCGCATTACAGCGCCCTGCGCACAGATGCCCAACGCGGCGACGGTGTCTTCGAAGACTCTATCAAAGCCCTGCAAATGCTGAATGCAGTAGGCTACGCGCAGGACGGCACCGACTTGAAACTCAACTTGGTATACAACCCTACCGGCACATTTTTACCAGGCCACCAGGCTTCTCTGGAAGCCGATTTTAAACGGCAATTGAAGCGAAAATTTGACATCGACTTCAACCATCTGTACGCCATTACCAATATGCCGATCAGCCGTTTCCTCGATTATTTGCTGGAGGGCGGACATTATGAAAGCTATATGCAATCATTGCTCGATTCGTTCAACCCGGGGGCCGTGGCAGGTGTGATGTGCCGCAATACCATTTCCGTTAGCTATGAAGGCGATTTGTACGATTGCGATTTTAACCAGATGCTCGATCTGAAAGTAGCAGGGCCGAAAACGCATCTGCGGGATTTTGACTTTTCGGCGCTTGAACAGCGGGATATTGTGCTTAATCAGCACTGTTATGGTTGCACAGCGGGCGCGGGGTCGAGCTGCGGGGGTCAGGTTGCGTGAGCTCAATTCTGCCGGCCGCAAATATCACACCCCATCCGCTTTTATCCCCTTCGCAAACGCCAACACTTCCTTGGCATGCGCATATCCAATAGCCTCGATTTTATCAAACTTATTCCAATCGATCAAACTGAAGCCGCGCAGGGGCGGGTTGAAGTACAGGTCTACCTGTTTCTTATATTCCTGCGACAGGTAGCGGCCGCTCAGCAGGGAAGATTCCATAACCACAAAGAGGAGGTTGGGTAAGCGGCGGCGGCGCACTGCAGATTGATCTTGCTCGGCCGCGAGCTGGTGGTACATCTGTAAGTCGACGGCAATGATCGAGCCCACACCCAGTTGGCTCATCACATCCACAGGCATATTATTGGAGACCCCGCCATCCACGTACAGGTCGTTGTCAATCTCTGTTGGGGGAAAAACGCCCGGAATACTGATGCTGGCCCGGAGCGCGACCGCCAGGCTTCCGGTTTTGTGGATATGGGGGTTCGTGCGGGTCAGGTTGCAGGAAACACAGAAAAAATTCAGCCATAGATCTTCGATTTCCAGGTCCCCGAAAGTCGCATGAAGCAGGTTTTCCAGTTTTTTCCCCTTAAAAATGGAAACGCGCGGCACTAGGTTAAAATCGCTCGTGGGATTTTTCCGGAATATCGCCCGGCAATACGAGCGGATAGCCGAACCCGTCCAACTGCGCGCAATAAATGCGCCCATAATCGCTCCGATGCTGGTACCGCCTACAAAATCGACTGGAATGCCCGCCTCTTCCAGGGCCCTGAACACGCCGATATGGGCAAAACCTTTGGCCGCCCCGCCCGAGAGGACCAGCCCGATGGCGTTGCCGCTGATAAAACGGGCCAGGCGGGCAAAATCAGCCGGGTGGTCCGAACGAATATGGTGGTGGTAATGCAGGGACCGCTGCGCCAGCCAGTTCCGGGTGCCCACCGGACGATTAGCGCCGGGCGGATGCACCAGGGCGAGAATTTGGTCGGCCTGCGTCAAACGCGCACCACCGTTGAGGTATAATTGTTCCACGGGATGTAGGTCAGGCGACTGATTGCTGTCTGCCACCAGGAGAATTTCGTCCGATTGCCGCAAACAGCGGCGCGTCCATTCCGAATCCTGTTTGTCTGTCAGGTATACCACAAAGCGGTGGTTGCTCTCCTGTTCATCGAACCAGGAGCTGAGACGGCGATACGGCCGACTTTCGTCGTGGGTAGTTTCCGCGATGCCGGAATGTTCAAATAACTCGTTTACGGTCCGGCTGTCCAGCAATTTAACCGAGCCATGCAGGGTCAGGGCTTCGCATAAATTTCGCACAAAATCTTCTGAATCAGTCAGTTCAGAAACAGGCAATACACAAAGATTCGTAATTTTCTTTTTAGCCCTTTTGGTACTCATCCGCTGCCGCATCCGCTCTAAGATGGTTTTTGTCAACTGTATCAGGGCCCTCGGATAATGTTGCACCAGCGTTTCAAACTGCTCTTTGCTGATCCGGGCCAGCACGCTGTCGCGCATGGCTATGATATCCGCACTCCTGGGCTCGCCGGTGATGAGCGCCATTTCTCCTACAATTTCACCCGCAGCAATTTCGCCGAAGTGCTCTACTTCGCCCGTCTTCCGGTTTCGCAACACCTTTAGCCGGCCGCTCACGAGCACGTACATACTGTCGTCTGCTTCGCCTTGCCGAAGCAACAAGCCCCCGCCCGGCAGGTTGACCCATTCGAAAATAGCGCAGATTTCGGCCAAAACAGGCGCATCAAGTTCGCCGAATAACTGCCGTACGGCCTCGTGCAGCCTGTTTTCGAAGAAATCAACTTGCCCCGTGACCTGTTTGGACCGGCTTAAAGGTGCTTTTATCCTTCTTTTTGACTTCTTATGGCTGCGTTCGATCTTCATGATTCGGTATTCACAAAACGTCCATCGCTTGTTCTAAATCTTCCCAGAGCCAATCTGGGTCTTCCAGGCCGATGTAGAAACGCGCGAAGGTCCAGGGAAGCGGCGGATTATCGCGTCCGGGAATGTTATAAAAGCCGATGGTCGGCATAATCAGGGATTCGTGTCCGCCCCAGGAAACGGCCATCAGAAAACGCTTCAGACGGTGCACGAAATCTTCCATTTGTTCTGGTGTACCGGTTTTAAATTGTACCGAAAACAAACCTCCGCAACCGCGCATTTGCCGTTTGGCCAGTTCCAATTGGGGAAAACTGTGGTGGAAAGGATACCAAACGCGTTCGACTTTAGGATGTTGTTCTAATCTGGCCAGGAGCGCTTGAGCGCTCTCATTACTGCGCTGAAGCCGCAAGGGCAGGGTGCGCAGCCCGCGCAAAACCAAAGCCGCATCGTGCGGGCCAAGCACCCCGCCGAGGGTCATCAATTCCGATTCGAAAATCTTTTTTACCATCGTTTTGCCCGCGCATAACACCCCGACCACAACGTCCGAATGACCATTCAGGTACTTGGTGCCAGAATGCACCACGATGTCGATGCCGAAAGCTGCCGGGGTCTGGTACAGTGGCGAACAGTACGAATTGTCGATGATGGTGACGATCTGGCGTTCTTTGGCCAAAGCGGCACAGGCAGCCAGGTCCTGGCATTCATAGGTCAGGGTATTCGGACTTTCGAGGTACAATACCCGCGTTTCGGGCCGGATAGCGGCTTCAATTTCTGCCAGGTTTGTTCCATCCACAAAGGTGTGATCGACGCCGAAACGGGGTAAAAACTTGCGTAAAAGGGCGGTGGTCCAGGAGTACGGCGCTTTTACGCAGACCACGTGGTCGCCGCTTTGCACGTTTCCGATCACTGCTGCGGCGATGGCGCCCGCGCCGCTGGAAAATACCAGGCAATCCTCCGTTCCTTCCAACGCGGCCAGTTTTTTACGCAAAATCTCCACGGTCGGGTTGTTGCCCCGGGTGTACACGTGATGCTCCAATTCATCGGCAAAAACCGCGCGAAAAGCGGCCAGGTCAGGGAAAACGAAATTACTCGACTGAATGACCGGTGGCGCCACGGCGTTAAAATATTGTTCCCGGTCTTCGCCAAGGTGGGTGAGTATATCGCTCAGGTGTGGCATGTTTGATGGAATGAGAAGTTATGGAAGGTTATTGAAAAGGCCATTGGGACATATGATGTACGCGAATAATGGGTTGGGGGAAAGTGCTGATTTTCAGCGCCTTGCATAGTGTCGGGGTGACTTTAAGTCACCCCGACACTATACTGACCCTTGATTTTCAGATAGTTATAATTTGAACCCATTATTCGCATGATGTCATTAAAAAAAGGACAATAGGGGCCACAAAGATCATTTTTACCCATTTTATCCGCCGAAGCAATAAGGCGAAGTAGGACGGCCGCAAAGGTCATTTTTATCTATCAGGTTTACACCCCGTCCGACGGATAATCATCGCAGGGCGCCCCGTCCGACGGCTTTTTTTTGCCGTCCGACGGATAGTGAAGCACAGATCATCCTTATCCGCTCAATCCCTTTTCGCGCTCCGTATGTACACAAGTGCGTAACGGTTTAGTCTCAGCCAATAAGCGAAACATTTCAGAAATTTGACACTGCCAGGTGTGCGACGCTGGCAGGTCAAGCGCTCACCGGATGCAAGACTTGCCAGCATCGCAGACTTGGCAGTGTCGGACTTACTACGGACCAAGATCCTCCAGCCTGAATATTCCGACTTAAATTTTGAGTTGCCCCCAAAAAGCAGGAGTCATCCGGCTGAATTTTTTTACCCTCCCCAACGCGTGTCATTCGGTAGCGTAGCGAAGGAAACTA
>Ga0105046_10000450_pt1 | contig 57075 bp, 44 predicted proteins | sample MAT03_FD_78385 | JGI IMG/M metagenome (GOLD analysis project Ga0105046, IMG submission 78385) | Freshwater microbial communities from Lake Fryxell liftoff mats and glacier meltwater in Antarctica - MAT-03 (megahit assembly) | ecosystem: Environmental > Aquatic > Freshwater > Ice > Liftoff...
CGACCGATTCCACCGCCTCCACCCACGGATGGCTTGTGAATGCGCCTCCAAGCCGGGCGGGCATTCCCGGGTCGAAAAGCTGAAAGGACTCCGGAGCGCCGCTTGAGGCTCGCACCTCGGCGAAGAAGGCCTCGCGCGTCGATTCGGGGGGAAGGTTGCACTCGATGTCTGCGAAGCGAACCTCGTAGCGATCGCGAGGGCCAAGGCCCAGACCGGCCCGGCGGCCAAGTTCGTTAAGACCAAGGAGAACACCGACGATGAGGCCGAGCGTGAGAAGTGCGAGCACAAACGGCTTCACGGCCGCCCAACCGCGTGCGGGGCGGGGGGGAGACGTTCGCGGCTTTCGGCTCGCCTTGCTCACCAGACGTGAAGCTCCTGCTCCAGCGACACGCCCGTGCGCTGCTTGACGCGAGTGCGGATCTCGTCCACCAGCGAGATGATGTCCGCCGCGGTCGCCCCGGGGTGTGCGACGACGAAGTTCGGATTGCGTTCGCTCAGTTCGGCCTGCCCGACCTTGATGCGAGCGGCGCCGGCGCGGTCGATCAGCCCGGCCGCCTGCTGGCCTGGCGGATTGCGGAAGAGCCGAACCGAGGCCTGGAAACTCAGCGGTTCCGTCGCTTTCCGCTGGATCCAGGCCTTGCGAAGCCGCTTGAGGAGTGCGTCGGGCGAGTCGGCATCAAGTTCAAACTCGACGGACAAAATCACCGGTTCATCGAGGTCGCTGTGATGCTCGCTGAAGGTGAGTTCCTCACGCTGGCGGATCTGCACGTCACCCGCCTCGGTGAGCACGGAGACTCGCCGTACTGTTTCGCTAATCTCGGCGGTGCGATCGCCGACGTTACAGCGAACGCTGCCGCCGACCGTGCCGCGGATGCCGACGAGTGTTTCCAGGCCACCCAGGCCGCTGCGAACGGACAGCGCGATGAGGTCGTAAAGCTGGCCGCCGCCGCCGGCGCGAATGGAGCGCCCCTCACACTCGAGGAAGCTGAAGGCGGGAGCCGTCAGGCGCACCACGGCCCCCTTCACGGGCTCATCACGAACCAGGAGATTGTACCCGCCCCCGAGCATGCGGACGGGCGTATGGCCGGCCTTGCACGCGGCGAGCACCGCCTTGAGTTCCTCCACCGACCGCGGTTGAAGGAAGTACTCCGCTGTCCCACCAATCCGCAGGTGTGTATAGCCCGCGAGGGGTTCGTTGAGCTTGGTGATCTCAGGAAACTGCTTCGCCAACGGCATGAATATGGCCTCCGGTCCGTGGAGAGTCATCTTAGAACCTTTCGACGAAACAGGACAACACCCGAATCTTGCTTGAGACCTGAATCCCACAATTACGAACTCCGCTGCGGTGCCGCCGCAACACGACGCGGAATGAGTGGACGACTTGAAAGGCGCCGGAGAATCTGAATGCACCCGTACGGTTGCACGGTTGAGAACTCCATGTTGGGCCTTGCCCATGCCGATACAAGATGCTGTAATAATGTTCCTCCCGCCACTCGCCGTGACTCGGCTCTGACCTTCCTACCTTTGCGGACCGCGCATGATCACTCCCAATCTTCCCCACCCACGTGGGATCACCCGTCGGGAAATGATGCAGGTCGGGTACTCCGGATTGCTCGGGGTCGGTCTGTCATCGCTCACGGCCCAGTCGGCCACGGTTCGCTCGCCGAAGCCGAAGTCGGTCATCCTTGTCTTCCTCACGGGCGCCGCAAGCCATATCGACACGTTCGATCCGAAGCCGGACGCTCCCGTCGAGATTCGGGGTGAATTCGGAGTCGTCAAAACACCGGTGCCAGGGACGATTATCAGTGCTTGTTTGCCGAAGCTGGCCGAGCGTGCAGGATCGTACGCTTTGGTGCGAACGATGGCCCACAAGGACAACAACCACACGGCCGCGACCCACCACGTCATCACCGGGGCGATCCAGCCGAACGTGCGTTTCGATAAGCCGCTGTCTCGCGAGGACTGGCCGAACTTCGGCGCGGGGTTGAATTACTTGCGGCCCCGGAGCGATGGCGTTCCCACGGGGGTCACGCTGCCGACCTTCCTTCAATCCAGCGATGCCGGGCTCGTGTGGCCGGGGCAGCACGCGGGTTTCCTCGGGCCACGCCACGATCCTTTGCAGATCCAGGCCGACCCCAACAAGCCGGACTTCAGGGTCAACGACCTTCAAATCATGGCGGGGCTCGATGTCGACACGCTTGACAGCCGCCGAAGCCTGCTCTCCGAGATGACCCTCAAGCAGCGAGCCCTCGCCACGTCCGCGGAAGGCCGTCGGCTTTCCGAGCAGCAGGAAAAGGCGTTCACCTTGCTCACCTCGGGCAAGCTCAGTCGGGCATTCGACATGGATCAGGAGAAGGCCGCGACTCGCGACCGCTATGGTCGACACATGTTCGGCCAGTCGTTGCTGCTGTCGCGTCGGCTCGTCGAGGCCGGTGTGCCGATGATCCAGGCGAACATGGGCCGGGTGCAGAACTGGGACTCGCATAGCAACAACTTCAAGCGGCTCAAGAACGACCTGCTCCCGCCGCTGGACGCCGGCGTGAGTGCCTTGCTGGATGACTTGAAAGAACGCGGCCTGTTCGACGACACGCTCGTGGTGGTTGTGGGCGACTTCGGTCGAACGCCGAAGGTCAATCTGAAGGATGGCGGCCGGGATCACTGGGCTGCGTGTTTCAGTGCCCTCTTCGCCGGGGCCGGAGTTCGCGGCGGGCTCGTTCTCGGCAAGTCGGACGCCACCGCAGCGTATCCCTCGACCGCGCCGTTCTCGCCTGACGACCTCGGCGCCACCGTTTACCACGCACTTGGCATCGATCCCGCCAGCGAAATCCGTGATCGCCAGGATCGCCCGACGCCGCTCAATCGCGGGCAAGTGATTCAGCCGCTCTTCACGGGTGCCTGAATCTTGGCCAGGTTCTTGGTCACTCCATCGACTTCCGCCCCTGGTTGGCATCGTACCAGCGGCGGAGTTCGGCATCGCTTCGTGCCCAGCCTCTTAGCGTCAGCCAGACGGTCAGGGCCGCCAACGAGGTGGTGCTGATCGCCCACGCGGGGGTGAGGCCGACGCTCAGTGGGATGTAGCAAACAGCGGTCGGGATAAAGGTGGCCAGAGTCGTCATCTGGCTTCGCAGAAGCAGGACGAGCAGGAACGGAAAGCCCAGCGAGAGAAGGGTGGCGATGCCGCTGGCCTGAAAGCCGGTGGAGAAGGCGCGGAACCCGACGGCAAACGAGAAGGCCCAGAGAACGCCGCCGCCGATCGCCGCCGCGACCGCCTGTGTGGGCGAGACTCGCCCCGAGATCGCGAGGGCGGCCCACAACATCAGGGCGATGAACAGATAGCCGCGCCCTCGCCGCCACGCGGCCGAGAGCGAAGCGTGCCAGTAGTCCTGGCCGTGGAGTTCTGTCAGGAGCAGCAGTTCCAGCCGTCGGCAGCGGTCCTGCACGGAGGGGTCCCAGAGCCCGAACTGAAACACCGCTGGCACGGCAGCCATCACCGCCATCGCCGTCGCGACCACCGGCACCCCGCCCCACGTCTCGAAGATCTGGAACACGAGCCGGCCCATCCAGGAGGGCCAGTCATCCCCCGCCACGATGAACGCCGCGTAGAGCACTGAGAACCCGCCCGCGAGCCAGACGTTGACCCGCCCCGAATACTCCATCACCCGACGGACGGCCCACCACGACAACGGCCGATCGCCGATCTTCTCCGTCTGGGCCGCACGTTCGGAGGAGATCGGTCGATAGTGGCGATCGTGGAAGTGCCCCTTCAGCCGACAGGCGGCACGAACGCCCAGCAGCGCCACGAGGACAACCCCCGCAAGGTTCACTTCGAGGAAACTCGTCCACACTTCTTGCGTCACCCGGCCATGGGCGAACCAGTTGCGGATGACGCCAAACGGATTCGACTCATGCAGAAAGAGCATCGCGTTCATGCCGAGATCGGCCCACGCCGGGGGCAAGTGATCGAGCCAAAGGCGAAGGTTCTCCGCGGCAAGAATGCCGACGACGAGATAGACGAGCACGCCGCCGATGGCGATGACCTCGCCGACCTTCCGCACGGACAGTGGTTCATAGGCCCAGACCGTGAGGCTCAGTGCCGCGACGACGCCCCAGGTGAACGGCATCAACGCCAGAGGCCAAAGGTCCGGCAGCGCGATCGCCCCCGCGATCAGCAGGCCCATCAGCACCGGAACTCCTGCGAGGCTGATCAGGGCGAAGCGTGTGGCTCCGACCAGGAACTCCGCGAAGAAGACCCGCCGCGGTTGAACGGGGGAAACGAGCAGGAATTCCAGGGCCTGGCTCTTCGGAAGTTGCGTGAGACGCCAGCCGATGAGCGAGGCCCCTTCGACGATCCCCAGGATCAGGATAAGGTAAGCGACGGCCGTGAGCGTGCCCGGCGTGGGGTTCGCCGCCGCCGCGGAACCGAGGGCCGCCAGCAGGATGACGTGCAGAACGGTGACACGTCGGAACGTCGCCTGTCGGCCCGGAGCGAGCATCGCGGTGGTGAAGAACGGTTTAAGCATCGAAGGAAGTGTAGAACGAAATGCCGCCCCCCGCGACGATTTTGTATCGCTACAAGCTCCGAAGTGTGATGAGAGAGGAGTTTGCGGTGTGCAACTTCCCGTCGAGAGCAGGCCGTTATGGTTGCGAGAGCGATCCGTAAGTCTCCGGTCGACGGTCGCGGTAGAACTGCCAGACGTTTCGCACTTCACGGACCATGTCGAAGTCCATGTCCGCGATCACGATGTCGTCCTCGACGCGCTTGCCGACGGCGAGCATCTGACCGCGGGGGTTGCAGAAGTAGCTTTGGCCGTAGAACTCGCCGAAACGCCAGGGCTCCTCGACGCCAGGTCGGTTGATCGCACCGACGAAGTACGCATTCGCCACGGCATGAGCTGGCTGTTCGAGCTTCCAGAGATATTCGCTGAGGCCCGCAACGGTGGCGGAGGGATTGAACACGATCTCGGCGCCGTTCAAGCCCAGGGCACGGGCCCCTTCGGGGAAGTGGCGATCGTAGCAGATGTAAACGCCGACTTTGCCGATGGCGGTGTCGAAGACGGGATAGCCCAGGTTTCCCGGGCGGAAGTAGAACTTCTCGAAGAAGCCCGGGCCGCACTGGGGAATGTGGATCTTGCGGAACTTCCCCTTGTAGCTGCCATCCGCATCGATGACGGCGGCAGTGTTGTAGTACACGCCGGGGATGTCCTCTTCGTACACGGGGAGCACCAGCACCACGCCCAGCTTCTTCGCCAGTTCGGCGAAGAGTTTCGTCGTGGGGCCGTCAGGAACTTTCTCCGTGAGGCTGTACCACTTCGTCTCCTGTTCGCAGCAGAAGTAGGGCCCGTAAAAGAGTTCCTGGAAGCAGACGACCTGCGCTCCCTTCCCCGCGGCTTCGGTGAGCAGGGCGACGTGCTTGTCGATCATCGCGCGTTTGATCTTCTCGATCGGCGACGTGCCAGGTTCGCAAAGCGTGGCCTGAATCAAGGCGCCTCGTACGATCCGCGGCATAGGAAGACTCCAGGAATACGTGGACGCAAATAAAGGACATCATACTCCACCGAGTGATCCAGCGCTCCGCCACGAGCGGTGAAACCTCTTGCCGCTCGCGGCGGAGCGCTGTCCATGGTGGAAAGCTTATGGATACAGCCCCGCAGCTCGCAACGCCTTGACATAAGGCGAATTCGGGTTGTGACCTGGGTGCAACGGCCAACCATCGTAACTCGATACGAAGGGCCAATTCTGAACCGGCGCTCCTCTCGGTAACGGATTGCGCTCGATGTATGTGATCGTCCGGCGAAGCTCATCCGGATGATCGAGAAACACGAATCGACCTCCCACTGTCCACACCGGATGTTCCTCGGGCCAACCTCGCGAAAGCAAGCGATCTCGGCTCTCGGCTTTCAGCGCTTCGCGTAGAACTCCCGGAGAATTCGTCGCGCAGGCTGCATCTTCTTGCGGCCGAAGTGCAGTGGGCCAGGGTCATTCAAGATCTCACTTCGAACTACGTGGGAACCGCTGGCCCTGGGGTCGTTCGGTAGCCAGGTTCCGTACGCGGTCCAGATCATGTGGTAGGCGATGACGAGTGGCTGCGGCATCGTCAACCTCTGCAATCGAATGACCGAAGGGAACGCGGCTGTGGGACACCCGACAGGGCCGAGTGGCACAGCGCTCCGCCGCGAGCGGCGAAGAGCGATTTCGAGGCTCGCAATGGAGTGCCATCTATAATAACCCGATGGGCACGCTCCGTCCTTTGAAATGAGTACCTCTGCCATGGCCGAACCGATCGTTCCGTCCCTCGTTGGAGGCCGCTGGCTGGAAGTGACGAGTGAGCAATCAAGCCCCGTGTATAACCCCTCGACAGGCCGGGTGATTGCTCGCGTTCCCGCGAGCGGAGCCGCCGACGTGGACGCCGCGGTGAAAGCCGCGGCCGCGGCCCTGCCGGCGTGGGCCGAGACGCCCGCGGTGGAACGGGCTCGCGTCCTCTTCCGCTACTGGGGCAAGCTGCAAGCCTCGCTCGACGACCTCGCGAAGATCGTCACACGCGAGCACGGCAAGACGCTCTCCGAAGCCCGGGCTTCGGTGCAGCGCGGCATCGAGATGGTCGAGTTCGCCGCGGGCATTCCGAGCCTGCTAATGGGTCAGACCCTCCAAAACATCGCCAGCAACGTGGACTGCGAAACCATCCGTTATCCCGTCGGCGTCTGCGTTGGCATCACGCCGTTCAACTTCCCCGCGATGGTGCCGCTCTGGATGTTCCCCGTTGCGATCGCTTGTGGGAATACCTTCATTCTCAAGCCCTCCGAGAAAGTTCCGCTCTCTGCGGTGAAGCTGGGCGAACTGCTGTGCGAGAGTGGCCTGCCCGAGGGCGTTTTCAACATCGTCCACGGCGGCCGGGAGTGTGTTGAGGCGCTGATCACGCATCCGCAGGTGTCTGCGATCTCGTTCGTGGGGTCCACCGCGGTGGCGAAGTACGTCTACGAGACCGGCACCCGCAACGGGAAGCGAGTCCAGGCGGCGGGTGGCGCGAAGAACCACCTGATCGTGATGCCGGACGCTGATCTGGACCAGGCCGCGAAGGCGATCCAGGCGGCGGCGTTCGGCTGCGCCGGCGAACGCTGCATGGCGGGAAGCGTCGCTGTGCCCATCGGCAAAATCGCGGATCCGCTCGTCGAAGCCGTCCGAGCGAAGGCCGCCGCGATGATCGTGGGAGCCACGGACACCGGTGCCGCCGTGGACATGGGCCCTGTCATCACAAGAGAGCATCGCGACAAGGTCGCCAGCTATCTCGACATCGCGAAGCAGGAAGGCGCCAGCGTGGTGCTCGATGGCCGAGGAGTGTCGTCCAGCGACGGGTTCCTTATCGGCCCGAGCGTCGTGGATAAGGTCGCACCGGGCACCCGGCTTGCGAAGGAAGAGGTCTTCGGCCCGCTGCTCTCGGTCGTCCGCGCTGGCGATCTCGACGAAGCCCTCGCCATCGGCAGAAGCTCCCCGTACGGCAACGGTGCTTCGATCTTCACTCGAAGCGGATATGCCGCCCGACAGTTCAAGCACCAGTTCAACGCCGGGATGATCGGCATCAACATCGGCGTCCCCGCGCCGATGGCCTGGTTCCCCTTCACTGGCTGGAACCAGTCCTTCTTCGGCGATCTGCATATCCAGGGCGTGGAGGGTGTGCAGTTCTACACGCGACAGAAGATGACCATGACGCGCTGGTTCGCCTCCGCGGACGAGCCCGCCCACGATCCCATCTGGAAAACCGGGAAGTGAGCCGCGATCTCACCGAGAGCGTGTGATCCGCATGCCGATCAGATAAAGGCTGAACGAGAGGATGAAGCTCACGAACCAGGCATAAGTATAGATCGTCGTCCAGATCTCATTCACCTCCAGCAATTTCGCCTGGGCGAGGAAGCCGGGAACACACGGCGCGATACCCAGTAGCAGTGCGATCACCGCCACTGGGTTGAACCCGGCCCGATACCAGTACGGCCCGCCACGTCGATAGAGCCCGTCCAGATCCAGCGTCATTCGACGCAGCACCACATAGTCCGCGAGCAGGATTCCGCCAGCGGAGCCGAGCAGGGCCGAGACGCCGACGAGCCAGGTGAAGATGTAGCCCGTTGGGTCCGCGAGCAAGCGCCAGGGCTGGATGAGGACGCCACAGATCGCGGTGATCAGGCCGCCAATTCGGAAACTGATCAAGCGAGGCGCGAGGTGGGAGAAATCATTCGCGGGGCTGACGACGTTCGCCGCGATGTTCGTCGCCAGCGTCGCCAGGCAGAGCGCGAACATCGAGACGATCAGCACGATCGGATTCTGGAACTTCGAGAGCAAGTACACGGGGTCCCAGAGTTTTTCAGGGTGGGGATCGTTGGGGTAAATCACGAACGAGGCAGAGGTGACGGCGATGCCGATGAACGAGTAAAGCGCCATGGTCGGAGGCAGCCCTACCGCCTGGCCGATGGCCTGATCTCGCTGGGTTCGGGCGTGACGAGAGAAGTCCGGAATGTTCAGCGACAGCGTGGCCCAGAAGCTCACGTTCGCAGTCAAGGTCGCCGCGAAGATGGGCCAGAATCGACCACTCTTCGAGCCGCCAGGCACGAACGCGGACTCGCGGCTCAGCATCTCGCCGAACCCACCCGCGGCCCAGTAGGCCCAGGCCAGCAGGGCCAGGCCCAGCCCCAACAGGATGGGCGCCTTCACGTTCAGCAGAATTCGAATCGTCTCGATGCCACGCAGGATGACAAAGACGTTCACGGACCAGAACAGCAGAAAGCACGTCAACTGGCCCGCGTTGATTCCGAGTCTTTCGATGTTCGGAGCGGTCTTCAACGAGGGGACGAACTCAGCAGCGATCGAGTAAAGAGCGTGTCCGCCGATCCAGGTTTGGATGCCGAACCATCCGCACGCCACGAAGGCCCGGACCATGGCGGGCAGGTTCGCACCGCGAAGGCCGAACGACGCGCGACAGTACACTGGAAAGGGAATGCCATACTTGGTGCCCGCATGGGCGTTGAGGATCATCGGCAGCAGAACGATGACGTTGCCGAGAAAGATGGTGATCACAGCCTGCCACCAATTCATACCCTCGGCGATCATGCCGGAGGCCAGTTGATAGGTGGGAATACAGGCCGCCATCGAGACCCACAGGGCCGCAAAATCGCGGAAGCCCCAGGTGCGTCGATCAAGGCCGACGGGGGCCATGTCTTTGTTGGAAAAGGGATTATCAGGGACGATAGACAAGCTTATGACTCATTGAACAAGTGTATGAGGGAAAACGGATCAACGAGAATAAAGTCAATGGAACTAGCACACCTGTCCAAGTTGAGCTTTTCGTTCAGTCGAATCGTATTCATACATCACCGCCAGAGGTGGCGCAAATGCGATTCGTAAGCGGTTATGGCGGGATTCTCCCACATTCGGAGCATCGGCGAGGAGCAGACGATCAAGTTCACGAACGCTTCTCCAAATCCTGGAGGATATCCGCCAATGGCCGTCCGCCGCCGGCCGCAAAGATGGCTTCAAGCTCAGCATCCGATGCAGGCGGTTCCAGTTGATATATCCGCTCTTTCACAGGAGTGAAATAACCCAACAGGCGACCGACTGGCGCACAAAGTTCAATGGGATCATTTGCAGCCGCAAGTTGGGCCGTCGGAGAGTCGTTCACGATGAGCAGTGACATCCAAATCTCCTGAAGGGGGATAGCATGATGCTACCACAACCCTAGCATTATTACAGGCCGTTCGCCTTCGGCCGCGGCGGTCGGCCCCGGCCGCGATCCTGCTTCCCCTTCTTGCGAGCGCCCATCGGTTGGCTCACGGGCACCGCCTTGCCGCCAAGCATGCCAGGAACGGCCGAGTCCCCGAAACGAGTTCGCAATTCGTTCTCCACTTTCACGATCTCGTCGCGAAGCTTCTGAGCACGCTCGAAATCCAGGTTCTTCGCGGCGTCGAGCATCTCCGTATACAGTGCCTGCACGAACTCCAGGCCCACCGCCAGATCCATGTCGAGTTTGCCGCCCGCGTCACCCGTGGCCGCGGCCTCGGCGGCCTGGTGCGCTTCGATCTCGTCCTCGATCGCGTTCTTGATCGCTGACTGCACCGTCCGCGGTGTGATGCCGTGCTCCGCGTTGTAAGCCAGTTGAGTCTCACGACGGCGGTTCGTCTCCTCGATCGCCTTCTGCATCGCGTCCGTCACGCGGTCCGCGTACAGGATCACCTCCGCATTCACGTTTCGAGCCGCCCGGCCGATGGTCTGAATCAACGATGTCGCCGAGCGGAGGAAGCCTTCCTTGTCCGCGTCGAGGATCGCCACCAGCGAAACCTCGGGCAAATCCAGGCCTTCGCGAAGCAGGTTCACTCCGATGAGCACGTCGAACGCCCCCTCGCGAAGTTCGCGGAGGACCGTGATTCGCTCGATCGCGTCGAGCTCCGAGTGCAGCCACTTGCAGCGAACGTTCGCGTCGCGGAAGTAAGTCGTGAGATCCTCCGCCATCCGCTTCGTGAGCACCGTGACGAGCGTCCGCTCTTGCTTCGCGGTTCGCTTCTGAATCTCGTCCGCCAGGTCTTTCACCTGGCCCCGCGCAGGCTTCACGTGAATGACAGGGTCGACAAGACCTGTCGGCCGAATCACCTGCTCCGTGATCTCGCCGCCGCTCTTCTCGAGTTCATACGCACTTGGCGTCGCCGACAGGCACAGGGCCGATTTCAATCGCTTCTCGAACTCCTCAAACCGCAGTGGCCGATTGTCGAGAGCGCTGGGCAAGCGGAATCCATGGGCGACAAGCGTCTCCTTGCGGCTGCGATCGCCGTGATACATGCCACGCACCTGGGGCAGCGTCACGTGCGATTCGTCGATGACGAAGAACATATCCTCCGGAAAGAAGTCGAGCAGGCAGTACGGCGCCTCGCCCGGATTGCGGCCGCTGAACCAGCGCGCGTAGTTCTCGATCCCCGAGCAGTAACCCACCTCGCGAAGCATGTCGAGATCGTACCGGCACCGAGCCTTGAGCCGCTCCGCTTCGAGCAGCTTGCCTTCCGTCTTGAACTGCTCGAGCCGCTCCGCCAGTTCCTTCTCGATGCCCTCGACCGCCTCGCGAACTCGCTCCTCCGGCGTGACGAAGTGCTTCGCCGGGTAGATATACAGTTCGTCGATCGCCTTGATCGTCTCGCCGCTGACGGGGTGAATCAGCGACAGCGAATCGACCTCGTCGCCGAAGAGTTCGATGCGGTACGCCACTTCTTCGGAGGCAGGCCAGATATCGATGGTGTCGCCGCGAACGCGGAACTTACCCCGCTCGAAGGCGATGTCGTTGCGTTGATACTGAATATCCACGAGGCGGAAGAGCAAGTTCTCCCGCTGCACAATCTCACCCTTGGGGACGTACACCATCATCCGCTTATAATCGCTGGGCGAACCAAGTCCGTAAATGCAGGAGACGGACGCGACGATGATCACATCATCGCGACTCACAAGGGCCGAGGTCGCCGAGAGCCTCAGACGATCGATGTTTTCATTGATCGCCGAATCCTTCTCGATGTAAATGTCACGCTGGGGAATGTAGGCTTCGGGTTGATAGTAATCGTAATAGGAGACGAAATAGTGAACCGAGTTGTGAGGGAAGAAGCCCTTGAACTCTTTGTAAAGTTGAGCCGCCAGCGTCTTGTTGTGGGCGAGAACGAGCGTCGGCTTGCCGAGAGCGGCGATAACGTGAGAGGCGGTGAAGGTCTTGCCCGTGCCGGTGGCCCCCAGCAGCACCTGGAAGCCCTTGCCGTTGCGGTAGTTCTCGAGGATCTGGGCAATCGCCTTGGGCTGGTCGCCCGCGGGTTCGTACTCGCTGACGATCTGGAACTTGCTGGACATTCGGTTTCCCCTTCGAGGCGTGTCAGGGGAATTCTATCAGACCGTGTCCACCGGTTGCCCCCGAGCCTTGCCCGCATCGGGCGAGAGAGACCCGAGATCGCACCTGGAGTCAAATCTGGTCCAGGGAATCCATCCACTTCTGGAGATCTTCGAACACGTCCGTCAGGAAGTACTGCTTGCCCGTGTCCTTCATCTCGCGATAGATGATGGGATACTTCTTCTCTTCGAGGACGGTCTTGCTGTCGCGGATCTCCTTGATGAGCGGATCTTTGTCGCCCCCGGAGATGAAGAAGGAGAGCGGCTGGTTGGGGATCTTGTCCTTGGGGGAAGTGCCGAGGACGGCACCGACGGTGGCCACGCCGCGGAAGGTATCGCGAGCGTTGAAGCCGATATAGAACGCCATCTGGCCGCCGACGCCCATGCCGTGGGCGAGCACACGCGCTCGGTCGATCGTGTACTGACCCAGGACGGCCTTCACGTCCATCATCACGCCTTCGGTTTCGCTCGCGAGCCAGCCATCGTTGTTTTGCGACTTCGAGCCCATCATGATGAAGTTGTAATCCTCGCAGAACCCCTGCCAGATCGCCTTCATGTCATCCGCGTCCTTCGCTCCGCGGCCGGCGTCGTGAAACCAGACCATGAGGCCATGCGAAACATTCGGGTCGTACGTCCGCGGAACATAAACCCAGTACTCGCGGCCGAGGGCCTCGTTCTTCCGCTTCAGTAATCCGGTCTCGATCTTCGGTTTCTCGTCCTTCTTTTCCTTTGGCTCGTCCTTGTCGAAGTCTCCCGGTTTCGGCTTGTCCTGGAAGGCCAGACTCGTGTCCGGCTTCTTCGGCGGTTCGGGAAGCTTCGGGCCCTTCTTCGGATCGATCTTCACCGGAGGCATCGGCACGGCCTTCGGCTTTTCAAGAGCCTTGCCCACGGACGATGGCAGCGGCAGAATCGCGGGCAGAGTCGCCTCGGCGGGAACGAGCTTGGCCGTCACCGTCTCCGTCTTGCCGCCTGCCTTGCGCTTCACCTCGAACTTCACCTCGGCGTTCGCACCAAGCCGGGCGATGGCGGCCGTCAGCGCCGCACGGTTCGCCAGCGGGGCCAGAGTCGGCGTGGCCGCGGTGCCGATCTTCATGAGGCGGTCGCCACCCTTGAGGCCGGCGATCTCGGCCGGGCTCTTCGGAAAAACGTACCGAATCTCGACGCCGGGGCCCGGATCGTCACGCATCGGGAGAACACCCAGGAATGCCGTCACGGTCGCGGAGATGCCCGATAGCCGAACCTTCGGGAACACTTCTTCCTTGTCGCCACGCTTGATGCGGACCTCGACTTCGTCCCCTTCGTACCGGGGCCCGAGGATGTGCATCACGGTGGAGTAGTTGGGGATCGGTTGGCCATCGATGTGCGTGATGGTGTCGTCCACCTTGAGGCCGATGCGAGACGCTGCGGAATCGGGCATGATGGAGCCGATCACGGCGGGAGCGTTGTACATATCGCCGCCCGGCTTCGGCGTGACGCCCAGCAGGCCGCGGTGGAGATTCTTCTTTTCCTTCAGCCGCGGCAAGGCGGCGAGCACGTCTTCCAGTGGAATCGCGAAGCCGATGCCGGAATCGTACCACTCGACGCCTGCCGTCTCGTCTTCGCCGCGGGACGACGCCGGCACCAACACGCCAAAGACTCGCCCATCGAGCGCCGTCAGCGGGCCGCCGTAGTTCACCGGGGAAACCTTCGCATCCGTCTGAATCGCCTTGCCCCAGATGCGATTCTTCGCACTGATGATCCCCGCGCTGATCGACGGCGGATGATCGAGATTCGGATCGAGCGTGCGGCCGAGGGCGAGGGCCCACTGCCCCATCTCCATCTCGGATTTCGGGAAGGGCACCGGCACGGGCAGCCCGCTGATGGGCTTTTTGGCATCCTTCGGCTTCAGCTTGAGAAGCGTGATCATTCGCGTGTGATCGGTCGACACCACATCCGCGACGAATCGTTCGCGGCCCGGAACGCTCACGACGATATCCATGGCCTTATTCGCGAAGTTGAAGGCACTCGTGATGATGTATCCGTCCGCCGAAACGATCAGGCCCGTGGTCGGCCCAAGGCCCTTGCGAATGCCCGGCCCCTGCGGTGGTCCGCCACGACCGGGGCCGCCGCCTCGAATCGTCTCGGTGCCACCCGAGGTGTCGATCTTCACGATCAACGGCGCCACCTTCTCGGACGCGGCTTTCATCGCCTTCTCGACCGCCTCGTTGACGTCCTGGGCCGGGGCTGGTAATGTCGTGCCGAACACCAGGGCCAAGGCCAGGGCTGCGGTGGTTTTGAGACAGGCCGTCATGATCAATTCTCGCAGGAGGTTGTGGCGAGACGAACCTCGGATCGTGAGTCGCATTCCACAGAAAGACGCCCAAGCCCCCGGGGAATAACAGGGCGGCTCATTCGTAGGGGGGTTTTCGATTCCCCCTCAACGAGAGAGGCCGCGACCCGATGGCCGCGGCTCGCACGTGGGGCGAATCGACCGGTCTGGATCACTGCGACTTCGGCTTGATGAAGTCGTTGGTACCGGCACCGCTGCTGGACTCCTTGCGGGCTTCGACCTCTTGCACCCACTTGTTCCAGGCCGTGTTGCGTTCGGCACGGTCAGGGTCTTTCATGTCCTCGGCGGAGTTCTTCACCAGCAACCGACCATCAGGGCGGACAACAAGAATCTCGGTCGCGGCCTCATCGCTGACGGTGCGACTGCCCACCCGTGCAGCCACCTTGCCGCCCTCGAAGTCGACGAGGATCGACTCGGTTTTGAAGTTCACCAGCCAGCCATGCGGCGGTTCCTTGTCCTTGCCCAGGCGGAGGCCAAGAGTCGCCGCGGGAACCGCTCGCATGATGAACTTGCCGGCCTCCGCCGACCACAGCGGCAACTTCAGAAACTGCTTACGGCCGATATACTCCCCACGCGAGACCGGCATCTCCGCGATCACCCAGGCACCCACCGGCTCACGGGTGGAGCTGCCCTCGGCTCGAACCTGCTCCATCCACGTCTGCACCTGCATCACGGCCTGGTTCGGACCCGGTTGCAAGGCTCGCTGCATGGCCGTATCGCTTGACAGCTTTTTCATCTCGTCCGAGTATTTTGCCGTGTCGTAACCATATAGAAACGACTCATTCGGCACGTAAACCTGGTCCGAGATCTGCGTCCACGGGCCGTAGAGAATCTCGTGATCCGCGTACGACGGGTTGGAAACCTCCGTGGGCTGCTTGAAGTTCGGGTTCTTCATGCGAATGCGGATCTGGTATTCGTACGTCAGGCCCGGGCGGACATCCGGATCCACGAACCTCACAAGCAGATGGTCCGGCTCGAAGGTCGGCGCCGCAGGATCGCCCGGCTTCGGCGCCGCGGCAGGACCCGCATCCATCGGCAGCCCTGGAACCTGATCCTTGAAGAGAGCCCCGCCTTTGATCTCGCGAGGCGTGATGCGGTTGCCCTTGCTCTGCTGAAGGCGTCTCATCAAGTCCGACGGCGACACCTCCTGCTTATTCTTGTTGCGAAGATCATCCATGGCGGCGTTGATCGGATCCAGCCGCAGCGGCGGGGGATAGGTGCCCGCCAGTTCCGGCACCAGGCGAGGCAGCGGCCAGGCCAGGCCTTCCTCGAAACGCAGGAAGTAAGGCAGGAAGCCCGAATCCAGGTGATAGCCAAGGACGCGGGAATCGATGATCTCGGCGAACTTCTCCTCGAACTTGTACTCATCCATCGGTTGCAGCACGGGCATCTTGCCATCCCGGCCGATGGGGCCGTAAATCTGCCGACGAACCTCGAAGCCATCGAACACCGGGCCGAAACGCGCCACCTGATCGGGCGACTTCAGCCGCAGGGCTCGCTGCATCTCCTCGATCTGCCGCTTCAGCGGGAACGTCGCCTGGATCACGGACAAGCGTAGCGGAATGAGCGTGAGGGCGGGGCTCTTCTTGGATTTGTCGAGCGAATCCAGCGGGATGTACTCGATGGCTGTCTCTTCTCGCTTGCTGTTGGCATCGAAGGTCTGCGACGGAACCCCGTTCGCCCCGGTGCCGCCCCCCATGGGGTTCACGCCCATCGGCGCCACTCCCACTGGCCCCATGGGCGCTGCCACCGCCACAGGTCGCCGAGGCTTACGCTTCAGAAGTTCGTCCATCGCTCCCTTGAGGGAGTTTTGGTCATTGGGACTCACCGTTCGCTTCGTGAGCACGCCGATCCAGGGCTTGCCCTCGGCATCCACGTACACGTCGTAGCCCAGCATCGGAGCGCGGATCAGGTCGACCTGTGGCTTCTCGATGCCGAGAACCTGGGGGTTCTCTCGCTTGAAGTTCGGATTGGCTGCGGGGTCGAACGGGTGATTCAGCAACACAAACTTGCTGGGATCAATCCGCGACGGCTCGAGTTGATTGACCCACGATTCCAGCGGCGGCGGCTTCTCCTCGCCATTGGTGATGCGACTCTGGATGGTCTGAGCGCCATCGACGAGAGGCTTGGCGTGCTCCTCGGCGTTCTTGGCGCTGAGGCCTTCAAACACACCCGACAACAGAAGGATCGCAAGGCCGCCGACGGCGACGACGATCGCGATGGTTTCCGCTCGCTTGAGGAGCATCTCGACCAGGCTGCCCTGGCTCTTGCTCTTCCCGCCCTTGGACTTCGCCATGACTGTGACCCTCGAAACTCGCGCTGCCTGGGCCGGCTGCGCAGATGGACCCTCGACGTAATTCAAGACAAGGGGGTATCCCCGGTGATCTCAAGGTTCGCCCTGGGTAGACGACTTCTTGGGCGATGGCGATGGCCGGGGCGGCGCCTCGGTCTTCACGTCCTTGGCCGAATCCTCGGTGTACTTCATGTACATCGAGATGATGCCATACGCGGACACGGAGACGAGCCCTGCGGTGAGTTGGCCCTCGGAGACGGACGAAGCCTGGGGCGAGGCGGGTGTGGGCGATGGCGATTTCGACGGGTTGCGAATCGCACCGCGGTAAGGATCGCCCAGGCCGGTGAAGCCGGACCCCTGCACGGTCTCGCCGGTTCGCTGGACGGGGGCATCGCTGCCATCGCTGCTTCGCGGCCCACTGGAGGCGGGATCGCCCGTGGAGGGCAGCGAACCGCGGAAGCGAGTCCAGTCCACCTGCGTCGTCTGAAAGCGGAGCGGCATATTCGCCAGGGCCACGAGGAAGTCTTCCACGAACATTTGATCGAGCACCACGCGCATCATCACCGGCATCCGGCGCACCTGCTGCGTGACCACGAGATACCGGCTCTTGTTGGCGAGAAGAGCCGACTCGACGTTGCCGCCTCCGGGACTGGCGGCTGCAGTCGTCGAACTCGGTGTGGCCCCCGCTGGCGTGGCTGGTCCCTTGCCCGTGGCATCGGCGGCGGGTTCGTCTTTCTTGTCCACACGCAGCGGCGCGAGCACCTTGGGGCCATGCCGAGCATCCTTTTCGTTGAGGCGGAGTTCCTCGATCATGCGAATGGGAACCGTGCGAACGTCGAACTTCTGCCTCACCTTGAAGATGCCGTTGGCGGGAGTCCCCGCCTTGATGCGGTGGGCGGGGAGTTCTTTGATGACCGGGGCCTTGTCCGTATCCGTGGCCTGGGCGAATGCGCGAGCCCGGACGAGCTCGCCTTCGATGGGGAACTCGACGGCTCGGGATTCGTCCTCAAGATTCGAATTGGTCAGCCAAATCTGCAACCTCATCGTGTTGCCGACGCCCAGGATCTGGAGGCGATCGGTGTTGTTCTTGAGTTTGCCGCGGATCACGTTGTCGTTCCCCTGGCGTTCGAGCCAGAGTTCCACTTCCCACAGCCGACTGCTGCACTTGTAGTGGGGCTCCGGTGTGCTGGCGCCGGTGTCGTGGGCCGGCTTGGTGAAGGTCGCGATCTGCTCGTTCACGGACTTCACCGCGCTCAGGAGCGTTCGCTGAATCCAGATGTCCTCCATCGCCAGCCAGATCCACTCGGACTGCGGCACGCGGGCATCCCAGGCACTGACGAACCGCAGCACCTTCCTCCAGGCGGGTTCCTTCGAGCCGGCGTCGCCAAGAAACTGCGTGGGCGCGACGGAGGCCGCCATGCGTGCGAACTCGGCTTCGTAGACCGCTGGATCCTTGAACACGTCTCGCTGGGAGTTATCGTTCGGGATCGAGTCGCCAAAGGCCAGATCGCGAGACTTGAAGTCCTGGAGGCGCGGCGACGGCAGCCAGGTGAATTGGTCCTTCTGCTTCTCCCAGTTCTTCTTCCACATCTCCCCTTTCTTCTTCTTCAGTTCGTCCACCTGGGAATTGAGATCCTTGATCAGGCTCTCCGGCTTGATCGACTTCCGGGCGCCGAGTTCGTTCTTGGCCTTATCGAGGGCGGCCTGATGATTCTCGATGGCGCCGCCCACACCGCTGGTGATGAGGAGGAACGCGATGAGGACGATCAACGGCACCAGCCCGGTGAGGACCCAGAAATGATGCTTTTTGAGAGCCTGCTTGTTCATATCCCACCCGCGCGCTCAGGAGAAAGTTGGAGAAACGGAGCAAGCCCAGGTTCACGGTTCGGAGTCACTCGCTGGCCCCCGGCCTGGATCGACCGCATCCGAACTCGCCGCACGCGGGGCGGCGTCGGTGCCCATAATGCCCACGGTGCCACTGGGTGTGGGCTCCTTCCAGACAAACATGATGTCGAAGTCGTACCGGATCTTTTTGCCCAGGCTCGTGATCGGCAGGGGCGTGCCGGTGGACGGGGTGCCCCCCGTGGTGGACGCGGTCGCTCCCGCGGCGGCGCGGCCGGGTGACCAGCGTCCCGAGCCAGGGACCGTGGGCGCTGCGCCGCCCGGCGGCGTCGAGGGTGACGCTGAGCCCGTCGGGGCGGCCTCCGTCTTCAGAGTGCCATCGACCAGGCCGTCGAGCGGCGAGGTGGCCAGAAGGTCGATCCAGCGCGGGGCGCCGGGCTTGGGTTCGCCGTAACCGAAGGCGAAGACGTTGCTGATCTTCCCCTTGGTCGGATCGGTGACGCCGGGCAGATAGGTGTTGAACTTGCCCTCGTCTTTGAGCACGTTCTCGATGAAGTAGTCCGCGTTTTGGAGGTTGCGAACGATGGAGCGCCGCAGGAAGTCGCCGTGATTCACTTCGGGGGTATTGAAGTACGTGTAGCCGCGAATCTCGATGATCCATCCGCTGCCGTCGGGGGGCTTGGGCTTCCAGCCCGATTCGCCGCCGCGGGTCGGGTCGGGCTCGCGTTCGTTGGGCTTCATCCAGTCGGCGATGTTGCGGTTATACATGGTCTTCACAAAGTCGTCGGTCTTGGTGAAGAACTCCGGCAGGCTCTCGACCCAGCGGCCATGGACGACCTCGACATTCACCATGGCCAGGTGGTCGGCGAGGTCGTCGTCGTTGATGGCCTCGATGGGCACGCCCGCGGCCATGCGAGCCTGGAACTTCTCATAAGCCCGGACCGCTTGCTGGGAGCGCCACAGCAGTGGCTGGTCATCCGAACGGAGCGTGCCATTATCCCCCGGGCGGGGCAGGGCGGCGGTGATCACTTCGGCCAGGCGGGCCCAGTTCAGCTTCTCGTCCTGCCCGGCGATGATCGCCTTGACCTGAGCCTGCGCATCCGCCACCTCCTGGACCTTCGTCTTGTGCGTCGAGTCCTGGTTCTGGGCTTTGCGGACGGCTTCCTTGCTCTGGTCGATCGCGCGATCCACCTTGGCGTCGACCAGCGGCTTGTAGCTGGCGGAGTAACCCAGCGCGAGTCCGGCCGTGCCGACGAGTAGAGCGGCGGCGGCGGCGACGGCGTAAGGCTTCTTCGACCGCACCAGACGATCGAACTTGATCTCGCCCGGCAGCAGGTTCGTCATCAGCCGGGCCTGGCCGATGCCCTGAAGAGCCAGGCCGTACGCCACCGGGAACGAGAGGACGTTCTCCGTGAAGACCGGATCGTTCAGGACGGCATCGCCCGTGATGCGTTCAAACCGGCCCGGCTTGCGGACGTCCAGTTGAAGCTTCTCGGAGAGATACTTCTGAAGCCCGGGCAAGCGGAACGCACTGCCAAGGCCGATCATGTACGCGACGTGAGCGTCGCGATGGGTGTTGGTGAAGTATCCCAGCGAGCGTTGCACTTCGCCCACGAAGTCCGCGAGCACGGGCTTGAGGGCGCGCAGGATCGAGGGGAGGTCCGGGCTCTTGGCGGCGTTTCGCTTGAGATGCTCGGCCTTCGCGAAGGTGAGCTTCATTTCCTTGGCGAGGGCCTTGGTGAAGTTGTTTCCCCCCAGCGGGATGGGCCGCTGCCAGATGATCTTGCCGCCATCGGTGATGATGAGATTGCTGGCATCGGTGCCGACGTCGAGAACGACGAGCGACCGTTTCTTGCCCGCGGGGGTTTCGTCGTCCTCCTCAACTCCCGTCCCCTGGGTGGATTCGGGGCCGCCCTTTTTCAGCACTTCGTAGGTCGCATAATTCACCAGCGCCAGCGGGGACATCTGCACGAAATGCACTTCGACCTTGGCGGCGGTGTAGTGCATGAGGTTGCGAGCGATGATGTCCCGCTTCATGGCGAAAAGGCCGATCTCGGTCTCCATCGCGAAGCCATCCATCACGTCGCCGCCGGCGATCTTCTGGAAGTCCCAGACGACTTCATCGAGCGGGAACGGAATCTGCTGCTTGGCCTCGAACTTGACGATGTCCGCGATCTTTTTCTCTTCGACCGGCGGCAACTTCACGAAGCGTGCCAGACCGCTCTGCCCCGCGATACCGATGGCGACTTCGTCGAAGCGGAGGTTGTTCCGCGAGAGGAACGTGTCCAGGGCTTCGCGCGTCAGCTGATCGGGGTCGGCGTCAGGCTGGGAGAGGATCTTGGGGTGCTCGACATAGTCGAACGCTGTGGCGACGGGCACGCCATCAATCATCTCAAGGCGAAGCGCTTTGAGAGCACACTGCCCGATGTCGATGCCCCAGACGCCTTTGGGAGGAGGCATGATCTTCGTTCTCCGGGACCGAACGGACGACAGGGACCAATCCGAAATCAGGACATGAACACCGATACTGCACGATTCAGCGCTTGAGATACGCTACCATCGTTCCGCCAGTTCTTCAACGATCACAACACCGAGCCAGGGCAAATGTTGGTGGACAAAGCGCAAGTATCGTGTCAGAAGGGATTATAAGGGATTGGAGTGTCTGGGGAAATGGGGATCGGCCCCAAGTGCCTGCCAGCTCTTCGGTAGTCGGTAGTCGCCAGTCCTCAGCAATCAGCACTGAGGGCCGGAGTGATGGACCGCGGAACGACCTTGATAAAGTTTAGGAGAAAGTCGCTTACGATGGTTGCAGCAAGCTGGCGTTCGGGAAAGAATGGGGGTTTGGGTTGGTGATGGCACAGGATTAGGACATTGAACACTCATTCGATCAGCGCCTTCGGCCCCGCTCGCTCCACGGTGGCGGGAATGCCACTCGATGCGGAGGAGCTTCGAAAGCTGCACGCCTACTGGAACGCCTGCAACTACCTCGCCCTGGGCATGACGTACCTCAAAGCGAATCCGCTGCTACGGGAGCCATTGAACCCGGAACACATCAAGGATCGCCTTCTCGGCCACTGGGGTGCGAGCCCGGGCCTGGCGTTCTGCTACCTCCACATGAGCCGGGCGATCAAGGCTCACGATCTTGACGTCGTCTTCATGGCCGGCCCGGGTCACGGAGCGCCCGGCGTGCTCGCTCCGTGCTATCTCGAAGGCTCGTACTCCGAGGTCTACCCCGACTGTAGTGAAGACGAGGAGGGCCTGCTTCGCCTCTTCCGACGCTTCTCCTTCCCCGGCGGCGTCGGCAGCCACTGCACTCCGGAGACGCCCGGCTCCATCCACGAGGGCGGCGAACTGGGGTACGTCCTCTCTCACGCCTGTGGGGCGGCCTTCGATAATCCGGATACCATTGTGACGGCCGTCGTCGGCGACGGTGAATCCGAGACGGGACCGCTGGCCACGAGCTGGCACATCAACAAGTTCCTCAACCCCATCCGCGACGGAGCGGTGCTGCCGATCCTGCATCTCAATGGCTACAAGATCAACAACCCCACGCTCTGGGCACGTGTGCCGCACGAGGAGATCGAGTCGTTCTTCCGCGGCATGGGGTGGACGCCTTACTTCGTGGAAGGCTCGGAACCCGAGACGATGCACCAGGCGATGGCCGCCACGATCGACCACTGCCTCGCCGAGATCAAGGCCGCCCAGAAGCAGGCTCGCGACGCCGGCACGCCCTTCCGACCGCGGTGGCCGATGATCGTCCTTCGCACACCCAAGGGCTGGGGACCCGACCGGGGTTGCTCGATCCGGGCGTCGTTGTTTATCTGATCACGCAGCTTGGCATGTCCGCCACGGAGGTGGAGCATCTGCTGGAGCACGAATCGGGCCTGCTCGGCGTCTCGGGCATTTCCAGCGACATGCGTGTGCTCCTCGCCGGTGGCGACCCTCGGGCCGCGGGGGCGATCGACCTTTTCGTCTACCGCCTCGGCCGGGAACTCGGCTCGATGGCGGCGGCGCTCGGCGGGCTGGACGCGCTCATCTTCACCGGTGGCATCGGCGAGAATGCGGCCGCGATCCGCGCTCGTGTGGGCCGTGACGCGGGCTGGCTGGGGTTGGAACTCGACGAGCACGCCAACGATGAGGGGAAGCCGCGGATTAGCATGGAGACGAGCCGGGTTGCAGCCTGGGTGATCCCGACGAACGAGGAGCGCATGATCGCGAAACACACGCGATCCGTGCTGGGATGGGATCCTTGAAAACTCGGGCCAGGCTCGTCACCCGGGATGGATGCGCGAATGGTTTGCGAGGGGCATTCGTAAGGCCGCCGGTTCGTTTCGGGGTCGCCCCTTGATTTTCCGCCCAAGCCAGCCGAGCAATCCCCGGGGCTGCGATCGAGCTGCGTGGAGCGCGTGGATCTGCTCGTTCAGGTCGCCAGCGATGGCCAGCACGTCCCGTTCCTCCTCGGGTGTCAGCCAGTCGCTCCACTGGTTCACAGACGCGGTATCGATGGCCCGGGCAGGGTCCGTGTTGCCCATGACCAGGCCGCTGGGGAAGACCTCCGTGTGCGGTTGCTGGTCGTGCCGCAGCAGGCGTTCGGTCCAGCCGATGCCGAGGAAGTCGCAGACGCGCCGCAGGTGGGGCGTCGGGTCGGCCGTGAGTTGTTCGTAAGAGATCGGCAAGACGGGATAGCGCCGGGCCTGAAACTCCAGCAGCATGGCGGTCTTGTACTTCCAGTACAGCGCCCCGATCTGGACGGGCGACCGGCCGGCAGCCTGAATGCGGTCCCACTCCTGGGCGTAGCGCAGGCCCAGGGGCGTCGTTTCCATCTTCGCTTGCAGGATCGGCTCGGCACAGAATTCGAGCCAGGATTGAGTCTCCGTCATCCGCAGTTTACGCATCGAGGCGACCGTATCGCGAACGTCGCGGGTGACAAAGATAATCGGCTCGCCCTGATAGAGGTTCTCGGCCACTTCGGGCAGTCCTTCATCCCAGGCGAGGTCGTCGCCCAGGCACTCCGTCAAGCGTGGGATCTTGAAGCCGATGTGAGTCCGATCCGTGGGCACGGCGAACGGTTGGCCCGCGAGGACGCCGTAGCCGGTCGCCTCATCGAAGCAGTAAACCTCGGGGTGGCACTCGAGAACAAGCCGCAGCATGGTGGTGCCGCTACGCTGGCAGCCGGCGACGAAAAACCGACGGGACATGGTGCGATCCTCCTTGATGCTTCCCATCTCGTCGCCGCCGTGACGCAAGGCGGAGCATGCCGCCGAGGTTGATGATACGACCGGGTGGCTGTGCGGCACGGGGTCAACTCGATGCTGTCACTCGCCGAGCATGTGGCCTAATTCAAAACCCTGAAGACTTGGCGACAGCCAACCGTTGAACTGTAGGTCACCTGACTCACAAAGACTCGCCTCGCGGTGAAACGATTCCGCGAGTATCCTGTCCACCGCGTGAAAGTCCGTTCTCCAAGAAGTCAGGAGCCAATCATGACGTGGGCTGTCATCATAGCGAGGACCTTCGTCGGCCTGGTTTACCTTGTGCTTGGTCTGGATTACTTCTTTCACTTCATGAGCATGCCGAAGCCCGAGCAACCGGAACTGGCGGCCAAGTTCGGGGAATTGTTATTCGTCTCGCATTACCTGGCCGTGGTGAAGGTGTTCGAGATTCTCGGAGCCGTGAACCTGCTAACGGGCCGTTACGCCCTGCTGGGCATCGCGATTCTGCTGCCGATCTCGGTGAACATCCTGCTGTTCGATGTGCTTCTCGTAAAGGGCTTCGGTGCCGGGTATGTGCTGGTGCCGCTGTTGCTGTTCGTGCTCTTCGGCTATCGTAACGCCGCGAAGCCCGTGTTCGACGGCACGGCGAGAATCGGGTAAACTGGCCTCATGCTTTGCATCGCTCCGCTCATTCTGTCGATCGCGGCCCTCGTCGATCCGATGCCGCTGGTCTATCAACGCGGCCTTGCCTGCACCGCCTGGGTGCGTGCCGGGGGCGAAGCGGCCGGCACGGGCATTGTCGTCGACCCGGCGAAGCGGTGGCTCGTCACCTGTCGGCATGTCGTTGACCGCACGGTCGTCGAGGTCTTTTTCCCCTCGCGCCGCGGCGGTGAACTCGTCGGCGATCGCCAGGAGTACCTCTCGAACCGCGAGACGCGATCGAGACGACGGAGACGATACGCCTCGAAGGCTTGATGGCGTTCGTTCGGAAATTCGCCGAGGCGAAGTGACGCGTCGTTCTTCAAAACTCACCGTTGATGGACTCTCTCAGGAACCGCCATGGCCCAGACTTTTGATGTCATCGTCCTTGGCGTCGGCGGCATGGGCTCGTCGACGTGCTTTGAACTCGCCCGGCGGGGCCGCAAGGTGCTCGGGCTCGAACAGTTCGATCTCGTCCACTCACGCGGAAGCTCCCACGGACAAACCCGCATCATCCGCCAGGCCTACCACGAGCATCCCGACTATGTGCCTCTTGTGCGGCGAGCGTACTCGAAGTGGTACGACCTCGAACAACGCACCGGTCGGCATCTCCTGACGGAATGTGCGTGTCTGAACCTCGGCCCCGCGACGGGGAAGACCGTGCACGGAGCGCGGACGTCCGCCCGGAAGCATGGCCTTCATGTGGCGGAGCTATCAGCCGAGCGAATCACGAAGACCTTCCCGCAGTTTCGGCTCCCTGCGGACTATGCGGGCGTGCTCGAAGCGAACGCGGGCTTCCTGTATGTCGAGGACTGCGTAAGGGCCCACATTGATGCGGCGACGATACTCGGTGCCGAGATTCACGCGAACGAACCGGCTCTGGAATGGAAGGTGGCGGGCGACGGCGTCGAGGTGCGAACCGCGAAGGAGACCTACCACGCGGGGCGGCTCGTCGTGACCGCGGGAGCCTGGGCCACAAAGCTGCTCGCGGACCTTGGCGTGCCGCTGACGGTCATGCGGCAGGTGCTGCTCTGGTTCTCCGTCCAGGGGCGTGAACATCTCTTCCGCCGCGACGGCTTCCCGATCTTCATTGCCGAAACCCCCGACGGGTTCTTCTACGGCCTGCCCGCGATCGATGGCCATGGCCTGAAGGTGGCCGCACATCAGAACGCTCCAAGGCTGGCGAAGCCCGAGGACGTGGACTGGACAGCGACCGAGAGCGACGATCCTCTCGTGCGGTCGTTCCTCGAACGCTTCATTCCCCCGGCTGCTGGCACCGTTACGAAGCGGCAGGTTTGCATGTACACGATGACGCCCGACGGCCATTTCGTGATCGATCGGCATCCGCAACACCCGCAGGTCTCGGTCGCGTGCGGCTTCTCAGGCCATGGCTTCAAGTTCGCTTCCGCGGTCGGCGAAGTCCTTGCGGATCTCGCCGAGACCGGCCGAACCGGTTGTCGAATCGACCTGTTCCGGGCCACGCGATTCCAGCGATGACGCGGACACTCGCACTCACTCCGCCTGCTTTTTCCAGACGCTTAGCAGGTTCGTGAAGTCGTCTCGCCACACGGGCACTTCCCGGCGAAGGGGAACTTTCGCCCACAGAGCGCTCTTTGCGATCGAGCCGAGGTCGACTTCGGATCGCGCGATCACAATCCACTGTGAGGACGACTTACCCTCGTTACGGTCCTCAATACGAGCGAAGTCGTTCGCCATTCTCACGGCAAGGGGCGGGTCGTGATCGTCCGCGAGCCTGGCGACGAGTGGAGGCAGGTCGAGGTGATTGTTCGAGACGTGCATCGCCAGCACCCCTCCCGGGGCGAGCTTGTCGATGTAAAGCCGAAGAGCTTCTCGCGTCATGAGGTGAACCGGGATCGCGTCCGAACTGAAGGCATCCAGCAGCAGCAGGTTGAAGTGCCCATCCGGCTCCGCGGCGAGTTGCTGACGTGCATCGCCGACCTTCACGGCGAAGTGATCCGCCTTGCAATTCGAGAGAAACGTGAAGTAGCGATCGTCGCTGGCGATTCTCACAACCGCGGGATCGATCTCATAGAAGGTCCAGTCCTGGCCGGGCTTCGCGTAGGCCGCGATGGCGCCGGTGCCAAGGCCGACCACTCCGACGCGCTTGAGCGACCCCGAGGGAAGCGTGCGGAAGAGTCGACCCACGGGGCCCGTTTCGTGGTAATAAGTCATCGGCTGCGGGGGGCCGTCGACGTCCCGACGTTGCTGGCCGTGCAGCGTGGAGCCGTGGATCAGGCGAGTGAATTTGCCGTCCGGGGAGCGCGTGACGCGGACGACGCCGAAGAAGTTCCGCTCCATGTGCAGTGTTTCGCCAAGGTAGCCCTGATCGAGAGCGCCCGCAAGGAGAAGGGCTGCGAGGGCCAGGGCGTAGCGAACCGGCTTGCCCACGAGGAGAAACGCCGCGATCGCAGGCAGGCCGAACATCAGGGCGGAGCGAATCAGCCTCAAGTGGTCCGCCTCAGGGGACGATTCTTCGACGGGCAGCGGCACGCAGCCGGGAATCGCCACCACGAGCAAGAACGCGAAGCCGCCCACGATCGCAACCTGTGCGAGATCCCGGCGCTGCAATCGTTCCGTTGGCTTCGTCACGCTTGATGCGGAGGTTCGCGGCCTCACGAGCGCGGCGAGCACGAGCGCCAGCGGATACTCGACCATGCCCACGCGATGAAAGAGCACGGGAGCAATCAGCGCGTTCGCCAGCCCGCCGAGCACACCGCCGACGGAGAGCCAGAAATAGAACGCCGTCAGTTGCTCCGGCGGCGGTCGGTCGCGAGCGAGTTCGCCGTGGCACAGCAGGGCGATCGCAAAGAACGCCGAGAGGTGCAGCATCGCCACCAGGCCCATCGGCTCTGCGGCGTGGGTCAGGAGCGTCATCACCACGAACAGAATCAACATCGGCGTGATGCGGCCCACGAGGCGATGCATGCGGTCCGGCCAGCGGGCAAACACGAGCACGAAGCTCAGGAGATACAAGGCCAACGGCACCGCCCAGAGCAACGGCACCGGAGCCAGGTCCGTGGAAAGATGCGTCGTCACCCCCAGAAGCAAGCTTGAGGGCAAGGCCGCAAGGGCGACCCAGCGAGCGATCCGCCGAGAGGGGATGCGTCGTTCGGAAAGCGCAAGCGGAAGCGATGGCTCCGCGTTCGCTGCCCCACGATGGCGAAAGACCGCGACCGCACAGAGTAGCACGAGTAGTGCGTATACGCCGATCCCGATCGCCCAGGCCCACTGCTGCGTCGGAGCGGCGACCCATGGTTCAATCAAGAGCGGATACCCCAACAGACCCACCAGGCTGCCCGTGTTGCTGGCGGCGTAAAGGTAGTAAGGATCTTTCGCACCGGGGTGGCCCGTCGCGGCGAACCAGCGTTGCAGCACGGGAGCGGACGTCGAGAGCATGAAGAAGGGAATGCCCACCGCGACCGTGAGCAGCACCACCACGCCAAGAATCGGGTAGTCCTGATTCCCGGGCAACAGCGACGGAAGCACGGGCAACGGGCTCCCGGTTCGCGTCACCGCCGTCTTGATCGCCAAGAGCAAGAGAGCCAAGAGCGACAGGTGAATCACAGCCTGCGTGCGGATTCCCAGGCGGGACGTGGAACGATGGGCGTAAAGGTATCCCGCGAGGAGCACGCCCTGGAAGAACACCATGCAGGTGTTCCACACGCCCGGTGAGCCACCGACGAGCGGCAGCAAAAGCTTGCCGACAAGGGGCTGCACGAGGAAGAGGAGGGCCGCACCGACAAACAGAGTGGCGGCGAACAAGGCGGGAAGCAACGCAACCTCCGCGGGGCCACGCCCCGGACCGGCGGCAGGGGAGAGTTCGCTATTCTCGCAGGATGGCCCGGGGAAACAAGCGGGGCCTGGGATTCAAAACAGCGTGGGCTGCGATCCCGGCCTGCGGAAGTGCTCCGCACTCAGGGGAATGGTGCCGTCGAGCCCCAGTCTTCGCTTCGTCAGCGCGAAGAGCCCGCGGAAGGTCTCCGCCCACACACCATCGGGCCGCATCCGGGTGCCGAAACGAGTATCGTTGAGCTTGCCTTCCCGAACCTCGCGCACGCGGTCGAGAACCTTACTCGCCTTCTCCGGGTAATGCCGATCCAGCCAGCTGGTGAAGAGTTCCTTCAACGCAAACGGGAGCCGCAACACCACATGAGACGCGGTGGAGGCCCCCGCTTCCTGGGCCGCACGAAGGATCGCCGGGGCTTCGTGATCGTTAAGGCCCGGGATCACGGGTGCCACCATCACGCCAACGGGAACGCCAGCCGCACGAAGCTCACGGATCGCTCGCAGCCTGGCCGCGGGAGTCGCCGCACGAGGTTCCATCAGGCGGGCCAGGTCGGGGTCGAGCGTCGTCACCGAGACGAAGACGGCGGCCGCGTCGTACTTCGCCAGTTCCGCCAGCAGGTCCGCGTCGCGTGTCACCAGCGTGCTCTTCGTGACGATCCCAACGGGGCTGCGAAACTGAGCGAACACCTCCAGGCATCGCCGTGTGATCTGCAACTGCCGCTCGACGGGTTGATAGCAATCGGTCACCCCGCTCATGCCCACCGCCTGGGGTTCCCAGCGTGGGGACATCAACTGCTTTCGAAGCAGGGCCGGCGCGTCTTCCTTCACGAGGATCTTCGTTTCAAAATCGAGTCCAGCCGAGAAGCTCAGGTATTCGTGCGTCGGCCGCGCGTAGCAGTAGATGCAGCCGTGCTCACAGCCGCGGTAGGGGTTCAGGTGATAAACGAAGGGGATATCGGGGCTGTCGTTCTTCGCGAGGATGGTTTCGCTGCCGTCTTTGAAGAACTGCGTCCGCGGATCAGGATCCTCGCGAGGATCATAGTCCGGCAAAGGAATCCGCGCGAGGGGCTCGAAACGATTCGGCGGATTCTCCGCGGCACCACGTCCGCGAATCGGTAGGGTGGACATAAAGACAGTCTAGCAGCGATGGCCCCGCCGCGCAAGGTGGAATCACGCCAGTCACATCACGCGATCACTTCCTTCACGACATGGCCGTGAACGTCCGTCAGGCGGAAGTCGCGGCCGGCGTAGCGGTAGGTCAGTTTCTCATGGTCGAACCCAATCAGTTGCAGGATGGTGGCGTGTAAGTCGTGGACATGGATCGGTTTCTCGACGGCCTTGAAACCGAAGTCGTCGGTGGCGCCGATGGCCTGGCCGCCCTTGACGCCGCCGCCCGCGAGCCAGACCGTGAAGCCCCAGTGATTGTGATCGCGGCCGGTGGCCGTCTTGATCGTCCCGGGGCCGGGGAGTTCCACCACCGGCGTGCGGCCGAACTCACCGCCCCAGATGATCAGGGTTTCGTCGAAGAGGCCGAGTCGCTTCAAGTCCGTGATCAGGGCCGCGATGCCCGGATCGCTTTCGCTCGCGAGCTTGCGGTGAGCCTTCTCGATATTCTCGTGGCTATCCCACGGCTGCCCGGCCCCCGCCCAGACCTGCACGAAGCGAACGCCTCGCTCGACGAGTCGACGAGCGGTGAGCAGCGAACGGCCCTGCATTGATGGCCCGTACGCCTCTTGAATCGCCTTCGGTTCGCGAGCGGTGTCGAAGGCGTCCAAGGCTTCGCTCTGCATGCGGTAGGCGAGTTCGAATGACTGGATCCGCGCTTCGAGTTGCGGGTCGGCAGGGCGTTCATTCTGGTGGATTCGGTTGATCTTTGCGAGGAGATCGAGTTGTTTTCGCTGGGCCTCCGGAGCGGTCTTGTTGCGGATGAACTCGATGAGCTTTTCGGCCTCGGTATTCTTGGTGTCGATGTAAGTTCCTTGGTAGACTCCGGGGAGAAACCCCGCCTGCCAGTTCTGCGATTCCTGGATCGGATAGCCACCGGGGCAGAGCGCCACGAAGCCTGGAAGATTCTGGTTTTCGGAGCCAAGGCCGTACGTGATCCAGCTCCCCATGCTCGGCCGCGGCAGGCGGGAGTCGCCACAGTTCATGAGCAATAGCGAGGGCTCGTGGTTGGGAACATTCGCATGCATCGAGCGGATGACGCAGATGTCGTCGATGTGGGCGGCGGTCTTCTCGAAGAGTTCCGACACGGGCAGGCCGGACTTGCCGTACGGCTTGAATTTGAAGGGCGAAGGGAAGACCGTGCCCGTGCGCCGCTCCGTGCGAAGGTTGCCAGAAGGCAGCGGCTTGCCGGCATACTTCTCGAGTGCGGGCTTGGGGTCGAAGGTGTCGACCTGCGACGGCCCGCCGTTGCAGAAGATGTGAATGACGTGCTTCGCCTTGGCCGGAAAGTGCGCCGCCTTGGGTGCGAGGGGATTCGCCGCCGCCTCCACGCGATTCGCGTCCAGGAGCGGAGCAAGGCCGAGCAGGCCCATACCCACGCCGCTGCGGGTCAGGAGTTCGCGGCGGGAAAGAGATTGAGTCATCGAGACCGCTCCGAATGTCCACTCGTTACTCGAAGAATTCCGAAGCCTTGCACGCGAAGTCCTGGGGCTTCCGTCACAACAGGCCCCCATCTGTGATTTCCCGTGGGCGCCCAAAGTTGGGGAATCATGGAGGCCCCGCTCCACCGTCCGGCGTTTTACGCCCTCGTGATAATCTCCTGGCTGCCAATCGCCGCGACTCGAGATTGCTCACGAACCAAGCACGGGCCGCAAACGAAAGGCCTTCCCGCAATGTTTCAATCAAGCGACGCGATCTCGCAAGAAAAATGCCGACCGGATCAAGCCACAATCCGGGAAACACTTTCGACTTCAGTCTCCGATCCTTGCCCGCTCAATCTCGGAGTATCCTTGCTTTCCGAGAAGAAACCAGATCGCGCGACGTTCCTTGACGAGAATGACGAGGTATTCCTGCACGCCCGCTTTCTCGTAATCCCGCTTTTTCGCATGGAGGTCGATCGCCACGGACGAGTTCGCGATTTCAATCGCGAGTTCCACGGGGCCATAGACGTAAGGACTCTTGTTCCATGTCCGGCCGCCATACTCCGGTTCGATTCTGAGACAAAGATCCGGTTGAGGCTCGCTCTCTTCACCAAGGATTGTCGTGGTGTTATCAAGGCCCTGGACGCCGGGAGTTACTTTTTCGTACGTCCCCAGCCACTGAGCCATACGAAGGTGCGGGTGACCATGAAGGTCGCTCACTGGCGATGGCACGTGGACGATTCCCCCGATGAGTTCGGCTTTGAAACCGGGTGGCGTGCGTTTGTAAAGCGAATGGAACGTCTTTTGATCGAGACGATCCCCGTTGTGTAATAGCATGGTTCCCGTCATCGGCTTCGTGAGGAAAGTGGCCATTTCCGTTGCCCTCAATCCACGAATGCGAACTCGTTGCTCAGCAAGAGCACCTGGGCGAGTTGTTCCCAGGGGCCGAAGATGGCGTGGGGTTCGGCCCCTGCCCCTGCGAGGAACTCCTTGGCCACGGATCGCTCGTCCGGCGTGGGCTTCCGTGTGAACAGAATCCGGTAGAGACGATCGATCTTGTGCTCCGTTCCTTTCCCGTTCCGGAACACCGGTTGTGCGATCAGGGCCTTCGCTTGTTCCGTCGCGAACGGACTATTCATCAGGAAGAGGGCCTGTTGCGGCACCGTCGTTTGGTAACGCTGCGGGCTATGCTGATCCGTACTGGCGACATCGAACACGCGAAAGGTGCCAGGCACATTCTGGCGGTCGATGAAGGCGTAGACACTCCTCCGCTTCGGCAGTGGGGCCTTGAAGAGATCCACCGGCCTGCCACCCATCGTCGGATCGAGTTGGCCGGAGACAGCCAGCATGGAATCCCGCAGCGATTCAAAATCCAGCCGCTGGCGGTTCTGCCGCGACAGCAGCCGATTCTCGGGATCGGCGAGCGGCCCCGTCGAGGATTGCTGGTACGCTCGCGAGAGCAGGATCGCCCGGTGAAGCGACTTTGTCGACCATCCGGAATCGACCAGTCGCTTCGCCAGCCAATCGAGAAGCTCTGGATGCGTTGGCAACTCGGTGCGGACGCCGAAATCGCTGGGCGTGCGAACGAGGCCCTCGCCGAAGTGGTACGCCCAGACGCGGTTGGCCCACACGCGAGCGGTCAGGGGATTGTCAGCACTGGCGATCGCCCTCGCGAGTTCGAGGCGGCCGCTGCCGTCGGTGAAGGGCTTGCGATCGGGGCCGCTGAGGATTTCCAGGAACTGCTTGGGTGCCGGCGGCCCGTGGTTGTCCGGGCTGCCGCGAAGGAAGACGTACGACGGGAAGGGATCACCGTCCTGCATCACCATCGCTCGCGGTGGAGCGTACGGGCTACTCGCCATGAACTTGTCCAGCTTGGCGGCGGCATCCGTGATCGCGTCGCGGTCGGCCCGGTTGCGAATCTTCTCGAAGTCGTCCGTCGAGAGATCCGTCGGCCCACCGGCGGCATACGCTTTCGCGAGGGCTGAGCCCGTCGGCGAGGTTACGAGCAGCTTCGCCAGCACCGTGAGCGATTCCTTGAACGTCTTCGGCTTCTCGGCCTGGATCGCCTTGACGGTTTCCGCGTCGAATCGACCTATCCCCTGAGTGAGCGTTGGTTCCAGTTTCGCTAAGAAGTCCTTCTCGGGAATGGCAGCCAGGGCGGCCAGCGTTGCGAAGATCGAGGGCTTGGCTTTCAACTCCTCGCTGATGTGGTTCCGCCAGCGAGTGAAGATGATCGAGTTCAATTCCCGCGAACGCAGCAGAGCCTGGGCGTCCCCGTTCTTGGCGCGAACTTCGAAGTCCACGCCGAGATACGCCGCGGCCACCTCGGGGCTTTGCAGCCGCTTCACCTCGGCCATGCGACGGGTCTCGATCAAATCGTCGAGGGCCTGCTGCTTCATCGCGAACTCCGCGAGGAAGGCCTTCGCTTCCGGCACCTTCGAGGCCTCGCCGATCAACGGCAGTTCTTTCGGCTCCATCGAACTGCGAAGGATGCCGTACAGCGAGTAGTAATCCCGGCTCGGAATGGGGTCGAACTTGTGATCGTGGCATCGGGCACAGCCGATGGTCAGGCCCTGGAGCCCGCGGCCGATCGTGTCGAGGCGGTCGTCGATCACGTCATGAACATTATTCAGGAAGCGACGCCCCACCGTGAGAAAGCCCATCGCGGCAAGGGATGTCTTGTCCTTCAGATCCAGCCGGTCCGCCGCGATCTGTTCGAGCAAGAAGCGGTCGTAAGGCTTGTCGTCGTTGAAGGCCCGGATGACGTAATCGCGATAGGTGTACGCGAACGGATAGTTGCGATCCTCGCGGAAGACGTACCCCTTGGTGTCCGCGTAGCGGGCGATGTCCAGCCAGTGGCGAGCCCATCGTTCGCCGTAACGAGGCGACGCGAGCAGCCGGTCGACGACCTTCGCGAACGCCTGGGGAGAGCGATCCGCCTCGAAGCCAGCCAGTTCCTCCGCCGTCGGAGGCAGGCCGATCAGGTCGAAGGTCACGCGGCGCAGGAGCGTCCGCTTATCCGCCGCCGGGGCGTAGGTTGCACCCTTGTCCTCCAGCTTCGCGAGCACGAAGCGATCGACGGGCGACGGGGCTTCCCCCTTCACCGTGGGCAGCGCTGGATCGCGAACCGGCTGAAACGCCCAGTGCTTCTTGGGGTCCGGTCCGCTGGGCGTCGCGATGCGATCCTCAGGGAACACGGCACCTGTCTTCACCCATTGCGTCAGGACGTTGACGGCTTCCGCGGGCAGCGGAGCCTTCGGCGGCATCGGCGCGTCACCCTCACGGCGCACGGACCTCATAAGCACGCTCTTCATCGGGTCGCCTGGCAGCACCACGGGGCCGCTATCGGAGCCTTGCTTCATGCCGGTCGAAGTGTCCAGCCGCAGGCCTGCTTGCTGCTTCTTCGGCCCGTGGCAGCCGTGGCAGTGCTCCGCGAGCAACGGCCTCACCTTCGATTCGAAGAATTCGATCGAAGCCGGGTCCGCCTTCGAGGGCTCCGCCGCGAAGGCCCCCAGTGGCGAGCCGAGAATGGCGATGGCGAGTATCGTTCGTCGCATCATGGATTCGTCGAGGAGTGTGGGATCGGGCGGGTAGAGAAATTGTACCTCATCCTTCGTGCTCTGTCACCCTGTCTCGTATCTTCTGGCAGGCGTCGAGTGTAGAATAGTGGCATCACCCATTCTCTCCCGGGGGACTTTCTCATGGCCCTCACGGCCGCACAGATCGCGGAACAGAAGAAGCAGGTCGAGGAACTGATCGCCGGGCCGGACATCGGCTTCGCCAAGGCCCTCTTCTACGGCAAGTTCCGCGGCGACCTCCTCTTCCCCTATCCCACGTTGCCACCCGAGCAGCAATCGGCGGCCGAAGAGATGGCGGCGAAGGTGAAGGCGTACGCGGACGCCCACATCGACCCGTTCAAGATCGACCGCGAATCTCGTATCCCGGACGAGGTCATCAAGGGCCTCGCGGACCTGGGCGTTTATCGTCTCACCATTCCCACCGAATACGGCGGCCTGGGCTTCAATCAGCAGATGTATCTCAAGACGATGGAAGTCTTCGGGGGCCATGATTCCAGTGTCGCGGTCTTCGTGAATGCACACCACAGCATCGGGGCCCGGGCGCTGCTTCTCTTCGGAACGGAAGCTCAGCAGGCGGACTGGCTGCCGGGGTTGCTGGATGGATCGAAGCTCTGTGCCTTCGCACTGACCGAGCCCGAGGCCGGTTCTGATGCGGGGAACGTGCAGACGATCGCCCGCCCCAGCGACGATGGGCTGGCTTTCATCCTCAACGGCACGAAGCACTACATCACCAACGGCGGCATCGCGGACGTGCTGACGGTGATGGCCCGCACCCCCGCACCGACGCCGGAGAAACCGCATGATACGAAGATCACCGCCTTCCTGGTGACGCCGAAAATGCCAGGCTTTGAAGTCCTCGAGGCCCGAGCGGACAAGTGCGGCATCCGGGGCACGGCGACCGGCAAGATCCGCTTCACGAACATGCGGGTGCCGAAGGAGAACATCCTCGGCCCGGTGGGCAAAGGGCTTCGCGTGGCCCTGACGGTCCTGGACTTCGGCCGTACCACCTTCGGCGCGAGTTGCACCGGCCACGCCAAGACATGCCTGAAGGCGATGGTGGAGCATGCGAAGCATCGTGTGCAATTCCAGCAGCCCCTGGCCGAGTTTGAACTGGTGCAGAAGAAGATCGCCTTCGCCGCGGCTCACACGTTCGCGATGGAGGCGGCCACCATGCAGTGTGCCGCCTTCATCGATCGCGGCTTTGAAGACTACATGGTGGAGACGGCGATCCTCAAGGTCTTCGCCACCGAGCATCTCTGGACGATTGTGAATGACACCATCCAGGTGTGGGGCGGCAAGGCGTACTTCACCGATCAGCCCCTGGAACGCTGGATGCGGGACGCACGGATCAACACGATCGGCGAGGGCGCCAACGACGTGCTGAAGGCGTTCGTCGCCGTCGTCGGCTGCCGTGGGCCGGGCGAATACCTGAAGGGCCTTCGCGACGACATGCTCGGCGGCCGCTGGAGCTTCCGCAAGCTTGGCGCGGCGCTCGGTGTGGGTGCGAACTACGTGATGCCCTGGACGGTGAGCACGCCAGACGTGCCGGTGAAGACGCCCGCGTTACAGGACGAAGCGTCGCACCTGGCGAAGCTCGTCCGCGAGTTCGGGGTGAAGCTGCCACACGTCTTCGTGGGGCTCAAGGACGAGTCGCGATTCGTGCAGGCCCAGATGGTGCACGAACGCCTGGCAGATGTGGCGATCGACCTTTACGTGAGCGCCTGCGTGCTCAGCCGACTGGACCACCTGATGAGCCATGCCGAATCGAACGGCAAGCCAGCGGATCCCTACGCGGACGTGACGGCCGGGCGCTACTTCCTGAAGCTGGCCTTCCGGCGAATCCAGGATCGCTTCGCGGCCCTCGACAGCAACGACGACCCCGAGTGCGTTGCCGCCGCGAGGGCGATGCTAGGGAAGTGGTGAGATCGACGCGGAGTCGAACCCGACATACGATAATTTGACTCCCACTGGCATCGAGTCGCGCCCGCCATGCTATTTGCCGAGTCAGAGACGTTCTGGAAGTCACCGAACATCTTCGATATTCTCGGGGCTATTGGATTTCTGATTGGGATCCTCTCGGTGTGGTTCGCATGGGCTCTGTCGAAGAAGGACATCCGAAAGCAGATCCGGGAGGCAGCAGATCGATCTTCGCAAGCTGCCAGAGACGAGGTGCGGCGAGTCGCTCGTGCACTTGTCCACACTGGCATTTCCGATAGTATCCGGATGCTCGATTTGGCCAGAGAAGCTTGCCGTGGTAAGCTTTGGCCACGTGCCGGGGAGCTGTGCGAGATCGCTGGCGAGCACCTTGTTCGAGCTTTGCCGCAGCCTGCTCTTGCTCCAGGTATCGCAGTTCAGATTCAAAGTGTCTCCCCCGTCCTGCTTGATTGTGTTACGGAGTTGCGTCGGCAGCCACGATCCCGAACAGGTGAGGTACCCGCCCAGGTCCTGAGAGGGTTGGATGAATCGATTCTGGCCCTGCATGGTGCGAATACAATGATGACTGCGATTCAAATGGAGATCGTAAATGGATAGCAAGCTCACTCAGCTACTCCGTACAGCGGTCAAGAAAACTGATGCCAATTCTCTGGTCTGGTCGGAGTTCACACCGACAGCCTTCCGAGCCAAGATCGGACCTGGGTATATTCACATTCGGAAGACGTTTCTCACGACACCAGAAGATGGGGAAGATTTCTCCACTCCTTCAATTCTGGTCCAAGTCAGTGATGAGGCCGGCCGTGTTGTGTTTGAGGAAGAGCGAACCGAGTCTCACTCTCGCGACGACTACAGTCTCTTGGAGTCGGTTTTCAAAGTCGCTCGCGCGTCGGCTTTGGATGGCTACCATATTCTCGACAACATGCTCATGGAATTGGAACGCGAGGATATTCCAATCTAATCTCTCCTTATTCCGCCCCTTCGCTCAATCGTGGGATCGCTGCGGGGCTTGCGATCGTTCGCGGAGCTACTACGGCGATGTCGCAGAGGCCCCAGGGGGTGGTGCCCAGGAGTTTTGTCAGCCATGCTGACGAATACTTGCGGCGAAGCGACACTGCCTCCACGATTTCCAGGCTCGCGGGCATCTGGCTGCGGAAGCCGGCCAGCGAGTCGTGGTGCGTGAACAGGATCACGGTTCGCGGCCGGTGATGGCAGGCCACGTACAGCGTATTCACTTCGCGGGTGTGCACCTGCTTCATGTCGCTTCGCTCGAAATCGAACGCCAGCGAGTTGCAGTATCGTGGGAAGCAAACGACTGTCGTCTCGCGGTCTCCGAGGAATCGTTCCACCAGTTGTGGCTGCCCCCGGGGCGAACGCTCGCGGGCATACCACGGCAACCCGACGTGATGAACCGCGAGCAATAGAGCCGCCATGCTTCCGATGAGAATGCGTGTGGAGCGCCGGTCGTTCCAGCGGCTCCGTGCCACGAACTCGCCCAGGGCCAGGCACAGGAAGGGATACGCAGGCAGGATGTACGTGGGGAGTTTGCTGCCGGAGATCGAAAAGAAGGCCACGCACCAGGCCCCGGCGAGCAGCCAGAACCCCCCGGCCGCGGATCGTGTGGCGGCAGCGTCCGCACCACCGAGCAGGAACTTCCAGGCGTATGACGCGAAGAGGATCGTGCCGGGCAGCAGGCCGCCGATCAGGATCGGCACGTAGAACCACACCGGTTGCAGATGATCGAACGGCTTCGCGAACCGCATGACGTTGTGTTCCCAGAAGAAGTGCTTCAGGAACTCCGGTTCACGCAGATAGATCGCGATGTACCACGGCAGATTCACAGCGACGACGACGCTGAAGAAGAAAGCGTACTGATACCACCTCACACGGGCAGTCCGGCGATTCATGAGGCTGAAGACCCACAGCGGCACGAAGAGCAGGAGTTCCGCGATTGGCCCCTTCGTGAGGAAACCAAGGCCCGACGCTGTCGCAGCCAGCAGCCACCAGCCTGGTTTGAACGTGCCGGTCCGCACCGCCTCGAAGCCCGCCAGCACGGACAGCGTGACGCACAGCGTCAGCAGTCCATCGAGCAGCAGAAGCCTCGCGATGGCGGTGAAGCCCGGCGCCACCGTGAGCAACAAGGCCCCCCAGAAGGCCGCTCGTTCGCCGACACTCCGCCGACCGAGCAGGTAAACAAGCAGGATCGTGAGGTGCACACAAATCGCAGGCACCAGCCGGGCCGCTTCCGGCGAGACGCCAAACGTGCGGTAGCTCAGCGCGATGAGCCAGTACAGGAGTGGCGGCTTGTCGAGGTACGCTTCGCCCTGAAGCGTCGGCACCACCCACTCGCCGCGTTCGAGCATCTCCCTGGGAATCTGGGCGTACCGGCCCTCGTCCGGTTCCAGCAGGTGGAAGCCGCGAGTCGGGTAAAGCAGAAGTGCGGGGAGCACGACAAGCCATAGCAGTGATCGGCCGCGAAGCGCAGTGCGTTCCTCCGCCATGCCGGGGAACAAAACCCCGTTCCACAGATAGGGCAGCCAGCCAAGAGTCGTTTGGGGTAGCCTGTCGTCGGGCACGTTCCGCCTCCGGGATCGCGAGCGTCGACGACGTTATGCCACAGCCCGAGGGCGGGGGTCAACGGGGAACGGAGTGGGCAAGGCGTGCACACGCCCGGTCAGCGATTGACCACGACGAGTCGATACGTTCATGCAACCACGGGCGAATCGTGCTCGGCACCCGGTTTGCGGTCAAGTGGAAGCCGTACATTATCCACCGGTGCGCATCACCCCAAACGAGGACGCCATGAGAACACTCCTGTTTGCTACTGTCTTTGCGAGTCTCCTGGCGCCGCCACGCTGCGCGACGGCTGACGACAGTGAGACAGCCCAGTGGAAGGCCACCGTCGACAAGGCGGTTGCGTACCTCAAGAGTTCGCAGAACGCGGACGGAAGCTGGTCGACACCCCCGGCAAACCGCGGCGTCACCGGCATTATCGTCACCGGGCTCATCCGCAGCGGCATCGGGCCGGACCAGGAGCCGACAGCCAAGGGGCTCGCGTTCATCGAGTCGCTCATCAACGAGAAGGAAGGCCACATCGCTGGTAAGGACGCATCACCAGGGCTCACGAACTACATCACGAGCATCAACGTGATGGCCCTCGCCGCAGCCGGCCGGGACGCGAAGTACAAGTCCGTGATCAAGGACGCGGTCGCGTACCTGAAGAAATACCAGTGGGACGACAGCGAAGGGAAAACGCCCAACGACGATTACTATGGCGGCGCCGGCTACGGAGGAAACAAGTCCCGACCGGACCTTTCCAACACCGCGTTCTTCCTCGAAGCCCTCAAGAGCGCCGGGCTCGGTTCGGACGACGAAGCCTTTCGCAAGGCGGGCGTCTTTGTCAGCAAGTGCCAGAACTTCAAGAGCGAGCACAACAAGGCCCCCTGGGCGGCCAAGAACGACGATGGCAGCTTCATCTACACAGGGGCCAACGGCGGCGAGAATCGCACCGATACCGACGACTTCCGTGGTTACGGCAGCATGACCTACGCAGGCATCAAGAGCCTTATCTACGCCGGCGTCGGCAAGGACGATCCGCGAATGAAGAAGGCTCTCGAATGGATCGGCAAGAACTACACCGTCGACGCGAACCCCGGTATGCCGCCTCAACTCGCTCAACGAGGCCTCTATTACTACCTTCACACCATGGCCAAGGCGATGGAAGCCCTGGGGCTCGAAAAGTTCACGGACTCCAAGGGCGCAAAGCACTCCTGGAAGGTCGATATCACAAGCGCTCTCGCGAAACGTCAACAACCCAACGGCACCTGGAAAAACGACACCGATCGCTGGATGGAAGGCGACCCCAACCTGGTAACGGGCTACGCCCTCATGGCCCTGGGCTACTGCAAGCCGGCAAAGTGAAAGTGCGAACAGACGCGAGCCGACCCGTTGCAACGGGTCGGCTTTTCCTGTTTGATAACACTATGAGCCGATTCCTCCCCGCGATTCTGACACTGCTACTGGCCGCTCTCCCCGCCATCGCGCACCCTTTGCCGAATCTGCGGCACGATCGCATCGTGTCGATTCGCTTGTCGCCGACCGCGGTGACCGTGAAGTATTCGCTTGAAGTCAGCTCCTTCACCATGTTCCTCGACGGTCGAACCCTGTTCACCCCCGAGGAGATTGCCGAGATCAACGGCGAGCGGAAGTTCGCCACCGCATATGCCAAGAAGATGGGCCCGTTGATCGGGGAAAGGCTCGCCGCCACGCTTGATGGGCAACGGCTTGAGTTCCGTCTCGAGAAGCAGGATCTCGATCTCTCGGACCACATTCGCTGCCGATACGAGTTCCGGGCGGCCTGGGCCCTTCCCCCGGGGAAGAGAGCGAAATTCGTCTTCGAGGACAACAACTTTATCGATCAGCCCGGCATCCTCAACCTCTCGATCGAGACGGTCGAGCGCGATGCCATACTGATCGTTCACGACGTGGAGGAGCCTTCGCCCGCCCTGCGGAATCGGCCTTCGATCGACCTGAAGCCGGGCGAGGCGGACTTCCTCAGGGGAGCCTCCGCCGAGATCGAGTGGAAGGCCGCCGCCGCACCTTCCCCTCCCACGGCACCGCCCGCCGCTTCGACTCAGACCACGGAACTCAGGGTCACAGAGGAGGAGCGGCCCTCACTTGCGTCACGGCTGCTCAGCCGTGGCCTCGTGGCGCTTTTCGACACGGGTTACGGCCTCGGAGTGCTGCTGCTCGCGGCATTTCTCTTCGGCGCGGCTCACGCCTTCACGCCGGGCCATGGCAAGACTCTCGTCGCGGCGTATCTCGTCGGCGAGCGAGGCACCGTGACTCACGCCGTGCTGCTCGCGGTGGCCACGACGGTCGCTCACACCGGTTCCGTCATCGCCATCGCGGCAATCCTCTGGGGCGTGTATGGCAACAACGTCCCGGGGGCCACGCAGGGCCTTCTGCAATTCGCCGGCGGCTTGCTCGTCGCGGGCGTCGGGCTCTGGCTGCTCATGCGGCGAATCACTGGCAAGGCGGATCACTTCCATCTCGTTGGAAGCGGCCACCACCATCATCACGGCCACGGCCACACGCACGATCACCCTCATGGCCATGATCATTCGCATGATCACGATCACTCCCATGACCATGGCCCGCCTCCGGAGAACGCAAGGAGCACCGCTAGTTGCACCCGGCTTCTGCTGATGGGCCTGGGCGGCGGCCTCATACCCTGTTGGGACGCGGTGCTGCTGCTGATCGCCGCCATTTCGCTGAACCAGCTTCCCTTCGCCCTCCCGCTGCTGTTCGCCTTCAGCCTTGGACTCGGCGCAGTCCTGGTGGCCCTCGGCGTCGGCGTTGTGTACGCTCATAAAGCTGGGGCCACCAGGTTCAAGGAAAGCCGATGGTTCCGCCTGCTGCCCAGCGTGAGTGCCATCCTTCTTGTGGTGATCGGCTTCTGGCTCTGCCGCGAAGGATTGAAACTGGCGGGTGGTTAGGCGAGATTCCCCTGTCCCAAATCACGAAAGTCGCTGCATGCGAATCGTCGAACTTGAAGCACGCCAGGTCCGCATTCCCCTGCGACGGAAGATCACGCACGCCTCGCACACGCGCGAAGAGACCGATAACGTCGTCATCCGCTGCGTCCTCAGCGATGGCAGCATCGGCTTCGGCGAAGGCGTGCCCCGTGACTATGTCACCGGCGAAACGATCGACTCCGTCTTCGAATTACTGAGCCGCAGCGACCTCGACTCCCAGTTCACGCCCTGCTCGGATTTCGTCGAAGCCGTGCACATGGCGGAACGTCTCCGCATGGCCGCGGTCACGGACGATGACCGTATGATTCAGGGTAACGCGGCCCGCTGCGCCGTCGAGCTCGCGGTGCTCGATGCCTTTGGACGATCCTTTGGCGAACCTCTCTCCACCGTCACGAAACTCATCGCCCCGGAGCTTCACGAACCTCGTGGCCGCGTGCAATACAGCGGCGTGATCGGCAACCCTCGAAGCTGGAAGAAGCGTGCGTATCCGCTCGTCTACTGGCTCGCCGGCTTCCATCAGGTGAAGCTGAAGGTCGGCATCCCCGGTCAGGACGATGTCAAACGCACCAGGATCATTCGCCGTTGGCTTGGCCGAAAGATCGATCTCCGCATCGACGCCAACGAAGCCTGGACCCCGGCCGAGGCCGTCGAGCGGATTCGCGAACTCGAGCCCTTCGGCATCACCAGCGTCGAGCAGCCCCTCAAGCACGAGGAGGCACCGGCTCTCGCAGAACTCCGCAAGCAGGTTCGCACGCCGATCATGCTGGATGAATCGCTTTGTGGAATCGTCGACGCCGAGCGAGCCGTGAAGGGTGGCTGGTGCGACCTCTTCAACCTGCGGCTCTCGAAGTGCGGCGGTTTCATCCCGTCCTTGCGGCTGGCCCAGTTCGCGAAACGGCACAACCTTGGCTATCAACTCGGCTGCCAGGTCGGCGAAACGGGCTTGCTCTCCGCTGCCGGTCGGCACTTCGCCACCAGCGTCAAGGACATCCGCTTCCTCGAAGGCAGTTACGACCGCCACCTCGTGTGGGAATCGCTGATCGCCGAGGACTTGACCTTCCGCCGAGGTGGTTGGGCCCCGATCCTCACCGGTTGCGGTCTGGCCGTGAAGGTGGACCCCGCCCGGGTGGACTGGGTCACGAAGCGAAAAGAATCGTTGATCGGATGATGACGAAGCGCGGGGCGATTTACGGACGTGGGATCGAGATTCAGACCGTGGCGCCGGCGTCTCTCCGGTGCCACAGTCCTGAGAAGCCGCTAAAGCGTTGAAACGGCCTCTTAGAGTCAAGGTCACAACAACTGTCCGAGCAATGAGCGAGCCGACTCGTCGCACACGGTTGATTCCAGCGCCGACCCCCCCACCCCTTGGTGGAATCATGTCGAAAGCTGGAATCACGTCCTTCTCGAGTTTAACATCATGACCACACTCGATTTCCGAATCGAGCGGTGACTGGAATCACGTCCGGTCCCCGACCAAAAAGCGTCGATGATTCTGGATCAATTGACGTGGGTTGAAACGGAAATCCTGACAATTGTTGATGCGCCAGCCCTTAGCTGAACCAGGCACGATATGCCATCCAGCCAACGGCGATCACCGCGATCACGATGGTGAAATAGCCCACCCATGTCATCCGACGATAGTCGGCTTCCTCGGCCTCGGCTTCGGGTGTCCAGGCCACGCTGTTCTGCAAGCTGACGATCTGCTGAATCACTCCTGCCACGAAGGCCTGATCGCTCACGTCCGGGCCGGTGCCTGCGAGGTACGCGCCGGCGAGCATCGGCGGCCGACCGGGTTCGTCCGCGAAGCCCTGGGCCAGCAGGCGAGCCAGGTGCGGTCGACGTTCCGTCATCTCCGAGGTGAGCAGCCACATCCGTGCGTTTGCATCGGACCAGCGCGAGCCGTTGCCTTCCACCTCCGAGCCGAACCGCTGATAGACCACGCCGGGCAGCATGCTCCTGGTCATCCACGTGATGCCGGAAAGAAAGACTCCCGCTCGCTCTGCGGGGGAGACGTTCGGCACCAGCGGGAACGATCGCCCCAGGAGGCGTTCCTGTGCGACGGCCGCCGGCAACCCTTCGAGCAGTTCCGAGAAACCCGGAAGATCCTGGGCGTCGCAGATCACCGCGACCGCGGGCACTTGCACCTGAAGGGAAGCGAGCACCGCTTGAACGTCCTCGCGACACGCCGCTGCGGCCTGGTCGGCGATTGCCTGGGATTCCGTGGCGTCCATCGGCACCAGCCAGATGATGCCATTGAGCGGGCAGTACGGCCGACGGCGGTCGGAGATGATGCTTCCGAGATACCGCAGTCGTGCAGCCTGGCGTTGCACCTCGTCGTCCGGCACGCCGAGGAAGGCTTCCTGAGTCGGCTTCGGCAGCCAGTCACTTGCGTTGAGGCTGCCCGATCCTGAAGTCACCAGCTTTGATTCGGGGAGCATGAACTCGCCCGAGGTGACGGCGAGACCCGCGGCCGGGCTGTCGAGCAAGTTCACCGACTGGAAGCCGTAATCCGTGATCTTCGGGGCCGCGGCCGGAGCCTTCGCCTTCATCGCCGCCAGCGTTCGCTGCGTCATGAGCAGGTCGGAGAACTTCGCCAGAACGCTCGCCCCTTCGCAGGTCACGAAGATCGCATCGCGATTGGCATAGACGTGAAGCGGAGCATCCCCTCGCCGAGGTTCCGCCTTCACCGCAAAGGGCAGCTTGGACGCAGCGAAGAAGTCTGCGGTCGTCGACTTCGGTTTCCCAATGACGAGGAAGATTGGCGCTTCCGTGGGGTCGATCCCCGCACGATCAAGAGCACTGAGAGCTTCGCCCCAGGCCATGTCGATGTCCGGGAATTCCCCACTGCGGGCATCAAGGAGCAAGCGGAAGAAGTAATACCCCAGCCACGCCCCGGCGTAAAGGAGCACGAACAGGAGCGGCAGCCAGATGGCGTGCAGCCTGGGAAAGGGCGACAGCAGTTCGCGGCCGATCTGGTAATGATGGTTGACGTACCACAGACCGCCCACGATGGCGAGCACGAGGAACACGTGCAGCACGATCATGAGTACGCGCGTGACCCGCCGTCCCCAGCCTTCCGACACACCGGTGTCCTTGGGCGGCACCCAGTAGTACGGATTAAGCCAGTAGAACGGGTTCCGCCAGCGGAGCGGGTTCGTCCAGTTCAGAAGTCGCATACGAGGGTCCGATCAGACGCGGTTTGGGATAGCATGAAGATCGGCAGCAGGGGAGCCCCGGGGTAACTCCAGAACATCGATTCCTTCCTTTTGGACCGTGACTTCACCATCGCCGGGCCAGATTGCAAGGAGAATTTCAACATCCTCAGTGGTCGAGAGCTTCAGCGTGACCGGGTCCGTGGCGAAAGTTTCGTGGACCGAGACTTCCTCACCAGGATCAAGGCGAAGTAAGGCACCTTCTGGCTCGATATCAAGAACGGCTGGGCGAACATGATCGTTGCGGATCACGAAGCGGTTCTGCCTCGCCATGAGAGTTCTCCTACGATTTAACGACCTCAGCCAGATCTCGCAATTGTGCCGCCCGTCCCGCTGCGCTCGGGTTGCTTGGGGTGATGCGAGCGATGTGCTCATAACCCTCAGCGACACTCAACAATCGCTCCCATGTCCACCCTCGTGAAAGCCGTTCGTCCTTATCGAATTCCGTGGCGTCCTTGGAGATTCTAACGGGTTCCCAGCCGAAGAGCTCGCCCGCATCTTTCAAGTTGGTCCCGTCGGCAGCGCGGATACGCCCGGGAAGATCGACCTCTTTGATGGTCTGAGGGATGCCGAGATCGTCACTCGCGCCGGGCACGTGAGCCTCTCAAGACCTCAGAGGAGTTGCCGAGCGATCAGCATCGCCGCAACCGGAATCAGCACCAGCGTGGCCATCACCGCGATGAGGGCCATCTGTTTGAGGCGAAGCTTGCCATACCGCAAGGGCACTCGCGTCGGCGGGTTGAGGGCGCTCGGCCCGGCCCAGTCCTGGCGGAGCCCCTTGAGCAGGCGATCGCGCGTGGCCCCCATCCAGGCCTTGAGTTCGGGCGGGCTCTCGATCCATTCGCCGCGGAACCCGAGGACGGCACAAAGATAATAGACTTCGAGGTCGTCGTCGTGGGTGCGGTCCGCCGCGAGTCGAGCCTGCTGCCAGAAGCGCCAGGCACGGTCATTGGTGGAGAAGAACTCGACCTCGAACTTGCGTTCGTTCCACTGCTGGGCGACGGGCGAGTTCAGCGTAAAGAGTTCGTCAACCCAGCACGCGAGGGCGTACCCCGGCCCGAGGTAATTCTCGGTGGCCGGCCGGCCGGAATTGGCCATGGCGAGCAGGTCGAACTCGCCCATGGTGTTGATTCGCAGCCCCGCCGGCACGCCGAACTGGAACTGCGAGCCAAGCTCGCGGAACTTCTCGACGAGGAGTTCGCGTGCCGCATCGAACGGCAGCCCCAAGCCGCGCCGAAAGTCATCCGCAGTGTGCAACGCGGTGCGGAGGATGGGAGTCACGAGAGAAGCGAGTGGTTCACGCATGGAAGGATTCCGCCGACAAGTCAGGTACGATTCGCAAGGTCAGATTACCCATTTCACACACCGCCGATTTTTCGCCACCGCCGGCTCATCACTGCCCACTCATCCCTGCCGAGCCACCGTCGCCGAGCCACCGTCGCCGACTCTTCGCAGCCGCGGAGCGGCGACCGATGGTAGCCAGGGGTGAGGCTTTGCGAACCCCTGGTATCGCACGAATTTTCCGGAGCCCCGGAGGGGCGATTGAACGAACGCCCCTCGATCACGCCCAGAGAAACCGTTCGTCGAATGCGAGGTCATGTTTTCGGAGTAGGAGTCGAAGCTCCTCCTGAAACGTCATCGCCGTATGGTGATGCTCCTGCCTTGCGATGTAATCCCGCACGCTATCGACCGCCGAATGACTCACGGTGAATGCACCGTATCCCGATTGCCATCGGAAGTCCATTGCGTTCGGGAACGTATCATGAACCCATCCCGAGGAACCTGCCTTGATGTTTCGCACGAGATCCGCAATGGCGATTCGTTGATGGATGGTGACCAACATATGAATGTGATCCGGCACCCCACCCACCCGAATCGCTATACCACCTTCGCCGCGAATCATGCCGCCGAGATATTCCCACAGGCGAGTCTGAATCTCCTGGGTGATCGAAGGTCCTCGCTGGTGTGTACTGAACACCAGGTGGTAATGCAGTTGCGTGAAGGACTGCGGCATAGTGGTGTCCCTCGCGTCTGGATCTCCTCAGTTCAATCGCCCTTTCAGGGCTCCTTGTTTTCACCACGATGACCAGGGGTTCGCAAAGCCTCACCCCTGGCTACCATCGGTCCCCGCTCCGCGGCTGCCACAGCCAATAATACTCCTACGAATAAAGCGCCTAACATCTGAGCATAGAGAGTCGAGACATTTACCATCGCAGGTATTACGGTCCTTCCATATTCAATGAGGGGCGGAAGGTCGAAAATCGGCGCGTATCCGGCTTGAATAACTGTCTGTTGATTGTTCCTGATTGTATATGGAGGATAAAGCGTCATCGCTGCAATAACACAGGCTGTGCCAATTCATATTTTTTGCTGGGTCTGGCTCACAGATTATTATCTCCTTTACCCCGCCGGCACCGCGAAGAGGGTGAAGTGCATCGTCGCGGTTTGGCCACCGGCGCCGCGGACGGTCACGGCTCGCTGGTTCTGGATCGCACCCACGATGCGCGTCTCGTTGATGCGCACCGCCACGGTTAACGAACGCAGCACCTGCTGCCATTCGCGTTCGGGCTGGCGGCTCACGCGGAAGTAACGCTGGCCGGCGAGGTCCGGCAGGATGTTCGGCCTGGCCACCGCTTCAAAACGCAGGCCCTGCTGGCCCAACTGGAAGATCGCGTCGACACGGTCGCCGCTGCCGACCTTCATGTCCAGTTGCCCGGGGACTGTGAGGAGCCGCAGCACCTCGTCGGGGTCCATCTCGCTTCGCACGCCGATGTACAGTTCCCACGCGGTGTCGAGCCAGGTCGGTTCGACGGAGACCTGCATTCGCAGGCCGACGCCGACGAACGGACGTTCCTTGTACTCGGGCTCCGGCAGGATGTCGAGCAGCGTGTCGAGGTAGACCTTCAGTCGGTAAAAACAGCCGCCGAGGTCGTCGTGGTCGTAAGGCGGGATCGCGGGCCAGCGACCGCTGCGGTCGAAGATCGCGAGTTGCCCCACGAGGCGAGCCAACTCGGTGTAGGCATTCAAGGGCGTGATGCCCGGGGTGAAGGCGATCACGCTGATGACGGCGTACGCCTCGTTGAGTTCGCGCAGGTGGGCGACCGTCATGGCGTCCGTGGGGTCGCCGCCGACGATCGCTCCGCCACGGGCGAACAGGGCGGCTGCCAGGCGTTCGCGCTTGCGGCCGATGCGGTCGTAAACAGACTGAAGAATCTCCGCGTTCAGCACCGGCCAGGCGTCGCACGAAAGCAGCGGCGGAATGTACGTGACATCCACCTGGGGCGGCGCGTTCGCCAGCGTGGAACGCTCGATCCTCAGCAGCGGCAGCGTCTCGAAGCCGGTCTGGTCCTGCCCGCTGATGAGCAGCCGGGTGTTATGGAGGCGGACGCGCACTGGCTGCGGGTTCACGCCGGTGTTCTCGTCCTCGAGTTCCTGCGTGTCGAGCTTGAAGCGAGCGTTAAGGTCCGCCCCTTCGACCACGTTGGCCTTGCCGAGATTGCGGACGGGCAGGGCCAGGAACACCGTCAGCGGCTGGCCGGGCTGGAACACGCCCTTGAGGTCCAGCGTCGGCAGCATGCCATCCTCGGGCAGCGACACGGGAGTGCCGTCGCGGAAGCAGGCTTCCAGGGAGCGAATCACCAGCCGCGAATTCTTCAGGGCGTCCTGGTCCACATGGATCGAGCGCAGGCCCCAGTTGTGGTGGATCGGCCACTTGATCGCTCGATGGGTGCGTGCGGTCTGGTAGCGGTGTTCCGCCTGGAAGTGGTGGGGCTGAAGGAACATGCCTTCATGCCAGTGAACCGCCCGTGCCGTCATGCCGTCTCCTGTTGGGTTTCGGCGTCAGTATAAGGGGGCAGGATTCCGAGCCGCAAGCAAAACGGACCTCGGGCCGTACTCACTCTTCTTCGGTCGCTCGGATGCTTCGGGATACCCTCTTTATTGCGACGGGCCCTCGGCCTCCGATGAAGAGACGTTGCCCCCTGTAAAACCGCGCTGATCCGCAGATCCTGTCACAGGTAACCCTCGATCGCATCGGTGGCTTAAGCCTCCGAGCCAATCGCGATCGCGAAGCCCCTTGATCAGCCCGCATTGCATGTTTCGCAGGCTTCGAGTATCCCTCGGCCTGTGGTTTTCGCGTGAGGGCGACATGATGCCGAACAGTCTCGATCTGCTGTCCCGTCTCCTGTGTCCGGAAGTGCTTCGCGGACCGGCGCAACGGCTCAAGCAGCGTCTCCGCATTCGCCTCGGCCGGTTAAAAGCCATGACCTCCCTGGAGGAATTCGACCGCGAGCTGGATCGGATTGATCGCCACTCCGATCCGGAGACGCACGTACGCCTTCTTGGCGAATTGTGGCTCAATCATCCCTGGACGCCGCCTGCCGACCCGATGTCGCCGGAGTATCGTCAGGCGGTCATGCAGATGTACTTTGAAGTCTCGGGCCGATCGACTTACGAAGCGTCGGTGAACGAATGGGTGCCCGACCTGGGGCCGATCGAGCAGGTGCATCCGTATTCCAGCGGGAGTTCGCTCCTGCTTGGCGAGCACCTCATGGCCGTCGGCTTCCTCATCCGCGCCATGGGCCTGACACCGGGCATGAACGTGCTCGAGTTCGGCCCCGGTTACGGGAACACGACCATCGAACTCGCCCGCTTCGGCGCCCACGTGACGGCTGTCGACCTGATCTCGAACTACCTCGAACTGGTGGGCAAACGGACGCAGGGACTGGCCGGCAAGGTCGAACTCGTACGCTCCGATATGCTCGAATTCCGTCCCACCAAGAAATACGACCGCATTCTGTTCTTCCAGTGCTTCCACCACTGCTCGGACCCCGTTCGGATGCTGGAGCAGATGAAGGACTGGCTCGCGCCTGGCGGCATCATCCTCTTCGCCGGCGAACCGATCACGGAGGGCTTTCCCGTGCCGTGGGGGCTGCGGACGGATGGCATGTCCGCCTATTACATCCGCAGGTTCGGCTGGCTCGAACTGGGATTCAATTCGAGCTTCTTCAAGAAGCTTTTGACCACTCAAGGCTGGGCGTTCCAGGTTCATCAGTCGATGGATGTGAACCGCATCTCGCTGTATCTCGCAAGCCGTGCCAGGTAGCTTCGCGCGCCGCTTTTCCGAGTATGCGCCTACACTCGCACTTCCGCTGCGGTAGACTGCCAGTGGTTGGACCACGTCATTTCCCGTTCGTGGAGCGCGCATCATGCAACGCACGAGACTCACCTGGAACAGCCTCCGCCGCGGCTCGATACTGACCGTGCTGGCAGGGCTGCTTGCTGTCGTCCTCGGTGTGGCGAGGCCGTTGACCACGGCGATGGCGGCTCCACCCGCGGGTTCGCCGCTGGCTTTGGTGCCGGCGGATGCGGTGGCGTTTGCCCACGTCAAGCTTGGGGAGGTGTGGAACAGCGACCTGGCCTCGATGTTCCGCACATCCTTCGAAAAGGCCGGCGCGAAGGCGATCGCAGCACTCGACGAGCAACTCGATCCACCGCCCGCGGCGTTCGAGTCGTTCACGTTCTTCCTTCTCATCAACGATCAAGGCCCCCTGCCATTTGCCATCATCAGCTTCAACCGGAAGCTTGACGAGACGAAGCTTGTGAAGCACTTCTTTCCCAATGCCGAGAGCAAGACTCTCAGCGGGAAGTCGGTCCACGTGAACGGTCAGGAAGCGATCCACTTCGTCAGCGATCGGCAGGTGATCTTCTCCACGCGTGAAGGAATGACGCAGTACCTGGCCAAGCCGGTGGAGGCTGCGGGCCCGATGCGAGCTGCGATCGATCTGGCCATGAAGCGGCCGGTGGTGCTCGCAGGCCACATCGCGGCGTTGCCGATTCCTGCCAACGCATTTCGGGAGATTCCACCCGAGATTCAGCCTTTGTTGAAGGTTCAAGATCTCATGCTCTCCATGGAATTGCAGGGGGATCCCAAGGTTCACTTCACCGCGATGTACAAGGACGCGACCGCGACCGCCGATGCCGAGAAGGCTCTCGGCGCCGCCAAGGCGATGGCGAAATCCTTCACCGCTCAGCAGCGTGGGGAGCTTGAAAAGAAGCTCTACGAGAAGAAGGGCCCGCGACCGCCCGACGAATACGCCCTGGTGTTGGGCAATGTCATGGGGATCGGCGCACTCAATCGCCTGGACGAAGTAATCGACAATCCTGGCATCCGCAAGGACGGCACGACCTTGGCCTTTGACGCCACGATTCCGAAGGAAATCGCGAGCCTTGGCGGTCTCTACGGGCCCGTGGCTGTCGGGTTGCTCCTGCCGGCCACGATGAAAGTTCGTGAGGCCGCTGAGCGTGCCAAGAGCATGAACAACTTGAGGCAACTGGCCCTGGGAATCCACAACTACCTGGACGCTAACGGCAAGTTACCCGAAGACATCAAGGACAAGAATGGAAAGCCGCTCCTGAGTTGGCGCGTCGCGATTCTGCCTTATATCGAGCAGGAGGCTGTTTACCGCCAGTTCAAACTCGATGAGCCCTGGGACAGCCCCGCCAACAAGATCGCGGCTCGACTGAAGGTTTCCGCCTTCTTCTCCCCCAACGCGCCAAAGTTAGCCCAAGACGTGGATTCTCCCGGGCTGACGCATTACTTGGGCGTCGCGGGCCCAGGGACAGCGTTTGACCCAAAGGGCGGTCTGGGTTTGCGAGACTTCCAGGATGGCTCTTCCTACACCATCATGCTCGTCGAAACCTCGAACCCCGTGCCCTGGGCGAAGCCGGGAGATTTCGAGTTCGATCCCAAGAAGCCTTTGCCGAACTTCCTGTTCCCGGGACGCCAGGTTTTCGGTGTCGCCCTGGCCGATGGCTCTGTTCGTGCGGTGAATCCGAAGGTGACATCGGAGAAGACGCTCAAGGAGGCCTTCACGCGAAGTGGTGGCGAAATCCCCGGCGTCGACTGGTGACGTCGCACTTCAATCGGTCATCTGGTGCGGCACGAAGCGGCTGGTGTTGGTCGTGATCAGGCCGTCGCCTTCGCGGATGCCAACGCCGCAGGCGACGCCGTTGACGATCCAGCTGCCGACCACGGGGTAGCGACCGTCGTGCGGCTTCAGCGGGGCGATGGCCTGGTACACGTACGGCCCTGCTTCGTAAGGCCCGTCCGTCTCATGGACGAGCTTGCCATCGATCATCACCTGGATGTTCGCCCCCTCGCGGGCATGCACCGGCTTCCGCACATACGAACCCGTCGGCAGCGGCGCGAACGACGACGGCAGCAGGTAAGGCGACTCGGGGTTCCGCTCGTACAAGAGCGGCAGGATCGACTTGCAACTCAGGATCATCTTCCACGGGGGCTCCACCCACTTCGTCGGGGCGTTGCGAACGTGGACGCCGAAATCCTCCCGGACGATCCACTCCCACGGGTAAAGTTTGAAGAGCCGGTAGATCGGGTGCCCGGCTTTGTCGACGAAGGTCTTGCGGTTGCGGTCGAAGCCGATCTCTCGGATGTCGATGTACGCGGTGTTGAAGCCGGCCTGGATCGCGGTGTCCCGCATATATTCCGTGGTGATCCAGTCTTCAAGGCTGTCGCCGTAGGTCGCGAAGTGCAGCGGGCGGTTGTCGCGTTCGCGGAGGCCCTGCCAGGCCTCGATGAGCCTTTCGTGGATGCTGTTGAACTGATCGCCACGTTCGTCGTGATCCTTCAGCCAGGTCCACTGAGCCACGGCAGCCTCGACCAGTGCCGTCGGCGTGTCCGCGTTGTACTCCATCATTTTGGGCGGGCCGACGCCGTCGTACGCCAGGTCGAACCGGCCATAAACGCTGGGGTCATCCTCCTCCCAGCTGCGAATCACCATCTCCTCATATTCCTGGGGAATGAGGAACAGGCCGAAGAGTCGCTGATCGATGACGTGCTGAACGAGGTCCAGGCACATCTCGTGGAGGTTTTGGGTCGCGAGTTCGAGGGTGTCGATTTCGTAGCGGGAAATTTGGTAGCAGGCGGTTTCGTCCCAGTAGGGTTCGCCACCGAGGGTGTGGTAATGAAGGCCGTACTCCTCGACGCGCTTCTGCCAGTTGGGCCGAGGGTCGATGGTGAGACGTCGCACGGGGAATATCCGAGTTGTGGCCGCGGGATGGCGACGCGGAGTCTGCGGAGCAGAGTGAGGCGAAAAGACTAGCCCATGCTGCCGCCGCCGACGCGGGCCGCGGTGCCACCGAATCCGCTACGGCTGACGCCTCCTGCGGAACCGGTGTAGCTTCCCATGCGTGGGGAAGTGCTGCCATAGCCCCCGGCGTGGATCCAGAGAAAGGTGTGGCCCCGGCTCGTACCGCCGCCGACTCGCTTCTCGGCCTGTTCGTTCGCCTTGGCGTCGAGATCCTGCTCTGGCCACAGGAAATAACCCGTGGTGAGCATGCCAGCACCGAGCAGCACGAGTGAGAACTCACGGGACATACGAGTCATGGCGAAACCTCGGGCGCGGGCGGATGGCTTTAAAGTATCTGTCGGCGGAAACGACATCTGAATTTAGCATCTCTCCCAGCGTCTTGCAAAGTGAGAAACTCGAAAAGACGATTCGCCCAGGGACGAACTCTCAGGTTGCGAATAAGTCCCTCTTTTTGCATCGGCTCGTTTTCAGCCGCTGGCGGCGAAGCGTTGTGGGGATTCTTCACAAGTGACGAATCTCCGTGGCGCTTCGCCGCAAGCGGCATGCGAATCACACCCGCAACGCCATCGAGACATACTTCGTTTCCAGATACGCTTCCAGGCCGTCGTGCGCCAGTTCGCGGCCCAGGCCGCTCTCCTTCATGCCGCCGAAGGGGCACTGCGGCGTCGCGGGGACGGGGTCGTTCATGCCGATAATGCCTGCTTCCAGGCCCTCCGCCATCCGCCAGGCAATGCTAATGTCGTTGGTGAAGACATACGCCGCCAGGCCGTACTTCGTGGCGTTCGCCTGGGCGATCACATCGTCCATCTTGCTGAAATCCAGGATCGGCATCACCGGGGCGAACGGCTCCTCCGTCAAAATGCGAGCATCCGCACTAAGGCCCCGGAGCACCGTCGGCTCGAAGAAGTAGCCCTTCGCGAAGCGGTCCGCCTTCTTGCCTCCCGTGAGGATCTGGGCCCCCTTGCCCTTCGCGTCGCCGATCAGGTCCAGCGTGCCATCCATCGCCTTCTTTTCAAACATCGGCCCGATCTCGACGCCGGCCTCCAAACCGTTGCCAAGCTTCAGGGCCTTGGCCGCTTCGACCGCGGCCTCGGTGAACTTCTTCAAGATGTCCTGGTGCACAAAGAACCGACTCGGGCTGATGCAGACCTGCCCGTTGTTGCGGAACTTGCCCATCACCGCGGCCTTGGCCACCACTTCGGGGTCCGCGTCCGGGAAGACGATGAACGGGGCGTGCCCACCGAGTTCAAGGCTGAGCCGTTTCACCTGGTCGGCCGCCTGCCGCATGAGCTTCTTGCCCACCTCCGTGGAGCCGGTGAAGCTGATCTTCCGCACCACCGGGTTCGTCATGAACTCCTCGGCGATCTCGGCGGCGGAACCGGTGACGAGGTTCGCCACGCCCTTTGGCAGACCCGCGTCCACGAGGCACTCGAAGAGCCCGATCGCGGTCAGGGGCGTCTGACTGGCCGGCTTGCACACGATCGTGCATCCCGCGGCCAGCGACGGTGCGATCTTTCGGCACATCAGCGTCATCGGGAAGTTCCACGGCGAGATCGCCCCCACGACGCCGACCGCGTGCTTGATCGTCATGTGCCGCTTGGTCGGGTTCGACTGCGGAATCACCTGGCCGTACGCCCGCTTGCCTTCCTCGGCGAACCACTCGAACGTGTCCGCCGAGTGGAGCACCTCGCCCTTGGCCTCGGCGAGCGGCTTGCCCTGCTCCATCGTCATCACGCGGGCGAGGTTGTCGGCCCGCTCCCGCATCAGGTCGCCGGTCTTCTTGAGCACCTTGGCGCGATCATAGGCCGTCGCCCGCATCCACGTCTTCATGGCCTCGGCCGCGGCGGCGATGGCCCGCTTGCAGTCTTCGCGAGTGCCGTGGGCCACTTCGGCAATCGTCTCTTCGGTCGCCGGGTTCTCGACGGCGAGTGTCTTCTTGGACGAGGAGTCTCGCCATTCGCCATCGATGAGAAGCTGACGATGTTCAACCGGGGGAGCAGCACTGGCCATGGTGAGAGTCCTTCAAGTTGGGTAATGGCGATATGCTACGCGAGAACGAGGGGAACGTTTAGGTTCTGACGAGTAAGACGCTGGAAACCCGGAGGTCCGACTCCAGGATTGTCGCGAGCGGTCCGAAGCGGTACGTCGCTTGCTTAAGATCGCCCTGCCGGGCACGACAGGGGCCCGCCCGGCGTCCTAACGAGAGGGTAGAAACCATGCAGAATGCCACGCTGATTGCCCAGGAAACCCAGCCGTTCGTGCCAGCCGAACCCATCTTCAAGGACGATAACGGGAACATCGATCTGGCCTCGATTTGGTGCGACCTCGGAGGCAGCGACTGAGGTAACACTTACCGGCAGCAATTACCCGAAAGAAAAGCTTACAACGGCAGACTCGAGAAGATAAAACGACAGGGCGGCCCAGGTGGCCGCCCTGTCTCGTTGATCGTGGTCACTTTTTCCGAATCTGGCTTGGGCCCTTGCCCGCGGTCTTCTCGTAGGTGCCGTCGCCGGACTTGACGTACTTCGTGAAACCCATCCGCTCGACGTTCTTGTCCGAGAGATTGGCCTTGCCCTGGCGATCCGTCCAGGATCGCGGCGCGTTGGGCGTGCCGATCACACGGCGAACGGGTTCTCCCGTCTCCGGATGCACGGTGAGCACGGCGTCCTTCAACGACTGGATGATTTCAAACGACTCCCCTCCGGTGCCGTCGGGGAGAACGATTTCGTAGACGTACAGCGGCATGAGGCTCATCTCCAACCGCCCAGCGGTTCGTTTCGAGTCTTATCCCAGTTCGCCGCGGATCTTCTCCAGCAGCTTCTTCGTGGCCTGGATGCCTTCGGGCTCGCTCAGGCGGCCGCCCTCGTACTCGATGCCAACATACCCGTGATACTTGTGCTTGTTGACGACGAGATCCATGAGCTTCTTGTAGTCGAGCTTCGTCTCGTTCCCCTCGGCGTTGAAGTCGTAGGACTTCGCACTCACGCCCTTGGCGAAGGGCATCAGTTCATCGACGCCCCTGAGGTAATCATATACCTCGCCCTTGTCGCCTGCCTTCTTGGGGTCAGGCCGGCGGACGTTGAAGTTGCCGAAGTCCGGCAGGGTGCCGCAGGTCGGGAGGTTGACGGTGGTCATCACCTTGGCGAGCCAGGCGCCATTGCTGGAGAGGCCGCCGTGGTTCTCGACGATGACGTTGATGCCGTGCGAGGCCGCGAATTGGCTGAGCTTCCCCAGTCCGTCGGCGGCGAGCTTGATCTGCTCGTCGTAGCTGCCACTGGACTGGGCGTTGACGCGGATGCTATGGCAGCCGAGAGCCTTGGCCCACTCGACCCAGCGCTTGTGGTTATCGACGGCAAGGGTTCGCTTCTTCTCGTCCGCGTCGCCGAGGGCACCTTCGCCGTCGCACATGATCAGCACGGAGCGGACGCCCTCGCCCTCGGCTCGCTTCTTCAGCTCGGCGACCGTGGCGTCGTCCGCCTTCTTGTCCTTGTAAAACTGATTGACGTACTCGATGGCGTCGATGCCGAATTGCTGCTTGGCGATCTTGGCGAAGTCCAGGGGATCAAGCGTCGCCTTGCCGCCGCGGCCGAAGGCCTTGTGCAGCGACCACTGGGCCAGCGAGATCTTGAACGCGGGCGCCTTCGCATCCGCTGCGAACACAGAAGGCGCAACGATTGCCGCACTCGCGACGGCGGCCGAGCGCACGAAGAATTGACGACGTGAAAGTGACCGATTCATGGAGGATGTCCCTTCTTGGTGAGTATGCACACACGGACAGATGTATCCTATCGCGACGGAATCGTCGAGCCACGGCAACCGGTCTGCAATGGCCGAGGTTTGATCGTAAGCATCGGCGTCAGGCCACGTGCGCGAATGGAGCGCGGCGGTCTCCACGATCCCGCCGTGCGCCTCGGCAATGACCTCTCGCGCACGCTGGCGAATGAGATCGCCATGGCCAGCGAAAATGAAGAACAGGGAGATGTCCTTGTCCGGTCTACTCGTCAGGACCGCATCTTCTGACGATATATTTCTAGATTGGAAACGC